>JAAUXT010039121.1_pt1 | contig 48063 bp, 49 predicted proteins | sample 7278171 | NCBI WGS metagenome assembly JAAUXT01 (sample SAMN14350112, study PRJNA611818) | marine sediment metagenome | isolation source: surface marine sediment (1.8m) | place: French Polynesia: Moorea | collected 2018-08
GAAGGAAGATTGTGTCTTACTCTTTGTTATTCCCTCAGGATTTCAAAGAATTCACACCGAAACCACCAGAAACGCCACCCAATCGGGTACTTTAATTTCTTGCCTCGTACGCCAACATGCAGCGAGCCCCAGGTGTGGAAACAGCCTCGTAAATGAACCGAAGAAACAACTTGACAGAATTTTCAAACCCAATGCTTGTACAAGCTGGAACAACCAATTGGGCCCAACCCGAGGTCGCTCATTCACCAGAATATTGTTTTGCGTGTTGAAACAGAAGCGGACGAGTATTTCTGCTATTTTTCTCTGGCAGCTGCGGGATGAAGACAACCTTGGCAGATCGAACCAAGCACTTCAGTTCTCGTACGTATTGAGACACACAAGAGAGTTTTGAAAGAGGAAAGGGCCAAAACGTGCCGGCCCAAAAAATTGTCAATCAAATGGGAAAGTGGTTTTGCTGTGGCAAAACGGTTCAGCTCCGCAACTTGGAGCGCAATTTTGCAGTAAACGTTGTTTGATGGGCTGGCCTGTTGCGCACACCACAGCGCTCTCCAGATATTCAGGATTAACCCCGCTTTCTTGCTCGCAGGATGACTATATTATCTCACTCGTTCGTGATTGATGACTTTTTTCGCCAAACAACCAAGAAGATTTGTAATGCATATTTTCTGCATGATGAAGCCACGATCTGCATGCATTTCCCATTCCACATAACTTGTGGGAACATCATACGAGTACCAAACTCATCACACCTTCGGCGTCACGACCAAAACCGACGAGTTTTTTTTTCCACGCAGCGGCAGCTTCAGAAATATTTTGTTGTTCACACAAGTTACACGAATTCAATAATTGAGTTGAGGCTGCACAAACTTTGGGGAAAAGTTTACCACCCCACCCAGTGTTGCCTTACAATTTTTCGTGTTCAGTTCGCAAACACTCCTCCGTTTCGCCCACTTTGTGTGGGTTTCGCCTGGAAATTTGGAGTGCAGATGCGGTGAACACCTCACTCGGCACTTGTAATCTTGTTTCTAGTTGAAGCAGGAGAGGCGCAGGTGCAGACATTGAAACCGCCAAACCAGAAAAAATAAAGAAATGCGAACACTGACTCCCAGCACTCCACATTCTCGTAAATTTGTGTTTCTCTCCGCCCTTGCTTCCGGACAGATGTATTGATCTCTGTTCCATTTCTGGGGAAACACCACACTTTTCTGCCACCAAAATGTGAATTGATGTCTTCTTTCCGTGCACATGGTGGTGCGTAAATGTCAGGAGAAAAAGCCTGCCCTGGTCAATCCGCAACTAAAACCACCGAAAGATCATACGAGTATTGTTATCTCTCATCACTGAAATGTGGCAGGAAAGTAATTGATACACAAAATGGCCTTTGTGCACAAGTGTGAGCTTCTTTCACCTGGAAACATCCGAGAGGCAAAGTCAGGCAACCAAGGGAAATGAATCAGGTTGCAAACGCAGATGTGCGCAACCAACAGTTACCTGCGGGCTGACACCTGCAGTCAACATTTCAGCGATGAAATCTCTCGAACCATCTCTAAATTCGTCTGCATAGTTTTGCACCTATCTGCCTCATCTTTCTTTTCAGTTGAGGTGTCTTTTGGCTGCAACGGCGCGTTCGTTGCGTCTGCTAAATTTCAGCAAACAAAGATTGTTGGTGGCAGTTCGCACCAGACAGTGGGAAGTCCAACCTTGCTGCAGTTTCCCCCCGAACTCTGCAACGTTTGCTTGAGGCAACTTACCTCCTTGTGCCCATCACAGGCCGCCATGTGGAGGGGCGTCATTCCGGAGTTGTCGCGGTGCATCTCGTCAAGGCCGCGCTCGAGTAGCTGGCGCACCACGTCCACGTTCCCTTGCGACGACGCGATGGTCAAGACCGTGCGGCCCTCAGTGTCGATCGTGTCCACAGCGGCGCCCCAAAAGAGCAGCAGATTCACCACGGCTGCGTGGCCCATGGACGCCGCTGCTTGCAACGACGAGCGCCCGTTCTTGTCGGTGTGGTCGACGTCGGCGTCTCCCTCGAGCAGCAGTTCGCAGACGTCGTGATGTCCCTCATACGCAGCGACGAGCAACGGTGTCATGCCGTCTTTATCACAGTGGTCGACCTTTTCGCCGCGTTCCAGCAGCAGGCTGACCACGGCGGAGTGGCCCTCGCTGGCGGGAATGCAGAGCGCGGCGACGGACAAGGCCGTGCGACCGTCGCAATCTTCGTGGTTGATGTCTGCGCCATTGTCGAGGAGGTGTTCCACGATTTCTGCGTGACCCATGTAGGCAGCGGCGATCAGAGCGGTCCTTCCTTCGTTGTCAACTTTGTTGACGTCCGCACCGTACTCGAGCAGCTTAAGCACGATGTCGTCGTGACCACCCCACGCGGCTGCTCGCAAGGCGGTTCGCTGGTCGCTGTCGGCGTGGTCTACCTCGGCTCCTGCCTCCAGTAACTGGCCCACCACGTCCGTATGTCCGGCCCACGCCGCCGATCGTAACGCCGTCCACCCGTCGTTATCGGAGTGGTCCATGCACGCGCCGGAGTCCAACAGAGTCATGACCACCTCTGTGTGACCCTGGCGTGAAGCCAGGTTCAGCGCAGTCTGACCGTTCTTATCTGATATTTCCAACTCTGCCCCTTTGCTGATAAGAGCATTGACCCCTTCTACATTGCCCTCGTATGCGGCATTGGCGAGCATGGTGCGTCCGCTGGAATCAATGCTGTCCAAAGTCGTGGTGGCCTCCAACAGTTCACTGATCGAATCTTCCATTGACTGCATGGCAAATTTGAGAGCCACAGAGGGACTTGTTCCTTCATCCGGTGTGGGAATACTCGCACCAGTTTTATGCAGGAGCTTCACCACGCACTGCTCCTTGGGCAATCCAGGCTTCAGACTTTCTTCCACGTTCGCCTGGCTTTGAATCATCCACAGTGCCAGATGATAGTGATCTATGGGCGGCTTCAGACTGCTTTTGCTGAGATGCAAAGCGAAGTCTTGAACCTCCACTGGTGTTAGGCTTGTTGCGTGCATCGTGAAGCTCATCGCCAGCATGCCGTGGCCTTCTGACGCAGTGCACAGGTACTTCTGAGTGCAGTGCTTCACGTCGAGCAGCCATTCTGCAAAGCTGTGGTGAAACACAATTTTGGTGCCATCTCGACCATCAATCAGAACCTTCGACAGCAGATCCAGTCGTCGCTTGAAGTCGTCATACGTGAGATTGCTGTTTCTCGTGTACGCGCACGTGTAGAGCTCAGCTTCAGTCAGTGGCCTCCGTGCCGCTAGAATTACGTTCAGAATCGGTTGTATTTTGGCGAACTGCTTCTTTATAAAAAGCCTTTGGCACAACCACAAATACAATCCATTCAGAGTTCCCGGAATCTCTTTGATTTCCCTCAGCATGATGAAGTTATCAGCTACTCCATCCAACACCTTCTCCAGGTAAAGAAAACAACCGTTGCTCTTTATGTGCAGCTGGTTGAGCATCTCTGCGGTTTCGCGACTCAGATGTTGACGCAGCTCTTCCTCCTGGTCCAAGCGGCACAAGATGTACTGCTGCACGTCCCGAACCACGTGAGACTTGCGCAGGTCGTCCAGCGAAATCTTGCGGAACCCAGTGAAGAGTCGGGTCACCGTCTTGCTCTGTTTGCGCGCGGAACAAATGAGCAGGAGCCACTTCGGAAAGAGGCCGTGGTGGTTGGCCAGTAGCTCTGCAATGGTTCTGCTTCCCGACGTGCGATCACTGATGGACTGCAGGTACGACTCGTCAATAGAGTCGACGAGAACGAAGAGATTCTGCGGCGGCTCTTTGGTCGCCATGAGCGGAAGCAGGACCGCCTTCTTGAACGCTTCATCTGGATCCCTCTCCACCTCGTGCGGGTCCAATACGGCCTGAACAGCTGGATCGTTCAGCTGCTCGTCGTAGCCTTTGATGAGACGAGACTTGGAAATCTGATCCACCAGGCAATGAATGAAGTTCGTGATGGACAGAGTCTCGATGTCATGGGCCTGACAGAAGTAGTGTGCCAGCACCCTCTTGGAGAGGCTGACCTGCCGGCCCACTGTCGTCGTCGGCCACACAGTCTCGCAGCACAAGGCGGTTTTCCCACACCCGGGGCCACCCATAATGAGGGCACCACATGTTTTAGCCGAGGCCCTGTTCTCCAAGCAATGGTTGATTTTGCTGAAAGCCCACTCTCTGCAGTACAGCCTCTTGCCTTGAAGCAGACTTGACGCCATGTTCACTCGCTGCTCTCAATGGTGAATCTGAAATGACAATTTGGACTTGACTAATTTTGAACCATCACCTCTGCTCCGAAATATATCTTTGAATCCCATTTATCTCCTGCAGGTTTGAAGAGGTGGCGGTGGAGCTGCTTCCTGTTCAAACATTCAACATGGCAGTCAGCTTTCAGCTCGTCTGTTGAGCCTCCTTTCTTCGCTCGTGTCCCTCCAGAATCAAACACATGGACAAAGAAACCGATCAAGAGCACCTACCCAAGTCATCTCCTCGCCACAAGCGCCAAATTCAACAAATTAATCCATCCTGAACCATCAACTGCATCAGGCAGACACACTCTCTCCTGCTGGCTGTATCTCTGAGCTCAGCAGAGAAATTCAGCAGCAAAAATTGATTGGGAGTAGCAGCGGGAGGAGTGGCTTCTGCTCTGCCGCTGCTCTGCTCCAATCGCCGCCGTCGGCTGCGTCCTAGATTCACAAAGTAGGTCAACACGTTGCTACAGTCCTTTCACAAAAATTTCGACTCAAATTTCGAGTCAATTTTGAACTTGTTTGACTGTGAATCATCCATTCGTTGTCTCGTTTGGAAGAAAATATTCCCTGCCTTCATTCCCCAGCCGTTATGATGAGGATTTCACCATTTACTTGAAGGGTCTAGAGCGAGCGTGCGTCCCGCCACCCCCACAAAACAATGAGCTGCGTCCTCAAAGATAGATCGATCTGGGGCACTTGGTGTCCAAACTTTGCCCAGATACCAGAGAACAAGACGCAACCAGTCTGACAGTGTCCTGCACAACTTCCTTCTTTTCAAGAAATCAGCAAGCTTTTTGAGTACAAGTGAGTACAGCTGTATCTGGAGTCTCCACAAATGTTGCGTGCCGTTTCAGCCCACAGCTTGATGTCACACAGATGCAATTGCGCCATGCCGGAAGGCCGTCAGCTGGCTGCAACTGTTGAGCCGAGATTTACGTACGAAAAGATCTATGAGTCGCATATCCAGTGCAACTCACCTCGTTATCACAGCTTATGAGACTTGAAAGAATGGCAAATAGATCCAGATCTACCTCTGAGTCCGGACTGAGTCTCTTCTCGTTGAAAAGCAGCCTATGTGTCAAATTTTTTGTTCGGATGATTTGTTCGCCAGCTTTGTGTCAACCAGCAAACCGGCAATTGAGACGTTGACGATGTTCACTCATCGCCTTCTTTCTTGTAGTGGACAAGTGGGTCGGGAAAGTGGCGCTTGTCACCGGTGCCTCGTCAGGAATAGGCGCCGCCGTCGCAGCAGCTCTGTTCGAGCACGGAATGCACGTCGTTGGCTGCGCTCGAAACGAACAGAAACTCAAAGAAGTCGGTCAGTCTCTGCAGGGAAAGGGCTCATTCACGGCCGTCAAGTGCGACGTGACACAAGAAGCAAGCATCTTGTCAATGTTCCAAGAGGTCACCACCAAGTACGGGGGTATCGACGTGTTGATCAACAACGCTGGATTGAACATAGACACGACTCTTCTGGACGGAAACACCTATGATTGGAAAACTCTCATGGACACAAACGTGATGGGTGTTGGTGTCGTCGCGAGGGAAGGTTTCAAGGCCATGCAAGCCAAAGGCGCGAATGACGGCTACATCGTCACCATCGGCAGCTTGGCAGGGTTCGGCGTGGCGCCTGCTGCAAACACACACCTGTATTCCGCTTCGAAGTTTGCCGCGCGAGCCCTCACCGACGGGTTGAGGCACGAAGTGCGAGCGGCAGGCACACAGATTCGAGTCACTCATCTGAGTCCAGGCCTGGTTGAAACCAATTTTAGGTGCAGCATGGTTGGTCAAGAAGCGGCGAAGGTAGCTTACAGCCAGATACGAAATCTACAGCCGAAAGACATCGCTGATGGCGTCGTCTACGTGTTGGGTACACCGCCGCACGTGCAGGTCACCGAGTTGACCATCAACACAACCGATCCTTACCCAGCGCACCTGGCGCAAGGAAAAAAGAAAACCTAAACCACACATTGGCAGAAGCAACCACGTACAAGAGACTACTTCAAAAAGTTTGGCTCACTTTTCATGTCGTTTGAAACAAAGTCAGGAGGATCAACAACTGTGCAACTGCGCACGCGAGTTGTACCAGCCTTTTTCCTCATGATCGGCACAAGCCGACAGTGCAACAGCGTACCTTGCGACGTTTCTGTTTGTCAATACAGCTGTACAATGCGTCTGTTTGAGGTGAAGCCTTGATCAATAAAAATAATTAAACTCTGCGAATTAGTACTCTGGCCTTGAAGATTCAAGTGGAACATCTTCGCTTTCGTTGAACGCTGATCGAGAATCGCTTGCGACCTCAAGTTTCTGTTTTCTACACCACGCCGTACACGCAGTATCTCACCAATGAGAAAAGCCACGCCCACAAAGACTTCTGTGAAGCTAAAATTATTTTTCATGATTGTTTTGGCTGTGAAGAAACGGCAGAAAAGTGGGTTTGTTTCGGCAGCACGTGCCGAACGAACACAACTCCGAAGGACCAATTTAGCCTTGTTCACGAACAGTAGAGACAGGGCAGGATTCAGTGTCCGGATTCAAAGGGAGAGGTTGTTACAGGAGACACAACCAGTTGGCGATCCTTCCGGTGGAATCGAACAGCTCATAATAAAACAGCAACAAAAATGTGCCATTCAGTCACATCCAAAGAGCGAGCTTTCTGTGTTCTCTGGTTCTTTCTGTGTTTGATACCATTGTGAACATGGACGACGCCTTCAGCTACTGGGCATGCAAGAAAGAACGCCAGTTGGCACTCAAACACCATCAGCTGGCAATCGAATCGAACACGCTGTTTGTGTCGTTTTGATATTTTCTTTCGGAAATTTTATTCCACCAAAACACCAAACAGAAAATTAGAAATGTCACAACAAAACCACTTCCACGTCGCCATTTTGTCGGTCATGTGATCAGGAAGTTGTCCTGTGCAGAATTTCTGTGAGAGTTCATTTTACATTTGTCTTTCCTTACGCGCTCATGTTTCTGTTGTGCACAATATGGCAACTTCTGTTGTTCGGGTTTATTGTTTCGAAGTATTTGTGGAATTTGTCTGAAAAAAGTTCACACTGAGCCAGCAGGTTGCTGAGTGGTCGAAGCAGCCACAGGCCAAGAAGTCTGCAAGAAGCAGCTTTTGTTCTCGGAGAAACAGGTAGATCTAATAGTCACCCAACTCAAACTTCCCCGTGGTTGATCCCCAAAACTCAACCGTGAGATGTCAAAAATCAAAAGTGATGATGTCAAACTGCCCCTTTGTTTGTCAACAAATATTGTTTTACCCTCTGTTGTAAGGGCTTAAGGTCTGAGATCATATCGCTGGGTATCTCTTTGCTTGCTTAACAAGGGCACAGCAAAAGGTAAACATGCCAAGGAGGGGGTTTCCTTCAGTCGGCGATTCTTTCAAAGCAACTTCTGCATTGGAGAAAGGCGTAGAAAGTATACATTCGAAAGCTTCCAAGTGTATTTGAGATATTTACGTCGCGATTTTTGCGAATCGTAAAGATTTTAAGGTGGTGCTTTTCTTCGAAAGTGTGTGAAATGGATGCCATACATTGGACCTTTGCAGATATTCATCTCAACACAATGGATGTGATTCTGCGCGGATTGTTGTTGTCTGACAAGAAGGAATCGCAGAAGAAGGTGCTGGTGCAGAAGATCACCAAAAGTGGCTCAGATCCCAAGCAGACAAGCGAAATTGAGAAGATGTTCTTTCTGTGTTTTGATACCATTGTGAACACGGATGACGCCTTCAGCTATTGGGCATGCAAGCAAGTTTACGAAGAGTGGGCGAAATACAACAGCTCAACGCTGGAAGCCATCTTCACCAGGGATCAGTTGCTTTTCTTCCTGGACGGAAACTTCAGAAACAATGATGGGGCGATCTGGATAGTCTCCGCCACTTTCCAGGTCCTTCGGAAGAATCCCAGATCTCACTTTGAGCAGTTGGGTCAAGTCCTGGAAGCCAGGGCCATCTCGTATGTCAGGGAACACCCAAAATACGAGTCATTGGCTATATTCTGCAAGTTGATGAGTCAGTTGCAGCAGCACATTCCCAAAGGCGATCTGACGGCAACGTTTTGCATTTCAATCATCAATGCCGTGTCGTCCTTCGAAGTCCCTGAAGATGGCAAGAGAATCCCTGAATTTCTCAACGGCGTCAGCATTATTGGTGGCTTCCTCAAGCACATTTGGAGCAACGCGGATCCGGATTGTCTGAACCAGTGCCTTAGAGCGATCTTCAAGGTCATATCCTTCATCGGCGATGAGAACACGAGTTCACAACCGTGTGTCGCACTCGCTGGGATTGCAACTCAAATCCCAACACATCTGATTGATGACGTGACCAAGATGACAGTGTCAGATGCTTCAATCAAGGATCCCAACATGAAAGAAGCTCTTCTCAGGATGGTGGATTGGTTGAACTGGCCTTTGACAAACCACTTGGACATATGGATCATCGCTTTTCTCAAAGGTTTGGCCTCGGTTCACAAGTACACCATCCTCGTACAGGTTACAGAGGAAAAGGTGGTTCAGGTCAGTGAATTTTTTTTTCTTTGTCGAGGTGATGCGGGAATCGAGAAAGAACAAGCTGCTATTTTGAGAAACAAGTGAAACTGTGGAACCCAATCACAGCCGGAAAGATCCGAAATGCAAAAACTTTGAGATGCGTACATGCGAGTTTCAAAATGTTTCAGTGAACTTACACTGAAGTCATTTCCACAAAAAAAAACCAGCAAAAATCGTTCACTGAAATTCTCAACCAAGAGCACATTGAAATGACGATTTTAAATTTCGTGTCCGGGACAAATTTTCAACTTCAGAAACGGATCTAAATGCTGACACGATCGATGGGTCACAAACAAATCTTTGTTCTTGCCAAATCATTGTGTTCACTTGAAGGTTATTTATTGAGAAATGACGGAGTCACATCAACAGGGCAGATCTTTTGAAAAAATGAAAGAGCTGTCTGGAACTTTCGACACAAACCTAAAACATTTTCATTCAACACATTTCAGGTTTATGAGAAAATGCAACACAAAGTTGTGAGGGAAAGGGCGTTCAAAGTCTTGTCTCACATGCTGTACAGTTTCCAGCATTCTCCGGAAGCTTTTCACAAGGTATGAAACTTTGGCTGTACGGCAGATGTTTGTGACGGAAACAGAAATCCCAATGCAGTTCTGTCGCTCTTGTGACGCAAATTCTGAAATTATTGTCCCACAATTTCCCAACACTTGTTTTGTTTTGTAGATTGTGCAAGATGTACCCAAAATGGTGCATCAGCTGAGAAAGTCGAGGGAAAAAGACTCGATCGACTTCCTCATCCGCTTTGGGGAGCTGATTCACACGCTGATATATCTGCACCCGGGGTTCCCAGAGCTGTATGATCCTGTGCTTGTTGCGTTGGAGGTGAGTACTCTTGCCCAGGTTGAGCCAACGTTTGGACTTGAAAAATGTCACCTGGACAAACTTCCTCGCAGTGCATTAGTTAACAACACGGTGGTGTTTTTTTTTTCATGCGTCCTGACTTTTTAGGGCCTTCCGGCACCAACCGTGGAGCAAATGAAGGTGAGATTGGTGCAGAGCAAATGGACATCGGAACAAAAGCCGGGCACTTCTCTTCTTTACCGGTCTACATTCGGGAAGAAGTCCGAGACTGGGAAAGTAGGTCTTGTCAACCTGGGAAACACTTGCTTCATGAACAGCATCGTGCAGGCGCTGTACATGTGCGACAGGTAGATCTACGGCAGCATCAAACGCATCAGTTGGAAAATCTGGAAATGTACTCTGCTTCATGATTTTGAACTGTCGTCTGTTCAAGTGGTGTAGTTTCAGTTTCAGACAAGATGCGATGAGAAGTTTGCCCAGCGTGCCGAAACAGATGCTGCTGGCAAAGTTGCAGCTGCTGTTTGCTCATCTTTCTCTGTCACAGGTTTGTGGACAGTTTTATCATGGGACAGAACCTAGTTTCTGTTGCTGCTGTATATTCATAACACAAAGGAGCTGGCCGCATGAACTACGAATGTTATGTATTCGTCTTTGCAGCGACCTGCGTACTCTCCTCAAGATTTCCTCAACATTTCACTGCCTGCGTGGTTCACATCCGGACGTCAGCAGGATTGTTCGGAATATCTCAAATTTCTGCTGGATCAGATGCACGAGCAAGAGAAGGCGCGCTTCCGAAATCAAGCCATGTTGAGTCACACGGCCAAGACTGGCACGTTGCCTCGATCGGGCTCCATCCACGTGCAGAACGAGGCACAAGAGCAGGAGCAGGAGACGCTCATACAGAAGACGTTCGGAGGTCGCGCCATGACAACATACAAGTGCTTGAAGTGCCACAGTTCTTCGAGCCGAACTGAGATGTTCACTGACCTTCCTCTGGCATTTCATGATCATAATCCTGAACCGAGAATGGCGACGAGGCAGAGTGAAAGAAAGTCGCAGAAGAACACTGAAACCGGTAACAATGGTGCTCAGAGCAGTAGCGTGGAGAAACCGATGGAAGTTGAACGTGTTTTGTCACTTGAAGAGATGCTTCACAACTATGTGAAGCCGGAACGTCTGGAGGGAAGCAACAAGTATCACTGTGATGCGTGCGGGTCACTGCAGGACGGAGAGCGAACTGTGAAGATCATGGAATCCCCAGAGTACCTCATCATCACTTTGCTTCGGTTCTCCTTCAGCATTAAAACTCAGCGGCGCTCCAAGATTCTCACGGATGTCAAGTACCCGCGCACGCTGTACCTCCCTGTCTGTCCCAGCGTCGACAAGACGAAGCGTCTGAGGGCCACGCGATCGCCTCCCCAGACCAGCGGCTTGACACACGAGCGCTTCGGCTTGTGCGCTGTGGTGATGCACTCTGGATTATCGTCTGACTGCGGACATTACTATTGCTACGCCAGACACTCCATCCCAGTGGAGTCGCATGTACGCACTCTTGTTTTGCATTTCAGTATTCTTTTGTAGTTCAACAACTTGCCTCATCGCGACAAGATCTTGAAGACGAATTCGTGTTTGCTTTCAGGAGAGGAGCCCCAGCAGCGGGAGGGAAAAAGTACCGGAGGACTACTTTCAGAGCAAGTGGTATCTTTTCAACGACAACCGAGTGTCATATTCCACCTACGAATCCTTCAGTGAGGCAAGTCCTGTGGGCCAATACTGCCCAGATTTTTACAAAGAACCAACGTGAACAAATTCAGCGAATTGTCTTTGTTTCGCGTGTGGAAAGTGACGTGTGTTTCATATTCGCGCAGACACCCTTGTGTCTGTGAACATTCGCATTGAAGACAAGCAACGAGTTTTTTGTGCAGGTCACTCAGCGTTTCTCGAAGGACACCGCGTACGTACTCGTGTACAGGAAGTTGCACGACAGTGAACTGAACAGCAGCACGGTCGACATGAACGAGACGATAATGTCTGTCAACATCGATCCGCCACTGCGGAGGGATCTGCGCGAGTCGGTCGAGATGGACAACAGGAGATTTCTGAAGGTAACTTACTGGTCAGCTGACTCAGTGCGGGACAAGGCATGATGAGCTTCAGAGTCGTGCAGTTGGTGATGTGACTGAACAAGAAGGGGGAATATGGTTTGTTATTTCCGTGGGGAAATCGAACAGCGTCTGCTTTTTGAAAGTGTGAACAGTATTCTTTCACTGGTTTGTGCTTGTTTGCTCAGTTTCTAGAAGCGCAACCGTGCCCTTGTTGCTGGGACATCAGTTTGGCATAGGACCTCAAAAGTAAAATTTTGCCAACACTTGAAACTTACAATTTCCGTTCGTACAGTTAGGACTCCATCTAATTGCATGATCAGTATCTAAGTGTCTTACAAAGACAAGAAGTGCACACAAACGATGGCGGAAGGTACCGGTATTTGTTCTCTTTCATTGCGACACGCGTCTGTGTCACCGCAGCCAGAAAACCGAACTATTCACAGTGTTTGAGTCAATGAAACAACATTGATCCGTGTGTTCCTGCAGGAGCAGGAGGACGAGGGTCGAGCGCGAGAGACGCAACAGCGCAGCGTGCAGATGAATTCGTGGTTCAACTGGCGCGACGACGACAGTGACGGGCCTCCCGGCAGCTGCGGGGGAGGCGGCGGCCTTGGTGGCATGGACACGTCCGGCTCCAGATTCGTCTTCTAGCGGAGTCTCGCGTCGCTACAAAAAAGGGTGGTGTCCGTGCAATTTGTTTTGGTTGCAATTGTTGACCGGGTTGTCATTCAAGAGTTGTTCGCCCTTTTTTATGGGCTTTTGCGCAATTTGATGTTTTGTTCGCAGTTTGGCTTTTCCTGTCTTTGGAAAGAAAATATGTGCGCACCTGCATGGGCAGAAATTGTGAGTTTTGCTGAAGATGCAGCGTTCCTTTTGTCCTCCTGGAGTGACGGTTGAAAATGGCACAAAAGAAAAAAAATAAACTGAAGTGTTGTCCTTCAAACACCATCACCAAAAGTTTGAACAGAAATGCAGGTACGGTACTTCTGTGATAATGAAAAATAACCAATGGAGAAGAGAAGTTGGACATGCAGTCAGTGGTTGTGTAACTTGTTGAAAGGTGTCACACACCCTTGTTAGTTTCCCTTTTGAAATCGGCCTTTCGCGTTATTCTTGGATTCATCTTTTCCTGCGAATGCTTAATTTTGTCAGGAACGTTACGCGTTGTGACGAAAAGTGTGGCGGGTGCACCTTGTTTCTGTCCTTGACCAGTTTCATCGTCAGGAATATTGTAGCTTTTCTATGAATTAAAACGATCCACAAATGCTTTGAAGCTTTCGTAAATTTATTGTCGAACAATTCCATTTGACAAGAGGAAGTGCTGCAACATGACATGCACAAGGTCAATTTCAAACTTCGTTTGATATGTTCCTTTATCTCGCCCTGAAGTTGGCGTTCGACTTGTTCCTCGCGCAAGCGCGAGCGAGACGGCGTCCGCAGCTTGCAGCGAAACTCAAGTCCGAACGTTACGTTGCGCTGCTGGTCACTGATTCAACATGGAAATTGAAAAATAGAGAAAAAGAAATGAACAAGAAATGTCAAGGCACAACTTACACGCAACGATAATTTTGTATCACAGATATGCCATATTGGCAACAGATACCGATCAGCAATGCCAACACCGCCCGACATTCAACACAGCGCATTTGTTTCATCGTGGCTGTCCCGAGAACTGTATTCGACGGTGCTCGAATGTGGCATCGCATCGAAGCTGACGGCAAATACTCGTACATGGTGCTGCAGCTGCCGACTCTTCATTGAGAAAATCTCACACATTTTCACTGATAGATCTTTGTACAATTTGCACACCTTTCAAGCTGACCAAAAGTGGTCAGGATTCTTTGGGGTGAAAGGTGTTGCTGCCTGTTGCGATGGACGGAAAGATTGTGTTGCCTTTGGCCGACAAACTGTCAGGAAAATGGCCGACAAACTGTCAGGAAAATTTGAGTCTGAAAAACGCCGCGGAAATCAAGTGGACGATTTCATGAGTTGTCTTTTGAAATAGCACCGGTGGCCTTCGATGACGTAGCTTTGCCCACTTCTTTCATCCACTCATTGACCTTCTTTGTTCCGTACAATTTGCCCTGGAATGGAAAACTTCTGTCAGACAAAATCAGCAACTGAGCAACAGGGTGGACAACATATTTGCACTACAATTTTGTTAGCTCGACCAAAACTACAGTCAACACACAAATGGATCGTGTTTCTGTTTTTCAACCACACGCCGTTCTCTACTGCTTATGTCCAAGGTTTGCTTGTTTTGAAAAGAACAAAAGTTATTTCCTGACGTCACAACATGAAACCAGAGGAATTAGCTTGACTGTACGTTGGAATAAAAATCACTTCTTGTCTGGAGATACATGGACTCGTAGCTGATCACACGGAAAAGATGAAAACGTCTGGTTTTCTTGACACGTGCAGCAACTGTTTGAATACCAACTACAAACAGCCAGCATCAAGCAGACAAGTGAAACGACAAGTACCTGGCAAGACAAAGTTACGAGAAAGGGGAAGGAGATCCCTCACACCTAGAGATATAAAAAACACCACGTCACTCAACATGCCACAAGAAAACAGAACCGCGAGACGGAAAGTGCGATCGAAAGTGTGATTGATACCTGAATGTCAATTCGCAACTTCCCGGAAACAAAATGTGGAACATGCCAATTCACAATCATGTCACACCAACTCATTCACAATCATGTCACACCAACTGTTTCAAAGACAACGAACTGAAATTATCACTCTGTAGGTTGGACCTTCGATGTGCAAAACTTGGCACAGCATTTCCTACTGATCGCAGTGGCCACGTTGAGCAGAACATTACTCATTCCACTTACCGTGTGAACAGCTGGCTGAGGTTCTTCGTCTCCGTTGAGCGACTGGTACGGTGACCCAGATTTGCGCGGTGATTTTGTTCCGGGCGCAGTGGGATCAGGTGTGAGTCTGCGAATCATGCAAACACGTGATCATGCTGACGTCCGCAATTGTGAACAGCCAGCCTGACTATCGCGGTGGCAATGAACAAACCAGTGAAAAATGCTGAAGCAATTCTGTGGACACCTAACAAATTGTGCCAGTCTGGAAATAACTCAAGGTTTCCGAAAGTGAATTTGCCACTGAGCGAGAGAGAGTTCGTACAAATATTTGTGAGTACCTGGAGGGGCTGCCGGCGCTGATGCGAGAGAGGCGCCCCGTCTCGACGGGCGGCGCGAGGCCGTGGCGCCGCAGCTCCTGCACGGCGCGCTCGCGCTCAAACCGCTCGTTGGTGAGCGTGCGCTTCATCCGATCCACTTCAGACTCAATCTCGATGTTCTGAGTCCGCAGCGCCGACAACTCGCGACTCTGGCTGTCTCTACAAGAACAGAACAATTTGATGGGGTTATGCCAACAAAATTCCACTTTGACAGTAAGTGTTGCGTGGTGTTGGGAGTCATGAAGGGTTGAAATGGCAACTGCAACAAAGCACACAAAGGACATTTCATCATTGTAGACCACAACCAAGCGAACACTCACAGCTTGCTCTCGCTGATGGACAGGCGATCTTTGAGCAGCTGGATTTCCGCGTCTTTCTCCTGCTGCGTCAGCTGCGCGTGGAATTCCTTCTCGCGGTTGCTGTGCAGCAGCGTCTCCAGACTCTTGCTCGACTCGCGCTCGCGTCCGACCTGCGCGCGCAGTAGCGCCGTCTCCTGCTTCATGTTCTCCAGCACCGATGACAGCTGCAAGTCACGGACAAATATGGTGTGTTTTGGCCTTCCCAAGAGTTGCGAAAACAATGGCATTGTGTGACTACGCAGATGACAAGTTGGTGAGAATGTGCACAGATGCACCACGCTTTGCTATCCAGAAACAAATCGTGTGCAAACTTGCCAAAGTTGAAACGCATGCGGTCAAAGGGACCTGTTTTGTCTCGCAAAAGCAAACACATCCAGCCCATTGGTTGAAACCATCAGCGCCGCCAATGAACTTTTCCTCGCCCAGACGGCTCACATTGTCTTCAGGCAGTGGCGATACCTTTTCCTGGTCGAGAGTCCTGGCGGCGAGCTGCCTCTGTAAAGAGTCCTTGGTCGCTTCCAGTTTGGTGCAGAGATCCCTGACAGCGGACAGGTCCTGCAGGATGCTGTGCTTCTCCTGGTCGGCGTGGCGCGCCGCCTCTTCCTGCGCCGCAACTGACGTCGTCAGCGCCGAGACTTGCGCCTCGTACTCGCGCAACGTGCGCTGCAGCTGTCAGCGGAACACACACACCATGCAGCAACCAACCAGGTGAACTTACACAGCGAGCAGGGTTTAGGTGTTCAACTGTGGTGACAGCAAGCAGAGATTTTGTTCCGTTGTTTCTTGGTCACTTTTGAGGTAACGCTCAGCAAGACAATTGCGAAAGGCCGAAAAGGACGTTCTGCCAAAACAAGACATTTTCAAGGAAGCAAAGACTTGGTGAGAGCAATGTCAAAATGCACTTGTTTTGAAGTGGCATGCTTGCGACACAAAACAGAAACAGATTCTGCATCTTGACACGACACGTACGTCGTCGTTCTTGCGCTCCATCTCGTCAATGCGGTCGCGGAGTCTGCGGAACTCTCCGTCTCTCGTCATGATCTCGAGGCGCAGGTTCGAGCCTTCACTCTCGAGCTGGTGCGTCGCCGTCTCGTACTTCTCTGCTTCCATACTCAGGGTTCTGGTGTAAGAGGTTACTTCTGATGAGACTGTGCGAAACCGAAGTGATTTTTCCTCACGACAAAGCAGACTTCAGCAGGACTGCAAGAGCAATTGGCCTGACCTGTATTGCTCCAGCAAGTTGGATCGCTCTCGCTCCTTGGCAGCCAACATCTCTTCTATCCTCTTTACCTCCACAATGTAGTCTTGCACTTGCTCATTCAGTTGTTCTCGTTCTGCGATGGCGTCAGCCAAATCTTGATTCACAGCCTGTTTTAGATCAGGAAGTCGACATTCAGCTGACAACTGGGTCAATTTCTCTCACACATGGCACCGCTCCAAACAGAAATGAGCAGAATACCTGGTTTTCCCTGGTCATGGTGGCGAGGTCGTCCTGCAGACGGCGGTTTTCCCGCAGCGCCACCTCTCGCCCGCGACCAGCCTCCGTCACCTCCTCCTCCGCCGCGTCCAGCTGCCGCTTCAGACTCGCGATCTCCCGCTCTTTTGACCCCAGGCCATTCACATTCCGACTGAAGACAAAACAATTGTCTCTGCTAGGAACCAATGCGTGTGACAGCAATGAAATACACCACCGTATGCGACTCGAACTTTCAATGTCCACACATCAATGTCTCCACAACATTTCAGCGAGGATGTCGTTCTTCACGCAGTACATGTCTACTTACTCGACGGCTGACTCCAGTTCGGCAACATTTCGCTGTAGCTCGGTGGCGCTGCGCTCCTTGGCGTACAATGCCTCCTCCAGCTGCACCACCTTCTCCGTCTTCTCGTCCACTGCCGCCTGTAGCGCATCCTTCTCTCGGTCCAGCGCCGAGATCGTCGTCCGCAGTGCAGTCATTTCGTCCAGGTCACCCTGCGTCGCAGCCGATACCGTGGCGATCCGGGTTTCCAGGGCAGCGATTTTCTCGTCTGCATTTCTCAACTCTGCCTCTCTCGCGTTCAGATTGTGCGTTTGTTCTTGAAGAGACCGCTCTGCCTGTTGCGCCAACAACCTGCAATGTTTGATTGAGTTGGTTCGGAACATTTCAACGTACCGGTGAACACGTAGGTTCGAAAACCGTGATTTTAGAATCAACCGTAGCGGAAACGAAAATTTCACCTCATTTGTGTCGCAGTCGTCTTGTACTGGGAAGCCTCATCCTGCGTGGAAGAATGTAGCACCTGTTGTTCCCTGAGTTGCTTCTCTAGACTTTCTATCACTCGTTGCGCTGATTTCACCTTGACCTCCGTTTCACTCAACTCTCGCTCACTCTGTAACAAGGCAAAAAGGATGCACCACTGCTATCACTCGTGTAAAAGCAAACACACAAAAGTGATCCATAGCCTCAAACAACTCACGGATAGCAGTTTTGCTTGTAAGTCTTCTGTCCTTTGTTCAAGTCTTGCTCTGTCCGACAGGTGTGTTTCTGTCGCTATCTGGAGAGCAAAACAAACATAGTTCGACTGTCTTCTTCGGCCCCAAGTGTCGCCATGTGCAATTTGTTGGAAATAATTTGTCAGTGATACTTACTTTGAGTCGTTCTCGCAGACTGTCTCTCTCGGTGCTCATGTTGGTGAGCTCGGACAGGGCGTCGTCCCGCTCGTTCTCCACCCGTCTCAGAACAGCCTGCGCAGCCAGCGACGTTTTTGGCGATTTGGGTGACCGAATGACATCCCTCCTCAATCTGTTGAGCTCTTCCTTTGTCTGTTGGAGCCAGTACACAAGGTAACATGCAGCTCTGAATAGTTCAACACAAAGACTCAATTGTTTCGAACAAATCTCTCACCTCTTCGTACATTATGTTGACATTGTCTCGTTCAGTGGTCAATATTTTCACATTCGCCTGGACCTGCGAAACAACGGAAACCGATATTTATCATTCAAAGTGAGACAAATTGTGCGTCGAGTTTATGGCAAAGGCGAGAGCACAAATAGAAACAGACACTTGAGGGACACGTTACCTCTGCCATGTGTCGCTCAAATTTATCGAGAAGAGTCTGCAGTTCGTCCCTCTCTTTTGTCACTCGCTCCAACTCAACCTCGTCAACAGTCTGTAGAAAAACGAAATGCCCTCATCTAGTCTCAGCAAAAGTTGAGGCAAATTGACAGCTGCCAACATGTGGTGGTCTGATCGTGTCGTACCGAACTGCTCACCTTGACGGGGGAGCCGATTCGGGACGGGCTTCCCGCGCGGCTGCTCGGTCTGCTGCGGTTGATGGACTTGAGAACTTCGCATTCGCGCTTGAAGTGGTCGCGCTCCTGCTCCAGTGCGTGCACCATCAACTCCAGCTGCGCTGCCGTCTGCGGAAAACCCTCAGTTTCATTTCACAACAGAGGCCACTGCAGGCAAGATAAACGAACCGTCCTTTCACCTGCTCGTTCTTGGAACTGCGCTGTTTCAGTCTACTGACCAACTCTTCTTGGCAACAGCGTGAAACTACTTCTGCTCACCACCACTGACCTTAGTTCTCAGCGGCGTGCCGAACGGGCTGGTGTTGCGGGACCCTCGTGCTCGGGAAGGCGACTTGGTGGGTGTGGACGGTATGGACCTCGGGCCCCGCGTCGGGCTCCTGCGCGTCGGACTCACCGACCTCGACCGCCCGGACACACGAGCTCTCGACGTCTTCAACAATTTCTGTAACGTCTCCACTTCACCCTTCCAGTAGTCCCTCTCCTCCTCAATGCCTTTGATCAGCTTTTCTGTTGCACTGGGACCTTTCGGTTTCTTTTTCACCATTCCGTTTCTGTGAGAACACTTCGCACGGTCGAGCTCCAGCACCAGGTCTCGTTCTGCAAAAGTCAACACAAATTCTTCCCATACAAACCTGTTCCTGCTGTGTAAACCCCTCCGTCTCAGGCGACACCTCCTCAGAAGCCATTACGATTCCTTTGTGATCTTCAGTAATCTTTCCACGACAGGTCACAGCTTACGCTTGCGATGTGAACGAGCGCTTCCCGTCAAGACATGCGCACCGTTGATGGTCAGTTTGTTGACGCGCTGCGCGAGCCGCTGCTTCTCGTTCTGGACGCGCGTCACAAGGTCGTCGAGGTCGGCGCGCTCCGCCTGCTCCACCGCCAGCTGCTTCTTGAGCTCCGCCATCTCCCCCAGTAGCCGATCCTCGCTCTGAAACGGTTTCAGTCTTGCGTGAAAAATGTTGTCCAACTGGAAAACTTCACGAATGCGACAACAGTGTGAATTCGGTGACATGCCGGACAGCTCAAACAGTTTCTGAAGCGGAATACTCGTTCACACTTGCCGCTTTCAACCTCGCCACTCGGAAATCCAAGGATTCCAGCTCGGTTCTCGATCTTTCCAGCTCATCCTGCAAAAGAGATGAGCCAAATTCCTGACAACTGAAGGCGTTGTGTCCTGCCCCTGGAAAACAGGTGCTGATTTATTGAACTGGGGTAGTAGAACATTTTTGTCGACTGACCTTCGCACTGAAAATATTTTTGTCTGCGGCGGCAAGCGCGACTTCCTTCTCCGCCTCCATGCGATGTGCGGACCGCTCGAGCTGCGAGTTGCGCGCGTCCAGGTCGAGCGTCGCGCCGGACGCCGCCGAGAGGCGCGAGAGGGCGTCGTCCAACTGCGCCTGCAGGTCCGCGTTCTTCTGCTGCAGGAAGTCGATCTGCGGTGGGAGGGAGGCACGTGATTTGTAGTCACATTTCCCGAGCGAACAGATGCCACAAAACTCACTTGTGAGCGAAGAGTTTTCTCCACACACCGTCTCCTGACCCACACAAAAGGAACGCTGCACACAACAAAGCAGAGCCACGAAAAACTTGGCTTCGCTTTGTGAATATCCATGATTTTATGTTCTGAGTACCTGGATGTTGAGGTGCGAAATGAGGCGCTCGTTGCTGCGGTTACGCGCCTCCAGTGCCACCACATCGTACGGTCGCCCACCCTCCAACATGCGACTCAACCGGTCGATCTCCACGTCTCGCGTCTCCACCTGTTCGGATGAAGGAAACGGTAGTAGCCGACACGTCGAAAGGGGACTGTTTCACGGCATTTCACCTGACAACTTCACCGGCAAGAGAATGAGAGTAGCCCTTTCGGACAAAGTGAATTGGGAGGCACACGATCAAATTGCCTCGAATTTTCACGCCACCGAGAAGCTGAGCAGCTACGAGCCAAGATTCCTTGCGTGATATAAATCTGGTGTCGGTTCACGCCATTGATCCACAGAAACAAACTCCAAATTCGTCCTTTTCTTCGAGGATCAATAAACATCTGTGTAAATCAATCCACACATCTGCGGGGCACGACACGCACAAAACATTGACCCTGATCAAAGCTGATCTTTGATCGCAATTGAGCCACTAAACGTTTCAATTCACCAATTTGCACATCAAGTGGTTGACGACCTTGAAGCACACACTGCAAGACAAGGACCTGAGGACAACGACTCCGGAAAGCGTTTTGCTTTGAAGTCGAAAAGAGTCGAAATCATACGTTTCTTTGCACTGATGACAGGGATTCGTGGATTCGTGAATGTATGTTTCACTCATCATGATCCCTGCTCGCGAACTCAATATTTCACACAGTGACAATCAGCTGACAGGACCAGTGACCACAGCAGCACGAGAAAGCGCACCTGCTTGGCGTGCACTCCCACGCACTGCTTTGAAACCTGCTGTGTCTTGGTGAGAACTGCTGTCACCGCGTCCTCACAATCAAAACCATCACACCAAGTGCAGAACAACTTCCGCCAACTCTGGATCACGAACTCACATGCACAACGAGTAGATCTATGTGCCGACTTCGGCACAGAGATGCAGAGGCAAGGAAAAGCTGGTTCCTACCAAGTAGTCTATGTACCCAAGCAGGGTATCAGTGAACACTCTGCATCCACACTCGCAGTCACATCCCGAGGAAGTAGCCATGTTTCGCTTCGACCAGTCCAAGTCTGAAGCTGTTGAAGGGATGCATGAGAAGCACAGCTTCCTGTGAGTGAATGAATGAATGATTCATTCCCAACGTGTAGGGAAGTCAGCTTCACAACTGTCACTGAAGAACTTTCCACTGCATCGTGACACGACCAAATCAATGATGGACATGTGCTGTCCGCTGGGCACCTTCATGACATGAATTTGCGACAACAGATGAGCCACCAGTTGCCTGGAAACTGACACGACAGACTCAAAGTTGACCCAAAGAAGACGCGATTGGGTTCAACAAAACCACTGGGTCTGAATTTAAGTTTCGTGCCTTCGCCAAAACGTGGAAACCAACTGAAGGTTGTTTGTCGGAAGTCAATTCATCACGGTGATCGTTCAGTCCATTCAATCCACGGATGTGGCAACACTTTCACTGTCCTGTCAACAAGTCGTTTGATTGGCACAGTGTGCCAACGAAACGCGATAGGTTTCTGGCCTGCTCCAATGTCAGCGATCAATCCGAAAATCGTAAGTTAGCAGGGCAAAAAGGCAACATTTGAACGGTCAATGAAAAGACAGTGAGGGATTTTTTAACTTTCAAATAACGCCCATTCCGTGTTTGGCTGTGGGCATCAACAAAACATTCTTCCTTCATGTTGAGTGTGTCAAATCAAAATTCGCGTGTTGGCAAAGGCAGCTGAACTTGCATCGCGCCTGCGTGAAAACAAGTATTCTTGGGGACCAAGGGGTGTCCACATCACATCAAGACACCCAGGGCCTTCCGAACTTGTTTGAAAGTCTCTTTGGGTGTGTTGAACCAATACGCTCGCACTGTCCCAAAAGTTGGGATAAATTGTCCCAGTTGTGCTCGATATTAACCATCCCACAACACCTCAAGGAAATTGTACGAGGGACTGTTTGTTTCCAAAAACTTTACAAGGACTGGAGGAATGCAAATGCATTCAGATATTTCTTCTTGTGGTGTCGTAAATCCTCCCCCCCCCCCTCACAGAGATCCCAGAGCTTGTTGGACTTCAAAATGTTTTGTCATTTTCTTTTGATGAGAAAGCACACAAAGGCGGCTTGTCTCTGCCCTTGATTGTTCGTTAGAAAGCTCAAAATTTCACTTGATTTGCGCACATGTGAAACGTTCAATGTTTTTACTCTTCTCTGCCAATCGGATCCAATGTTGGATCAGTGAGCAACACGGGATTCTCGTTGGGACTGTAGACGTTGTTTGACTTGGGAGCACACGCATGCATGTGTACGGAGGTAAATATTTTAAATGCGCGCTGTGCTGCCTGATGCATTGCAATGTGCACCGCCATAAACACTATTGATCCCCTTGACAAGTTGTCTTATCTGCACACGCAAGAGGAACTGGATTATCACGGGATCAATAAACTGAACACCACTTTAGGAGTGCGCTTCTCACAAATCTGAGGGCGATTGCTTTCACCTGAAGGCTGGACAGCCGGTTCGATTTTGCGTTCGTTTCAGGTGACAAAATTCTTCTTGTTTGAACCCCAGAGACTTTTCAACCGGATTCGCAGCCACATTTCACGCCTTAATTTCAGGAATGCTTCGACATGGCTCGTACATTGAAAGAAATCGTTCTGAAGACAAGTTATTGACTGCAGAAAGGTGCAACGCCTGACTCATCACTCAAGCCAACATCATCGTACTGCAGCGACACAGGTTCTTTTGAAGTCTGGGAAGCCTTGAAGAGAGGGCACTCCAGCAGCGTGCACCACAGTCCTTCTCCACCGCTCAGGAATTGTGTCAAGCGAAAATGGAACAAATTACTCCGAGATGAAAGTCATCAAAACAATCAACCAAAAAGAAATGGCGTGACACCAAATGTGAGGTGTTCAAATGAAGACATTTCGGTGAAGTGTCTGCAGCAGTTTGTGACACCTTCACGAGCTGTGTCCTCGCACTGAAAAGCCCGAACGTTGCACAGCAAGCGAGGTCGTACTGCACGTACCTTGACAGATCGGGTCTTGCATCCCCTGCGCCGGTTGGCCGAAGACGTCAGCGACAGCGACATTTGTTCCTCAACTTTCCAACCAAATCCACGATTTCTTTCCAACAAACTTTTCTTCAACAAAGCACGGGTTATCCTCACAAGTTCAGTGGTGCAAACATGTCTGATCCAAATTCCGTCACCGGTACTTTCAATCTGGATTTTGGAACAGCACAACTCGAACTGGCGACAAATGTGATCAGAACAGTGGAAACTCAATTTTCTGAGTTCATGTTTCTTTTGACGGGTAGCCTGTGAACAAGGGAACCAAGCAGAAAGCTGAAAGGTCTGTCTCACTTATCCAGTTGACGTCCAATGCGAAGGTCACACACAGCACCAGAGTCCAACTTTCAGGTTTTGAATCCCAAGTTCATATCGCGACAACCAATCGCAACCACACAGTGAGAGCTCTCAATTTCGCACTCGCGCTGATCGATCCTTGTTGATACAAGTTCCACAGATTTGCGCCTTGCAGTCTGCGTCCCTCGATGTGGTTCACACAAATGTCCTTGTCAGTACAGCACGGCTTTGCTTGATCGAGGAAGCCTTCTCGTTGTTCGTGTGAGATTCCAATCAATCCTAAACCGTGTAACGATCCTTGCACTCTTGCCAATGCAACTATGCGATAACCTACCAAATCGCTTTCTCTGCTGCACTTGCATTTATCGACTGATCTTCCATTGCACGTGACAAAGATAAACAATACGAAAACACTGGATCATAACGAACATTGGTGGATTCTCCTGTCACCCAATGAGCAGCACAAAGGCGATTTATCAAGTCTGAAGTGACAAATCCTCATGGAGCTCGAGAAATCAAAAATTGCGACCCACACGACCAACGACGCACTGTGCGGCTTCCTTTCTCAAATCTTTCTGAGCGGCTTTCTCTGGCAGCGCAAATGTCCTTGAGCTGATTTCGCCACCAAGGCCGGCTCCCATGACACAAGAACGCAAAGACGTGGAAGTTTTTTGTGCGTTCTGCATGAAATGGTAGCTGCAGCTTCCAACTATGTCTCAACGACAGCTGGGTTCCCAGGGATCGAGATCACCTTCTGTGTTCCAAAGAACCGCAACTTCAAAAACGAACGGTTGAAAAGAAGTGGTCCACACAAGCCGTCTCAAAGGCAAATTGTGATTGAAAGCGAAGCTTTTGACAGTCACACATCAAGTCTTCCAACAACCTGGGATCGCGTGCGCAGCAAGTTGTTGCCTCTCAGCTCAAAGCAGACAATTCAAAGTTATCTCAAGTTTCCAGATTGGAAGGCGCAGTTTGTGCAAAGGCTTGTCGAATTGCCCGGACAGCGCAGATGATTCGCGAAAAAGAGCACTTTTTGCACTGCTGCAGTTTGTGTGTGCAAAACACGAAATTCGAATTGAACTTTTGGAAAGCGTTCGGACTTTCAAATAAATGAAGGAAACTTGTGAATATTTCTCTCGTCAGGACTGAGTCCTGAAATGTCTGCCAAATATAGAACCTGTACATTTTTATCACCAAGAATTTGTACCTGTTTTCTGAAGCTGTCGATCTTCATCAGGGTTCCGTCCCTTTCTTCCCGCGCCACGGCAACCTCATTGGTCAGCTCTGCTATTTTGTCGTCTGCCATTTTCAGCAAGTCAGCCACGTAGGGGTCTTCAGGCTGAAACGAACAGTTCAAACCCGTCTCACAGTCTTGCGTTCGTTGGAGTGTTTGTTTTTGTTTGTTTTGTTTTTTTTCACAAGTAAAAACACACTCAAAAATACTTACCATCAACAAAGGGGATGCTCTTTTGGAGGACGCGTCGGGCACCATTGTTTCCAGTTCCATCCTCTGTCTCCGGAACGGGATGTTCTTCTTTTTCCCTCCTGGCAGCAAAACACATTTTTCACATTGAGTGCCCACTGACGGTTGATGCGCTTGTCACAACTTTCGCGTGCGATATTGGTGACATACGTATGTACGTGAAAACAAGGAGGAACTAACCAGGAGTTTGGACGACGGCGTGGAAGTTTTTCTCCTGCAATTGCAGGATCCGGTCCGTCTTGCTCTTCGATTCTTTCTCCAGGGCACGAACCTTGTGCACGTACTGGTTGTTGAGAAAGCGCAGGTCCGCATTTTCGTGTTCAACCTTCCTCAGACTCGCTCGAAGCTCTGCGATGTCACAAATATGCTGAACATGGAAAGAAACTGTCATAAGTTTCTCGTTGCAGTCTCAGTTAGTGTACGAGCGTATTTTACCTTTGGACGACACTTCCAGTTCTTCTTGGACTTTGATCAGTTGCTGGTGCAACTCGTTGTTTTCCTTCACAAGCTTTGCATTGTCACTTCTGTAGGGTTCAACAGCGGCTTCCAGATTTCCCTTCTCTGCCGGAGATTTCACAGACTGCAGCTTTGTGCTTCTGAGACTGCAATGAGCAAGCAGTGTATGGCCAAACATACCCGATGCTTTGGACACAAGGTTATGTTTCATTTGCCTCGTCGCAAAACATCACAAAACTGAGATTTATTCCAACTGGGTGAAAGGACACCTCTCTGTTGTGTGAACGAGATCAGCGAAGAGCCTCTCGACAAGCGGCAGCGACTCGATGCCCAGAGGTTGTCTGTAGCCCAGCTGGTCGAGACGCCTCCTCAGCGCCGTGAACTTTTGCTGCGCTGCCGCGGACGATATCGAACTCATCTCGGCGGTGTCTGGAACATGTCGACCAAATGTCAAATCCCACAAAGCCTTGCTCTCTGGGAGTCTTGGTCAATGCCCAGGCTATCCTGATGACTATTCTCAACAAAAAAGAGATTTTAGCTCCATTTTCCTGTCACAGATTGTTTTCAGATCTTGAGGCCAGATTTTACTGAGCAAAATTGCTTTGATCTGCAGCCCAAATTGCTTCGATCTGAACTGAATTGCGATCCAACTTGAACGCTGTTTGGATTTGGTTCTACTCGAAGACTACAAAACCCACAATTCACACAAAGGCCAACAACATAATTTTCAGCAGGCAATCAGAAAAACACTTCAGCAAACTTGCTGAAAATGATCCGAAAGAAGCTCACAAGACAGAACAGATTGTGTGACGTGCAAAATCCCCAAGCCAACAATTTTCATTTTGCTCCGTTTATGGATATATATCCGCTTAAGCATTGAGGTCATATGTTTTTTCAATGTTCACTCACCTTCAAGCGAAAACTTGAGGCTCCGATTTACATTTCAGACTCTGTAAATCCAAGTTTTAAATACTTCAAACACGCAAAAACTTGTTTTGAACTGCTGGAGGAAGTGCGCCTTTGGAACGGAGGCGCCTCCGCTGCAGAAGAGCTCCACATCCGCCGTCGCTTCCCGCCTCAATTTTCAACAGTGCAGGGGGGATAAATGGTCTTTCACTTTACACACTTTATGTGCGAAAATTTGATAAAAACTGTGCCTGCGGCGCAAAATGAAGAGGGTAATTCACTTTTGGGGGTCAAAGAAACCTCAAGACCACGAGGAGTCCCTGAATCCAACGTGTCTTCAGAATTGAGTGAACGTGCGCTTGGTCAATTGGGATGAACGTGTGAGCATGGCGGTCAATTGGGTGTTTATGTTCACCAATCAAGTTGAGGTCTTGTACTTAAAAGCAGGCAAAGAGCATCACGCTGTGGGAAAGTTGTGCGATTTAGGTGTAGACTCTATGACACTCTGGCACTTCCAGTGGATCCAGGGCAGGGGGGCTGAGCCTTGGGCTTGGCACATGATTGACCCCTGGAAGCTCAAAATTTGTTGGTTCTTGTGTGTGTGTGTGTGTGTGTGTGTGTGCGTGTGTGTGTGTGTGTTCATCGCAAAAATACACGGGCGTCAGTTTTGCGGGGTCAGGTGAGGGCACCCCAGCCCTCCACCCTGGATTGAGAGTTTTTGACCCACACTGTGTGTCCCCGAATGCATTTTGTCTTTTGGAGCTGTGATACTTTCACGCAAAAGCCTTGCGTACGTGCGAACAGACCTCAGTCGAACACAGCAAACAAGTCAAACCTGATTCCACCGACTTTTATTGTCTGTGAGTGCACTCGAAGTTTTTCAGGGTGTGACTGCGATTTTTTTTTTTTTTTTTTTTCGAAATGAGTACCATTGTTGTTTGCGCTGTTCGATCCTTCCCAATGGGAGAAAGAATAGCAACGGTTTGAGATCAGCATCTGAGTGCCTTGGTTGTACCAATGCTCGCCAATACGACCCGTCCGTCAGTGGCGATTTCTGTTCCCGAGGTCGAGGTCATTCTGGTTGAGTTACGAAGAGGCGAAGCTCCAGACAGGGTACCAGAATTCTGTGAACTGAAGCTTTGGTCAGCTCTGCAAAATTATCAGAATATCGATGCACATTTTGTCGTGCTCAGGAACCTTCACAAACAAGGCACTCAGGCCAGACAACGAGCCTGCTTGAAACGTTTCCGTGGGTTGCTTAGAACATCTGCAAGGCCTGAAGTTCTGCATAACATCAAGCAATCACTTGGATACTAGAATTCCTGAATGATTACGCATTGGCCAAAAGACTGCCATACTGACGTATATTCCTGCAGTCATTTATATTCAGTGTTGATCCCTTGACTGTGGTCCACCCAGCTACGAGCGTGCACAAACGCACAAATCTAACCGCTACGCAGAGGTTTATGGCTACAGGTGTCTTTCGCATCTCAAGGTGTCTTCCCAGTTCAGACAGAGAAGACCACTGCAATGGTTCCCAGGAGCGAACCTGTACATTACTTCGTTGAGGGGCAATTACGTGTCAATGGAACTGTGTAGGAAAAGCTTTCCCTGGTGCATGGTTATCTTGTTCAGGTGTGGGCTTGTCAATACCTCCCCGCCCAACAGGTTGTTTCGGTGTTGCTGGTGGCCGTCTTTCTCGCTTTACATCTACCTTTCATGCTATTCTCCGTGAAAAAGAGAATAATTTTGTTTCAATCTGAGTACCAGCAAACACCACACATTTTGATCACACCAGAGCTAGCAGAGAAGACGAATGGGCGCGATGCGTTTGCTTCCGACAGTTCTTGATGCTGACCACCTTGCACCTCCCTGTCGATCGTCTGCCGTTCTCTGTTTTTTTGTGAAAAAATATTTTCTGCACTTTCCTCCTTTCACAGTTTGAAAAAGCATCCGAGTTTTGGTCCTGTATGGATTCACAAACTGCTGAGTCCAGTGTGGTTTCGCTCGTCTCGTTTGGCTTTGCTCTTCTAGAAAGAAAACTAAACTTGTATCAATGAGTGAAACGACAAACGACAGAAAGGAAACTTTTCATTTTGATGTGGAATGCTGAACATGTGCAGTTTGTCAAGTCGTTTCCTTCACACAGCAAAAGCCAGCGAAACTGGCTCTGGCCCGGAAGGCTCCGAAACTGTGCACCCAGGCAGGTCCCTCCAACCTTTGACACCTGGATAGGGTCCACCCAACTGTTTTATGGACAAGGCTGCGATCAAAAAACCTCGTACATGACCTCATTGTTTTATCATTTCACACACTAGAGAAACAGTTCCAAAACAATCACACAACACTTTTCTCGATCAAAGGTCTCGCAAAGTCATTGTGTGATTCACATGAGCCATTTTTCCAGCGAGTGATACGTCTGAGCTTTGTTTTGCAACTTCACCCACAAATCAACATTTTTGTTCTCTTGCCTGGCTTGAGCTGCTTTGCTGATGGAAGCAACAGAACGCTGCCGTGCGAAACCTTGAGTGCTTCCGAGTGCGTGCAGCCACAAATGTCCATGTTGAACAAAAATTATTCAAACTTACGCCTGTGCTGGATTGATGCAACCGGTCGACTACCAATGCCACACCAGAGATAGCAATGCCTCCCAGCAGCACAAAGAAAATGCCAGCAACGTTGTCCAACTGCAGTTCTGTCGTTTCATCAGACGAAGGTTCGCTGTAGTCTTCACATTTGCCTTGTTCCCAGTATCTGCATGAAAAGACGGGTTACAAGGACAGAGTCCCTTCAACTTTCAAGACTTGTTTCAGAACAAGAAAAACTGAAAGGGGAACTTTGTCGGGTTCCTGGTGGAGCTCCCTGCATGTCGTTTCGTACATGATTGTTTACAACTTGGAGGGTCCTTCAAGATCGGAGGTTGTGAGAATACGCACAGGGATGGGTCAAGGATTTGGCTGGGGGTGCCCCTAAGGGGGTTGTTCCCTTTGATAAAAATTTTGAACACAGGATGAGGGGATGAACACGTTCTTCGCAGTCTCGAGGGAACATGACCTCGGATCCGTTCCTGATGAACACATAAAAGCGAGCTGCATCCTTGGCGTCGGAAGTCGTGTTCAGCACTTACGCATGTTCTAGTTCCAGAATGACGCCGTTGTCCAGGAGCTTGAGGATTGCCATGGACAGCTCCTCTCTGTAGGTGGCCCCTGGAGGAACTCCGATTCCAAATCCTTTCGGGTCGACTGAGGGACCAATCTCGGTGAAGTCACAGTCTGTTGCTGCGAGGTAAGACGTCACGGTGTTGTCCCACAGAAAGGCGTAGTTTCCTTCTTTAACTTTTCTGAATGCTTCATCCGTGTTGCTCACCATGCTGTCAGGCATCAGTTCGGACATGGATGCCCACATGTTGGAAAAGGGCTCGATTTTGGTGTTGCGGAAGAACATTTCCACTCCACTGTTTCTGACAGTGCCGTATTGAATTTTTGTTTGGGAAGCCAGATCTCCCATGTCAGAAATTGGTGGGTGAATGCGTTTCACTGTGAGAAATGCTGCCAGGTTCGCTGTGTAGGTTGAAATAAGAATGAGAGAAAAGAACCACCAGGCACTCGTGAGGACCCTTCCAGGCAACGTGGCAGGTGTCGATTCTGAGCTTCCAGACACCAAGGCTCCAAATATGAACCAGTAGCTTTCAGATGCATCCAGACGCACCAGATGTTGACAAAATCTGCGGCTGTATCTTTCCAGCACATACAACAAGAAGCTGATGATCACAAAGGCTCCAAGTGTAGCAAACCAAACTTGGTTGGAAAGAGGAGCCATGAACTGGAAGTACCAGGTCTGGTGCTCAGGCGTTTTCATGAGGACAGTGATGCCTCTGGTTTTGAATGGGCTGGTGAAGTCGATGGCCTTTTCTCGTTCAGAATTTATGCTCAGTGGTGCCATAGACATCACCGCATTCTGCAAAAAAGTTGTGGGAGTTTTGAGTCAAAGCCGTCTGCATACAAATGTCCGCAACCATTATTCGCCAAGGAGCAGCAGAAGTTCTGAGTCAGTTTGCACCCAAAAGTACGAGGGCAGCCTTCCTTTTCGGCATCATTTCTCAGCACGGTCGTGTACAATGTGTGAACTGCATGGGCAAACGAAAATCAGCAAATTGGTGAACACCCGAGAGACTCAGATGGCCCTTGGAATGAAAATGTAATTTGACCCGGAATATGGTCACAAGAACACTTACGCCTGACAAAACTTCTCCCACCATACCAGTCCATTCTCCATTCGGCTGCTTCGCCCCAAACTGGCCGTCTGGAACGATGTAGAGTCTGTAGTCGAAGTCCAGCATCTTCTTCAGATGGTTCATCACATCCGGCACAAACCCGTGGAAACGATCATTTCCCGTTTTATTTTCCCAGCCGTCAACGAACATGGTGAACGGTGGTTCCTGCAAATTGAACACTGAGTTTGGAATACAAATATGAAGACCGTGTCAATCATTGTCCCACAGGCCCCACTCAAAGCCGAATTTCTCTCAATTGAAGACTTCGTTCTCCATCGTCTTCCTGTAAGACAAGGTTGAATTTCCTTCCACATTCAAATTTCAGCAACTTTAGACAAAACAATGGCTTGTTGTTGTTCGATTTAGACGGGGACTTGTGGAACCATGTGGAACCATGTGGAACTTCTTCATGAGAGATCAGGCTGACTGGGAAGTACACACTGCACGACTTGCTACGTGCTGGTGATGTGTATACCTTGCACTGACAAAAGGCAAGTGTCTTTGAAGAATTGCACTGCAGCAGAGATACGAAAAACATGTTGCAGGTGGAGGGTGTGGTTGATTCTAACAGTCAGGAGGGTGAAATGATTTCATTTCGGTTCACCTTCTTGGTGAGGCATTTCAGAAAGTGACAAGAGACCGACATGTTTGGGCGTGCACATGGTCTCGAATCTGTGAGGGATCAGGAGAGTGCGCTGCAGTACCATTATGGTGACGACGTCCACAGTTCGACCGTGGAGTGCGAAAACGCTGGTGTTAAATCCCAGAGTAGAGCCAGCAAGACGCAGACCCTGACCTCCCAGCCCAATGTCCGCTCTCCAAGAACCAATCTGAAAAGACAGTACTTATGACAACAAACCCTACCTTGCTTTCGTTCGCTCAAAGTGGTGTTTTTTTGTTGGTTGAAGTGATTTCAAGTTTACTGACCTGAGAATACACATCATTTTGGTACTGGTGTATTGCAAGAGCGAAATCCTCTCTTCTGCCATCTTCGTCCAAATCCACACGACCCGAATAGCCTTTGTACTTTGCCTGTGTATGGAAACACCGAATGCACCACACGCTGATGGGTGCAAATCTGAGAGGAAGACCCCAACAGGAGAGGATGAAGAATTTTCTTTGGGAAAGTTTTCGGTCTCAGAGGTGCACCTGACAAAGCAACACGAAGTTTCATTTGTTTTCCAAGTGCGAGTGCACGGCCGCTACTCAGACAGACCCACAGAAACATCTTTTCCAGACAAGGCTCCTGGTGCGTTTTGGCCAGCAAAAACATGTCAATGCCCAACCCTTGATTTTTCTCTGCTCAAGAAAACATGCAATTGCGCGCTCTCCGTGGCTTTCGTATCTGTTGCTATGGCAAAACAATGAAGCAAAAACTCACTCGTCTGAGCGCTCTCTCGAGACGGGGCCCTGTGGCTTCTTCTCCGTGACGCACAACTCGCCGCAGCGCTGAGTTAAGAATCCCGAACGAATCCATCATGATGGCGTAGCTCATCACGTCGCTGCTCACCTCGTCACTGTCCAGCTCCCCGGGTCTCAACAGGTTCAGTGTGGTAACGTTGAGGCGCAGGTCCTCCAGAATCCCTGTGCCGAAGTCTTCAGCGCTCTGGCAACGGAAAACAGATTGATTAAAAAAACTCTTGTGCCTGTCAAAGCCAGATCAGCTCTCCATTTGACTGCTGAGCGGTTTGAATTTTTGTTCAACTACATTTTCAGATCATGAAGTGACTGATGGTCGGAACCTCTGGAAATCTCAGTTGAGGGGGCGAAAACGAAAACTATTTCATCTGAAATTGACCTGCCAGCAGGAATAGGACAATCTGCAAATTTCTCTCTTCTGCTGTTCACAAGGACTACCGATCTTCTCTCTTTTGCAACTTGTACCTTTTGCCATGGTTTTGTTGTGCAATGGGAGGAATTCAAAGAAAAAGTTTCGAGCAAGATTGCAAATAGTGCAGAGATTATCCAAACAAACACGATCTACTCGTACGTGGATAAATTTGCAGATTATTGTTTTGATTTTTGAGCTCCGAATGAGATTGTTTTGTCTGGAAACAAGTTGAAAGTATGTGCGCGAAAAAATGACAGAACTTTACAGTCAAGCTCAATTGAGGTGAGCAAATGGGACCTGTCGTTGCAATGGGTCAACTGCCGGTGCATGATTCTGGTCACAACTGCACGCATGACGACACTGAAGGAAGAAGTCCGTCACTTTCTGGGTGTGTCTCGAGTTTCTTGGCGACCTTTGTCTGAAAAGGCGTTGTATTTACCAGGTGCAGTATGAGCCAGGCGTAGGGCACGGAGACAATTCCCAGTCTGCGAGCCACGGTGAGAACCATTCGAGTCTTGCGCACCGAGGCGAGAAGCAGGAACTCCCTGATGCCCAACTCCCGCATCTGCAGGATGCTTCTTCTCAGCTGGTCAGGGCCGTCTGTGGTTTTTACCTTCCAGAACTTGTGTTCTATTCCTGTGTAGTCTGACAACGAACTTGTCAGGTGCCAATCTGCAGGAAATTGAGCAAACAGATTCACAGAAGAGAACAGATGTGCGCGCGAAATAATTATTTCATTTCCCTTGTTCGCAGACGATCCAAGAACCGACGCCCAACTCGTGCCTGGTCGGGACATTTACTTGCAGACAAATACCACACCCAACTCCCGAGAATGCAGCCTGTTTTGTTTCAAAATCCGGAAGAAGGAGGCTGGGCCCTCAGAATCCGCCAATGTTATCTCAGAGAAGTCAAACTCCCTGAATTCTGTCTGATTCTTCATGTTTTCTGACAATCAAGGAACTGCCTGTAATCTCAATAAAACCTTCGCAACTCACACCCTCTGAATGTTGTTCTGCGATAAGGCAAACGACTAGTGTCAAGATAAAGCAAAGAAATCTGTTTTGTCAAAGCCTTCTTTTCCCAACCAACAAACAGGACCTGGTTTCACGTGTTTTCTTGTGGGTTGTCCCTGCTGAATTGATTCAAAGTTCGCCATGCCTCTTTGGCTGGAGCTGTTTTGCAGCTTGCAGCGACAGTGAAATTGTGGCTTGCATGGGAAGCGGACCTCAGCGGAAGTCCGAACTTAGTGAGAGGGGTGATATTCCACAAGGTTCATTTGAAGTTGATCAGGCTGTGAAACATGATTGTGAAACATGATTCAAATTCACACTCGAAAAATACCCGACCCTGTTTGTTCTTTTTGCTGGCTCAGGAATCCGAACGGCGAGGTACACGGGTTTTGCATGAAACAGAAATGTTCAGATCTCGGATGCCCAATGAAAGTGTAGTGTTGACATTCTGCTTCTTCCTCAGTTACAACAGCTTTTGTTTGCTGGATGAGCTTTTAGGTCTGCGCACCATGGTGCTGGGGGTGAATTGTCACAACTACCAAGATGTATTGACCTGACGAAAGATATTGCCCCCTGGATTTCAAGGGCCCCAATCATGATTCAACAAAAGCAAAGTCAGGAACAAGTCATGCAACTTTGGACAAGGTCAGGGCAGACCTTTGCCATGGGGCTGGTGGCTAGACCAAACCACTCAAGATCTGCCCTGCGGGTATTGTGTTTGGTTGAGCTGACCAGGCTTGTTGGGTCTGGTTTGACCTCACCCTGGATGGAATCATGTGTTTCTCAAATTGATCTGGTGTTTGTCTTGTTTGGCGTCGCGAAGCCACATCACATCAGACAGAAGCAGTCACGTGCAGAATTCCATCATCATACGTACCCAGCGTCTCCTCGTAGATGACAGCCACCCGCCTCCACTGATAAGTTTTCATGATTTCCATGAGAGGCTTTGTGATCTCGTCGTGCTTGGGTAACATATGAAAAGTGTAATGTCCAGTTTTGCCACCCCACAAGGTGGTGGTCAAATAAGGGACACTCGTTTTCTCGGCAGCCACTGCGACGAGATACTCGTAATACCCGATAATGCACTGAATGTTTGCCGTCTCAATCTGCGATTTGACTGCAGAATAGAATATTAAGGCGTGAAAATTCTTCAGAACGGATGCACAATACCACGTCTGGGCAAGCGAGGCAGTAACTATAACCCAGAATTCACCTGGTTCCCTTTCTCTCTCTACCTTTCGTCAAATATTTTTGGGGCAATTGTGAAAGCGCACATGCAGAACGATGCTGTACCTTTTAAAATTCGGTCATATTCGTCATCATTCAATGAGTAATCTAGGGGTACAATGGACGCATTCATGGCGGACTTCTGCAGAGCCTCCAGGGCAGAGTCCACCTGATCTGGCGGAACACCTGCAAAAATGTTCGTGGACATGTTCCTGCAGCGACGCTTTCACGCGTGCATGCGCCAAGCTAGCGTGCGTATGTTCCAATTCTATGGTACGTGTCGCAAGATAGATCCATTTCTCACCAAGAAAACACATCCGGAAAACAAGTCAACTTTTTTTCTCAAAGTGCCTTTCAAATTTATGGAGAAAATTTAATTTCCCGAACCCCAAACACAAACGCTTGAGCCGTGAACAATCGGAAAAACTCACCAATTTTGACATTTGCAGAACCCACAGTCAACATGCATAAAAACAAAATCCGGAACATGATGATGCCACAAATTTATCCCAGTCCTTTTTGCAAATTCATCTGCTGTTGCAGAATCTAATTTTTATTCATCTGTCGTGTGTGGGCTTTCGACAGTAACTTTGCAGACTTCAGGTGAGGTTTCTCGAGCAACTCGTGATTCAGTGCGAAGGTGCAGATCACTTCACAACCAGAAGTTGCCTCTGGTGTTCCCCTCCACCTCCAACGTTGTTGGAGCGACTGTCTGCTGCAGCGCAGTGGTGGTGGTCGAAAGTTATCAGAGAGAACCACGGATAACACGGGCGGATCCAGGATTTCGTCGCAGGAGGGACGATCTCAGCCGGAATTCTTGTCACAAGGGTGGATGACCAAGAATTTAATGCCAGCTGGGGTGGAATTTCTGAGGATCCACTGAATCCGCCCCTGACGGTCAGGATGCTATTATTCAGGGGTTAATCGTCCAAACGTGCCATCGGATGCAATTGTTTAATTTAAAACTGGAACAGAGCAATGATTCTCTTGATGTGCCCCTTTCAGAGTCTCATATTTCAGCGTAAAAGGTTTGAATTGTGTTCATTTGCTACTTAATTGAAGGTGATATCATTTTATGAGATCATCGCGTGTCACAAATAAAGACATTGCAAACGAACTATCAAGGCGGACAGATTCTTCACACTTGTGCACCATTCAAGCAAAATTTCGCGGCATTGTCACTGGCTGAAGCTTGCAGTTGTTGAGAATTCATGCATGGGTATTTTTCATGACAACAATTTCTCGATGCTGTCTCGAGGGGATCCAAGACGATCCATGCTCACAGAATGCTGCATACTGTAGAAGACATGGCTGCCAACTGTTCCATGATTGCTGAAACAGAATAAAATCTTAAAAGGGTATGTTTGAAACCACAAGGTCACTCTTCCAAGATTGGTCAATTTTGGTGACAGTTTCCTCCTCCAACAAACTGTTCAGACAATTTCTTCAACAACAAAATATTCAGACAATTTTTTCTTGCGCTGAGTTCGGTCAAATTTTCAACCACAAGACAAGACCTACATGCAGAGTTGTCCGTTGTTCTTTTACCTTGCGGACCAGAGACGTAGTGCGCTTTGACAGACGCAGAGTCTCTGGCTGACACAGCTGCCCACGTTGTGCTGGGCAGGTTCACGAACGCCATTCCCAAGTCCTGAACTCGACCTGAGGCTTGTACTGCAGCGAAGCCCACAATTCCCTCCCCATCCAAATCAAGAGCCAAGGTCATCCGGTACAAAAGCTGCGCTTCTGGATCAAAATCTGAAAAAATGTGTGTCATTTGTCTGAAAGTTGTGCCAACGAGGGCCGGATACAGATTGAAACTGATGTCGGACCCTGCGAGCCCAATCCTGAATCCACGAGAGTAATCAGAGCAATTTGGTCCCCAACAACAGTCGCTAAGTACGCCACCCCGCGAACCTTTGGCCAAGTACCACCACGTTCCACGTCAAGAACACTTCTCAACTCGCTACGCACAATTTGTCGGTGCTTTTTCTGCTGACAAACCAGGCAGGACGCAACATTTCTTCATCAGAGTCCTTCCTCTTGAATCTTTAAAACGTACCCAAATGAACCGGTGGATATGTTCCCAGGCACACCCCGGCGTGGTATAGTTTGCTGCACTTGATGTCCCAGCCCCACGACTGCGTGCAGGAGCCAAGTACTGCTGCCACTTCCTCATCCTGCGCCTGCTCTCCTGGGAACCGGCTTCCAACTGAAAGGGAACCTCCTTGATCAGCAAGCCCAAATACAGAAAAATTGTTGGGTCAAGTCACACGGAAACGGAAGGCACAGCAGGTCGGAACAAAAAGCGAATCATAAATTTGCACGAAACACGCTGCATTTTCAGGCACGCACTGTCCTTCATGAAAGAACCGATGTTGTTTTTGAAAACGCGGTGAACAAATTTCTATTTTACTCACCGACACCAATCACAGCACTTCCTTTTTTCACTTGGAACTCGACGACGTGACGTCCTGTTGTGAAAGAAGTGTCAGTGACGGCGACTGTGACCGGAGAAACAACAGCCACGTTCCCGTCAAACTGCAATTCAGTGGAGAAAAAAGAACGTCAAGCTGACAGTCCTCACACACGATAAAAGGAACGCATTCAAAGGCTTTTTTCACCAGGACGCTTCAGTGTCGCGGAGAGTGTGCCCAACATCACGGTCGAGCGGGTGAGCGGGTTGCCGGTGATTTTCCGCAAGGACCTAGACACTGACCAAACGGACCCAAGATTCCGATTTTGGTGGGTGCCATGTTACCTTCACTGTTCCATGTCGGTGAACACATTGTCTTCGGTTGGGTATTTTTGTGACCAAAGCTCTTCTGTGTGACGTTCCTGGGGGGAGCGAGTGTTGTGGTCCGACCAAGGTTGGTGTTCCTGTATTGGTGTTGGTTGGTGCACCTGACAACCATTACTTTCCAAACGACTCCAGTGCGCCGACCGATCTCTGACCGTCCGACCATGTGTCAGGTTGATCGGTACGTGCACTGTACTGTGCTTATGTTGGAAACATCGCAGCAAAGGTCATCAAGTCCCTTTGGTCAGAAACACGGGGGCTACCTTCGACGTGTGAGGATCTGGGTTCCGTATTTTTTCGTGCATGTGTGGGTGACACATGCACACAAGCCTGCATGGTAGCACCTTCGCATTCAGAGACAGGTCTCCCCACGGTAGATGGACGTGGTGTTTGTCTTCTGCGGACCTGCTGGACGACCGCTGTGCGGGAGTGCCGGGCATCGGCCTCGAGTTCATCACGTCGTCCAGGTCTCTGCGCGGGAGCATCACGGTTTCCTCCATGACGCTCAGAAGGTGACCTGAACACAGACACAATTTTCTTCCAATTCAAACGTTGTTTTCCAAAATGGGGACCTTTTTGGCCCAACGTGAATAAATTCAAACAGGCAAATTGGAAGTTGGAGATTGTTGGGTGGACACCACGCAGGTGCAACGAAGTTGAGTCGTGAAACATACATGTATCGGGATGTGGACCTTCGCAACCAGAGAATTTATTGCGTTGCAAAATATTGCTCTTCATCGGACATCAGCGCACTGTTCCTGAACACTAAGTCATTGCACCATGGTGGTGTAAATAACATGGTAAGCTCACTTTTTGGGCCTCCAAGATACCGCACACGGATCGGGTTGTGCGCTCGTCCGTTGAAGACGACAAACGGATAGAAGGCCTGGCCATTGATGCTCGCTGAAGCGATACCAAAACTCTCCTGTCCACAGATGAATTCCAGTGTGTGCCTCTTTATGTCGACAGCCACGACAAGTCCACGCGTCAAGTCCACGGCACAACACTTGTCAGTCTCCAAATCGTCTCCTTCTGTCGAAATATCAGCACCTTCGGCATGTCAATCAAAACAGACAATTTTCACTGGCAGACAAAAAAGCAACATCTTGCGACGGCTACCTCCGTAGGACGGATATCTGGACCATCCGAAACCATGCCACAACTTGGAAGTGGAAGCATCCCAGCCCCAGGCGTGTCTTCCCAGTTGAGCGAGACCGAATCCGTAGTTGAACGTCCTGTGACTTTCATTGACTGCAATCAACAAAAAACTCATCGTTGTTGTTCAACGTGGGTGAAGAGCACTTCAAACTGCCGGCAATCTCTTTCCTCTGCGCAGTTCTTGTTCTTGCAAATGTGTGCGTACCGATTCCAACTATCAGGTCGTTGCGCACTTCTTCAATGTCGTCACTCGACCGTGGTTGGTAGAAAAGGAGCTCCTGAATAATCCAAATGTGTCTTCCCTTCTTTAGGGCTCGCTTGGACTTTATTCCTTGTATTTTGTTTCCAAAGTTCTTTCCTGGAAAGCAAATATCGGGCGCATTGGGGTGGAGGTGGATGCGACCACCTTTGGCTGTGTTGTCCCAAGCGTGTCCCATGTAAAGTAAATTCCTCTCGTTTTCTGGCGTCGAAGCCAGGGCAATTTCTTCTTCACTTTCCTCGTCCGCGTCATCCTGGTTGTTGCCTGTTTCAGTCTCTTCTTTAGTTTCTTCGTTGTTTTCTGGGCTGCCTTGATATACGGTTGCTGCGTTGCCATCCTCTTCACGTTTGGTACTACCTACATCTGCTGAAGACTTCCTGTTATTTGTCACATCCTGAGCTGCGGGTATCATTGGCAACTGGTGGCTTCCTGAGTCTTGGACGGATTCTACCCCTGTACTTCCTTCTGCACTTGAATGCAACGTGGGATAGGACCTTTTCAAAGACACCTTGACCTCAGTCAGGGCATAGACCACAGATACCGCAGGGTACAAGGCGCTACTCTCAGCTGAAACCTCTGGAAAATAACGAAAAGATTGTTTGACAGCGAAAAGGCATTTCGTCAGCAGATTGGTCTCATCAACCTGGAATCTTTGTTCGTGATTGAAACTGACAAACCTGAAAAGCGTGGACAAGGAATGGAATCCACACTATTGTCCACCTCAAACCAGAGTTCTTTTGCTGAGCAGTCCAGCACCATTGTGATACGTTTCGGAACATTGAGCCCTTCACAAAATTTTCCGATGACATCTCCATTGTGAATCAGCTCTCGGGAAGGAATGTCCCAAACCCAGCTGTGAGAATCCTTCCCAAACAGATCCCCGTATTCTGTAAAATTGTCATAAAACATTGAAATCGTGATCTGCAAGTTGATGCGATTGGCACAGTGACCGTGACACAACATGTCGACAAACTGAACGGATTTGAATCCCTCTGAAGGAGGAGGTGACCACAATAATTTTACCCAGCCATAAACATTTTGTGGTTTTGGACCTTGAGTATCCCATTGCAGAGAGAGAGAGAGAGAGAGAGAGAGAGAGAGAGAGAGAGACTCCCTGATGGACATATATTTTTCAAACAGCGTCTTCGCGTGTTGTTCCCTCGGTACCAGTTGGCACGTGCAAGCTCAAACAAACCAAAAAATTTTGAAATGTACCACCACTTTGGTTCCCTCGAACAATGACAAAACAAGTGGAAAGCTCGCACCTGGAATGTGAAGTTCTGATGAAGCTGAACAAACTCCGACTGAGCAATGACTTCCCCAGGACTTTTCGTTGAAGTGGAACACGAAAACATGTTTCCCACGAGAAAATCCTTTCTGTGTTTTGACGCCATCGGTAGATTGCTTCGCAGCTTTCCTTGTGGCAGTGTGAGGAGTTTCAGGATGGATCGTCATGTTTCGTCCGTAGTGCCCTGTGTCCCAATCGAGAAATGTTTCTGCAGGGCAAAAGAAAGAGACCTAACATGTAGATAAGATCCGAAACTGGTTGTCTTTCACTTCAAAGAACACCCAGTGCCAAGGAAAACACACGAGAGGCGCGTGTAGTCGCACATGTCAATTGGTTGAGCCTTGCGAAAACAAACCACAGAGATGAATATTTTATCAACTAAACTGCAGCAGCAACAAGCGGTTTAGGTAATCGATACACTCACCACAGTCCGAATCATCTTCGTGAGTTGAAAATTTTGCGTTGGGAATATGATACTGGGGAGGTCCCGGAGTGTATCGTGGAATGCCCAATGGGTCTTGGAGTGGGTCTTGGGCGTTGTCTTCGTCACTCTTCCTTTCGATGTAGTTTTCAACTGTTGTCTCTTGATCTGGCCCTTCCTTTCTTGATTCTTGATGTCCATCTGCTGCTTGTGTGGTGCTTTGGACGTTCATATCACTTGGAGGATCACCGTGGTCAGCCTCTGCACCTGCTCCGAGATAGAAGCCGTCGGGTTTCTCCTTCGGACTCATTGCTTGCTCCACGGCTTCGTTGTTTGATTCATTCCTCAGGTGCGAGGTATGATCTGCAGCCGATTCGTAATCTTCGTCAGACTCCACGCTGATCTCCAACTTTTCTGTGAAACTTGTTGAGACACCCACGGTTTCATTGCTCGTTTCTTTACTTGTTGCTGTCTCCAAGTTGTCCTGGTGATTCGAGCTTTCAGAGTCACTGCCCACTGGAACACGCACGTTTGTTGCCTGCCTTTCTTTCTCCCGTTTCCCGATCGCATCCAGATCGAAATCCAACTCCAATTCAGAAGAATCTGACAGACTCGAATCGCAAGCAGATTCCTCCGTCTTCTTGCTCACGTTCTCTTGGGCTGCTTCCTGAGAACCCTTCCGTTTCAGTTTGAGGGAACTGCGCTTCCTTCTCAACTTTTTCTTTGGCTTCAACTTCTTTTTGTCATTCTTATTGCCCAAAGACACGTCATCTCCACCGTAAACCTCCCGCAATTGATCGACTGTGTCGAACGGTTTGTTTCTTGTTGAGCTTTTCCTTCTCACCCTTCTCCCTTCGCTGTTGGCACTTTGAGTTTCATCGTCGTCCCTGCTGTGTGCACTCCCGTGTCCCTTTCGCCTCCGCATCTTGGGACTGCTCACTCTCGAGTCGTGCTCCACTCCATCCATTTTGAATCGTGTCCGTATCTGCTCAGCAGGAACATGCACGAATCAACAGGTGGTTGTGCCACCTCCAGGGGAAGCTCTGGACGCAACCAACTGAGACGAAACAGGCTGAAACATTCAGAAGAGGTTCTGCACAGCAGTACCAAACTTGCAGAAAATGCAACAACAAAAACGAACAGTTTCTGTTGTGGATCCGCCTTGTTCTGGTCAGATATCACGTGTTCATTGCAAGAGAAAAGTTTGTCAAGTTGTTCGCGTTGTTTACATTGGATACAGGTTGACAACAAGAGCATCTGCTCAGTCTATCCCATTTGATTGGCCGAGGCAGCCGCAATGTGATTTCGTGACATCGCGCATCGTGATTGAAATTTTTGTTTTTCTGTCATGAATGGTTGTTAACCCCACTCAACAAGATTTCTGCAAGGAATACTCGGACTAAGTTACACGTTGGAGACCGTTTCCTTCGGCAAAAAGCTGAACTTGTGTCTGTTGCTCCGGACATTCTGAGCGATAAATCAGGTCATGATCGTGCGCAGAGGACACTTGCTGGCGATATCGTCGGTGAGGCGTGGGTTGGCTGCAGCGTTTCGCACTTGCGGCAGTGTGCGGTTGAAATGGAGCACCGATATCTACGCAAACCCCATAAAAGAGCTGGAGCCGATGTTGCAAGTTCCTCTTTCGAGTATTGCGGAAGATTTGTTCAATCCGAGTACGACTGAAGTTGACCATGGAAGGAGCCTTTTTTACCAGAGGCTGACTGTGTACAAGAGTGAAATTGACCCCGAAGAGCTGCCGACGCTGGGTCAGCCAGAGGTAAAGAATAATGTTGATGTGTTGAATGTTTTCAAACACTGTGCACCAACAAATGATTCAACCAATGATTATTGAAACCCAACATTCAAAATCGTGACCGAGTGGAACAAACCGTCCAAAGGCATCGAGGTCAGAAACATGTGGACAACACTTTCTTGGTCAAGATGAATTTCAAATTTAGATCTTTTGGGTCTTTTTGGATTAATTTGGAAGGGAAGGAATTTGTCATTTAAATTTTCAGGTTTGTGACAGCAAAAAGTTCAAGTTTTTAGGGTTGGGAAATTTTTGTCTTTGTTGCACAAATTGGCTGATATTTCAGGAAGTACAAATATGTGATGGAGGATGTACACAAATGAAATATAGTGTACGTATTAGTTGGGTGTTGATTTTCAGGTGTGTCAGAGTAAGGCACACAGATTTGGTATTTTGTTTGAAATGGATTTGAGGCAAAAGTTCAGGTTGGCTTTCTGAGAAATACGAGAAATCGAAAGTTTGTGTGATATCTTCAGAAGTGCAGAACAACAAGTCGCTTGTTTTCAGATTTGCATGATTGGAAGAAGCAATGTGGGGAAATCGTCGCTGATCACTGCTTTGTTTGGCAATCAAGAAGAGGTTCAGAAAAGATTCAAGGTGTCAGCAGCACCAGTGAGTTCTTGTTTTCCCGACTTGAGACATAGTTTCCCAATGTTGCATGCACGAGGTTAGACCTCTGCTTTGACCGGATTTTGACTTTTTGGCGAAGGGTGATTGCGAAAAGTTTGAAGACCGTGTCGAAAGTGTGTCACAGGCAATCATCTCGCACACGCTAAGATTTTGACTGCACACCTCGTGCCTGTTTGTTTTTCAGGGTTACACAAAAGCTCTCAGGCTTGTTTCTGTCAAGAATGCCTTTTCCTTGGTCGACATGCCTGGTTACGGTCACAACATGCCACCCGGGTTCGTGGAAATTGTTGAGAACTACTTGAAAAGTCGACAACAGTAAGTTCTTCAGTACGTGGTATTTTTGCAGCTCCTCTCCTGGTGCGGGTTAGCTTTGGTGCAGCGGACATCACGGAGGTTTTGCAAGCACCAGTATAGCAGCTCCCCTTTCAACGTGCCCCGATTGCCAGTCTGTGACACAGATGCCATTTGCTCACTCGACATTGGCTCGAAGAGGAAACTTGTTTGTCTGTGCCTCCTATCTGGCAATTGAGGCATAAAGCCGTGCTAAAATTGCCCATTGTCCTGAAGACACCCGGCGGAGCTGGGAGGGGGCAGTACAGGTGTGTGTAGTCCTGGATATTGGAAATCACTGGTGACCCCAGACCTCTCCCCTGGGCAGTTGGACACCCATGGCGGTTGTTCAACATTTTCAAGCGCGCGGTCCGGCTCTGCCGATAGGACGCGCTATTGTGGTCACCATCAATCTGTGTGTATGTATGTATGTAGTCACTTTTGGTTGAGTTTCCAGAGGGGGGGGGATAACTGAACTGTCACAAAAATTCACCAGAATGATTTTTAGGCCATTTTAAGAAACTTTCATTTTTTAGCCATGGTTCAGTTGCTCCCCCCTGCAAATGGCTAAATTTGGAACAATTTTCAAATTTTTCTAAAATGGCCTAAAAATGAATTTGGTCAAGTTTCACAATGGTTCAGTTACCCTCCCTCCTCCGGAAATGGCCAATTGGCCAACTCAACCATGGTCAGAGCTCAGAGCTTGGAGATGGCTGGCCCGTAGGAGACCGCACGCTTTTCAGGCGATAGCCTTCTTGTTTTGCGTTCTTGTGGAACGTAGCTGTGACCAGCAATCTTCGCTTGCGACGGTGGCAGTCATTGCTTGATCATCGACAAACAGTTGCAAGCCTGTTGAGTTGTCCTTTTATTTCAGACTGTCGAGAATTTTTGTGCTCATAGACGGAAATGTTGGATTTCAAGAAGCAGATTTCGTTGCTCTTGAGATGTTGGAAGAATTTGCAAAATCGTACGCGGTGAGACCTTTCTCAACTCTGCAAATTCCTTGTGAAGCGAGTTACTCAAGCTTTGGAGATTCTTCGAACTTTCCAGTTTGTGCTTTTTCAAAAATCAACTTTTTTTGTCTCAACACATATTTCAGGTGATCATGACAAAAATAGACAAGAGCACCCATCACAAGGTCATACGACACATCATGAGACTGACTTCTTCATTGGAGAAGATGCCTTGCTGCTTTCCCCAGCCATTTCTAGTCAGGTACGTAATATCCTGCCGCGTGATGCTGTTTTTGATGGGCGTCATTTGGTTCTGTAGATCTGTGTGTTTATCAGCCGCTTTGGCGCTGACATTGTTTTCGCTTGTACTGCGCACCGTGAGGTGGGATATTTTTTCCGAGTGAGGGGCAATCCGGAAATTCGGAAATTTTCAAGTTTTTAACCCAGGATCAACATGGACTTCGGACTCTCTGCTTCACCACCACCTCCGCCGCCTCCTGTGCCCCCATGTCACTTCTGACTTGCTAAATCTTTATATTTTCTGGGTTTTCTTGGTGACCCTTCCCCCTCTCCCCTGGGTGCAAAACTTGGAAGGCTGTGTGGAGTTTCCATATATTTGGGTTTCAGGATTTCTAAATTTCTAATTTGCCAGATTGTTTGAGTTATGGGGTCACCCTCTCCCTCATGTGCAATGTGTCAGAAACCTGAAATTTTCAGATTTTCTGGGTTTCCAGATTTGTAAGTTTCTTGGGTCCCCCCCCCCCCATGTGCAAAAGATTTGGTGGAAACCTCAACATTTCCAAATTTCAGTTTCTCTTGTTTCCCAAATTTCTAAATTTTTTAAAGTGTATGGTCCTGAAGGGTGTAACCACACACTTAGTGTGATCACCATCAGTCTGTATGTGCATGTCTGTATCTGAGGGGGGCAACTCAACATAGTGAAAATCAACTAGGGTCATTTTTAGGCCATTTTAAGAAAAAACATTTTTTTGCTGATGTTGAGTTTGGATGTTAAGTTTGGGGGGGGGGTTAACTCAACATACCAGCAAAACCAAAAATGCTTAAATGGCCTAAAAATGACCCTGGTTGATTTTCTCCTTGTTGAGTTACCCCCCCCCCCCCAATCAACATCCAAACTCAACATCACCAAAAAAAATTTTATTCTTAAAATTGGTTGAAAATGATTCTGGCAAAATTTTACCATGTTGAGTTATGGACCACATGCTTTTTAGGCATAGCCTTCTTGTTGAGTTTCTGGATTTCTGAATTTCTGGAAACCTGGAACTTTTCAGATTTTTAGTAATGTGAGCATGACTACAGTCATCAGTATCCATCCATCTGTCTGTCTGTCTGTACACACCTCAGTTTCCATGATGTAGTGACCCCTGGTCACTACATCATGGAAAAGTTCAGCTGGCCTGAGAAAGAAACCTATGTGACCCCCCCATTTGCACTATGTCATGGAAAGTTGTGAAGGTCACTGTCATGGAAAAGTTGGGCTGCCCTGAGAGAGAAACCTGTGTGCCCCCCAGTCCCTTTGTCATGGAAAAGTGTGAGGGTCACAATGTCACAGAAATTTTGAGCTGCCCAAACTTTTGAAAGCTTGCCTCAATCCTTTCCCAATTTCTTGGGTGAGGTCCATGTGTGAATCAACCAGATAAGTTCAATTTTTGTTTGGTGGGTCACATGGTGTGGCTATCATCTTGGATTTGACAGAAAACATGTTTTGGGCATCCTGGGCTCATTTCTTTATGAAAGTTAACCATTTCAGAGTATGTTAGAGAGGTACAACAATGTTGCATTTTTAGCCAAGCAACCTTGTTAACATTGTTAACATGTTCAAAATGTCCACAAAAATGCAGCCATTTATAACTCAGTAGGGAATGCTTCAATTGCAACCAAACTTTCATGGATCATTCCCTGAGAAAGAAACCTGTGTGACCCCTGCAAAAGAAACCTGTTTTACACCCTGAGGTAGAAACCTGTGAACCTGTGTCACCTTCTGAGAAAGAAACCTGTGTGACTGGGGAGGGGGTCACTACATTATGGAAAAGTTGAGGTGCCCTGAGAAAGAAACCTGTGTGACCCCCCCGCCTTCCAGTCACCATGTCATGGAAAAGTTGAAGGTAAGAGTTGTGGACTTGGAAAAATATTTGACACTGGCTGGAAAGAAAGCTTTGTGCCCGCATCACCACATCATGGAAACTGAATGTTGGACTTTGAACATATGGATACAATGCATGACACAATGCCAGGGGCATTCTCATTGATTTTCAATTTTGTGGATTTCTGATTTTTCTTTTTTCCCAAACATTTCTGGAAGCCTGGAATGTTGGAAATCCAGAAACCTGGAAAGTCAGAAATGGAGAAAATTGGGAACTCAGAAACTTGGAACTCAAAAATCTGGAAACCTGGCAAGTCAGAATCCTGGAAAGTTGGAAACCTAGAAAGTTTGAAATGTAGATGGTCAGAAATGCAGAAAGTTTGAAACCCAGAAAGTTTAAAATGTGCAAACTCAGAAAGTTGGAAACCTAGAAAGTTGGAAACTCAGAAAGTTCAAAACCTGGAAACTCAGAAAATTAGAAAATGTAAAACTGAAATCCAGAAATCCAGGTTTTCAATTTTTTTTGCACACATGGGGGGGGGGGGGCAGAAATTTGAAAATCTGGAAAATCAGAAAATTCCAATTTTCCAGGTTTTAGGGTGACCCTCCCCCTGTGTGCAAAATGTCAAAAAGCCAGAACATCAGAAGTTTCCAAACTTTGGATTTCTAAATATCTGGGTTTCCATTTTCCCCCACCCCTCCTGTGTAAAAAGTTGGAAAGCTTGAAATTTCCTGCCGGATGACATGGGTTACAGCGGATATGGGCTGAAAGCAGCTGATAGTTCAACTTGAAAGTCAAGTTGGTTGTGTAAATTGCATGCAAATTTTCAAGATAGCGGTTCGCTGCGCACTTCATGCAATCAGTTGTGTGTGTGTGTGTGTGTGTGTGTGTGTGTGTGCACTCAGGAGGGGAGAGTTTGGCAGTAGTGCCTATGTACTCAAGAGACAGGGATCTGGCAGTGGTGACCAAGCCAGACTCTCCCTCTCCTGTGGACAGGTTAGGTTATAGTTGTGCAATTCCCACTGTATGTAACTGCTGAATTCTGTCACCTTTTGTTGCAGGACAAGGGTTCAAAACAGTTGAAATGGACAAATCTTCCTCTCCCCACCTTTCTTCCACCTTGGCTCATGTTGTGTGCGGGTCGGGTCCCTGCTTGCAGCACCGCAGTAAAGAGCAGCCTCGGCTCAGCCGGACTGCCGCAGTGGAGTCAAACTCAAGCGTATGCTTCAAACGTTTATTAGCTCACTCCTGTCTCAAGCAGTAGCTCTCAACAGACGCAGGGTGTCGTGGGCGCAGCTTTAAATAGGTGGTGCGAGTTGCGAGACCAGTGCGCAGCTTCAGCCTCGTGCATACTCAGCACCTCACCCGAAAGCTGGATTACGCGCGTGGGAAGAGGCAACTCTTCCACACGACATCCCCCCACCTTTCAAAACTTGTTGGCCATAGGTAAGCAGATCTATGGTCGACAAGGTTCGGAAACAAAGTACAGAAATCAGAAACAATCAGAAAAACA
>JAAUXT010074875.1_pt1 | contig 47963 bp, 54 predicted proteins | sample 7278171 | NCBI WGS metagenome assembly JAAUXT01 (sample SAMN14350112, study PRJNA611818) | marine sediment metagenome | isolation source: surface marine sediment (1.8m) | place: French Polynesia: Moorea | collected 2018-08
GCATACACTTCTGGTAGCTCTGCCTTGCCCAGAAGAGTGAAATCTGGAATTGCTGAAAAACAAGAAATGCTGAGCTCTCAGCCTGCTCCTGGTGCTCACCAAGGAGTGAACGTTGATACAAGTCAACAGTAAGAGTGGGACACAATGCCACCAACATGCATGAACAAAACAACAGAGAACACAATGACAATGTAATGCTACCAAAACCTTTTCTGTACTAAAAAGGGGGTTGTACAGATGAGCCTTGAATACACATGCTGCTATCTACTTTACTGCAAAATTTTGTGATATGTTGGTGAAGTCAGGCATGCTCCCCCCACCTCACTTAAAATCAAGATGATGACGTGAATCCTTCGGGACATGCTCGATCTTCCACTTTGTCTCGGATGCCTTGAAGGCCTCATATCTCTTGAATCGCTTGAACCTGGCGCGTTCTTCATCCCAGGTTTGTTTTGTATCCCTGTTGTAAGTTTCTTCACATGCTCTGTTGAAGTAACTCTGCCCGTCTGTTTCCATTCTGTTGGGTGAATACTGTCACTTTCTTTGGTTTCTGCCTCCCTAAGTGTTGGATTTGCATTGAAAATAGGTGTTCTTGTTGAAATTCCCATTGTGTGGCAGATCAGCTTCATGGCGTTCCTTCCCCTTTTGCGCAGTTTCTCTTGCTTCTTGCTTGGTTTTCTCCAGTTCAGCTTCCAAAAGATCAATTCTCTGCGTGAGGAGGTCTTTCTCCTTCTGTGTCTCCAGAACTTTCAGTTTCAGCGAGTTATCAGGCAGTTCGAGACTTCTGCTGATAGCAGCTCTCTCAGCTGAGGACTGATTCATCCTTTGCTCATGAATTTCCACATTTGTCATGTATGCCTGCAAATCTCTCAGAAATTCTATCTTTGCAGCAGGAGTCGGCTCTCTGTTGGGCATGAACCATCTTGAAGTTGGTTTGATCTTGTCGTGTTTAATGATACCAATTCTCTCCCTGTTCAGGTCAGACACAGCTTCGTGGTTGATCGTTTTGATGCTGTTGATGATGGTTGAGTCTGGGAAATCATCAGAGTCCATTGTCTGTGAGATTATTCGTGACCAGATAAGCTTGATTTCTGCACGCTTGTCAAGAACCCTATCGTGCTGTTCTGTTGTGTCGCGTGCTTCCACCATTTCCTTGTGGATGAGATCTCTGATCTCTTTCAGGTTGAAGCGCTTGTTCCCGATCAAATATTTTCCACAATGATAGATGATGGCCACGGCAGTGGGCTCTCAAACTGCAACATGAGCTGTAGTTCTGCGTGAAGTGCTTGAAAACTGTCCTTGATTGCTTCTTGGACTGTGACTTTGTACCTGCTGTAAATCCCGGGTACTTGAGCTCGAACGTCAGTTCCAGACAAATTTGACAGGAAGTCGGCTCCAACAGAATCAGTGAGGATCCAGATGTGGTGTTTTCCTCTGTTGTGTTTCGACTGCGACATCTTCCACATGCGATCTTTTCTTTTTGCTGGTTTTTCCGGTGTTGAAATCACTGACATGGTGTTAGAGTCTTCCTCATCAGCTGACTGCTCTGATCCCAAGACAGCAAGCACAAAAGCATGTTTAAGGCTTGATGTATTTTCTGAATGCTGCTGAAGTCCATCTACCCTCGGACATGATTTCTGCATCTGGTTTCCCCTTTAGAAAGAGATCCGTAGCTTTGCCACTTCTGAAGCTGTGAGTACCAAACTCGGCTTCATCAAGTCCAGGTATCAACCTGACAGCTCTTCTGAGTACTCACAACACTTGGTCCTTGGAAACGCATGCTCCATCTTGATGCACAAAGAATTGTGCCGAGTTTCACCCCCAAAAGGGAACTGCCCGTTGCCTCAACCTAGTGTACCTCTCAGCCATCACGCATGGACAAAAGGGGTCACTCTCAGGATAAATGTCAATCACCTGGGGCATGTCACCAGGCCTCATGGTCTTTGACGAGTGTTGGATACACCTCAGCCACGAACTGTTCTCTGCCTGCAAGACGTTTCTCACTTTGAGTATGTGTTCTGACTTGACCAACTCGCTGATCTGGAACATGCCGTGATAAGCTAAAGTGAAGATAAACAAGAAAAGGCTTGTCTCAAAAGCAGAAGTTGTCACTAATTCTATACGCAACAACACTTGATCCAAAAGAGTTTTTGTCACAGGGTGCCGAATCCAATTTACATCATGATGTTGTGCTGCGCGATGCATCTGCTTCATAAGATACTGATTCTTGTGCAAAGAGACTCCATTCAAACACAGTCTCGTTCTCACAGCTGTCATGTAAGATGCAATCGTTCTTAATGACAGACCCTTTTTCATGAGATGGGCTCTGAACACCACCATACAGGTTTCCCAGCTGTCAGGGACTGCATCCAATCTTTTCAAAAAATTCACGAAAGCCCGATAGTGTGTGTTGTACAGTCTTCTGGTTTTGTCTGTGATGCCTGAGTCTGCTATTGAAAACGCAAGCTCCAAGGCATCGGCCACAGAGATGGTGGAGGTTTCACTTGTTTCCCACGTGCTGCTGGGTTGAGCTGAAAAATTTTTTGAAGTTGAAGACGAGACAAACTGTCAGCTAAAACATTGTCCTCTGTTCTGATGAACATGGCTTGTGCTCTGAAATTTTCTTTCATACATGTTCCCACCATCATTCTGATCAGAAACATGCACTTGCTACACCTCGAGGTGCAGTTGTTGAAGACTGCGACCACTGCTTGATTGTCGCAATGAATTTTTACTCTTTTATTGCGAAACAAATGCACCCATTTTTCGACTGAACAGACCAGAGCAAGAAGCTCGAGGAAACATGTTGAAGTGCAGTTGTCAGGCTTGATGACATCTTCCGGCCATCGTTCAGCAATCCAATACCCATTGAGATAACACCCGAACCCCAACTGAGCAGCACCGGATGCATCTGTCATCCAGTTGACCTCCTCCCCTGGGAGTTCCAAATACTCAATGAAGGATTTACAATACGGTTTGGTGCTTAAGAAATCCTTCCACATCTCCATATCTTGCTTGATTCCTTCATGAATTTTCAAGTGACGCCTCTTCTTCATCATCCAAGGTCCAACCGCATCATACAACCTTCTGATGAAGGGGCACCCAAAATTCAATGCTCTTGTCAAAAAATTGAGATGCCCTGCGATGCTCATGAATTGAGCAACAGTAGCCTTTCAATGACTCAAAAAGAATTCCATGAAGGCCAAACTCTTGTTAATTTTCTCAGCCGGTATGGCAAGCATTTGGAGCTTTCCGTGAAGCAGCAACCCAAGAAATATCTTCCACTCTGAACTCCATTCAGTTTTATCATCCGCGATGGGGAACCCTACATTCCAACAAGTTTCTCTGAAAATGCACAGCTGGTTGTCACACTGCTCCGTTCCCTTGTCAGCAAACAAGAAGTCATCAAGATAGTTGACAAGTGGGCTTTTTGTTTGTTGAGTCACCGCCCAGGCCAACACATTGGAAATACGCTGATAAATTTGGCAGCTTTCTGCACTCCCGAAAGGAAGATATTTGTCAAAGAAATATTGATAATTCTTTGTGTGTGGATTGATCGCTTTGAATACCAACAAGCTCCAGTACGCTGGATGAATTGGGGTTTGCCGGAAAGCCACCTCCAAGTCAGCCTTTCCAAGACAAGCCTCTGAACCCAGTGAATGAACCAATTCAACTGCGGCATCTAAGTCCTGATACGACATTGTTTGGAATTGTTGTGCAGTAGTTCCATTCACCAATTGCTCTCCCACAGAGAGATTGAATATCAATGAATTTTCCGGGTTGCCCTGCCTTTGGGACCAAACCTAACGGACTGCAGATATACTTGGCAAAAGGGGGTGCATCAAAAGGTCCCCCAACTCGCTGCAAGCGCACTTCCTTTGTAATTTTCTCCCATACCACCTCTGGATAATGGAAGGCAGAAGGCATGTTTTCATGCTCAAGAACAATGTTTCTGTCAATTGAGCTGTGCAAGTGAAAACCATCTCTAAAACCTTGAATGACAAACTGCTTCTCAACTTCATCGTAATTTTCAAGGTAGGACTGAAATTTCTCCCACCGCACAGGTGTAAAGATTTCTTCGATTCTTGACATTACTGTGGTTCCTTTTTGAGATGATTCTTCTCAGTCTTTTCAGCTGCACACTGTTTCATGCACACCACCACCCCATAACCAGGTTTGCCACAAATGGCGCATCGGTGGTTGAACTTGCACGTCTCACCAAATCGGCACGCATTTTTGGCATTGAATTGTCTACACAGATCACGCCTTTTCTTTTTGTCACCCTTGACTTCAGGTTTTCCACCACCTGGAATGGGATTAATCTGCTTGACTTTGTCAGGTCCTCCCTGCAAGAATTCGTCCTTAGCAGCTTGGTTGGTCAAATTCCAAGGTCGACCAGGCCTCGAGGCTTGCACACAACAAAAGAATCGGTCGTATGCATAAACACTTGACCACTCGTTGTGCCGGGCAAAACCCTTGATGGAACTCCTGTACTCAAGCAATTGCCCTGAAATTTCAGGACGATAAACCTGACACGTGCTGTGGAACACCATGAAGGCCTTGCACCAAGTGGCTAAACAATCCACCTTCCGAGGTTGTTTTTGTGTTGGAATATAAAACGTAAGGTCATTCTGTTTGACCTCACACATTGGTTCCTCATTGTCGTCGACACTTTTCAAGAGCTTACCAAACTCCACATACTTTCCTTCAGCAATCAGTTCTAAGGTTTTCTCATCCAGATGGAGATGGAGCGAATGCTTGCCATCAATGTCTCGCAATGCGTGCATCATTTTCATGGTGAACCATTCATCTGATAACTGACCTGCATTTGGTGGGGTTGGTTGCTGACTCGATCCTGGCTCTTGGCATTGAACACCTTCAGCTTCGGTCGTACACTCCACCTGTTTGGTGACTGTCTCGACTCGGATCTTGCATGCCCCGCCTGTAACAGATGAACAGCTCAAGTTTCTTTGCGCCAAGTCGCTCACTGCACTCTCTCCACCAACTTTGTCAACCAAAGGCACAAATTCTGGTTGAGTTAGGTGCTCGGGTTGAACTCGTGTTTCCACAGCTGTCTTCTTTGCTGCAATTTGCGAATCTAACGTTCAACGCAAAAACTGAAGTTCTTACAACTCAGCCATCGCATTTGTGGAAATCAAACTTTCAGAACTTTGCTCAGCACAGCTTGGGTTGCATTCAAACATGCCTGGATGACTGCTATTTTCCGAAGCATCAGTAGTCTCACCTGTTTGATCAGATGTCTAAGTTCAGGATTGTCTCTTCTCCATCGTCATGTCCAACACAGCCTGCACTTTCTGCTCCACCAGTTTCTGAAGTGCGCTCTCAAATGCTTTGTTTCCTTTCCCTCCAACAGAATTAAGTAATTGTCCCAACTCTGAGTCAGATTCGGACGCAGGCCCTTGAAGGGGTTCACTTTCTGTGTCTTCACTTATTGACACATAATCAGTGGTTGTTGTATCCCGTCGGGATTCCTTCCGTGCACTGCCAGTACTTTTTCTTCTGTTCCTCTTGGACTTCCTGGCAGGAGATGCTTGTTTTACAGGTGACCTCGACCTTGAGTGTGTCCCTGATCTGGACCTCAAACGTGAAGTTGAGTGTCGAATCTGCCTGGCCACCATTTTCTTCTTGACACTTTCATGGTTTTTCCATTGGCATTGTTGTTTAAATTCTCACCTTCTGATTCCTCAGAATGTTCCTCGCTCACTAAAGACAACGCTTCCTTCCTGACCTTCTCCGAAGGCTCTGCTGCAGCCCTTTCACTTCTGTGTTTTGCTGGCATGTCAACAGATCAGCGTGTCCCTCACACATCCAGACTCAGTCCGATCCAAACAAAATACTGATAAATCTGTCAATGCTTCTTCCAAATCTGGGTATCAAAATATGCTCTGCATGTTGTTGCACTTTCTTGTGCAATCATTTGCCGAAAAGCACTCTCGGAGTACCAATTATTCACAATTTTACTGAAAGTCAGTTTTGACGTTGTTTCTATGTGTTGATCAAAAATTCTTATGACGTGACATCACAACGTCTTCATGACGTGGAGTGCATGGCAACCAGTGTTTGTCAAGCCATAAAACCATTCGCGCCAAGGCGCAAAGACACACTCAGCAGTTTGGGAGTGACATGCAAGATTGAGCGAACTGTCCTGCAAAAAGACGACACTCCACAAAGCGAAGACCACCAATTTGCAAGTCGAAAAACAAACGAAGCTGCTTCATGCAGTGAACGTATACACGCGATGAGGTAAAATGCTGCCATCTCTGGAGAAAAAAGACTGCTGATAAATGGTCCTCGACTCCTCCTGTCACCCAAGGCCCTTGTCAGGGCGGATCAAGAGGTGCCAGATGCCCACCCATGTGCCCCAGAACATCGGAGTTTTTTGCACCGCAGTTTGGCCCTGTCAGACAAAAATGTTATACGCTCCATGAAAAGTTTTGTTGGAGCAACCACTTTTTCACCGTGCCCGAGTATGATATTCAATCAAAACTTGGGGGGCCGGTGGGTATTCCTGAGGTCAGGCCCGTCTAGACATCAAATCATTTTTCGCTGAATCGCTTTGCGCGCTCAGCACGATTTCGGTCAGGATCAAACAATTTTTTTTTGTCACAAACACACACTCCACATCCTTGCACAGAAACATTTGCTCTTCGCTCAAGATTTTTGTCACTTTTGAACACGACCCAAATCCTTGAACCGCAAATGGAAACAGTGCGTTGCACCAAACCGGGCAGAGTGAGGCCTTGTTTGACAAGTTTCCGGGAGGCAAAGTAGGACATGAAAACTGTAGCTTGAAGAGGTTCCTTGCTTACGTATCTTGCTCGGTCAACATTTATGGGGCACTCACACTCCTCCGCGACAAAAACAAGCATGTGACAATGAGGATAAGAATTTGCTTTTGGGGAAACCTGGATTTCTTGGTTTCAGTCCCCAAACTCAGCTCCTCAGTATACTCAAGGATTCAGATCTGCAGTGACTGAGCCAGTATGACTGACAACTGTTCGTTCAGGCTTCCACCGCAGTCGACTGAATATTTGTCTCGTAAGTTCTCTCAAAATCCTTTCACATGCATGGATGACGTGTGGACATCACGTTTTCTGGTCGGTCTTTGTATTTCAAAGCAATTGCGGAGAATTGGGGAACAAGTCCACACCAAAGAAGCAGTGTAATTCTTTTCTGGTGGAGAATGCAGGTTTTGCTCTGACGTCAACCTGGCATTGGAAGAAGCGTTGTCGATCAAAAGTGCTCTTCAAGAAACAAATTGACAGCTCCACCTCACCAAGTTGGTCTGCTGATTGTTTCAGACCTGAACACAACATGGCTGGTTCTGACCATCGTGGCGGCGGCTGTGGCTCTGCTCGTCGTCGGGATCTACCTGGAGGAAGTCGTCTTCATCATGAGGCATCTGCGGCGTTGGAGGATGCGCAACAAAGTGCTCTATCTCCTCGGCCTCTACCCCGTATGTGACGAGGGGACAAGGCTGAAAAACTCAAATTCAAAGTCATTGTTCTGTGCGCGTCAGCTTGAGACTCATCATGCCGTGGTTCGGTTGTGCTGCAGGTGTTTGCAGTGACCAGCACAGTTGGTCTTTTGGTTCCAAGATCTGAAGACATCGATGACTTGGCGTCGTCTCTGTGAGTGCGAAAATGGTCTTTTTTTTTTAACTAGGATGTTGGATTTGATGGGCCGGAGTCCTTTGCCTGAAGACGTTCAGGCAACAACTTAAGTATTTCTAGCACTGACAATATTTCCTTTCATTTGTCAACGAAAGATAGATTTTCGTTTCATACACGTGAAGAGTGGCGTCTACAACGCCAATCTTCAAATAAGGGGTGCGATTCGTTTGCAGGTACCTGTCGGTGGCTCTGTTCCTGTTCGTGAAGATGTTGGTCGGGCACTACGGCGGGAAGCAGCGCATGACGGCGACGCTCGCGACGCACGAGATCAACCCGCGCAGCCCTCCGCTCTGCTGCTGCTGCTGCTGCCTCCCGGACGTCTCCGTCTCCACGTGAGTGCGAAGCGTGGAAACCGTCCCGGGGGGAGCTTGTTGAAATGTCGCGAGCTGTCAGGTCAGCAATTACTGTGTCTCTTCCTCGTTTGCTTGCAAATTCAGAATTGTTGAAGATTTTATGCAGGTCATTTATTTTCATTCCAATTCAGAACAAACATCCAGATCTTGGAGCTCATGGTGTTGCAGTATTCAGTCCTGAAGCCCTTGTCGCTGTACGTCAGTCTTGTCATCCTGCTCGATGACCGAGAAAACGTCGCTTCGGTAACCTTTTACTTTCATGAGATCATTCACTCGCAAGAACTCGCCACTTTATCTGCTTACAGTTGAACGAGGGATGTCCTGATTCGACAGGCGCTGTCACAAAGCGTCGCGCGGAGTCAGGATTTCCGTCACATCCCTGGTTTGTTTTCAGACATCCACCCAGTCGAATGCGTACGGGATCTTCACATCAGTGTCCACGTTCATCGCGATGTGGGCCTGCGTCATGCTCTTCAGATTGTCCGCGGAGCCGCTGAAACATCTCAGCATCAAACCCAAAGTGAACGCCAGCTCTTGTGCGGCAGTTTTCGCGAAGTTTCTGCAAACGCGCTAAACGCGCAAGTGAGCCAAAATGCTGTTTTCTTACAGTTTTACGCACTACAACTCGTCCTGCTCACAGAAAACCTGCAGAAAACCGTGCTTGGCTGGTTCGCAACCGGAGGAATCATCACCTGCACTGATCAACTGGATGTGACTTCAGCAACTTTGAGTGAGCACTGAGGATTTTTTTCCTCAACCATCCAAAACTTAATTTTTACGACCACGAAATTGTGTGTTTGAGTCTATCTTTTTTCGTGCACATGGGGCTCGAGCCTTTGGCTTGATCACCTCTGTGCACATTCTGCGCACAAGCGTCTTCCTCGCTCTGCAGGGATCAACGGGCTGCTGAAGGTGTTTGAGATGCTGCTCGTGTCGCTGCTGGCGCGCGTCCACTACCGCAAGGACCAGCAGGAGTGGTTCAAGTTCGACGAGGAGCCCGACGCGCTCCCGGACGACGTGGAGGCGGCGCCGGGGAGCGACGGCCTCGCAGGGTCCGTGTCCCACGCGTCGCAGCACGGCAGCTCGTATGGCACCATGGGAGGAAGCTGAGCTGTCTTGGTGGTGGTCGCTCTAAGAACCAGGATAAAATCTCGCCCGTGTGGTGGAACTCACACGTCTGTGGTTGGAAATGGAATGAATGACACAAAGATTCAAACACATCGACGGTCTTTTCTTCAACGCTGCGGTAAAAAGCCGCTCGCGTGTGACCTGATTGTTGCAAAAGTGAGTTCACACGCTGAAAAATGGTTCCTGTGAAATCAGAAACGTGCGCACGGAAAACTGTCTCGCTTCCCTGTTGCAAGTGAGATCAGGGTGTGTGAGTGCATGAAAGCCAAGAAATTGAGAAGTTGACATCCTTCAGGGGTTTTCGCACAAAAAAAAAACATAAAAGTTTTCGTTCTGGAGTTCAGACGTGCGTTCTTTTTCTGTCGTAACAACGTAGATCTACAACAGGAAATTACTGTTCGCAGCTGTTTTGTGCGTCAACGTGGACTCTGTGACTGACGATGAGATAAGACACACCGCTCAATCTTTTGAGAACTTGCAAAACCTTATCATCAACAGTCTAAAACAAACCAACTGTTGACCCAGCATTTATGGTCATCAGTGAAAAGGAATTCGGGAAGCTACCAGCTCACGATGTTCAACGACAGCAACGTCTGTCGGAATTTTGACGCCCCTGAGGCCTCGGAGTATCTGGACAGTAAGCTGCTCGTGCCTTTGAGTTTTTCGTCTGGTCGTCTGCGTATCAGTTGCCACGGTTTCAGTGCACATCTTTTGATTCAGACCTGAATACAGGATGGTTGATCACCACGATTCTCGCAGCGATCTCAGCATTGATCGTAGCAGGAATCTACATCGAGGAAATGGTCTTCATCTCCAGATACCTGTGGGAATGGGACATGAGGAATCGCGGCTTGATTCTGCAAGGGATTTACCCGGTTAGTTTTTCATTTTCGCTCAAATCAACTCTCAGACAGCACAACAGTTACAACAGGCGAACAGCAACAGCAGATACAATTCGGTTTCGTGCAAAATCCTGAAGTTTGTGGAGAAAAAAATGTAACAGGCATCGAACTGTAACAGAGCAGATGACATTTTGTTGAGACGAGGGCAGAATATGTGTACAAACCAGAAGTCAAAACGTTGTGTGATGATAAAAATTTCAAGAAGTGATTTTGATCACTCAAACGAAGTCTTGTGAAGATGTGCTGTCTGTCTTTGGAAACAAAAAAAAAAAAACACCCTCAGGATTTTGTTCCGATGTTTGACTTGACAGGTGTTCGCTGTGACCAGCACCATCAGCTTGCTTATTCCCAGGTCGGAAGAGACCAGCGATTTCATCGCATCTATGTGAGTCCAGAACTTTGCCAGCTACAATCCCGGCGGAAAATTTGCTGCAGTTGAGTTCAATGCAAAAATCTTCACTCTCATCTGTGTATTTCCGGTTTTTTTGACATGCAGTTACTTATCGATGGCTCTGTGCGCCTTTTTGAGTGTGACCATCGACTATCACGGAGGGCTGAAGAAGATGAAAGAAAAACTTGCTGGTGTCCATAGAATCCAGTTGAGGCAATTTCCAGTCTGCTGCTTCCTTTTCTGCCTTCCGCAACTGGAAATATCAACGTATGTACGAGTACAGTTACTTGACCATACCCACCTCAAAAGGCTTTGTCTGCAAACAGAAATGGAAATGCACTGCACTGATGAAAAGCAAACACAATTCCATTTCCAACGAGCCCCTTTCTCACGTCGGACACTGTTTGGTCGCAGCCGGAGCCTGACCTTCTTGCAGCTGCTCATCTACCAGTTCGCGCTCGTCAAGCCGGCCGCGCAGTACATCGTCGTCGTGCTGCTCGACAACGACCGCGACAGCTTCGTCAATGTACGCATGCGCAGTGCCGCTCGGTACATTTGCGTTTCTCCTTTGGGGGCTGTGTCGCAAACGAGTGTGGGCAGCGAAAACACGACTGGCAGTTGGCCACAGACACCAATTTAATGCAACTGGGTGTCGCTCCTTCGCAGCAACCGATCGTCTGACAAAATTATTGTCACTTTTCTGCAAGACAGTGTGCCTCAACTACCTCCTGAACTCTGGCTTTGCAGGACTCGGTGTACTCATTGATTCTCAGCACCATCATATCTGCGTCGGCGCTGGCGGCCGTCTGGGGAAACGTGATGATGTTTCGAATCTCGCTGCAGCCGCTCAGCTTCGTCAACATCCGACCCAAGGTACACGCGATGCTGTCAAACGGCATAGAGTCTATCAACACATTTGAGATGTCCACTCATCCACTTTCGTGACAGTCCCAACGCAATAAAATTACCCGTGTGTCACCAAATTCATTGAGCTGATTTCCTCATTTTGGTATGGAATTGAACCTCTCTGTGAAAATGTCGCACTGTCTGTTGCTGTAGTTTTGGTGCGTGCAGCTGGTGATGCTGTTCGACAACATCCAGCGGTCCGTACTCAGTATCGTCACCAACAACGGCGGCATCGGCTGCGAGGACCAGCTCGACGCGCACGCCGCCATGCTGCGTGAGTACGCCGCGGGTGGACATGGCACGGACACTGAAGGCCAGCCGGTCGAGATAGCAGGCCGTTCCCATTTACACACACACACACACACACACACACACACACCAGAACACAAATGCAGAAACGCAGAGAGAGCGAGAGAGACACACACACAGAAAACAGAGAACAGAAAAATGAACTTTTTCCACTTGATTGACCACCCTGTGTTTTTTAACGCCGCGTTTCTCATCGGCTTGTCAGTTGCAACACGACAGCCCTGCATTCCATGGCTTCAACAAATGCAGCGTTTTCAAACCAATGTTTCCAGGGTGGCAGAGCGCACTCATCGCATTCGAGATGCTTCCCCTCGCCATCGTGTCTCGAGTTTTCGTCGCCAAAGACAGACCCATCTTCCAGCATCAGATGCATCTCAAGGCCGTGAGCTCAGCCGCCAACATCGCGGACAGCGTGACTCCGAACGGCGCCGGTCCTCCTCCGTCCAGTGACCATCCTTCCGGGAGCGAAGTCAAGCTCTTCGTCTCTGAATCGTCCCGTTCTCTCGATGCGCCCGTTCAGAGGAATCAAAGAAAGGAAATTCTCGTCTGAGGTTTGACTTCAAACGTTTCAGCGTCCTGCAGATATTTTGCAACAAGGGTTGTGTTCGAATGAAATGCCCTTTTTCCCCCGATTGTTCGAATTTGGTCGGGCCTCACGAAACAAAGACACTCCTGGTTGGTGCAGAAGCACACACTCATGCAAAGCGAGACTTGTCGGAAGACGTGATATCTCGCACGTGACGTGCTCAGAAGCCAATCTGTGATAACCGTTTCTTTCGCCGACGCATTGCCACTTGCACAACTGAGTGGACGTATGTCGCGGTGACAAGATCAAACTCCTGTCTGTGATACAGCTGTGTTATCAGCAAACCAGCCGAACGCCAAATCAAAGAACAGAGCGAAGAATTTTAACCTTTCGCCACTGAGTGGCGCTGTGTTTTTACCTTCTTGAAATAAACCATTTCACAAACTACAGGTTTGTTGAATCCAAACTGGAGTTTAATTACCTTAGGAATTCATAGCTAACACATTTGGCTACGGTTAACAAAATCAAACATTGAAACCAGACCATTTCGCAGGCCCAGCTTTATTTACAGTACAAACCATACAAATGCTCGGCTATGACACTACATGAATTTACTCTGAAAAAAGATCTTCCATTTAACACGAGGCTGCAGAAAACCACATGGCTGACTTGGTTCAATCACACTGAAAATATATACGTGTGTGATTGTCCTTCCGTTGCATAAATGGTGTTTGTTAGTTAATACTCGCGGTGAGGGCGTTTGTTTCGCGAGTTGAGTCCGCTGCTTGGGATTGATCATACGTTCGCCTGGCGTCCCCCAAGAAAAACATTACTTTGTACAAACATACAAGTTGCAGAAAGGAGAGAAAGTGTGTCTGTGCTCTTTCTAGACAGGTTCCCAAATCTCAGTGAACCGATCGTCGCGCTGCGTCACTGCTAGCCACTACCACACTCCACACACGTTTGATTATTGTCACCAACTACGTAACATCACAGACGTGAAAGTACCGCGTCCATGTGCAGACCCCGGATCCAACATGTCACCCGGGGGAGCTTCACCAGAGCAGCGCCGGCGCCGCGGTCCAGTCCCGACGCCCAGTCCGTCGCCTGCAGGACCGCGCGGTCCCTCCCAGGCTTCGGAGAGGGCGACGTCGCTGTGAACGCTGGGCGCGCCTCGCTCTGGGTTCTCATGGTATCTGTGCAGGTCTGCATCGGAAGCCCAGTCTCGCTGGGGGACTGACGCAGACCCGCCGAGGGCAGATTCTTCACCTTCCGCTGAAGGCCACGAGGAGCGCTGGAGCACATCAACTGTACATGAAGCCGTCACAAAACACGATTTGATAAAATCCTCGTCCGAGAGAACCCCTGAAATCAGTGTTTGCTCAGACATCAATGGCACTTTCGCGCTGTGCCGGAATGCGCATCAAACGAATTGGAGAGACCTGGTTCTCAGCCCCGCACGGCAACTCTGCTCACCCCGGAAACGAGGGTCGTTCGTTGCAACAGCGGCTGATACCCTCTTGATCGTAGAGTCAAGAAACCTTGTCACAATTGCAGCTGATATTTTGAATGGTATTTTGCCTCCAGAACTGTCCTGAAAGTACCCAACTTTCACAAATTTTGAATTTTCTGCACGTTTCCTCTTTTACACGGGACAGTTCAGTCAATCTCGAGAGCAACTGTTGCCTGGGAAATAAACAGCGAGTTTAGAGTGAACGTGAAATTTTGAGAGTGGCAATTCAAAACAAAAGCTTTCACCACCAAGGTCACAGTCTTGTGTGCAATTTCAGTCAAGAATACGGAAAAGGGCGTCACACATAATTTTTGGGCCAAATTCTTGCGAATTTTGCAGGCTCATTCCAAATTGGTTTTCCAAAATGTGGCATCACGTTTTGAAAATAAGCGACTACGCTGCACTTGCGCTATCATGAAAGCTCGCAACCACCGATGGACAACACTGGACACGCAACCAAACCCTACAGGCTCCGCCTACACTCGACAACAGCAGCTCGAACCAGCTAGAACACTGCCTACACATTTGCCAACTTCCAGAATCCAAAGACTGTTGAATTTTGTCTTATGTGTGACACTCATCGCTGCCTGCAGGTGTCTCCATTCTGGACACACGACCCCGCGTGAAGAAGTGAGCCTCGCAACACACAGCGTGAAGCCCCACAGCGGTGGATAATACTGACAGAAACCAGGGATCAGTCTTCAGAATGGAGTCGCCTCCAGGCAGGTTTAGTACAAAGACATTCACTGCGGCAGCGAATGTGGTGAGAAGTGCGGACGCCGCCCGGACATTGCACCCACGGTACCAATTCCCATTACGGAATCTGAGTGCCTCACTCCAAAATGACCCGGACTCCGAAGTCCAGTGCTTTCTTCACATGTACATGTAGGAACCGAATTGAATCTGAGCTGTACCGTTCAAGCGAGAGAAATCCAATGTCCGGCCTGACGCCCGCAACGAAGCAGGATGCATCATCACTTTGTGTTAAAACTACCAGGATCAATCAGATACAAGTCTGTGCCACGGTGTTGCTGTGGACTTAGCATGTTTTGGTTGTACAGGGTTTGTGCCATTTCACGTGGCACCGACTCCCTCCCAGCTTATGGTAAGTTCACAGCAACGGGCACCTCGCTGGCGGACGTCGCCCTGCTGACTCTCATGCAGACTCGAGATCCAACGTGTCATCTCGAGGGGTTCGGCTGCTGGGGTCCCTGTGGGCGGGATGTAGCTACCGTGTGTAGCGTAACACCCGCGAGCCCAGAACGACCAACCTTCAACCTCTTTGCCAGAACAAAGAGGAACAGCAGCTACTGCTAAAGCACGAGAGCCCTGGCGTTGGGCACACCCAACCAACATCGTGAAATTGTTTTGCGACTGAGTCTCAAAGCTTTGAAACACCACTATCGACCGAATGAAAACTTCACTATGTAGACCTTTGGTCCAACGTGTCACCAAAAGTAGCTTCGCCAAGAGGCTAAGGCGGCTCTTTTTGGTTTGAAATGACTATTGGTCTTCTGTTGTTGATTCAGAAACAACAGCTTAGACCAGCCACGAGAGCCGCTTGGCATTCTTACATGTCACCTCAGCATCAACCAAATATCCTAAGCCCGTGCCTAGGATACTGTGGTTGCCTGTGTAGGGACGCGCGTAAGGAGCTGTGAAATACATAGCGACCATAAAGTCAATAGCTCCGGTGACAAACTTCGAAAGCCCAATCACAGAAAACGTGCCTCAGGGCTAGCCTTTGTCAAAGCTAGTCCTGAGGCGTTGATGTGAACGTACTAAAGCAAAGTGGAGTTTATCATACGAATAGGGATATGAAAACCCCATTTGCAATAATACAGCCCAATCTTTGCAGAAATTTGACAAATTTTCAAAACTGAAAAAAGCGAAACCCAAAGACTAGTCATCATAGTCAACCGAAATCCTTTCGCAGAATGACTAGAATAGATTCCTGGCCGTACAGAAAACTGCGGCCGTCCAGCGAAATCTTCCTGTGCCGTAAAGCTACAATTCAACGGAGGCACGGACAATGCTACAGAGCAAAAGAGCGGTGCTTGAAAACACCTACGTTCAGGTATGCAGACCCTAGCTCCAACATGTCAGCTAGGGAGCGAGGCACCCGCCGTTGCACGTGAGGCGCCTGTAGTTGACGTCAACAACGGTAACGAGGCGACCCAGGCGAACAGCGGGTGGTCGCCAGCGAATGCATACCCGCCGGTCACATTGTCCCGCGCCGGGTTCAGATGGGGCCCCAAGTCCCGCGACACGCGTTCCCCGCCGCAGCTCGTCGAGAAGTCGCCGGCGCAGTGCAGGCTCCACCTCCAGCATGTCAGGAGGAGAGTCTGGTTGCGGCGACGCCCATCAGCGGCGCTACTAGCGCAGCGCCGTGCGCGTTCGCGCCCAGGGCGCCGCCTCCAGCGTCTGATGCGACTGCGCCAGTCTTATCCACGAGCTCGAGGAACACCTGCCTCCCGAGGGGCATGTTACTAAGAGAGAGGAAAACATAGTTGTGGGTCACAAGTTCCGCTGACGAAAGAAATCCACCGATTTGAACGGAGTCAAACGGTGTGTTCACATTTGCACCAGCAAGAACCTCGAAAGGTATGAAGGCAGCACAAGACAAGCCAACGAGCGATCTCTTAGACAAGAAGCCAATGCATTGCAAAACCCCTTGAAAGAAACCTAGCCACGAGTGCAAGCCTGCAGTGAGGAAATCTCGAGACCAAGTCTATTGAAGGAGAACTGTACAGCACAGGAAAGAAACCATCTTTCCGTATTTCATCAACTATCACGAACTAGACTTCAGGCCTCAATAAATAACACAAGTTTCCCACAGTACAAAAAATTGTACTTGAATAAAAACTCTTACAAAAATGCAAGTATATCCCTAATCATATAAAATATCCCTTCAAGTGTATTTTTGCAAAAGGGGTTTTGCAAATACGATAAATCCCACTTTTGAAGTAGTAGTCATAAACCTGTACAATATGATACAAATACACCCAATATTTACACAAGCTGTACCTGATTGGCTTCTCATGAAATGACTAATACTCGATATCGAATCATCTTCTCTCCTCGTCAGCTAGCTACTGAAACACTTCGTTTTTTTCTTTGACAAATGGTGAGCAATGAGATCAATGTTTTTCAACACAATCTGACGAAGTCAAAAACCAATCGTTGCAGATCAGCGAATTTCTCAAACACTGGACTTGATTTGCAACCTTTTCTGGAGTGTCTTATCCACAGTGGATGCTCTTCTGGATCCTTCATTTCTGGAAAGAACAATCAACCAGTGGGGGTCTTGTGTCACTGGAGTCGCAGTGAGGCTTTCTGGTCACCTTCAGCCAACACTGCAACTTTTGCTTGACCCACTATCTGTCCCACTTGAAGCCGTCTTCATCGATCATCAAACCGAGAAACTCAACTTGTCCAAACCTCCTTCGCACTTTCCACCTTCCAATAATGCACATGACCCAAGCTTGTCATTTTCCATTGGCACAAAATGCTGAAAAATGAAGGAATCACATTAGAAAATGTGCTTTAGAGCCCTGAATATCACTATGAAGAGCTCCGACTACATGCCACTAATAGTGCGCACAGGCATCCAGTTCTAGAACAAGGAAATCTCGTTTCAACTTTTTCAGACACAAGTACATGTAACACATTCCAGGATCGGCGATCCCAGTCTGCAAAAAGTGCTATCAAAAATAATTATAAATTTACCAAAAGTACAGTTTTTATACACAGTTGCTTTTCATTTGACCTTTCACATTGAACAACAATAAATAGGGAACACATACTTTTCACCAGAAATGATGTCGTCTTGGTTTCGTCAAGAGGACGACATCAATTTCTTTATCATTTTTGGTTTGAGAGCGAAATGGATGTGGAGAAGTTTTGTATGTGTGTGTGGGTTGGAAGAGACACACAGTGACGCAGCGCGAGTCAGGCTGAGACGGGGACGGGCTAGTAGGGGGCCACCGACAAGCAGCACCATGAAAATTGCACTGGGGACGCGCCAGGCTCTGTTCACGAGCGGACCAATCTCGCTTCCCTCACCTTTCGAATCGGTTAACCATGGGTCAGCGCCATACTCGACATTGTACTTTTTTTTACATTACAGATACACAGGTGTCGCACACAAAAAAATTTACAGTAATTAGTCTCAACTGGTTACCTCAGAAATTACACGTCATGCAAAAGTACGCTGTTGTGATTAACAAAAGTAGTTGTTCCACGACAAAAAGGAGAATCAAATTAGAAGCAGTCACAGTTGGAAAAAAGTCACAAACTGGCAACAAACAAGTTTGACATGAAAATCACAAAGAGAGACAGCAAAATTCTGCCACGGAAAAAAATGTACGACGGTGAGGCATGGGTGCAGGTGAATGTCCAGCTACAGAAAAACTCCTTGGTTGGTAACACAAGTACCGCAGTCAGATGAAGTCTGTCACCTGACGAAAACAATTACACCAATTCGGCGTTTAGAGTGTCATTTTCAAAACTTTACGTCGCTGAAAAACTCGTATCTTTCATCAACAAATTTTTGGTGTTGAATATTCGTGCTTGTCAAAGTGGAAAATGTGCCGAAGATTCCTAACTAAGGGCAAAAATTATTTACAAATTATCTACAATCAGCCGAACAGAAAATTCGTTCAATTTTGACAGCATCTGAACACTGTGTCGAAAACAGACAGAACATTTTGTCAATTGTTTTCTTTTTGTAACAATTGAAGTATGCGGAAAAAAGAACAAACTTTTTGAAGTTCTCTCTCCTTTTGACAAAAAATTCTTGATGTCTGATTTTCCCAAGACACACCCACACCCATCAAATACAAATACTCTAACTTTTAAACCTTTGGTTTATGTACCGTACAATACGAAGAATCGCGTAACTCTTTTTTTCAACGAGAAACAAAAGACAACATTACTTTGCAGTTTCGCTAAGGCGTTTCGTGGTTCACTGGAGGCTACTGCGCTGGATTTACACAATGGCGAAGTACATCTGAGTGGAATTGCGGCCGAGGATTCCTATGACGCATTTTGAGCGGAAATGATTGGGTATTTGGCAGAAGCGGGCGAACAGACAGGGATTGTAGATCTAATGTACACTATGCACACGCATTTTGTACAGACGTACAGACGTGGTGGCAGCGGTGTGCTCCAGAACTTGGCCACCGTCGCTACTTTGAAAGTTTGCTGATGACGCGAATCAAGGCGCCGTTTTCTTCCTTCAACCGTTGATTGTCAGCTTTGAGGTTTTCCATAGTCTGCAATCAGAAACTCGGAGATCAGTCGAGTATTCAAAGTTTTGCGTCCGCTGGCGACGATTCCCAAATTCTGAACTTTGTTCAGCACAAAAGATTGCATTGTTTCATCGTCTGACTGGAAAGAAGCGTTCAGTCCGCACGCAACACATGAGTTTTGTCTCGGTAACTGCAGCACCAAAATTTTCAGCGACCCACAGAAGAGCAGACGTTTCACTGCGGCACGAAAGAACGTAAACCGCCATCATGCATTTCGCACAATTCACTGCCACAATCGCTCAGTATCCGCTGCCAACGGAACACAGAATGTGAAAACTTCCGTTAATAATGGAGGTGCCTTTCCAACAAAAAGAAGCAATGTTGCGCTGTCCAACACATCAAAAATCAGGGGTTCAAAGTCAAAGCCGAAACCCTGACAACAGAAGAGGAAAGCTCACTTGCTCGTGCAACAAATTCACCTGCAAGCAGACAGCAGCGGGAGTCGTGTCAATTTACACATAAAAACACACCAAAAAGACACATGAAACGAGAAACTTAGTTCAAGAAAATGCTTAACACAGCCGCAGTAAATTTAGTGGGTGGTGTTTTTCTGATTCAATTCGTGATCACACATTTCTTTCGAAAAATCAACGCAGACGTTCGCGTAAGAGTCTCCAGTGCTTCGCCTCCAAGGTACATCAACGTCTGTTTGTGAGAACTCTGCTCCCTGCCCAACCCAGCAGACACCAATTCTTTTGAAACGACAGACTAAATTCAGTGAAAACGTCGAATCCAAATCTCTGGGTTTAAAAAAAAGAAGGTTGCTGTTGTTTATTGAACAGAACAGAACGGCAATTGAAAATCTCTCAAAGGGAATTGGAAACCTCCAACTTGCTTTCGAGGAACATCAGTTCCTTCAACCGAGGAACGAGATTTGGAACCTGTTGCCCCCTTCAGCCACATCAGGTTGGGAGGGTGATTTGGTTGGTTGCAGACAAATGAAAATGCACTCCTCAATGTACGAGTATCATGCCGTTTTTAGTTGGGAATCAAAGGACAATAAGAACAAGCTGGCAACAACAGATTCATTTCACTGCACAGAAATGAAAGTTACCTATTTGGACAATTTTGAAACTACTCTCGTCAAAGCTCGATTTTCTGCTTTTAATTTTTCGTTATCGGCTTTGACCTTGTCAAATTGCTGCAAAGAAATGGTAACATTTGGGTGGTCCGTAAAATGTAGCAAAAAACATGTATCTACTGTGATTTTCTGCACAAAAGTGCCTGCAAGCGATACAAAACGGCGTCAACACTTCACTTAAAATCACATGTAAATTACAGATTCAAAATACATTCAACACCCAAGTAGTGCCAATGTTTTCAGTCGCGTCCATGTGGCTTCCAAGAGGGACAAAACAGAAGCCGTCATGTTGGCAGCACAGGTGGGTGGGAGGCGGGAGGTCGAGGTGTCCAATCGACATGCAATCCGTGTTCGGGCCTGTGCAACTCAGTGGATCAGGCCAATTTCAGTTGTGACGTGGTTCCCTGCACTTTTGCCTTTTTCACCGGGAGACTGATCGCTGTGTGGTCTACTTGTGCGAGTCGATGACAAGACATCCACACACTGTACACAAAATGTTAGTTTCACCGACGTTTCACCCCACTCACGATACGCTTTCACTGGATGAAAACGAAGGGCTGCGGACGTCAAAACACAGGTACACGTGTGGGATGTTTACACTCATGCCTGTTCAGCTAAAGGTGGGCAACAGACCAAATCAGGCAACACGTGTTGGGGTCTGATCGAGATTTCAACTCGACGGATGTCTGTAATCATTCGTCTTTTTTTTTTTTCCTGCCCAAGTTGTTTTCCAGAAACGCTGCCACTTTGTCTCTCGCAATCAAGCACTCGGTGCAGTTGTGAATTCCATCCACTGGTGTTTCCCATTCATGTACAAGCTGGAGCAGCGATGCAAATCCAAGTAGCCGAATTTGAATTCAGGGGTTCATGTGCAGACCACGATAAAAAACAGAAAGCGGGACTTCTCTACTGCTCACCGAACACGCATCCTTACCTTGAGCTCTTCTTCCAATTCGGACAGTTTCCTTTCTAAAGCGCGCTTCTCCTGCAACAAAAGGTAGAGACATGAGAGAAACTGATAGAAAACATCACAAGTCTTCCGTCCATCCTTTTGTTTGTACTTGGCTGATAACTTTAGTTCGCGCGGTCCCGAGCAGGCTTTAGTACGAGATGGGAAGAACAGGGATCATTCTTCACATGCCTAAATTTTGCTACGGGGCGTTGATGTTTCGAAACAAAATGCTTTTTACTTGGGGTTGAAACGTATTGATTAATTCATAACTCTGAGAGAAAATTTCTGCAGAAAATTTTTGGCAAACGTATTTTTGGCCAGATAGATAGTTGCAGAACTAATTCTAATGTGTAAAGCAAAAGGAAATCTCCCCTGAGAATCTCTTCCAAGCAAAATTGAACCTTCAATGGAGAAAAGTATGCGACAGAAATTCAGTAACCTCCCCCCCCCCCACCCTGTGAAAAAATTCATGCCTCCATCTCTTCCCAAATGAAGCTTGTCACACATGCAGTGCTGAATGGAGACAACTCATTTGTGCACAAAAGCACGGCAAGTCTAGGCTAAATTAAAGCCATTTACGCTATAGTCATAATGGGAACTGTAGGTAGATGAGTAGTGTACCCTTCGGTCGGCACTAGAGTCGAACGAATGCGAACTATCCTGTTTCATTCGCGCTTTTTCAAGGTCCCCTTTTGTTTCGGAGAGCTCGTGCGATATCCGTTTCACTTCTTTCCGCAATTTGTCGTTTTCTTGCTTTTCTTCCAGGTACAGCTGAAAAGAGAAGAACTGATCATCAGGAGAGTGAAAATATCTGCGTCAAGTGGGCAGCCGGACCGAAAGCGTCTGACGCCGACCCTGACTGCCTTGAGCTGCGCAGAGTTCGTGAAAAGCGATGTGGTGATTTCAACTGCCGAATGGGTTTCTCCTTTCACCCTCGATCTGAAACAACTGGGTGGAAGTGAGGTCGCGCACGCAACCGTGTTGCCTTGTGCAGGTTTATGACCAGGGTAATGCGTACACGGCCATTTTCTGCTTCAACCCGTCAACTCTTTATTCTTCCAGCTTTCTCAGCATGCACCAGCAAAAGAGCGGAGAAGAAATACGGCCGAAGTCACTTGTGAACTTTTTTAAATGTGCTGGGTGTTCGCATCCACCTGTTCACTTCAGCAGACGGGGAAAATAAGCCCGTATTTTTGGAAGCCCATTACACGAACAGGTAAAGACTGGATGGAGCTGCAATAATACTGGCAATTGGCCATTGTTGCGGAGGAGCAGCCCTTTGAGAGACCGCAATAATGTAAGACAACGAGAAGCAGACTTCTACCTCCTGGCTCGTCACTATTATCTCAACACCGCAGGCTCAATGCCTGCCCGCTAAGAAAATAAAGCGCACATACCTCAACCGTTTTTGCAAATGATCGTTGCCGCACAACACAAAACAGAATCCCATTTGCGTAATTTGAAACGAGCCGCGGAAAATATTCGTGCAAACAACACATCTACAGCGGTTCGGAATCCGTCTGTCGGGAACACCCCAAAGGCAGCTCGGCGCAAATTTTCATTGCGAGTTTTCTTGGAGGTCAAATATGAATGCCAACTCAGAACTGATTAATTTCAACGTTCAAACGAACCCACTGAACCAAGAGCTGTTGATGCACCAGTGAGGTTCATATCAGAATCACTCAGCTCACTCAAGCTGATATCTGAGCGAAATGAGCGATTGGTCCACAAAGAAAGTTCCCGAAGACTTGTTTTCATTTTGCCTCAGTCAGTGCAGGAGGCACGCCGAATGCGCACATCTGTGCCGTTGATGAAGACATCGTAGAACACGCGCGCTTATCAAGCTGAATCACAGCGCTCGTTATGCAACGCATCGTGAGACTGAGCGATGATTCACGGCTTTTCCCGTGATGCCTGACACGACAAATTGGCGGCGCAACTCACTTTCTTGTAGTCGACAGCTGCGTCTTTGTCGAGTGAGCCTGTCGAGCCGCCGTACGACGTGCGGGAGCTGTAGGTGGACGACGTAGAGCCGGGCCGCTCGCTGCGCCCCGCGCTGCCGCCGCCGCCGCTGTAGGACGAGCCGTAGAGACCGCCGCCGCCGGGGTCGCTGTACCGCGAGGAGCCGTACCGCGAACTCGAAGTCTGAAACACAGAGCGGAACCTCGTCACGTCTCATCGTGAAGACGGAGGTTCGGCCGCCTTCCTCACTGTGAATCGAACGAATCTGTTGAGGGAAGCGCAGAAGACAAGAGAACAACGCAGTTCGTCAGTGTTGGCAGCAGTAATGTCGGCACCTGGCGCAGAACGGAACTTGCACTGAGAAGTCGGCCTCTGCGCTCGTAAATAATGGCCACTTCTTGACTAACTCTCCAAAACAAATTCAGCCACACCCTTGCCACGGTATTCGCTCGACGATGACGTACGTTACCGATTGGTACGTGTCTTCCCAAGATCACTTTCCGAAAGATTGATTTCTTGGACGAAACTTTCGGAGCAAAAACCGGGATAGTGATTTTGCAATACATCATACTATCGGAGCAGTGGCAGACAGCAGGGCTAAAGCGTCTGACAACACTAAGTCACTCAAGAACATATAAATCACTCTTCGAAGTACTTCTTTCTCGTGCAAAAACTGTGTAAAATGGGCAACCTTTTCATGTACATCTCCCCCGAAGAACAGTCAAGTTTACAACGAAGCGACAGACTCATTCCAACTTGAATTATGATGCAGATTAAACAGGAATGGAGCGAAAAAAAGCATTTCTCGGAATGTGTGAAATGAACTTTTACTCGGCAAATCCATCACTCGCTCTGATTCCGTTACGCTGGCACTGCGATGCTCGTTTCTACGTTTACAGCTCACACAGAACAATGTCTGTGGATTCAGACCCACCGTACCCTGTGGGCTGCGCGCCAAATATCTTGCGTCAACGTACCGGTAATTCAGAAACAGATCAGACTCAATCACTCGCAAGTTCTTACTCATAACAAGGAAGAATCGCTTGGACGGCTCGTTTTTCATGCAGGGCACCGTGCTGCTGGCACGGACTTTCGTCTGAGAACTGAGACGTCGTCATCTGCGGCGCAGCTTGGCGATCTGCGCCTGAACGCGGACGTTGGTTGGGGAAAACCGACTCGCATTGCGGCGGCGGAGACCACCCCTCGAGCGATGATAAAGCGGCCAAAGAGCCGAAGCAGTTTCGACTCTCCAGCGTTATCTATGACCACATCAAAAGATAAAAGCCCATCGCCGGGTAAGAGGATCCAGCGAGTCTTTCCAGCACATAACTAGCTGGCACATTAGACCGTTTGTTAGCTTAGTGGCAATGAAATGCTGGCTAAGTGACAGATGCCTCGTAGTCGAGGTCTGGACCTCGCTGCCGCCAGCTGCAGCAGTCAAACGGACTGACGAGGCGCACGTGGCCCGTTCCCGAGGCATCCGGAGCCATCGAGGGGCCTGCTGCAGTTCTCTCGCTTCCACCGTTCTTCTCTTCCAGGAATCAGCGGCGGATATCCACGATGCCCAGCTGCCAGAACCAGCTCCGGTAGCCATGCATCAATCGGCACGAATCTCCCATCGTACCAAGCTCCTGCCTCAACCCAAAACCCTCGCTCCCAGCAACTTCGGTGAAGCTTCACTCGCTACCTGGCTTAACAAGTCATCCCTGCGAATACCAGTTCTGCTCAAAGATGCCTCTGCGATACATAACCGCTTCTCTTTAAGAGAACACTGATGATCCCGATAACCAGTTTGAAAGTCCTTCCACGTGGTTCACGCAGATAAGATGCTGCGCATCAAATGTGCTCGACTGACATTCTTATCAGATCCAACATCTGGATCACTCCCTGGGTCTACTTCCTGACCTAAATGCGTACAGCAAGATCCCAGCAACGACCACCAGAGCAGGCTGGCGGAAGTGCTGCTGCACGTCTGCACACGCACAACCTGATGGCACCTGCAATGAGGCTGTACGAGTCTGGACTCGTTTACGCACCATCCTGGCAGGTGTCCCCAGAACAGACGCCAAGGAAAGAATCTGCTCTGCTTTGTGACCTCGTTGCGTTGACGTCCCTTTCCGTGTAGCAGACAGACCAGGCGAGCACGGACTGTCGAGTAGCGGTGATCTGAGAATGTGGGTCATTGACCTGATAACCTCAGAGCACACAACGAAAACCCCAACAACTTGGGTCATAATTTCAACCCATCTGCACTCAAACGTGGGAGCTTCACGTCAATCTGATGTTGATCGGTACCAGGAACACTTTTTTTCTCTGGGTAGAGGCTTCAAAAAGCGGAATCACATTCGTCATCACTCTGCAAAGCCTACAATCCAGGTGAGAAAGAAATCATTGGAAACTGGATCAGAACTAAATGGTTAGATAAGAAGAGGAACACCTGTATCAAGCACCCGGCACTGACTGGAATCTTCCCACATGATAGAGAAGCTTACATATTCTGAAGATTAAAACCTGCTGCTTCTTGTGCGCCAAGATTTCTTCAAGACAACAAAAAAGAGCAAAGAAGATTAGCCATCTCTCGTAGATTCTACCAGCCAGAATCTCAACCCAAGCGACGTGGTTCGTGCACTTTCCGGCTCGGAAATCTGATGATCCAGTTTCAGGTCACAAACGCTGGTCTTTACGAGGGGGGATCCCAATGCCGGCGACCGGGTACAGCTCGTACCGCACAAACAGCGGACCAACAGTTACAGAAGAAGAATGAAGTGGAAATGGTGACCCACGAAGCTCTTGACACGAGTGTGCGAAACTTGCAAGCGACAAGCTGCGAACATGAGCAGTTTCTCCTCCCCGCCTGTCCACTGTCAGGATGTTCGCGCCGAGGTGGGCCCGTTCCATCGAGATGCGTTCTCTGCCCGGAATAGTTCCACAGGCAACCCCCAGGCGCAACGCCTCTCAATGCTCATCGTCGTTCCGAGTGTCAGCAATGATCCTGGCTAATTTTCAGCATGTTGAGTTTAACCCCCCCCCCACAAATTCATACACACACATACAGACTGATGGTGATTACAATAAGCGTGTGTACTATTGGCAGAGCCGGACCGCGCGCTTAAAAATTTGGGATTCAACCGTGCAGTTTCACCTCGTGGGGACCTTGGGGCAAGCAACGAGCTCTTGAGTCTTGGTGCCATAATCAAACTTGACCAGACATTTTTCTTGCTGTCTTTCTGGACAGGGTCATTTCTTCGCACAGATAAACGTACGGCTCCACCTGCTGAGCACCTGACGATACGAAAGCAGCATCTGCTTTTCTGTCACACCAGGGACACCAGAGGCGTCTCACTTTTGCACAGGCAACGTGTCCAACTTTTGAAAAGTGCGAGACACTATTTTGGTTGATTCGTGTTTCCTGCATAATTTGTGTGTCTCATCTTTGGATGTCTCACTTCATGTACGAGGTCGCAAGACACCCGAAAGTGGTTTCTCCCTCACATGAGAAAAACGAAAGACTCAGTATTATTGTCAGTTCTAAACCGACACCTTTCCGTCCCCTCAACCCTTGTCTGACGGCAGCGTGAATAAAACCAACAATGCACGAATCCGCCCCAGAGAATCACCACAGGTCGGTTTTGGCGTCGAAACGTTACTTCAACCGACATAAAATTTAGGGAATCTTCCTGACGGACTTTCAGTTTGGTCACAAGGCAAACCCGTGACGTCCACACAATGATATGCACGGTTGTTCCCAGCTTTTCTGCACAATCCACTGGGACGCCGCAAACAACCGGTCCATTCCACCCTGACAATGCAACGATGGAGACATGAAACTCAAGCGCCAGTGAACATCCACGTCTACGTATCACTCGGTTCGTGAGAAACCAAGATCAGCATTGAAAAGTCTCGTCGGTGTTCAATAACCTATACGCAGTGGACGACAGATGTTTGTGATTCTCCAGCAGTTCATCTCGGTCCCAATGTACGATTTTGTTTGAGCACAAGACCAGCTCTTGTCTGAGGTGTTCTTGTCTTGGTGTGAACAGGTGTTTCGTTGTGAATGAAGGCATACATTTTTCGTACGCGTTGAATATTTCTGACACACACTCTTTTTTGTACGTGCCAAAAAACCATGACACACACTATTCAAGTTTTCAGACTCAGTTTCATGACATTCCTCCAAAAGTCCCATCTGTTGCTTCTCGCACGGCGACAGTCCCCGAGACGAGCCCGAGTACTCACGTCGTGCTCCGTGGCGGGCGCAGCGGACCGAGCGAGACTCGACGTGGAGCTCGAGCGCGAGCTGTAGCCGGAGCCGAGCCCGGACCCGTACCCGCTGCTGCCGTGGCCGGCGTGGCCGCCGGTGGCGCTGCTCGAAGACGACGCGGCGCCGAGGCTCGAGCTGCCGCTGCTCAGACTGCCGCTGCTGTAGAGGCTGCCACTCGACGCGGCGCCGCTGCCCCCCGCGCGGTCTGCGCTCACACTGCGGGGCAGCGCGCTGCTCGCGTCGCCACTCCTGCCGCCCGACGCCGCTGTGTAGGCGCGGTCAGCACTCGCCGTCCGCGCCTGCGCGCCTCCTGAACCGCAGTATCCAGTCCCTGTGCCATAAGCTCCGCTTGAGCCGTACGTTCCTCCGGAGCCATTGTACGAACCGGAGGAGCCACTTCCGTAGGAACTGGAACCTCCATATCCACTCGACCCTGTGAGTGGGTCATAAGCGGTCGCGGCCGTGCTTCCCGCGTAGGGTCCTGTCCCTGCATAGGCAACTATCCCTCCGGACGACCCGGTGTATCCGGACGACCCACCGCCGTAGCCGGAGCCCGTCGAGTAGTTCGAACTGGAGCCGGTGTAGGGCTGCACAGTGGGCGCGAACGCGCCTGACCCGGCGATGTACGACCCGGGGGTGTACGTGTTGCTGCCCGTCGAGCCGCCATACGCGTGGTACGACGAGCCTGTCGCACTGCCCAAACTTCCTGATGAGTAGCGTCCGATGTACGGAGAGGGCGGTGCCGAGCCATAAGCTCCATAAGACATCGCAGGACAATTGGAGACTGAGGAGTTGGCGTCCTGTTGCTGGAGTTCTTATCACAGTTCTCAATGCCGTGGCTTCACACGAAATACTGGTGAATGTGTGCGACAAAGTGGAGTTAATACTGTTCTCCGTGGGAATCGACTTCTACACAAGAGGAATGTTGTCGTTACAGCACTCTGTCTTCAATCACCTTTTCAAGTCCTCCGTTGATGAATTTCTGATATGGAATTATTTTGTAATGTGATCACAACAAACAACCTGCTCGCAGCGAAATGTGGCAAAAGTCCACACCTTGGATCAAATGTTTCAACCTTGCCACTTTCACTGGTGTACGAATCCTTTCCACTGAATGCGTGCCTTGTAAACTTGGTTCGTTGCTTCAAGTATTGTTGACTGCGACCGGTTTCCGTTGCTTGCCAAGCTCAATGGGAGTGAAGGCGGATCCCTGGCGCAGGGTCGCTCCGTAATGCTGTGCACAAGGTCAGATACTGAACGTTGCGTAGTTTCCCGGTTCAATGGACAGTCTGACTTTCCTCCTGCTCCTCCTCACGAGTCAACTGCAACGCTTCGATTCTCGAAATCTCAAGGTGATGCGTCAGCGAGCAACGCGCACACTCGGAGCACGTCGTTCTGCACACGCGAGCCGCTCAACAGGTACTGCCACTTTTTGTGCAACAAGCCGGGCTCGGCGGGATCCGAAACGTGAAACGCCTCCGGAAACCGATACGGTACACATCAAAGTTGAGACCAGCCAAAGTACAATGATAACAAAATGCGCCTGCGATCCAAAGCTGCACCGAATTCCAACCCAATAGTTGCCCCGTTGACTGACTTGCTTCGTAAAAATCTATCAGCGAAGAATTCCGTTCAGAACCAAAACAAAGCAAAGGAAAAAGATGAGACGAAGTCCAGGCGCAACACGTAATCAGCTTCAGGCTGTGTTGCTCCCGATAAGTCAACGGCCTCACAGTTGGAGAATGAGTTGCTTCCTTTACGACCACCGTAGTTTCAAATCGGATCTGAAGTGTGTTGCAGTTGATACCAGAATACCTGAAGTTGATCAAACAAAACTGACACGGATCTACAAGCTCCAAGGACAGCAAACAGCTCTGCGCGAATCAGGTTGATTTTCACCGTCACTTTCGTCTCGAATGCCCTCCAATCCCACTTGAGGCGTGTCCTTTCTTTCCGCAGGTAAGTTTCCACTCTTCGCGCTCCTCAGGTCAAATTTGTTTCGCAAGAATGATCCAAAGTTGCCTGTGCAGTTAGTTGCCTGTGCAGTGTCACGGATACTTGTTACGCGGTGGCGTTGAGCCAGCGTCTGTGACGTCACGTTGCGCTGACGTGCGACGCAGCACGTTCAGGGGCGGATTCTCTCAGTGGCAGCCATTGTCCAGCAGTCTTCTTCCCGCAGCTCCAGGCCTGTCTGTTTTCCTCACTGTTCTGACTCTCTCCAGGTTCTCGCTGCCAAGTTGTGCTGTTACCACCGCAACCACAACAGAGCGGCGCTGGGAGAGGCTGAGTTCGCGCAGCTGCGCAGAGCTGCAGATCAAGAAGCTCACAATTCAAGGTTGGACGGATGAATAGACATGGGCTGTGAGGATCTGTCAGAGTTGGAGCCCGTTCAAGAGCTGGAGATGTCAGTGAACTTTCGGACGTTTTCTGCTGGTTTCAGGATGTCAACAAACTTTCACATGGACTCCAGAAATCGAAGAACTCGCGACAGCCATTTGGAGCTATCTCTGAATTCCACGACTTGCCACAACATCAACAAGGTTTGACGAACACTCAGCCCGTCGCGATCTCTCAATCTCACAGACAAGAAGAATTCAAGGTGGCACAGGTTCGAGCTTTGATCTGGGAAGGTGCACGGTAACGGTGGGCAACAGGCCCGCGCTGCGCTCACCCGCCGCAGAGCGAGGCAGGCTTCTGGGCTCCAGATCCTCACGGTGCCCAGAACCTCGGGTCGGACGCCCCAGTTTCTATTTTCAGCCAGCCACTCGCAACCGAGAACTCGCAGCGCATCAATTATCTCAGGCATGCCGCAATCCTGTAGTCATTCCGTACTCAGTAACCATGGTGATAACAGAGATAATACAATACAAACCCCCTCCCTCTCGAAAAAATCTCCCCCAACCTCATCCCTGACCTTTTTCTGCGCACAAGAACACCCCCTTGCTTCAACTCTCACCAGGCCTACACAAATAAACAGCCGTTCAAATATCACAGCTTTTAAATTATGTGTATCTCTTCACCAGGTAAACACAAACTCTCCTGGATCTTACAACAACAATGTGGTCGCAGAAAAAACTGCGCAACTTCTCTGGAACACAACCTGGAACACGTTCCTCCGGAGATATTTGCTGTGAGCAGTCCTCCACCTTTTCATTTGCGGAAACAAACACACTGAAGCAACGTTGTCTCGCCGTGATCAAACAAACCACTGCATCAGCACATTCTCCACTATGTTCTCACCCGTTTTTCTGAGATTCACTGCACAAGATTTGGTCGTCTTATGTTTGGAGCACTCGACCGCAAGAACATCGCGTTGACCAACACGCAACGCGGGTCAAACGTCAGGTGGACGGCGGTGGCACAAACAGTTGTCTGTTCCTTCTGAAGAGATTTCCGAACCTCTGATACATTGACAGAATGAAAGAAAAGCAACGACAAGACCGCGGGAAGCCAACACATTTTAAAACCACGACTCGCGCTGCATCCGCGTTCAACTTCTGACCCGAATCCTGAGAATCTGGAGCTGCGCTGTCATGAAAATTCTGCTCGGTGCTAATAAACATCATTTCTGCCACAATAAAACACGGAGGCTTCTCTTCCACACCAGAACATCTGTCTGCACCTCCAACATTCTAGCGTCTGTTTTCTTGCAATAATTTTGATGAAATCTGCTGGACCTAAAAATATCACCAGGAAGATCCAAAATAAAGCTTTCTGTTGCCACAGTCGTCCCTCAGAGCACATCACGCGGACAGACCGACACCACAAAAATTTGCAGATGGAAAACAAAACCTCCAACCTTGGACAAAAAGGGCGATGTGAAGAGAAAATGGATAAAGAAATGAAGGAGAGGCAGGTGCGGAAACCCTGCGCACCGAGGGACCTTTGGAAAGTATAGTTGTCTGCGCGATCAGATTCAAATTGCTCTCACCCGCGCTGACTTCTGATATGCAATATCTAGAATAACCAGTCTCGCTCGCACTCATGGGCACTGATAAACACACTGCGTCAATGTGTTGTGAGCACCAAACCTTTCCATTATCATCAGCCTTTTGTTTGTGTGTACTCGTTCCGCTCAAGCATCAACAGTTTTTCGGAATGTAGGTTGCGTTTGTCTTCAATCACTCTGCGAGCGAAGCCGCCAGGTTGAGATTTTCATTGCTGTCCGCGGAGTGCGCTGTTTACCTCAAATGATCGGATGCTCTGTTTACCCGCTCCCAGGTTCACAGAGTTTAGTTTATTACTAATTATCTGTGTGTTCCGCACAGTGGCGAAAGGTCAGCATCGGCGCAAAATAACTTCCACACTGACAGACCTGGAGCAAACACGTCACTGCAAACAAAACTCCAAGAAAGCTTCAAACTTCTTCCAATGATTCGCAACTGAACTGAACAGGACACCCGACCAGTTTGACGAGAAAACGCAGCACAGTGTCAGACCAGAGACAATCCGGAATGGCACGACAGACTCACACGAAGTGGTTTTTCAAAAACATTTTTTGTGCTAAGTCCCTTTGGGACAAGCACTCTGTGATGTGACGACAAACAAGCAAGTTGTTGGCCAGGTTGTCCCAATCCCCACACAAGGACCAACGCCCTCCTCAGCCCTGTAGACCGACCGCCCCGTGGGTGGACCAACCCCAGCGTGGGCAGATCGACCCCCACCCCCACCCCCGCGGGCGGAAGGGGGACTTCGCACCTGAAGTTGATGGGAGCACAGCTTTTCTTTGTCAATTTATCAAAAGTTTCACTCACCTTCTCTTCAGATTTTTCTTCTTTGGCTTTGTCTGTTGAGCTTTCTTCGTTCGTCACACCCTGCAATATCAATGCACAACCATCCTGAATCACTGATGGCAAAAAACGTTGCGACATTGAAAGATTCCAACGAACAGCGCAGTCTTCACCAGAACCCAAAACAATGAGTTTTCAAGTCTGATATGTTTTACGAACGGCACCAAACTAAGTCTTCCTTGTCACCTTGCGTTGCTCGCTCTCCTCCCAGTGAAACACATGTGCAACTTAGCATCTGTGTTGCGTCGTCCATAACCGTGGAAGCCTGTGACACCCTCACCGCATTTCTTAACAAACTTGAACGAATGTTCCAAAAGGGAACAGCAACTACTCCCAGACACCAAGTCAAAGCTGAGCTCGAGTAATACACACAGGAAACGATATGGAGCGTGTCAGCAGCGGACGTTCTTCCTTTGCATTTATGAAGGTTTCTGTAGCTTCCTTCGAAACAAAGTGGTGCCAAAAAATATGAATGTAACTCTCAACAAAGTTGTTGAGCATGAAAATATTTCGCACCAAGTCTCCCCCACACCACAGGAGTTCCCAAGTTTTTATTCCAACGAAGACAGTTTGTGTTCATATCTGAGCACGTTTGGATGCACTTTTTTCACTCACTTGTAAATCTTCCAAGGCAATTTTCCCCGTCGGTCGCCGACTTTCTCGTTTCCGTCGGGTTCGGATGGCGGAGGATTTTTGACTGGGATCTTCTTTTTCTACAAAGGAACCGCAATTTGCTCGTTGATTCTTCCTCCGTGCCCGCTCGTGACACCACAAAACTTGGCTCTCTCTCGCGCGCGCGTCTGTGTGTTGTGAGTTCACGTGTATCACGTATCACCAGTTTTCGACAATTTCGGACGCAATGTAAACTCCTTGCCCGCCTCACCTGTGCTGTTGGTGTCCGCGGCGGTGTCGTCGTCGCGGAGGTACTTGCTGCGGAAGGAGGAGCGGTAGGACGAGTCGGACGTGGCGCTGTTGTAGGGGGCGCCACCCGGCGTCGTGGTGGCCGTCGAGCCGCGCGTGCTCCCGGTGTGAGCTACAGCCGAGCGGGAGGAGGCAGTGCGACGTGAGTGATCGAGACACAATAACCTGCGCTTCAGTGTGGATTTGTCCGGAATGCGAAATGGCAAGAATAAACACTACTTCCGTTTTCCGGCATTTTCAACTGCTTGTTGAAAATCTACAAGTCCACCAGAACTCACCGGTTGTGGAGTCTGTGGAAGCACCGATACCAGAATCTCTTGAGCGTCGCAGACTGTCTCTGTCTCTGTTGAAGGTGAGATCCTGCAAAAGCAAGTGAATTCACATGCAAAGGAGCTTGGGAGTGAACGATGGAATATGATCCTCCTCTCCAGAGAGTCTACAGGACTTCTTGTCTCTCGCTGAACTCCACACGCCAACGCTTGCCTCCACAGAACTCTTTTTGTCTTTTGTATTCACTCACGTCTTTGTCGTCAAGTCTTCTGTGCAAGGCTGACGTGGATTCGGGTTTGTTTTCCTTGTCGCTCAGCTCTGAGGAACTCAGCCGCGTGTCGACTGACGACGCCTGTTTGAGAGTCTGCTCCGCGCGCTCCAGATCTTCCTTCGTCACTCCCTGGAAGCCAAAAAACTCATCAACTCATGTACACACAAGTGGATGTGGATTCCCTGAAACCCGAACATTGCACACAAACCTGCGTGGATCTTCTCGTTTCCCTGGCTCGTCGAGCTTTGGCTTTCCGCTCCGTTTCTCTTTCTTCATCGCGTTTCGGAGGCTCGTATGACCTTCAAGAATAACATGCAGGACAGAGTCAACTCCACGTAGGACGCAGTGTCACTTTCAACTCGGGTGTTCGCCTCACACAGTGATGTGGCGAGCAGACTGCTAACAGCCAACACAACACTTGTCAAAGCAGACATCAATCTGTCCTGATCGGTAAAACAACCAACCACAGCCTCGACAGCAAGTGGAACACTCCAAGCGAGACCTTCACAAGAAATGCAACAAAACGTAAATAAAATCTGGAGCAAAACACTTCCCACAGCAAGCCTTTCGGCAATTTTTGCCTGTCAAAAGTCGAAATCAGCCGGACAATTCAAACGTGTGGACAGGTTACAAGTTGTCGGCGGAAGCTACCTACTTTCTCAGCACAACTCATCTGGGGAACTAGGCCGTCTGAAACACCACCAAATCAAGAGACATTCCCAGCAGCTCAACGTCGCCCAACGTCTCATCATCAATTTGGCTGCTCTCGCATGCTGCCTGAATCATCCGAAACTGTCAGATGCAGATCCATCAATGCACAAGGCTCACAACAGATGCTTCTCTCAAGGTCACGAAAGATACGACATTTTGGAAACACTGACAAACAAAACAACAGGGCAAATCTGTTACACCTAGGGCAATAAAATTTTCTGTTGTGCGCAATAATCCTGAAAAAAATTATTTGTAAACAAACTTCCCTCTGTGATCACTTTTTGGTGCGCGGACATGCTTAGTGAAAAAAAAAAGTTGAATCAACTTGGAAGAAATGAAATAACCGCCAATTCAAAAAACGGGAAGAGTTTTACAAATAACCGTAACTGACAGAAAATTTTAAGAAAGAAAGATATTTGACAAAAAACACTGAGAGACTATGTGTACTGAGGAACCGTGATCAGTTCGAGGTACTCACCGCCAAGGACTTAATTTGATATAATTTTCACTACAAAAGGAAACGACAAAACTTTGACGTGATGAACGTTTTGCTTCGCGTGACAAAAGAAACATGACATGAGAACACGAGGTTTACGGAAGGTTGTGACTCGAGACGCCAACGGGAAGCTTTCTCAGCTTGGCATGTTTCGGAAATAACACTATTTTCTGACTACGGGATCTATCTGCTTCAGATGCTGCAAAAATCTCGACAAATAAATCTCTGAATCAACACACACACACATGTTCCAACAGGCCGCGTGTGCTGGTCGAAACTGTCAAACTTATTTTCAAGTCCACAGCACCTGAAGCAGAACAGATGCGCACGCATACATGCGCAGGCGGGCACAAGACACACGCACACTTGCTACCCACCTCCGGTACACGGAGTTTGTGGTGGTCGACCCGGTGGGCGACGTGGGCGAAATGGGCGTTGTGCTTGAGGTGCTGGTGCTTGTGGAGTTTGTTGCTGTGGTCGAAAGCGTCGATGATGGGGCAAGGTCGTTGTGCTCGGAGTCGAGCTGCTGTTGCCTGCGGCGGGACAGCGGGACGTGTGCGGACTGATACGAGGACCCAGTGGTCGTCGTCGTTGTTGCAGTTGTGGAGGCTGCAGGACTCGTGGAAACGGTGCTGTTGTTGCTGGTTGCTGTGGTGACGGTGGACGTTGCTGTACTGGCAGCCAACGTCGTTCTGCCGACCAGCGTGGTGTAACGAGAGTAAAAGTCGTTAAACCTGTCGGTTCGTGCCCACCACGAGTCACCACCATTGGTCGTGAGCAGACCGTGGTCAGTTGTCAACAACACGCACGTCAGCCGGGCAGCAGCAGCAGCAACATGCAGCGGACGCGGCCACAAGAGCCAGCAGCAGCACCAGCGGCAACAGTGTCCAACAGCCACAGACAGCAACAGAAAGAGCAAAGTGAAACACGTGTTAGCAATTCATTCCAAACTGTGAAACAAACACGAAGCGTGTGACTTGTCAAGGCACCAAAGATTGGATGGTTTTTAACTGGTATGCCCTTTGTTTCCAACACAAATCACCAGAAGTTTTACTTGTGTGTTGCAACATTCATTTTTCGCACACTTGTTCGTTGTCTTTGTGAAACCAGAAGGGCAGAAATCATGTGCACCAATTTGAGCAGAACTCAAAAGAATTTTCCAAGCTCGAAAGTGTATTTTCTGGTCGACTGAAGCCAGAAACGCTCGCATCTGTCCAATTCGATGCAGGAGGATGCTCAGTAAAGCCAAATATTGACCTCAGCAAACGATATTTTGCAAAACACCAAGCATTTTAAAACTAAACTGAACGAAGTCGAAGTTCTGTCCTCAAGGATGTGACTTAACACCGCGAAATGGTCACAAAGCATGCAAACATTGGTGAGAACGAACTGAAGATCTACTGGTACTCAGAAAAGCTATTTGTGGAAACAAAGCCACAAAAACTTCTGGTCGGACAAATTATCACCATGCACTGGACATTGAACTTAATCGAACTTTACCTCTTTTCTCTTCAAACACCGAACAAAAATGTATGTACAGGTATCCACAGATAAAAGACGATGTTTGACCGGAAACGTGAGATTCTTTGTCAAAAACAAATTTGACGATGTCAAATACCCGCACCACGAAACTTTTCAATATCCAACAAAAAAGGCTGACATCTCACCTGTTTTTCGATTCCTGGTTGTCTCCGTAACCAGAAGTGCTGACTGGTCTTCGCTTCAACGAATCCTGCAAGAGAACGAGAGACCTTTTACAAGACCGGACCGGACGCAAGCTTGTGTCCTCTCCTCCGTCTTTCAGGGTCTGGCAGTGTTGACACCTCGGAATCATGCTCAGTCCCGAAACAGGGGGAACACCAACTTTGAATGCAACCCCATCATGCGCGTGATGTGCATCTGCCTCACGAGTGGTGCAGACAACCGAACAATCAGTGAACTTGTTTCGCAGGGTTTTAGTCATTGTGAACGATAAGTGAAAACAAAAGAGCACCCGTCCGCAAGGCCAACCCATTGTTCTTCAAATGGAATAAAAGAAAGAAACCATGCACTTACATCCCTCCTATCAGAAGCTAACCACGGACTAGATGCTGAGCGAGCCAGTTTCTCCGACTCTTTGTCTTTGTTATGTGCGGCGGTGGATTCGGGCACGGCGCTCGAGCTGCCTGTTTTGCGCAGCCCCGCGCGCCACAGCGTTGGGTCCTCGGTCAAGTCCGGCCGGGAACTAAGGGAGCGAGGGGTATAGCTGGGTGCCTAAACAGCATGCGGGGAGAGAAAATATACACACGCCCTGGTTAGGTCAACAGTTTTAGTTCCAACGTGATTGGGTTTTTTTTTCTCACTTTCTCGCAAAAAAACAAAACAGTTCCAGTGACACCGCGATACAGATCTGGGGCAGTTGTTTCACACCCGGATTCCCTCAACACTGGGCTTGACCAGTTGTCAGAAATCTGTCCCTGCACTGAATGTTGGAAACGCGTTGAAGTGGTTTTCACTGGAAATGTTTTCCTTTTCACAGAAAATACGCATTAGACGATTAACGTAGTTCTCCACGGCATGCAAAAAGTAATTTTTCAATCAATTACTCGTGTTACTGCACGACAGTTACTGGTCTTATTTCGCGGTGCGGGGCCCAGAAACACTAAACGCGAATTAATTGGCTGTCATTGTTGGCATTCTTGGCCACTGCTTTCAAACTACTTGCACCAAACAGCCACAGCGGCCGAAGTGTAAATCAGACTTGTGAGCTCAGCGTGTTCAACAAACTGAGATTCCCACAGTAACTTGCAGCACCAAAGATCATAAAGCGTTATCCTTCACAGTTCCAGGAAGTGATCCTTTGATGCTAGACATCCGTGGCGCAAATGAGGAGAGGTTTCCGTCTCTTGGCGTGTTTTACGCTGAGATTTGGAAGGGCCTTGCAGGAGGACGCTCACAACACAACGCAAATTACCGGTACCATGTAAGCAACACAACACAACAGTGAACTCTCTGAAGAGGTCCGATTAGAGCAGCGACTCCCACTCACCTGGAGCCTCACCTGGGGTGAGACCAGTCGCCCCCCAGTGGGCAGGCTGAGCGCCCGACCCAGGGGCGGCTTGGGAGGCGACAGGACGGAGGTGAGAGTGGAGGAGACGGGCAGTGAGTTCCTATTGCTGCTGCCCGCTGATCGAGTGAGAGACGCAGTCGGGTCCTGCACCGCACAACCAACCAACCGGACAGGCAGAAGGAAGAGTGCGCACAACATGTACGTACACGTGGTAGTGACCAGGCACGAAGCAGCAGTGTAGTGATCCACAAAATAAAAAGTGAACAGAAAAGCAAGCATTAATCACAGCAGAAAATCCTGTCAACGTGCGTTTGAGCCGCATTCATTCAAAAAGGCCTCTAACTGTGATTCTTTTTCGTGATCTTCGGTGACCGCAAGTTTGTGCGGAATCAATCAAAAAGCGACCATTGATGGGTGCGGCTCAAAGGCAAGTTTTCGTGGTTTGTACACTGCGAATAAAGAACACAGAACGACGCTGAAGTCAGGCAACACCGAACAAACGACATTTGCAGATGATTTCGCTCACATAAAGTGCAAAGGTGATGCGACACAGACTCCGTGTTATGTTGTTTTTTTTTTGACACAGCAAGACAACATCGTTACTCATGCCTGCTCCATTACGACGAAGAGAAAATTCTTGTCAAATCGCAATAGTGCTTCTCACCCAACCCAACCAAAGCGTGTTACACATGAAAGGTGCAGCTGAAGTGTGAGGTTCATCACTCACTGAACAGCAGGCGCAGGGAATCAAACAACAGTGCTCCAAGTGTACCTCATCATCTTTCTCTTCTTTCGTCTCCTTGTCTTCGATTTTTTCATCTGCCTCCTTCTTTTTCCGCACTTCTTTCTCTTCCAGAAAGACATCGTCTTGCTCGTGGCGTTTGTTTTCTTTGTCATCTTCTTTGAGGTTCTCTTTGGCGACGTCGTGTATTCTGGGCGTGTTTCGTGAGGTGGTTTTCACATCAGAGTTTTCATCTTTGTTGCTGACATCTGACGGCTGCTGCTTCTTCACCAAGTCGTCGGACTCGGGAAGTTCACACTCCTTGAAAATTAAGTTTTGACAGTGTCGCGCAGTGATACAAAAAACTCTACGCACAGGAACCAATTGCAACCCAAAGTAGAATCAGTGCCAGTGGCCAGTGCAGACTTCACATCTCGTGAACAGGATTGTGTCGTTGACTTCACAGAAGTTTTTCAACGTCCCACTGGGATAAAACTGCAACCCTGTTGAAAACTCAATGCATGCCCCCCCCCCCTTTCCTTTCCTCGAAGAGGTTTGAATTCCCGAACTCAACTCTGTTTCAAAATGTGAAGTTCGTAAGCCTTTTGCTCCGACTTGAAATAAAAATCTCCCTAATTTACCGAATCTGCAAGCAAATGAAAACTCCAGCGACTCTTACACAATAACACCCAAGACCAAGTTTTCGATGACAACACTTATTTTGCTCAATGCCAAAATTTATATGGACAGGAAAAAAAAAAAAAACAACCAATGAGCGACCAATAAATCTCTTGCACAGATATGAAGAACCGGTGACTGTGCTGACAAAAGGAATCCAAGCAAAAGCCATGAATGACAAAAAGCAAAAGTAACTGAGCGGTTGCTTACTTTTGTGCTTTTGTTCGTGAGTGCCTGAGATTGTCTGCTGTTGATTTTGTTTTGTTTCTCTGAAAAAGAAAAGCAGAAACGTCACAGCAAGGCGCGATTTTGCCATTTTCTGGTGCAACAAAATTCTTGTCGAGTTTCGGAGGTCTGTCTTGAGCAGTATTTCACACATTTCCGCGCTGTTTGCAGCAGTTGGGACACATTGCGACTGTTTTTTTCTTTCACAGGTTTTCGTTTTGAAAAGAGAACTTGAAGGCGATGGGTGGTGTACGTGAATACATGGCACTGATGAGTGTTGCTGACTTATGAATTCATTGCAAGGCAGACAGAGATGTGTGGCACAGGCTGTTAGTGCTACAGAAGTAAACCTGTCTGGTTAGGAAGCTATTTTCTTCGAGTTCATATCACTTGTGGCCCAAATGCGGTTTTGTTTCACAGATAAGGATTTGTCTGTAGAAATAGTCGTTCACACTGGACACGCTCTCAAGTGCACAAAAACCCAGGTTTTGGAACGAACTGTTGGACCATCACGGAGGTGAAACCTTCCAAGACTGGAGGAATAGAATTCACTCTGCACGTCTAGCAACTCCCACAGCAAGTATCACGATTACCTTCCAACGACACTTCACTTGCATTTGTACTGATCGAAATGGGCGACAGCAGCGACCTATCAAGAACAAACAATGAGACCGTGACAGCGGAGAATGCACTCGCGCGGGGGCAGCACCTGTTTCGGAGTCCGAGGACGCGTCCTCGGAGGACGAGGAGTCGGCCTTCTTCTCGTCGCGCGCCTCCTGGATGGTCTTCTCGAGCAGCGCGCGCTCCTCCTCCGCGTTGCGCGTCATCACGTTCTGCTTCTGGTCGACGCTCATGCGCGTCACCGAGCTCCTGCGCGACCGAGATGCGCCGCCGGGTCAAACAGCGCAGCACACGACAACATCTCACCAAAACGGCTGTTGCGTGGCAACGCCTCACTGGGTCCGTGTTGTGTTTTCCTTGTTTACATTGATTTGACAAAGACGCAATACGAGGCTCCACTGCACAGAACACAACTGTTAAAAAAGAAAATCTCAGAACTGCGTCTGGACTTTGAACGGCAATTGACATGGCGTGTGTTCAGGTGATGGGGTTGAGAAATGGACATCTGTCCAGACGTTTTCATTGCTGACGATAGCCTCTCTTGAAACACCACACGTGACTTCATAATTTGAACAGCACAATGCCTTGATAGTGTTCCTGCATTCAGGGGTTGCCTCTGACAGGACAGTACCTTCTCTTGAGCGGGGGCGGTCCGCCGCCTCTGGACATTATGTTCAGCTCGGCTTCTCGGTCTTTTCTCAACTGAAAGAATTGTAATTATTTTTCAATGTTGCGAGGAACCACAAAACGCACCCGGAAACGCACTTTCCCGATAGATTTCAGCCAAACGAAGTTTTGCCCTTCAGTGACAGAAAAACACTCACGGTTGCCTGTTTTTCTTTGAGCTCATCAAGGTAGTCGTCCAAGTCTGGATCACAGAGATCGAATACTGTTTGACCCTGAGAAAGAAAGCGCGCAAACTCAGTCAACGTGTCATGCGGGGCAACAAGCACGGGAAAATCTGATAATTCTGAACGAATCGGACGTCGACAACGCGTCTTGCTGCAAATCCACAACTGACCGAAAGGTTTTTCTCCTCCATGCTGGCGAAATTTTCGACGAGCACACGGCACGCCTCTTCCTGGCCCCAATGCGCAGCGGCCATCAGCGGCGTCCACCCGTCGTGGTCTTTCGCGTCGATGTCCGCAGGGATTTTCAACAGGACACTGAAAACGACACAAAATATGAACGACCACAGACACTGAAGTCTGCCTTCTACACTGAAGATACTGGACAACACGAGTTATTTGTTCACGTTCGTTTTGATAAAAAAAAGTTGTACATTTTGCTCCACCAAGGCTGCCACAAGAGCAACGTAAAGCGACGATCAGTCGCACGTTGGTTTCCGCACTCACTCGATGACGTCCGTGTAGCCCTTGGCGGCGGCCACGTGCAGCGCCGTCGCGCCCGTCTTGCTGTGCGGCTCCTCGCGCGTCGCGCCGCTCAGCCACGTGTTGGCGTCGCGCAGCATCAGCTGCACCTCCTCGTTGCGCGCGGCGTCAGCGTCCACGCCTGCGTGACAAGAGCGGAAACGTCTCAATCCAAAACACACACACACACACACACACACACACACACACCTCTGCAGCGCTCAAACAGACCCACACAGAAATGAATTCCGACCAATGTCAAGATTTGATGCGCACCTTTTGCTTCCATCTCGCTGAGCAGCATGTCCTCCATGTCGTCTCCCTCCGCGATGTCAATCGCCAGCTCGCCGTCATTGTTCACCGCTGCAACGTTCGCACCCTTCTCAATCAGGTATCTGCAAAAAACACGCCGTGTCAGTGAAACAACATCGCGAGTCAGCGGTGGACCACACAGGCAACGCTTTCATCACACTGAGTTCTCCAGGACATTGCATGCGCCACGACCCTAAATCAAGGGTGAACTTTCTGCGCGCGTAAAGCAGCGTGTGCAAGGCGTTCACATGGGATTATTACACTTGTTGAATGCCGAAGGAAAAGTTCCAGCTCTGGCATTCAGTTGTGACGGAACTCACTTGGCTAATATCGGGTAAGTTTGACCGCAAGAAATGCAGTGCAACGAGGAAACAAATCACGATCATTTCCGCACAAGTGCAGAAAGTTTAACAAAACGTGAGAACAAGTTTTATTTACTGTTGCACAGTGGTGTTGTGTACTGAAAGGAGCCGGTGAGTCAATTACACCAATTGGAAACACAACACCTGTCAAAGAAAAAAATGGCCTTTTGACAAAACTTGAATCAGCAAGGCAGTGAATGGGAAATGGGTTTGTGTGCTCCTGGTTTCTTCTGTTAACAAGGAGAAGAATAACCCAGCTTGAATTTAGCCATTTTTCAAAATCTCTTCAATGATTGAAAGACCTTTCTGCAAATCACCAAAGAAATGCGAAGCCTCTCCATCAAAGAGTGCACCGGAGTGAGCCGTGCGTCTCCACGTTTCTTCCACGCCGGAAGCACATACCACACGGCGCTGCGGCACCGCGGAGCACCAATTTTCAGGTTGAAAAGCACCCAACATCCAGTGTTTGACCCCAAGGGAATCCAGATGCTAAACTCGAAGAGAAATTATAACTGACAACTGCAACATCCAAAGATCACAAATTACATCACTTGTTAGTTCATCAGGTGCGCGAGATTTTTTTCCCGGCTGAATTTCTTCTGACGAATCGTTTGAAAAAGCTTGCGATGTACGAGGATGAAACCACTTCTGGGTGCCGTCATGTTTGAGATGAGCGGTCAATGTTGAGGGCAGGTGCCCTCAATCTGACTACTGCAGCCCAGGTTAGTATGTTCATTATTCAGCACCCCCGATCTCTTTGGTACATCTTTGTTGCAAGCAATGGAATTTATAATTATTTATGCACTGCGTAACAGCGGTTTTGAGTCCAAGCGCTTGGTTTGTCTGCTTGCTCTCAAGCAAACAGTGCTCAGACCATCAGGAAAAAGTTTTTTTCTGCTTGCTGATTTTGCGTGCTCATTTCACACCCCAAATTTGACAAAAACACAAGAATACATTTTACATGTGATGGATGAAAGTCAAAGCTGGTGGTGGTGCACACACGGTGGAACTTCACACCTGAACATTTTCTCCCAAGAAAAATCCCCGAGGACAAATTGGCGTCGTTCAATTCAAAGAGAGGTGTCGCTAATTGTCACAGCACTGGCCCTCAGGAGACTCTCAACAAGTGACTGACAAAAAAGTGGCCAAGAACAACTGCCAAATACTCGTACACGTAGCCGAAGAACGTGCATACAAAGTCGAACCGTTCCTTCACTATTTTTTTGTGCTTTCCTCCACAGCAACTCTCTGTACGATGAATCGTCTGTGCTTTGTTCGCCGTTCAGCGTCATGTTTTTGTTGTGTGAGTATGTGGCATGTATCAGAATGGTTTGGTAGCAATGCTGACTCGGCGAAACGTACCAAAACAAAATCCCGATTACACAGGATCCTGGTTGCGATCTCCGCAATCCTCTCGTGAAGGTCACTGCTGTATTGTGCAAAACTAATCACATTCATCTTATCTGTCTGTCGAACAACAGAATTGTGCCTTGTGTCAAACACATGTGCTGTCAGAACTCGATTTCATTCAAACCCAAATCTTTTGCTGACCACACAAGTACGAACACCAACAGTTGTAGAAGCGCGTGCTGAATGACGCAAAGTGGCAGTGAAGTCACCACAGCAAATAAGCGAACCAATGCAAACGGTTCTCCAGGCCTGACGTTCGTGCAAAATCGTACCATTATCGTACCATTCTTCATGTAGGAGGCACATTAAATCTTACATGCTTCGTCATATTGTGAACACCTGAGTAATGGTTCAGGGCGCACAAAGAGGCCGATCTTCTTGCCAACATTTGATATTGTGTTTACCGTGTCACACGCGGGAGCAGACGTGTGAACCACCACAGTGCACCTGATGAGGAAATGTCTTCTAGCACCAAATATCGCTTTGAAGTTTATGAATCACAAAGAATTCTATTCTCAGTGTGTTTATGTTTGGAGAAATGAAAAATGGTAAGAAGGATCAGTCCTGTGATTCAAGAACTAAATTTCCGAGCAGGCGAGTGACTTGTGTCCCTGGATTCCGCGTCATCTCAACGGTGCATCATCATCCGCTTACAGTCATCGTTAGTCCACTCAGCGAAAGAAACATCTGTGCACAAAACACAATTCTCTTGCGAGACAAAGATGTTTCTCAGACCCCTGAGTTCTTGCACTCCTCCAGAACAGGAGGTACCGCAGCGCCAAGGCTGGGCCCAGGAACGGAGCAACAACTTCTGTGAGGAGCCGAGCTTCAAGAAAAGAAGGGTTATCTCAAGTCACTGCACAAGAACATCCAGGTACTCAAACAACACTGCGGCTGGGCTGCATTGCTCAGATGTGAAATGCCCAGTAAATCCGGGGCTGTGGCTGCAGGAAAAACTTCTCGTAGGCTCGTCCGCTTGACGGGCGCTTCCAAGAAGCGAAGAGCAATGAAAGATGTACTTTGGTTGCTGGAATGAAGTGCAAGAGGTCAGAGAGAAGCAGAGCTGCAGCAGCTTCATTGCAGTCAGGGAATCGAGATCCATTCTCGTAAGCATCGCAGTTGACATAAAAGTCAATCCAAAAGCAATTTCTTGAAAGCAAAAGGTAGCTGTGCTCTGCAGGTTTTCCTTTACGTGGATTCCGATCGACCATCAAACCGTCGAACACAGCAGAAAAAAGATTGCAATCGACCATCACTGAACCAACGTCACTGATGGATGGTGGCCAAAGTTCTCAATTCGGTGGGTCTACCTGTCAATCAACGCAGGGAAACTGGCTGTTGGTTTCAATCGCCCACAGGAGTGAAACTGACAGAGTTTTGTGTACGTGTGTTGCTCGCGTTTACGAACGCAAACAGAACGTGCGCAGAACACGAATGGAACGTTCATCTCAACTCGACTGACAAATCGCTGCACGTCAGATGAAACTGGATAAGACAAGAGAACTGTTCGTCATTGTTCAGTCAGAAGAAGCTCCCAGTCTGAAAAAAGATTCGCACCTGGGTGTGCCACACAAACATAAAACAACAAGGTGACAATCGAGTTTTGACACGGTTCCCTTTGACCACACTTTCTGTGGGTATCTCTGCCTTGCTCGTTCTGCTTTTGTTCACAAAAGACATGACACGGTAGCCAATAGACAAACTTTTTGGGAAGTCCCACTTCACGGTTTGCTGTGGTAATTTCATGTCAACTCGCAAAACTTCGGTTTTGCGTGTGATTCTCTCGTGCACAGTCGAAGTGAGCTCGGGTAGGTTCGGGCGGTGTCAGATGGGTCTCCCAAACGAGGCCTTTTGTTGCCACTCACATATCCTCTGACGAACAAGAAAGCAACGTGACACGGCACTGATGAAAACCGTAAGATCTGCCAAGAAAGAAGTCACCCGGAAGAGACCACATCCAAGCACCAAATTATGTGACACCACCGACAACTACACACCGCCCGTCTCCCCTGTCCGTCTGTTCAGTTTAGCCGCAAAGGAAACTGCAAAGTTTATGTTGGATGACATACCCTGAAAAGCTTTCAACCCGGTCAAAAAGTGGAACTCGGGAGGAGCGGCTTGACGTCAGAACGAAATCGCAGATCAAGGGTCGTTCCTCTGTTGCACGCAAATGCCTATGAGCCGAAAATTTTCTGTATCGTCTCGAGCCAAAAGTTGCCGTACCGTCTCGTGTATAAGACGCACTTTTTGGCCCCAAATTCAGACATCAAAAGAAGGGGTGCATCTTTATGTTTGGCTGTTGAAGATGCATTTGATGGCAGTGCTCCAATTCTTGCAGATATTTAGATTTTTAAGATTCAAAGGGAGAAATAACAATTTAGCAGAGAGAAAGAAACTCTTTACTCTTTAATGAGTAAAAACAAGAGGACTATAAAACCAAACAAAAAGGAAAATAATTTGTCTGAGACCCTAGAGCTGGGGCACAGACAAAACTGACTGAGGAAAACTAGGTGGAATTATTTAAAGGTAGCAAATAATTATTCTAAATTTGAGGAAAGTTAGTGGATTTTGAAAGCTGAACTTGGGGTATGTCTTTTTCTATGAGTATGTTGAAAACATGCAGAAAGTTCACTCAAAACAAGGGGTGTGTCTTGTACACGAGTGCGTCTTATACACGAGACGGTACGGTAAGCTCGAGAATACTTGTCACCGCACAACCCAAAGCAATGTGACACGATCATAAACCACGAAATGTGAAAGCTTCCTGGCAGGTTTCGAGGAAGCTTTTCGCAACGAAGTCTGGCAGACCAAAAAAATTGTCATCGTTTTCATAAACAAGGAAACATTCAGACAACGCATAAACTGTCAGATTTTGGCACCCTCGTGCTCTCGCGGTGTGTATCCTCGTATGAGTGATGGGTGAATCGCACCAAACACCTATTTCTGTGTGGGCACCGACCGATTCAGCACAATTTCCATCCCACCGTTCCGGCGCCCTCGGTAAAGAAAGTCAGACACCCATTACTGATTTGTTTCTTCAAGTGCATCCGATGTGCATCGACTGACTTTCCTCATGAGCCAACACGACAACGTCATGTCGTGTGCGCATGCCAGGGGGTGGCAGCGAACACTGCGACTATTAGACACAAGTTATGACATTGCACTTGGTGTTGACTGCTAATGATAAGGACCACCGCTCAGACCTTGAGCGAAAATACTCTCCCCATCCGTTCAATCGGCTTTTCTTTTCTCTTCTAACCTCTGAGCGTTGTTGTTTTTGCGAAAGGTGCTGGACTGACAAACCAGCGTGGCGACGAGGAGTGTAAAGCAAACAAGAAGGTCATCGCCAAAAAAAGCGCGCGGTCTTATGCCATTCACGCGAAAGATTTTTTGGCCATTTCAGAAAATTTTGAAAATTTCCATATTGAATGAGCCAGCCAACCCATGTGAAGTTACTGGAGGGGGAGGGGGGGGTACAACTTAACATAGGCAAAAAATGCTGAAAATGGCCTCAAAATAATCTTAGTTAAAATTTACCATATTGAGTTACACCCCCCCCCCCCTGGTAACTTGATACAGGCTGGCCAACTCAACATGGGCAAAAAAATAATCAAAATGCTTAATTAAAATGGCCTAAAAATGATCCTAGCTAAATTTTACCATGTTAAGTTACCCCCCCCCCCCATAAAATTCACACATACAGATACACACATACAGACTGATGGTGATTACACTAAGCGCGAGTCCTATCGGCAGAGCCGGACCGCGCGCTCAAAAAACAGCTCTCTCATTCACAAGTGACCATCGCTGCGGTCAACCCCTTCCCAAACACCGCAGCGACGCGATGCTCCACAGTTCGTACCTGGGACCGTGACACAACCAATACTCACTTGGCAATTTCAAGGAATCCACAGGAGGCCGTGGCGTGGAGTGCCGTCCACCCCTCGTTATCACAGGCGTCGATATCAGCTCCCCGCTCCACCAGGAATGTTACCATGTCCAGATTATCGTCGATGCACGCCTGTGGGAAAAAGAAACAAAGACCTGATTTTGTGGCGATCGAAGCTTCAGGAAAAGTCAAGCCTTTAGAAAACCTGACAGGGTAAAGTTTGACAGGGTTCCCACTGCGGCTGACCAACAAAATTCCATGATTTTTCCATGATTTTTCCAGGTTTTCAAAGTTTTTTCCAGGTATTTTTCTTGTCTTTTCTTGCAGGCTTTGTGTACCCTTTTTCCAAAATAAATAAAGTAAAATAGAGTAATTTTTTATTTTATGTCAAGAACTTTTAGCAAGAATTAAAATTCCTTCAAAGGAATCTATAAATTGATGTTTTTACTTACAATATAAAATTTGAGAAGTGACAATATATTTTTGAATTGTTACTTGTTTTGGGAAGGCTTTGTTTTAAAATTATACAGAATAAAATTTTAATCTCTCCCACTTTTTTTGGTTATAAATTGGAAAA
>JAAUXT010116859.1_pt1 | contig 47933 bp, 50 predicted proteins | sample 7278171 | NCBI WGS metagenome assembly JAAUXT01 (sample SAMN14350112, study PRJNA611818) | marine sediment metagenome | isolation source: surface marine sediment (1.8m) | place: French Polynesia: Moorea | collected 2018-08
ACCCCTGGACCTTTGTCACTGCTGGTGAATGGGGAGCCTGAACCAACTGGACTCATGACGGACAATGACATCAACACCTGTGTCAATCTGAACAGGATGAACCCCTGCTCTGCTGTCAGTCAGGTTTGAGTGCATAAAAATGGTGTGGTGTTGTCTTTGCCATCAACATCCTCAATGCCACCCATACTGCTGGGCATTGTGTTTCATATTTGTCAATTTCTGAAGAACATATCATGTTTGCAAACAGGTGGAGTTGGTCTCAATCTGGATCAACCAAATGATTGTGGGGATCAACGTGACCATGGAGAACATGGCTTGTGCTGCACCTGGGGTCAAGCTGATGTGGAAATCAAATGAAGGTTGGTGGCATGGCATGTCAAAACCAAAAATAGATCAGACAAGGTTGATTCATTCCAAGAGTTGATTCAGCAGAAATTGCTGTCAAGAAAAACGTGTGTGTGGAAATATGAGCTCAGAAATTTTTGTTGACTGTGCCAAAAGGAGATCCAAAAATCTAGCTTTTGTTTTCAAAGCCAACTTCTCTGCTCATAGCACGATCCTGCCTTTTGTTTCAGAAAAGTACGGTCCGTGTGAGACAACAACATTGGAGTCTGGGTCTGGAGCAAAGTTTGTGTGCCTTTATGAATGTCATGTTGGAGATAAGCTGGTTTCTGGATTTCTCCTGGAAGCCAGACTGCCCAGTTTTGTTCAAGTATCCATCTGCGAAATTATCGTCATGTAAGGAAACACCTGACGTCATCAGACGTGAACTCAGAGAACAAACACTGCAAAAATCTGTCAGCTTCAGCCTGTCTCTCGCTGCTCCAGGGCTTACGCCTCCGAAAACAAAACAGAACCATACGTACACCCAGCAAAATTGAGCAGTGTCATAGACAAGCGGGAGAGGCCAAGTTTTCGTCCTTGACATGGTAAAAATTGTGTTGTTTCTGACAAGCTGCAGGTGTTGCAGCAGACATGACTTTCGGAGCGACAGGCCTTGTCTGGCAAGAAGCTGATACAACTGTCATGTTGCAAACTGAACTTCATCTTGTCACATCAATTTGATACAAAAAGAAGCGGACATTTTACAGCGACATCTTGACAGGGAAAACAATACGTGTCTGTGTTGCATGCTGAATGACCATTTTCAGATTTTTATCTTTTGCAAGAGAATTTTGTTTTCAAATGTATCGCCGAGTTCACACACACTCCCTTGTCCCATGCAACTGGAGGATTCTTGAACATTGTCAAAGTGTAATTATTCCAGATCTGTGTGTTTCTCTTTTCCTTTGCAGCACCGTTTCTGCATTTTCTGTTTGCACTTTTGACCAACAGTGATAAGAGCCCAGCAACCGACAGCAACAAGTGGAATCCAAGTGACCAAAGCACTCTCAGAAATATTCACAAAATTCAGCACATTCTCCTTGTACGAACAGTTGATGCCACAGTCAAACACAAGCAGTCCAGCTCGAACAAAATTTAAAATGGCGATACACAGTGTGGCCAGGTATGACAGAGTAGCAGTTTTGTTGGCCCTGTTGTCCCTGTAAGGGTTGAGGAAACAATTCCCTGCTGTTATGAAGAAAAGTGACATTGTCATGAAGGTTAAAGACAGAAAGGGGTCTTTAACATATGTGTACAAAACAGTCAGAAAAACTCTGTAGAGTTTGTGAACACCAAGCCAAGTGAATCTGAACCCCTTTATATTCAGGGTTTTATAATGTTTCAGCAAAGACTGCAAAATTTCTTCTTCACTGCCAGAAAGGGCAGGAACAACCAGGGAACCTTGTGTGTCAACTTGTTCACTTTTGTCACGAACTTCAATTTCAACATTTGTGCTTTTGTTTGTCTTGCAAATTTGCATTACTTTACTGCACCATTTCTTGCTATAATACCAAATCAGACAGGGACAAGGGATCACGCAAGCTGTGACGAACCATTTCACAGTCACTCTCCTGTCCTGAACATAGAAAACAGTGTGGGACAACAGAAACAGGACAGGAAGAACGTTCAAAATTATGTGCACTTTCAAAAGTAATTGCCACCACGTGTAACACACAACATTGCTTTGAATCCACAGAACAGAGCTTGTTCCAATTTGCACACAATTCTGCAGTGCAAATGCTCCTTTTACATTCTGTTGAAATGAAAAGAGAATGGTGAGAATGAAACATTGCAAAACAGCTTTTCTGAAAGTTTTTTGCACCTTCAAAATGTGACCATGGAAATGCTTGCATTTTTGCAAACACAGAAATAGGAAGTAGACTGCAAGAAGGAAAAACATAACACAGTAACCAAAGAAAGACTTCCAGAAAACTTTGGCTACAGCTGAAGCAACTGCAGAGGAACATGAATCTGAAACATCCCTGCAAAGCACAACCAAACTTGGTGAAAACTGCAGCACCTGAACAAACTTGCTGTCACTTTTACTGTTTTCTCCAGGCAAATTCACTTTGAACAGAATGGCATCCTGAACATAGAACAGAAGAATCTGAATGTATTTCGTTCCAGAGTCATTACAGTCATTCTCGGATTCCTTGTGGACATCTTCCTTTGCTGGGATGGGTTGCTCACTTGCATTGACTTTGCCCATGTCAGGCTCCTGTTCTGAGGAAGAACTGTGACTTTGCTGCTGCCTCTGGTCATTTTTGTCCCCTTGAGACAACATTTCACATTTTCTACAAATAGAAGCCACCTTTGTCAGTCTTGAAACATTTTGCTTCAGGAAAGATAGAACAAGAAGAGCAATTGCATATGTCAATGCACTTGACAAATACAAAAGTATTGCAGTGCTTCTGTTGCTGCATGTTTCTTTAGAAAAACAGTTGGGGGACAACAACCCCTCGACAAGCTCCACATCACACTGGCCACACAAGATTCCACTTCTTCCAACTGCACAAGAATTTAGTTCTTCACATTCATTGTGATTGCCACAGCAATATCTGTTGGGACATCTGTGCAACACAACCTTGTTCTGGTATCTCTGCCCCCAATATCCAGGCAATGCTTTGATTTGACCTGAGCTGCATTTTGCACCAGTTGGACAAGGGTGACATGAGATTTCTTTAGGCAATTTCAAAATGGGTCTCTGTTGGGCCGGAGAGGAGCGGTAACCTTCGGAGAAGTGAGAGCCAAACAGATGTCCAGATCCGGATTGAAAAGTGAATGTGTTTTCCTGACAGCTCCTCTCACAGAAAAATTGGTGTTGATTCTTGTGATGAGTTTCAACAGGGTGAAAGAATGAGGCACAAATAATTTCTGACGAAGTCACACCAATATGTCTGAATGTCTTTGCTGATATAAGCAGCTTGAACTTTCTCCTTGTTTTGAAACTTGTTGCATTGAAGGTAACCTTCCTCAGCCTGCAAGAAATTTAAGCCCTTCATCAGCAAAAAATGACATTTGAGTCACATTTGTTCAGGAGGCACACATTAAATAACAACTCACCAGAGGTCTGCCAACTCACTCTGACCTTCAAACAAGAGGAATGACCCGGCACTGTTCTCACCCAGGTCGAATGTGCAGTTGATAATCTTGAGTGAAACGATGCCCAACGCAACCAGACTGGCTCCCATATCCCCTCCACTCCCTTCAAGTACTGTGTTTTCCACGTGGACATGGTTGTTCTTGTAACCCCAGAAGAGCCTGGAAAAGCAGTCTCTGACACAGAATTTTCCTTCCACTTTCAAAGCATAAGAACCAGTCAATGTATGGTGACCAGGCACTGTTATTTTGGAGTTCATGATGTTCACATGAGACACTCCTTCAAGCAGAAGTCCAACTGATGTGAAGATTGAGTTGCCCATATGAAACACAACTTCTCCATCTCTGCTGCCAATCTTTGCTTTGAAACCAGACACCACAGAATTTGACACGTGAATCTTCAGGAAAGAAAAGGAGCCAACAGAAATTCCCAATGTTGCTTGGAGCCGCTCCAACAAGTTGTCAGTATTCATCTCAGGTTGAAAATGTGCAATTGTGCTGCTGTCAATGTTTATCACAGCCACAGTGGGTTCGGGAACAAAGCTGTATTGAGGCTCATCACCAACAATGGCAACAAACTGGTGGAAAATTACACAATGTGTTACATCTGTTTGCCTTGCCACAAGATTCATGTGGATGTACATAAATTGCAGCACACAATGTGAAACGACTGTCTTCAAGTGAAAAGTTGATGTCAATCTGTCTGGAGTCACCAACAGGTCGTGAGCACTCCTGCGCATTTCTGTCACCAACATTAGAAAATAGCAGTTGTCCAAGATGAGAGTGCCTTGTGTGATGAAGAAGGACCAAATTTGGAACTGTGGATCCTTTCCAATCTCAGCATTTTTTATCATCACAGAGGCTTCTGCAACAGGGGAGTTCTTCTCAAATATGATCCAGATTATAGTGAGAGCATCTGGAAATTTGTAAAGATAGAAATATACAAAACCTAGTTGCGGGAAAAAACACATGGAAATTCCAAAGCAAACTATGATTTTGGTGAAAGAACCAACCTTGACACGAGATGTTGTAGGTGGAATTGGAAAGACCAGTGAGAGTGTAGGATTTACTGCTGTTGATCAGACAACAGGGAGTCTCCCTGGCTTCCTCCTCAACATCCTTTGGGGAAAATAGTTGATAGAACCAGTTCAACTTCAGCAGACACAGTTGGCTTTTGAGAACCAAAGTCTCTGGCACCACATAGATGTGAGCACCCTCTTCAGCCCTGTCGAGCACTGTCTGCAAGTTTCTGCAGGATGAACGAACAGTCTGACAATCTGCAGTATCATCTCCATCATTAGACACATACCAAACACTCACCTCTGCAAGAAAAGCACAGCAAAGCCGAAGCAATGTCAATATTCATATATATGTTGAAAGCCCACTTCCATCTCCCAGTAAATGTACAACCCACAGTTCAAACCTTGCAAAAGGCCAAATACACACTTTTGGTAAAACCAGGGCCTGTCTATTTTTCAGCAAATGAATCAAGGCGGCTCATTGCTGCTTTTGTTATCTTCCTTACCTTTCTTTGAGGGAGGAGACCCAGTCAAAGTGAATTGATGGTCCAGTGAATCTGTTGCACCGTCGGGTGTTGCCATAATTTCTGTGACTGCCATGTTTGACGGTACAGTTGAATTGTGGCTTCCTGCGGCATGACGACCGTTCAGGGAAACCACAATGACAATCCACGTGCCAAACCAATGCATTCTGGGAAATCGAAACCCCAACACAAGGCAAACAGTGCCGTATTTCTCTGGAAAATCATCCAGTCAGAATATCCCAGATGATCTCAGGTGTTGTTAGGGAACAAAGTGGTTTCTTGGGTTCCCATTGCCACAGACTCATGACTGTGCATTGAAAACTTGAGGCATGCGCAGAAGCAGCGACGCGCATCTGAGCCTCGGTGTCCCATCTCGAGCCTGTGCAGCAGAAGACGCACCCGGACCCGTCCAGCTTCAAACAGAGTCATTGAGTCTGTGATGATTGAAGCTCAAGGGACTCGGACTCCATCAAACACCATCAAACATTGGCTCAGAACATTCACAGCCGCCCGGGGTTTTGTGCCTTGACACTGGAAACACGTTGTCATGTGACGAAGGAAAACGGAGGAAAAAACGTTCAAAAATCCAACCCTTCAGAAACATTTCTGTGTTTATGTCCTGGACGCAGAAACATCAGCCCCTTCGAACAGAGTCCTGTCTGTGTTGCACGGCAGACTCACTCCAAACTTTCCAAACTTCCTCAGGCAGATGTTGATGCTTTGCGGTTTCGCAGTGGAAAGAAAAGCCGATTGTGCATGTGTGTCAGCACGTTTCATCAAATTCTGATTGTGAACTTTAACAACAGTGCAAAGGTGGTTACGATTCTGCCAGTGGTACGAATGACGTCACCGCGTGGACTGTTGGGATTCGCACAGAATTGATTGGCATTGTCATCCCTCCACGGGTTGACCCAAGGGCTGTCCCCTGACCCAAACCCAGGCGCACATTTTTCAAGGTTGAAGTCGGCCTCCTCGAGCGGGTCCCCCACCCCACCCGCAACCAAAACCTGCCATGGGTCGGCTCCCACCTTCAACACACGCTGCTTACACTTCCACTCTTCTGAGCTCGTCTTCCACAAAGTCAAAGGCAGGACCCACGGGAAGACCCATTTGTTCCCAAATTTCGTCTCACCCGTGAACTTCCTGCCAAGTTGCAGTTGTCCTGACCCGGGTGGTTTCGGTGATTGCGAGGTGAAGGTGTCGTCCACCTCCCTCTTGATCCCGTTCTTATAGAACTCCACAGTGAATCCGGTGAACACGACCGCCACATGAGACCAGACTCCGAGTCCGTCGTTCCGGTACCTGACGAAGTACTGGCCGTTGGTGTGGACCTGGCTGTATCTGGAAATGAGGTGTGTGTACATGCTCCTGGTGGTATTCTCCAAACTGGGCCAGGTGATCCTGCACAAGATGAACACAATTGCAAGAATATTGCAAGGAAGAATCACCTGAAAGTTTGCTCGCCATAGCTTTCATTGTGACATCTGAGGACAAATCCAGTGGAGCCATACTGATACATGGCAGAAGTGAGGATCCCTGGAGACCAGGCTGAGCATTCCTGCTCCACTCTGACCCACATTGCTAAAGAGCCTCCCTGTGTGCAGGTGTCTGGCATCACAATACAAGCCCCTCCAGCATCTGTCAGATTCACCCATTGTTTGTCCACGGAATTGGTCTGCACTCCATTTCCTTTCTGAAATGTAAGAATTTTACTTTGTGTCAATACAGCCTGACCTGAAGAGATGTTCACCTGAACTCTGTGAATTCACAAAAAATTCTTATCTTGCAGACACTGCCAAAACACCAGGATTTCGTACAGTCTATTCTTTTTCTGTGTGCACAGTGAGTACTTCAGGTCACACACAAGCTCCCATAGAAGCACAAGGCACAAAGACCCGAACGCCAAGAAACTTCACCTTCCCAGTTGGGATGATCTGAGCTCCGTGCAGTACGAGCCACTCGTCGCTCTCAAACTCCCTGCATACAGCAGGAGCTGGGCCGGGTGGAAGTGGGTCTGGGCAGCCTGCAAAGGAAAAGAATCAACGCAGAGTCAATGCTTTGTGAGTCCAAAGCAGAAATTCTTCAAAGCGTTACTGGAGTTGTTACCATGGTGTAGTTCTAGAAGTTCAGTTGCATTCTCATTTGTGCAGAAGTTGAATTGTGTACGTCCAAGTATGTTTTGCATACGAACATTCTGGAGGAAAAAGAACACAAGTTTATGTCAAATGACTTTCACAGAAATTCTGGAGAAACTTTTCATCTGTATTTCGTGCCATTAAGTTTGTGTACAAGTTTTCCTGGCCATCACAGAAGCATTTTTGTGGCGCCACACAGTTTGATTCCAACACCAAAAGAACTTCTGTCTGCCTGCAGAATTCTGCTCCGTTGTCTGTTACAAAACAACAGGAAATGCTTGAAAAACAAGATAAAGACCAGCGTTCTCAGAGGAACTACAGCCTCTGTGAACTGACCTTAAAATTTGGGCAGACTTACGAGAGAGCATGGCTGCCAAAACGAACAGCAGCACACATCTCTACTGTGCCATTTCACCTTTGGTTGCTCTGTCTGACAATTTCTCTGATGTGGGGATGGTGTGTGTTTTTTAGTCGCGCGAAGGCGACTAGTATTGTCAGTATGTGTCTGTCTGTGACGTGTGACCCGGAGCGACACCCCATTGGCAAATTTGCTGGGGGGTCCAGATCTCTTAGAAAATTTTTGGTCTTGAGGGACCCCCCCCCTGGCTGGGAAATTTGCTGGGAGATGCAGATCTGAATTAAAAATAATTTCAATTTTGTTAGGGTTTTTGGACTCAGAAAATTTTCGGCTGATGGGACTCCCTCCATCTGGGAAATTTGATGGGAGATGCAGATCTGAAGTAAAAAAATTTTCAATTTTGTTAGGGTTTTTGGACTTGGAAAATATTTGGCCAACAGGACCCCCCCCCCTATCTGGGACATTTGGTGGGAGATGCAGATCTGAAGTAAAAAAAAATTCAATTTTGTTAGGGTTTTTGGACTTAGAAAATTTTTGGCCGACATCTGGTGTCTGCACATCTGACCGCGCGACATGTGACCTCCTGGTCTTCTCGTTTTTCAGTTTCAGGGGGAAATAGTGTTGAGGGTTTTGTCATTTGAATGCACTGCTCTGATGATTGCTCATGTGACGCATTGAATGGCCAGACAATTCAGCTGGAACTGTGCCTCTTTGGGGTATTGTTTGTACTTTGAAAAACAAATCTGTACAGTTGAATAGCTCCTCTGTACAGCTCATTCCTCCTGACAACACCATGTTTGCCTGAGCTGTTCCGCTTCAATGATCTGCCTCAAAAGGAAACACAACTTGAGTTTGACAAAAACTGCAAATTTGGGGTGTGTAATTTGCCAAGTTGTGAGATTGGTGAAGGGGAAAAGAATTCTTCCTGCCAGTATCAAGCATCACTTGCTGGATTTGACAGTTTGAGCAGCGAGCAGTGAGCGGGAAAAAGTTTTTTTGAGTGGAGATTTTACGTCTTCTTTCCCTCTCTTTTTCCTGAGTGTTGGATTCAATGCATAACGAGGATAAGCAGTGCTCAGATGTGCAGAACTCTTTATTCAATTCTAGTTGTGCATTTCAGAGTTTCTATTTTTTGTCCTGGGGATTGATACAATGACATGTGTATCCAGTCGGCGTTCAACCATAAGAGGCTACAAAGCGGGGTTTTGGGTTGGGTGGGGGTCAAATCGCCCCCAACTTCGCCTTTCAGCCTCCCGTGAAAAGAGTGATACGTGAGAAAAGTTTTTGTGCCTGCAGTGAAATCACAAACGCAGACGGAAGGGGAGCAAATTTTCTGGGTTTACGGGACTCCGTGCCCTCCGTGTCCGCGGGAGGTATTTTCCAAGGCCTGACTTGACTGAATTCAAATGCTTTGAGATGATTCACTTTCGTTGGGCGATCAGTGCATGACAAGAGAGGGAATCAAGTTTTGGGAGTCAGAAGGCTCGGACCCCAGGGCCCGCTAGATCTGGTGGAGGTCACCAGTTCATGACCACTGGCACGTCCTCTGGTGCCAGGGCCACGTTGAAGAAGTAGAGTTCGTCCATAGTCATGCTGAGGTACCGTTCAGCTGAATTCTCATCTGAAAATACGAGTGAAGCATGTCGCTCTGTGAACCAGCCGGAGAAATGAAATCATCAGACGACCAGGAGACACGGGTGTCTGACCATTTCAGGTTGGAACTGATACGTACACCAGTTGACACCAGCCACTCGGAGCCTTGATGAGTGAATGGGTGTCACCTACAAATTCAGCTGCAACATGATATTTCCAGGCACCTTTGCTTCCCATTTCAGGTGGAAAAATGTCTTGAAAACCCGTGTCTCTTCATTTCGTTCCACTGAACAACCCAGGTACCAATGCAGAATTTGGTATCCAATGGGCGGTCTTTATTTTGAAGAAAGACAAGTGAGGCAGTGCTGACCACAGAAGCCGGTGCAAATGTTCCGAAAATATTCAAAACAAAATTTGAAGTCCGAATTGACCACACACGATTCAAATCGTGGAATTCCACAAAGAGATAAAGTGTCTTGGGGCAGCATAAAACGGCCAATTGAGCGAAATTGGGATCTTGCGAACCAACGCATGCGAGAGGGATTCCACTTGGTCGGCCAACGCATTGGACAACCTCTTCTTCAATGCCAATTGCTCAAGAAAGCGGAAATAGCTCTCCGTAAAGTTTGAACAAGACCAAGCACTTTGTCGCTCAAAATGTGAAAACATACATCTGTATTGGACCCCCTGATACTGTTTTTTGCCTCACCCGTGTACTTCCTGCCGATTTGCAGGTCTCCGTTGCCGGGTGGGAATGGTCCGCCGGCTCGGGTCCCGTCCACGAGTTTCTGATTCCCGTTCAGGTAGAGAGCGACGTCGTGTCCGTTGAATACGATCGCCACGTGAGACCAGACTCCGAGTGCGCCAGCCCGGGTCTTGACCAAGTACTCGCCGTCTGAGTGGAACTGGGTGTATCTGAGGGGAAAATTACAAAGCACGTCAAAGAATAGAATGGTCAGTGACGAGGGGCTCAAGGCCGCGCCCCGAAGCCAGTCTACCAGAAATGTTTCCTTCTGAATCACAATCAAGACATGAAGTGCTCAGCTTCAGGAAGTTCCCCCTCTGAGGGGATCAGATCTCCTCTTGACTACACACCAGGTCCGCTCTGACAGGTCACACATCTCACACCTCTTCGTCGACTGAGGACTGACGGGTCCGGTTCGCACGAGTGGATTTGCCACCCCTCCTCCGCCACACCCAAATCCCCCCACACGGCGAACACTGTGGTGACCACACCAGGTTCCCTTGCCGTGTACATTTCCACACGTGGTGCCAAAAAAATTGTTCCCTTGCCGCAGGTGTGTCACCACAATCCGTGACAATCATGTCAAAAACGAAAAAGCACCCACCTGAAATTGTCGTTCCCAGACTGGTTGCGGCATCTGAGGACGAACCCGGTTGCTAGGTAGTCCTTGACGGCCGAGGTGAGGATGCCTGGGGAGGCGGTGCTGCAGTGCTGCTCCAGCCGGACCCACAGTGCGAAGGACCCTCCCCCGGCACCGCACGAGTCAGGAACCACCATGCAGGCCTCTGACACGTCAGTCACGGTCGCCCACTGGAGCATGTCGGACCTGGTCTGGAGTCCGTTTCCTTTCTGCAACAATACAATACTCAAGGGCGAATCCAGGGTCTTGTGAGTGGGTGGAACCCCCGACCCCCCCCCCTTCTGAGAATACAACGGGTCGCTGGGGTGCGAAGAGGAAAAAGAAAAACCTTGCGGCGCAAACTTCAGTGGGGGGGGGCAGTTATTTTTCCCCAGGGTCAGTTTGGGCCTCAGGTCCTGGAGACAGTGCTCGCAGATTTGAAAGCACATGAGGTGCAGTTTTGCACCAACGGAGCCCCACAACGATCCAAACGCACCAACTCTTCAACACACACATACACAAAAATAGGCCCATGGGCCTCCCGCTGATTTGAACTGATTCTGCTTGCTATTTTTTCATCCAGTATCAAAATGTGTCACCAGGCATAACATGCAAAAATATTTGGTGAGGTAGAGAAACTTTCTATGGGTTAGGTTGGAATTTGGTGGTAAATGATGCGCAATGTTTCAAAATTGAGTCATGAGTCATAAAGCATTCCAAACAAGTGCAAAAAGGTCATATTAAAAATCACATATTTTTGTGAAATTTTCAAAATGTGATTTTGACCCCCAACCTTGGCTTACATGTGCAATATAAAAACAAATTAAAACCATGCATATTATTTACTAAAAATTGCAAATATAACCCACCAATATTTTCTCAACCTCATATTTCTGCATGTTTTGCCTGGTAACACATTTTGATGCAAAACCCCCAAAAATCAAAATTTAAATTTTAGCATCCTAAAAACCACTGAAAAATTTCATCATAACAACACCAGACCCACTTGACCTGAAAGCCCCTCCAATATCATGAAAATTATGTGTGGGCACTTATGATCAAATGGTGCTCACTTTGAAGATACAGCCTGAAGTAGAAACCCTTACAAGTCCAAAAGTTTGAAATTTTGAAATTTGAACTTTTTGCACTAAAAATTCAAAAATGTTCTATTTTGTTCTTTTGAGACCTTAGGCATTGTTTGGGACCTGAAATACAAAAAGACCATTGAGCCCAGAATTTGTGCCAATAACCTTGCTACCACAGTGCATGCCAGATTTTGCAATTAAATGCCTATAGGTGATTTGAACAGCAAAATACCACTTGCTCAAACATTTCAATTTTGAGCAAGCGGTCTTTTGCCGTTCAAATCACCTAAAACACACACACACACACAAACACACACACACTGAGAATGCAGCGAATCTTACCTTTCCAGAAGGGATTATCTGAGCCCCGTCGTGCAGTATGATCCCGGTGTCGTTCTGAAAGAGTCTGCAGAGCACAGGAGTCGGACCGGGCTGTGGCTGGGCGGGGCAGCCTGTCGGGTCAAAGTGTCAACCAGAAACAGAGAAAGCGTAGAACATGGTCAAAAGGTGCATCCAATGCTGTTTGTTCAGGCATCTCTGAGTGCGTTACCATTGTCTGGTGGTTGAACTGTTGTCACTGGTACAGGGCTTGCTACATCAGTGGTTGTTGCAAGGTCAGTGGTTGTTGCTTGGTCAGTGGTTACTGGCTCCATGGTTACGGAGGCAGGTGTTGTGTTGTCCTGAGCAACATTTCCATTTGTACAGAAATTGAGATGCAGAGGTTCAAGTAAATCCTTCAGATCAACCTGCAGTGAAAAAGCACACACACTGACCATTTTGATTTTGGGGTCAAACATAGGGGCAATTTTTTGTCAGATTTCTTACTGTCAGGTTTGTGCACAAGTCATGCTGGCCATCACAGAAGCACTCCTGAGCCTCCATACAGAGAGGGCTGCTCCTGAAGACAACTTCCACCTTCCTGCAGGAGGGCTCTGCTTTGCAGTCTGACCAAAAAAAGGAGAACGAGAAACACTGGAATCCACAGGCCAAAACACACGCTTGTGTTTTCTGTTTTGTGCTTGTCTTTATGATAAAAATCGTTGTTGACAAGAAAACTCACTTGCAAGAAAATCTCACACCACCTCAATCAGATGTGTCCATGGAGAATGATGGAAGTACGTTTTAAGGTTCCATGTACTCACCGTACAGACAAACTGTCAGAGTCAGTAACACAGCTCCCGCCCAACAGCCCCGCGTCGTGCCGCCCATAGCTCCAGCCCAGCCTCCTTTCAGCGCCATACCACCCTCCTGATGGACGTACTGTACGAGTGTGTAGTGATTGACAGCGATGAAGCTCTGGGATATTTCAGCGATTGTTGAAGATTCTGCTGCAGTGGATTTCCACTCCGATGATTTCCAACACACCACCAACAAAAATCTGAAAAAAAACAGTGTCGGATCCAGGGGGGCCTGACCCCCCCCCCCAAGTCAAATTTTGCGCAGCAGGTTCAACATTGAAAGAGTACACAATCCTTTTCCATGCAAAATTTTTCAAAGTTGAAGTCGCCCCCCATGAGGTATTGGCGCGGCCCCATTGGACCAATTTCTGGATCTGCTCTTGAGGCTTGTGAACAAAATTACAGATTGATACGAGTCGTTGGTTCCAATGCGTGCACGCTTCGTAATCTCTTCGCTTCGTAATATCTTTCTGTGAGAAAAATAGCTCCATGGAGCTCACGGTGATTTGAGAAACCAGAATGCACCAAAAACGCAGTAACACAGCAACCTAAACCCAGTGACCTGAACACAGTGACCTGAACATAGCAACCTGAACACAGCAACCAAAACACAGCAACCTAAACACAGTGACCTGAACACAGTGACCTAAACACAAGTACAATGTAAGAAGATGTGTAAATGATAAATTTCAACAAATATTTATGTTGTTTTTATCATTTAAAATGTACCCAAATTATCTGTACATAGAAACTTGTCACATAATTGCACAAAACCCTTGCAAAAATCTCAACCAAATATCTATATTGAACACCTTCCAAAAATTCTTTTGCAGCCAAACTTTGACCCACCTAAAAACCAGGAAAATATTTTTGAAAATCAAAAAATAATGCTACCATTCGAATACATATACAAAAATTGAGCAACCTAAAACAGCGCAACCTCCTCAAATCGCCTAAAAACATTCTAGTTTGTCCTCGCCACGACAACGTACGGAAACCACAAAAGAAGACATTGGCGAACTTTTCTGTTGAATGCCCTGCTTTTGTGCACACATTTGACGATTTCACAGCCAGCTTGGCAGGATTTTGATTTTCTGCTTTCACGCCTCAGAATGTGACACGGAGATCAATGACTGACTCGATGGGGAGATCAGGCGGATCTGGGATCAGATCAGGGAGACGGGACCCAAGACGAGAGGTGGCAGGCAACTCCAATCTTGAAAAATATATTCGTGTGCAGAAAGTGAAGAACGTACTCGTGGCGTCTGCAAGGGCAATCGCAAGGAGGTCCACAAAAAAGTTGTGTAAAAAGCAAAAAGAACTTTGCATCTGGAGCAGAGCCGATGGGGTGATTGTCTTATCCTTGGGTAAGGTGAGGCCAAGGCGCCAGGCAACCCCACGTAAACCCTGGTGTTCTACCCTTTTGTCGACGCAAGTCTTGCGGGTTGTTCAGTGACCAGCAACGTGAAACCAACGAGGCAGTTCAGCTCTTGAGGACAGTAGAACCGCGAGAACTCGGGGCTTTAGCCTTTTCTCTCAGCCATCCAGGTACTTGGCAAGTTTTGCTTCTTTTGGAGCTTTGCATCTGTCCTTTTCAGACGGGACATATATTAGCCTTTGCGCTCGTCCGTCTCTGTCTGTCTGTCTGTCTGTCTGTCTGTCTGTCTGTCTGTCTGTCTGTCTCTCTGACTCTCCTCTCCTCTCCCACTCACACCTCTCTCTCCTTCCCGCTCTCTCTCTCTCTCTCTCTCTCTCTCTCTCTCTCTCTCTCTCTGTTTGTGTGTGTGTGTGTGCGTGCGTGCCTCGGGGTATCCCCACCCTGGATCCACCAGGGCGTGGATCTGCTTGCGACACATTCAGGCAATGACGATGCATCCACCGTTCCTTATCAATGCAGTGATAAAAGTATCAATTCCTGAATGCAAACAAGCGTACAGATCATCGTGCACCATTGTGGTTTGTGGCAATGTGGGTTCGTTGAGAAAAACGGTGCTGCCAGCGCAGGGCCTGGGAATATATTCTCGATGGTTTGAAATCCTGTAAAAGACATTGCTTCAGATCCCCCCGCAAGAAGAAAAACAAGAAGCAGGGACAAAACAACAATTGTTTTTGTACTTTTACGAGCTGCGTGTCTCTTTTCTCAGTTATTGTTCTCACTTGTATAAATTTTGGGTTCTCACACAGATCACGCGGCGTCAAAATTTTGAAGCGAGGCCAGGAACGGTCTGGGCCATATTTTATGCTCTCCATTGGGCGTCATGTTAAATTTGACGCCTGCGCATCAAAATTTCTGACGCCGCCCTGCCTGTGTGAAACCCTCATTCGCTTTCTCTTTGCGACGCGGTCTGGGAACAGCAAGAACATTTTCTTTGTTCGTTGGAAAAAGCTCAAAATCTTCATTTTTTGTGTGTCTCACCAAAGTGTCTTTTGTGAAAGCATTCGCGAAACGGTCAAAGTACCGGGTTCCTAAACGACAACGAAAACGTAAGTGACGAGTTTGTGACAAGCTGGTTCCGTTTTGCTTTATTTGGCCAAAGTGAACACCCAAAACACAAAAAAGTGTTTGCTCAGCTGAGAAATCTCGGAATCCGTGTCGCGTTGATCCACATGCACTGTGGACAAATCTGTCGCTTCATTCTTCGTTGCTTCAGGTTTCCTCTTCGTCTTCCCCTCAGTCATCCTCCTCCTCTTCGTCACCTTCTTCTTCCTCTCCTTCCCCACCTTCCTCAGCCTCTCCCTGTTCCTCACCTCCCCCACCTCCCCCCTCAGATCCCCCACTTTCAACTCCCCAGTTCATGACCTGCGTCACCTCCTGCGCATTCAGGTTGTAGTTGAACATGTAGAGCTCATCCACTGAGACACTGAGATACAGGTCTGCAGTATCAGTGTCTGCAAAGCAAAAGCAAAGAGTTTTTGGCAACCGCCAAACAGGAACTTGACACCATTGTTTTGGCCAGAATGTTCCACAAAACTCAAAAACCACAAAAAAACTTCTTTTTCCCTGAGGACTTCTGCTTCTTGTTTTCTGTTTGTGATTGGCACAAAATCCTCACAAATGCATTGTGTAGCAACAATGTGGTGTGCGTTTGTTTGTTGAACAAGTACCTTGGGGTCACGGTCTCTTGGAAGAGAAAACACTGTGATAACTCAAAACTCACCAATGAACTTTCTGCCGATCTGCAACTCGCCTTTGCCAGGAGGAAACGGGGCTCCCTGTGTGTCTGCGTCCAGGTCTGAAGCCTCAACCACCCCATTGATATAGAGAACCACTCTGTCTGCGTGTGCATAGACCAGGGCCACGTGGTACCAAGTACCCAGCGCGACATCTTCGTGGTCCACGAGGTATCGTTCTTGAAGCTGGTTTTGGACGTATCTGAACAGGAACAAAAAACAACACACGTCTGTTCTTGGGCTTCGTGAATCAGTTTTGTTTGTCAATCTTGTAGAGACTGGGCTGAGCGAGCGAGGGACCAGGACCAGCTCTGGAGGATCCCGGGCCCTGGAGAGACCCGCCCTCTTCCCCTATACACCTGAAAAATACCTCCCCAATTTTGTGACAAAAGTTTCCCTTTTGCAGGTTAAATTTTTTGGTCGGGCTTGGGGTCAGGTGTTCTCAAGGTCATCTGACGTGCCCTTGGCCAAATCCAGTAAGTTGACAAATTGTATCAAAATGCTTTTCTGCTGTCACCACAATTTTATCTCACCTGAAGACATTCTTGCCGTTTTCCCGTTTGCATCTGAGGACGAATCCAGTGGAGCTGTAGTTGTCGGTGACTGAGGTGAGGATGCCTGGGGAGGAGGAGGAACAGTTTTCCTGCAGTCTGACCCACAGCGCCAGGGTCCCTCCATTCAGACACGTCTCGGGCAGGGTCATACAGGCCGCTCCTGTTTTGTGCAAGTCCACCCACTGGCTTTGACTGGCATCGGTCTGGATTCCCTTTCCTTTCTGAAAAAAATGACAAATCTGCTGTTGCATTCTGTTTTGAAATGGATTTGGTTGAACGTAAACAAGTGGCAACTTTCTTCCGTTCTCAAAGCCTTGGGCAGGAAATTTCATGCTTTTTGTCAGGAGAATATTTTTTCGTACTCACCTTCCCATCAATGATCTGGTCTCCCCCGTGCAGCATCATGCAGTTGTAGTTTTCGAAGTTTCTGTAGAAAACTGGAGTTGGGTTTGAAGGCATTGGTGGCTCCCCGCAGCTTTTCAATGCTGCAGAAATAAGAGAGACACACAACGACGGTGTGCTGGTACATGTGTACGTGTGTGGTGTGCGTATATGCGGTGTATGGTGGTGTGTGGTGGTGTATGTGGTCTGTGGTGTGTGTGGTGTGTGTGTGTGGTGCAGGTGTGGTGTGTGGTGGTGGTGTGTGTGTGGTGTGCGTATACGCGGTGTATGGTGGTGTGTGGTGGTGTATGTGGTCTGTGGTACGTGTGGTGTGTGTGTGTGTGGTGCAGGTGTGGTGTGTGGTGGTGTGTGTAATGCTTTGTGCGTGGTGTTTGGTGGTGTCTGTGGTGGTGAAAGTGGTCCGTGGCAATGTGTGTGTGGTGTGTGTGTGTGGTGTGTGGTGGTGTGAGGTGTGCGTGTGGTGTCTGTGTGTGGTGTGCGTGGTATGTTTGCCCAAAGATTTCTGGAGAAGGTCCATTTGGGATATGGCCAAACGGTGGGCCAAATGTGTGGCAGCTGCAGGGGAGTACTTTGAGGGAAGAGGACTGGAGATCCCACCCCTCCCTACCTTCCTGAACCACTCAGAAGATGACTGGAGTGACGAAACAGACATGGAGTCTGAGTGAAGGACCCTTGACTTGGCAGCACGAAGTCTGTTTGGTTGTTTGGTTGTTGACAAGTGTTCAGTTTTGGACTCAAAAATACAGTTTCTTTGGACACAAAGCTTGGCCTCTTGTAATCATTTATGGGTGGTCTCCATTGCCGACCCATCCACCAAAAAAGAGTAATCCAGTGATGAGCAAAATGCGATGATCGGTCTCTTTTGGTACACCCCTCGTATGTGTTGTGTGTGCATGCAAGATCGATGTTACAGTGATACACGTACTCGTACACAAGCAGCACTTCATTTTATTTGAAAGGAGCAAATGGTGTTCGACGCCTGAGCGTGGCAATAGCCTGCAAAGGACGCGTTCGGTTCTGAGTTCGGTTCGGTGGGACCTGAGCGTCGCCGCGGATGTCTTGTGTTTTGTGCGTGTGATTTTGCTCGCTACCTGCGAATCGACTTGCCAGCGTCAGTGATGTCCCATTCCCACACAGTTGTTTCTGCAAAAGAAATGCCCCACAAACGTGCTTGTTGTTTCAATTTTCAAAATTTCGGCAACGAACAACAAAAATGGAACGCAAAAGGACAAACCCGGGCCGGGGGGGGGGGGGGCATCGTCAGAACACATTTTGCAAAAAAGTGATTTGGTTCCAGGAGTTCCTTTGGGTCCCTGCTCCGCTAGATCCAGAACCCAGAGAACAACTGTCATCACTCACTGGTGAGATGGTGCAGAAGGTTTCCTGGTCGTCGCAGAGACACTTCTGGACGACCATGCAGTTCTTGTCCTTCGTAAGACGAAGCTCCCTCATCAGGCACTGAGATTCGGATTCTGTGGTAAAAAAGACGAGTATTTCAGAATCCAAGTCTTCTCAGACAGCTGACTGACAAACGCTTCACTGACATGGGAAGAAAACCAAGTCAAAGCGCATGGAAGAATGAGTTTGGTGCGTTTTCAGAGAGTTTGCCTGGATTTTCTGAATCTGCATTTCGGAATTTTTGGAGGCACCCAAATCGATGGTGCAGACAGGGGAACCAGCAAACCCTGGACAGAAATTCAGATTCAGAGAAAGTGGCCCCTTCTTGTCTGCTGTGTGCACCTGCAGTGATGATTTTTGTGACTCACCATCATAAAACGTTGCACAGATTAGTGCAAACGCCACCCACCACCACCTGGACCGTGCCATCCTTGGCCTGTTGGCCTGCAGACTCCTGACGGTTGTTAGTTGTTCTGTGCTCTGCGTTCTATCCTTTGCGCCAGAAAATTCGATGTTCTGCTCTGCTGAACACAGTGTAGGAGACCACATTCACAGAGGTTTGAAACAGGAAACAAAGTGCACTAAACTTCCTCGGAGACAGATCCTTGCACGCTTTGCTTCAGGGGAACACGAAACCTAGGAGGAGGTCCTTTTCAAAAACAAACCAAAGGCAAAGAAAGGAGGTTTTAGAGCACGAGTGTCTCGAGGCTCCGTGCATGATCCCAGCCACAGGGAGGGGGCAGGGACGACCTCAAGGCCCGGCTACCTTGACCCAGAGAAAAAATGTATCCACCAATTTTACTCGGCAGATGGAACTGCAATATTTCTCAATTTTCACAAGGTATTTTTCCCTCTTCGAGGTCCCAACGGAAGCGCGCACCGTCAGGTGGGTGGAACACTTCCAATTCCCGCAAACAGGGGGCTCCCCTGCCCCCAGTTTGGGGTCGGGCCCTCTCGACCACAGCCTGGATCGACTGTTCATTTTGCCACTGTGATTCAGTGCAAACCCATCCAGGGAAAGAGAATCTAGACGTGTGGTGGCCCCGGCTCAGTTCGTTCCGCCCGTAGATCACAGAGCATCGTGCGGACGACTCCACTTCATTCCTTCCTGTAGCGCTCACTTTGATGCTCACAATACCAGGACAATGCAGATCCGTTCTCAGGGAGGTTTGAGTGACAAAGCCCATTGATTCACCCGTGTCACAAGGACATGAAGCGGAGGTTGAACACAGAGCAGAATCCTCCATAGAACGCAGAGTTCTCAACTGAGGGTCGGATCCAGGGCCTGCCCCACTTGGAAGGTGGGGGGGGGGCTCTGCTGCTTTGACAAATCTGGTGTGTCAAAATGACAAAATTGCGGCTTTGGCGCAAAATCAGGGGTTGAAGATCTTCCAGGGTTTTCGATGCGCCCCTGCAGTGTCCAACAAAACTTGTTTTTTTGTGGAGAAAAATCAGCTGTACTTTTCTTGCTACAGAACGTTGGTTTGGTTCACTCGCTACATGTTCCACACATCAGTAGCACAGGCATCATTTGGTCTCAAGGATTGGTTGCCTGCACCACCGCCGGGCAATTGGGGCACCGTACAGAACAAACACCAGTGGCTGCTAACACACAAACAACCCTCCCCCCACCCACGGCCACAACGTAACAGCCACTTCTCACAATTTGTGCGCTCATTGGTCCCTTGAGGATCAGACCCCAGCCATTGGTAGGCTGGCACCTCCATCCTCCAGTCAGGGCACGTTTTGTTTCTGGTGTGCAACAGTGCGACTGGCTCGCACAAACCAAGCCGTGTCTAATCAGGCTTCGTTGACTGCATGTGTCCTGTGCTTTAGCCAAAGGGTTCCTTTCTCAACATGACAAAGAGTGGGGCTCTTTCATTCACAAAAACCTTTTTTTGCCAAATGGGGCCGGCTTTCCTCATTCCCCCCGGGGAAACAGCTGGGTTTATTGTGCTGTGTCTGTCTCTCTACCAACCAGAGTGGTACAGGACAAACACATTTTATTGTTGGTTCTGACGTTTTTGTTGGTTCAATTCCAATTGTCAACATCAAAGAAGAACAATTTTCTTCTGAAATTGCCAGCAGCTTGTCTTGGATCCATGACACGCCCCCCCGGACACACACACACACACACACACACACACACACACACACACCATCTGCATATAACAAGCAACAGAAACTTTCCCTCAAAAAACAAAAAGGCTTTCCTGGATAATTTTGGACTTGACAGTGACAAAGAGAAAACGTCAAAAGAGAACAGCACATCCACGCACCTCCTGCACAGATACATTCTCAGTCATTCACGGATCTGTTGAACAAAGGCTGGGGAAAGAACGTGGATTCAGAATAACAGTCTCGTGGCTTCATTCAGCCCGAGAGCTACAGAATCCGTTTGATTCGCCCGTGTGATCCGCATGATGAGAAATGTTCAATGCAAAAAGGACCATTTGTCGCGTGGTGCACCGTTTTGTGTTTGCTGCGGTTGTTTGTGAAGCTATTAGCTGTGTCTATTTTCTGTTGTTTTGTTCTTTCTGCTATAAAAAGGGAATTTTCTGGTGCACATGTGTATGCATCGCACACATGCGGAAGAAAGGCAGTTCTTTGGCTTGAATCGCATTGAGTTAGACTTGGTGACACGGGTGGATCCAGGTGAACGGGTTCAGATCCAGGGGCCAGCTTCTGATCACCATCCAGGGGCCTGATCACCGTCTCCCGACCAAAGTCACGTACTTTCTGGTGTCCGGCCGCTTCCCTGGATCCACCCCTGGAAAAACGTTGTGCTGCACGGTTGCTTTTGTTTCATTTCTCTCTGTACACACGTACGTCGAATCTAGGCGCAAAACTCTGAACAGAAACAACAGGAAATCTTTATCTCGTTTCTTTGGCAATTCCTGACAAGAACCAAGCGCTTCGTTGTTCGAACCTGGAGCTGAACTGATCATGAGAAGAGCGGAAAGCCTGGTGCTGTGCCTCGCTGTTTGGGAGACCGCGGTGCACCCAACGAGGGCATTGAACATGACACGGGACTTCCAGGAGCTGTTTCCGGGTGAGTGAACGCGTTCTAAGTGTTGTCATTCAGTTGGACCTCCGGAAGATCCAGGGGGTCTGGCTCTCCCCGAGAATCCTGAAAACAACTCACGCCCCCCCCCCAATTTTGAGTCGGAGGCTCAAACAAGTTGAGAAACAAGGCTGGGCACTGATCTCTGGATGTCCACCTGGGATCTGCAATCTTGAGAGGGGACGTTTCAAAAGGATCCAAGAACAGGAAAAGCTCCCTGCAAAAAGGACTGACGTCAGCAGGTCCAGCTTCTTCAGTTGGGTCTTCAAGGCCACATCATCACCCACTGGTTGCCCCCGTCGACTTTGGTGACTTTCTGCGTTGCGTGTGATGTGTTTCGAGCTGAAACTCCCGAATCTTTCCAGCCTACGACAAGTCTATTCCTCCTGCGCTGCCCACTAGACTTGGCATCGGCTTCTATCTCATCACCATGTACAACCTGCACGAGGCGGACATGCACTTCCAAGTCAAGAGCTGGCTGGTCTTGAGGTGGTCAGACCCAGGCCTCAAGGTACGTTTGGGCTTGGGTTCAGGGTGTGGTTGGATCTCGGGTATGGTCTGACTCGGGCTCAGGGTATAGTCAGATCCTGGGACTCAAGACACGGTCAGACCTCCAGGTTCAATGTGAGGTCAGTGTCGGGCTCAGACTCCGATGATGTCTGGCAAGTTGAGAAACAACGGCATTGTTCGAGTTGTTTTTCTTTCCGAGTCACATGTTTCGTTGACTTGCACCATCACATGTCTTGCCCAGTTTTCGCCAACAGACGCTGGAGAAACTGATGCTGACAACAAGACCTGGTTCACCTTGTCCAAACAGGACATCAAGCACCACATCTGGGTTCCGCCTCTTTACTTCAGGTGAACATTGTGGGTCCTTCTCTGCCGGATACAGGACCAGTGTGGGTGGAGCTGAACTTCGGTCAACCCCCCCCCCCCCCAGAGGCTAAACATGAGGGGCAGCTATATTTGTGTTTGGATTAGACGTTTCAATTTTGTTCTCAGAAATTGCAGTGCAAAACGTGAATGAAAACTTTGCGTGCAAAAGTGTTCATTGATTTTCGGGAGGTGGAGGACGGGCCCAAGCTCCTGGATCCGCTGGAGTTCATTTCAACTGTGTGTTGTCAAACGCTTTTGACCTTCTTTGACGTCACTGCCATTTGTGCAAAATTACCGTATAATCCCGCATATAAGACCCCCTTTTGATGCTCCAAAATTAATGCCAAAAAGAGGGGGTGGTCTTATACGTGAGGATTTGACTTTCAACAAAGGTTGGGGAGCATCAAATTTCCATTGAAATGAGGAAATCACTCAAGGGTTTATCAAAAGAGTTTGTATTTATAGCTTTTAAAGAGTAAATAATAGGAAAAAATATTTAAAGAAAGTAATTATGAATAGCACTTTTATGTTTTATTTTTGATTTTCTCTGAAATTTTTGTATATGAGTTATTTTCTTGAAAAATGTAAAAATGGCTTTGTACCAATTTCTCAACTGAAAAGGGGGGGGTGGTCTTATACACGAAGGGGTCTTATACGCGGGATTTTACGGTAAGTGAACAAGCTACACAGATGAGCAGATCCACAAACGTTTTATTGCAGAAATGAGAAGGACACGACGGCGCTGGACCCGGACGGCATCTCGGAGTACACGACGGACACCAGGGTGGACGCGGACGGGAACCTCCAGTTCCTGAGGCTCTGCAGCCCCAAGTTCACGTGCACAGTGGAGCTCCATGTGAGTGTTCCACGGAATCCCACAGATACGCACACACACGCACAAAGGCACCACGCACAAAAACACACAGTCAAAAGGATCAAACAGGACTGTTGGGAGTTTTTCACACACGCATTCAATCCGTGTGTGTGTGTGTGTGTGTGTCTGTCTGTCTGTCTGTCTGTCTCTTTGTCTGTCCCTGTCTGTCTCTCTGTTCCTCTCAGTCTGTCTCTGCTTCTGTCTCTTTCTCTTCCATTGGCTGACAAGCAAACATAACCCCTTGTTCACACTCAAGACTCCCTGTGTGTCTGCAGAGGTACCCGTTCGACACGCAGACGTGTTCGATAGAGATCAGCGTGATACGGTACGGTCCGGAGGGCGTGCAGTTCCACCGCCTCCTGGACGAGTCTGTGCAGCCCAGCACCACCTTCACCCTCGAGAGCCTCCACTTCTCCAGGTGCGTCGCTTTTCCCTGAACCAGGTTTATCAGAAGCAAAGCTTTTGAGGCTGTCATCTCCAAGTGGTCACCAGCTCCTCGAGTGGATCCAGGGTTAGGTGGCAGTAGAGGGGGCGACTTCCACCTGTACAAGTCGAGCCTCAACGGCTCCAAATTAGAAGCCCAAGGAGGCCAAGCTTTGACTTCAAAAATGTAAGACCAAACAAAACCTTTTCATGCCTTCAGCGCAAATTTCGGGGAGAACTTTTTGGGGATCAGGGCCCAGGCCCCTTGCCCTCTGGGTCCGTCAACGACCCAGTCCAGCCTTCTCGACATCCATCTTGTCCCTTTCTTTGGACGTTTAGATTCAGAATTTCCGACCCACCTCGCACTTGTGCAGGGAGACGTTTACGAACTGCACAGAAGAACACGCCTGCTTCAACTACTCGTACGTACTGAAGAGGAACATCGGATACTTCATGCTGCAGGTGGGTGTGGTCAGGGGAATCCACGGCCGGAGAGTGCCAGGGTAATTTGGGTGTGAGGGTGCAAGGATGTGTTCTGGGGCCCTACGTTCAGGGTGTGAGAGTGTGATGTCATCGGGGGGGGGTATGAGTGTGTGAGACAAGGTCGTGAGAGCATGAAGGCGTAAGTGTGCGAGACAATAGTGTGTGTGTGTGTGTGTGTGTGCACGGGTGTGTGTATGTTGAGGAAGACTCTGAGGAATCAGAGGCCAAGTTCAGAGGGGAACAAACCCAGGAGAGCCGCAAACTCCAATCTTGAACAAAAGCGTGAACATTTCTGCGCCTGCAGTTGAGCGTGTGACGTTGGATATTGCCATGGTGACAGTTTCGTGCTGTGCTCACACTGTCTGCGCTGTCTCCCCAGCTGTACCTGCCGAGCATGCTGGTCGTGGCGATCTCGTGGATCACGTTCTGGATCGACGTGGACGCCGGGAACCAGGTGAGAACCACGCATCGGGAACCAGGCGAGAATAAAATTGCGGCGCAGCATACAATGTAGTGTGTGTTTGTGTGCGTGTGTGTGTGTGTGTGGTTTTCTTTTCATTCCGGTGGTCAGCGTTGACCCTCATTTCAAGACCCCCTCTCGGTGTGTCCGCTCTTGATCTCACACCCATCGCTTTGTACGAGTAGATCAGCCTGGCGGTGCTGTTGGTCCTGACAGTGGCAACCCTGAACTCGTCTGCACAGGCCAACCTGCCCAGGGTCTCCTACGTGAAGGCCATAGACATCTGGATGTTGGGTTTGTACACACACACACACACACACACACACAGGGACACACACAGACACAGACAAAGACAAAGACAGACAGACAGACAGACAGACAGACAGACAGACAGACAAACACACACACAGAGTCAAACAGAATACGCTCCATGAACCCAAGAAGCACAAAACACTTGTTATCAGTTAAAATTGTCAAGGTGAGATGGCCTTTATGCCCCCTTCCCTCCGATCAACCCAAGGTTTGGGGCCTTTGACCTCAATCCAGGTTCCACGAGTGGTGTGTTTGTTCTCAGGTTGCCTTGTGTTCGTGGTCGCGTCTTTGGCCGAGGCTGGGCTGGTCCACTACACTTCCGCACTCATCCAGGCCAAACCTCGAGACCTCCGAGACCTCATCCAGGCCAAGAGCCGGGAGAGCCAGAAGAACGGAGGTCCACCAACCAAGGAGCCCAAGAACCCGGATGAAGACAGGAAGTCAGGGGAAAGGGCTCACGTTGTGCATCGGGTGTCGAGGTGTCTATTTCCGTTGTGTTTTCTCATTTTCAATCTCATTTACTGGGTGTATTATTTGCTGAACCAATAGAGAGGTGTAACATGGCAACAAACGTACTGATGTTGCCGTGGTTTCCCGCTTTTGTTACGTTTGAGTGTTGTCGGCTCATGCAAACAACATCCGAAGACAAATTTTGCTCATTACTTCTCAATAGAAAGTTGTACTTGATATTTTATCCAAAGTTGCTTTCTGTTTTTTGCACAACGTTGTGTTGTTTGCTCTTGGAAAAGCTTTTGAAGCATGATAAAGATCGTGCATTCCAACTGAATAGATCTGTGGTCGGTGCAGATGCTATTTCTGCAGAAAGTTGCATGAAAGAAATGATGAATTTCGCACCAATTGGGCGAGACAAGAGCTACGAAAATTCAGTCTTCCAAACAGTTTGGAAAAAGCAAACACCCTCAAATTTCTATTTCACAAATTGAGGCAGGGACGAACGCAGAGAAATTGATGGGGATGGGTCTCAGAACGTTTCGTCCTCTGGATCCACTGGAGGTTCGTGTGCCAGTCAGAGAGGTCAATCCCAAGTTCTGCCCTCCGCAGTGACTCAACAAAAACAGCAAATCTCTTTTATTGGGCCAATTTCAAACCAACACATTTGACCTGGCTCAGTGTGAAGAAAACTCATTGCAAACAGGATGGGCACAGGATAGGCGTGATCCAGATTTGGTGTCAGACCCCAAACAGAGGGGAGGCTCCGCCTGCCTCCATCTGCCAAATTTTCATATCTCACACAGTTGAACGCGCGCAAACTTCGGGGGTCGGGTCTCCACGAGAATTTCCATCTCATTCGCCTCTCCAGCAGCAGAATCACACTCCCAGGTGCAAACATACTTCCCAGCAACTGTCTCCACAACACCAAGCATCTCACACTGTTTGTACTTCTCTACAGGTATGGAAAAGAAAATCACTGGAGAGGAAATGTGCTGCTTGAGAAGTCGCTCAGTTTGAGAAAATCGCGACAATTGTTGGTTGTGAGATTCACTTCATTCCTCAAATGACATTTCTTCCTCCAAAGCAAGTTGTTTGGATTTCCCTGATGTAGCTGATCAGGCTGTGAGTGAAGAAAATTCAAGTTCTCACCTGTCACAGACCTCCACATGACAATGACCTGGGGTTTGACACACGCTTCACCCTGCATCATCAGGTTCAGCCTCACCACATCAGCCACAACACTTATCCTCATCTGAAAAAGAACACGTCTGAGGCATTTTTGCCACAGGCCACAAAATTTATCCTCACATGAATGGAAAGCAACAAACATCAGGCATTTCCACCACCTGACACAAGTTTGAACCTGAAGTTGTTCAGAATTCTACCACCTGACTAAAAAGGCCTAAATAAAACGTTGTTCTGAATGAAAATGCTTCAAAAAATGCACAACAAACACAAACCTGGTTCAGGGGAGAGCACGCACTCTGCCCCTCCACCAAGACACAAGTGTCCGAGTCTTTGTCCGTCAATGGTCCCAGGGCTCCGTCTACGCCGCTCACTTCAAACATCGGGGGTGGCTCTGCACGAACACAAAAGGCAAGGAAAACCATTCACGGCCTACTGGTTGTAAGGCGACACACCTGCAAATTCTCTCTCGCAATGTTCGTCAACGGCTTCAGGGGAACCAAACCTTGGGAGATGCCCATTCAAACAGAAGAACAAGAAGTGATATGTTTAAAAAATATGTGTTATCTCAGTTGCTTTGCAATCTTGATGATAAACCAGGAGAGCGATGTGAGACCCCACTGAAGAACCATATCGCGCAATACCTTCGCAGTAGAATTGGTGCATCAAGCTGCAGCCGTCGTCATGCCAGATCGTCAAGGACAAGTCCCACGCGACACATTTCTCCGCGACGTGACCGTCGAACGTGACATTCTGGCTCATCCAGCCGGGCACGAGTCCATCTCGGTCCCTCCACACTGAACCCACCGTGTCGTCCATCAGATCCAGCCAAACACTGGAAAAATAGCAGTTCTGCTTTGAACAGTCATAACTGCCAAAAATCAAGTGGGAGAAGATACCGTACCGTCTCGTGTGTAAGACGCATTCATGTATAAGATGCACCCCAAGATTTGGTCCTGTTTTCTAGTACCAAGGTTTATTAAAAATACAGTAAATTCATACTCATGTATAAGATGCACCCCTTCTTTCAATGTTCAATTTTGGGGCAAAAAAGTGCGTCTTATACACGAGACGGTACGGTACCTTGTGTGACAAAATGAACAGAATTGTTCAGATAAAGACCAAATGTCCGCTAACAGCGCAACCGGACCAGTGGAAACAGATGGGCGCACTCAATTTCGTCCTGCCTTGTTTCACCCTTCCCCACCCTTCCCCACTCCACCCTTTCCGACTTGCCTCAACCTGGCCAAGCCCACTCTGCCCTACCCTGACCGACCCTGCCCCGCCCCACCTCTCCCTACTCTGCTCCGCCCTGCCTCACCCGGTCCTGCCCCTCCCTGACCTATCCCGCCCTGCCCTGTCCTGCCCCGCTCCGCCCCGCCCTGCCTCACCCCGCCCCGCCCGGCCCCACCCGCGCTAAGCCGCCCTGCCCCACCCCACCTGGTAGTGTTGGGGATGAGGAGTTTGAGCGCGTCCTCTTCCTCCTCGGAGTCAACGCTGAGCAGCTTCTGTCCCTGAGCCTCGCATGTCGCGCTCGCTGCGTCCCACGAGGTCGGACCGAACGGCCCCGTGACGTGCACGTTGCCTTGAGGGACTGCCATGGAAACGATATCGGTACAAAACAACTTGAACTTTGTAATTTAGAAATTTCCAGACTTCACTTCACAGGTGCAGATTCTTGAGACGGCCTGCCAATTTTTTTTTGTGCCGCAGACACAAATTTGTGTATTCCATTTTGACGTGAAACAAACGCCGCTCCCCCTGGTGGGTTGCCCCAACCAGACTCGCGTGTCACGTGGTCGGAGCCTCACCTTCCGGAAAGGGGATGCACCGGTCCTTCATGTCCGTGCACGGTGGGGCTGAAAAAAAACAACAATGCAGAAACAACCAGCACGCGTCAATGGCAGGTGAGGTTCTGTTTCCTTTCAGCTTCAGTGGAATTCAAAAGTCAGCTGCACTGTTTCAAGGACATAAAATGTTCAGTTTCTTTTGGCGCATCCAGGAGAGTCCTTGAGACCTGGACCAGGTGACCCTGGAGAAAATGAAATGTTTGCCCGTCCCCCTCCCCGCCGTCACTGAGACGCGCTGTTGGTGGAAAACAAATTGCTTCACATTTTGAGGCACGACTTTTGGATCGTCTTCCCTCAATCCTGGATTCGCCAATGTTCTGCGCGAACGGTGAAACGGATCTGTCCAAAAATAGTTCATGAATACGACACAATACCCAGAGAGGAGCAGAGGAAAGGTCGGTCCTCATCACAGGTGTAGTCTTCCAGACGTCGCGTTCTGATGGTGACACAGCGACTCTCGGGAGTCCCCGTGGGTTCCCCGACGGCCCACTTGTCGTAGTGCAGCACGTCCCCGTTGATCCATCTGAAGATCCCCCTCATATCCAGGTCACTCATCCCAATCCTGGTGATGTGCCTGCAAAAAGAGAAAAAAAAGGTGAGACGAAACAGTCGTCCTTGTTGCGTTCCAAAAGGAGAAACAGAAACAGAATTTGGCCGTACAGAGCAAAAAATGCGTCGACGAAATCCCAGAGCTCCAGGGTTTCTATGACAGCCAGATCCCCTCCCTCTGATTGACAGGCTGTTCTGGCGTCTGGCCAATTGGCACGTCCAGTTCCCAACCAATAGCATCGTCCAGTCGGCGTGTGACACTCTCGTGGGTTCTGCGCGACGCCACGAACAAAATACACACAGGAAACGAGCAGAAACAACAGCAGCTCGCCGAGAGACAAGTTTCTGAAAAATTGACCAGAGAACAGGACCAGCATGCACAGGTTCAGTAACAAAGTCACAAGGACTGCAACTTGTCTCATGCTGAACAAAGGAGATTGTTCACCAAAACGGAAAATCGAGAACACAACTTTCCAAAACAATCGCCTTTTCACAATGAGCGACGGATGGGATGGAACCAGGAGGCAATGCAGCGGAAGGAGGTGATGGAGGCCCGCAGGGGCGGACCCAGGGGGCAGGAGATCGGTCTTCCGAAAAACTCCCCCCCCCCGTTTTTTCCGCTTTTGTTTTGCGATCAATACATCATTTCAGGGTCAGGTTGACGTGCCCTTCGGTGTCCCCCTGTTTGAAAGCTCCTGCCACTTGTGGCACCACGTGTAAAATCCTTTCAAATACATGTACAAAAGAAACTGAAATCCTGGGGATCAATTGATATTTCCAAGGTCGCAGGGACGGATCCAGGGCACGGATGCAGCCCCTGACCCCCGTCTAAAATAGCCTTGCCTCCACCCAAACTTTGAACCAAAATAACTCCCCAAAATAATCCCACCCACCCTCAAACTTTGAGCCACAGTAAAAGTCGTCCCCGAAGGTGTTGTGCTCCCTCCTCTTGACCAGATCCACCCAGGGCTGAGTGAGGGGGGTCTGTGCACACGCCGCCCCCTGGGTCCACCTGCACTGGGTTCTGAGAAATCGTTTGTAACCGGAGGCCTGTTTGGAGAAGTGCCCCGAGACCCAACAAACAGAAGGAATGGAACAGAAAGGGTCCATTGTTCTTTCAACAAATGTTCAGTGCACGAACCCTAACAATTGTTTGATGAAATTTGCACGTACTTGGTGAAATTTTTTTCCTTTCCTCTTTTGAAGCGAAATGAGTTGGTGGGCCATATTGGTCGTTTCTTCACAACACCATCCGTCTGACCCTCCATCCATCCATCTGTTTATCCGTCTGTCTATCTGTCCATCGCTGTTGGTTGGTCACTCAGGTGGAACCCTCACCGCACCAAGAGGTGCTGGGTCATGTCAGAGAGCGTCAGGTTCTTGTTTGTCATCCTGCGCCCACAGCAACTGGTAGTGCATGTTGGTAGCACGCCACCCGTCTGTCCCTCCTCCGTCCATCTGTCCATCCCTTGGTGTGGGTGGCTTCTTCACACCAGCTGGTATTTGGGGATTGGGTCACACCAGTTGGTGGTCAATAGTCAGTGAGCTGCACTCATACCAGTCAGTTCAGCGAGGCGATCCACTCCATATTATGCTTCTCCAGAACGACAAAATGTTGCATGACAAACCCTCCGACTAAAACAAGAATATATTTTTCTGCATCTCCGAAAAAGTCGAATGCGCGCGCCAAGACCGTGTTGACAAACGAACTGCTTCCTCCGCCCATCCTGTCAGCTGCAGCAATCCAGAGCCTTGGGGCCCGTACTCCATACCAATGACATTTTAGATGTGCTGAAAAGGAAACTGTTGTTGAGGGTACGGAGAGTTTGGGACCTGAAGGTTCCGGAACTTCCCCCACCCACCCCTGACTTTCTGTAGTCGTGGATCTGCTGGTGATGTAGGTCAGCCCTGCCCCACCTGGTCCTTCTGGATCCGCTTTTTGAAGACACCAGTCTCGGCGGCGCCGTACCTGAACGATCGATCGGTTTTCAGTATCCGGACCGCACGCGGACACAGAAACGTCCGTGCGACGCGACCGTCAGTTGTGAATTATGAATGAGCAGAAAAGCAATTATTTCTTGGCTCTATGCACACTCACGCACTGGTGCAGCTGTGTCAGTGGCAGTTGGGAGGAGGAGACACAAGTCGAAGAATATCCCAGAACTGAGGATGTTGAGTCTGTGTTGCTGTTGCAGAGGTGAGTGCGTACGCGTTCGCTGCCAGGGCGTTGGTTTCTCTGGCTGGAATTGGGAAAGGTCTTCGGAGGCCCGAGTCCCTGTAGATCTACCACAGGCGCAAAGCTTTGTCCCCCTTTTCCAGGGGCAGACCCAGCAAGCAGACGCAAATTCTTGAGGATGGTGGAAATTTATTCTGGGGGTCAGGATCCCCCTGTGATCCGACGTGTTTTCGCACATTTGTCATTCCCATTATTTGGGCTTTATGGTGGATTCTGCCAGAGCCAGAGCCAACCCTGGATTTGGTTGCTGTTGACCGAATGCTCGGGAATGAGCCGAGCAAGATTTGTGCTCCTGCAACCAGTGTGCAAATCAAACAGAAAGCGCCTTCTTGCACTGTGTTCAGGAGGGAGGCGGAAGGGAGCAGCCCCGTCAGCGCCCCCTGTGGGGGAATTGATGACGAGGCTGAGTCGGGAGGAGGGACGGAGGGAGGTGGTGGAGACAGCGATAGGGAGTGGCTCCCGGAAACACGTGATGCGACTCCTGAAGGCGGGAGCACGGAGCCCTGAACTCAAGGTAAAAACGGGAAACAATTGCCTGGGTTGAGGGCGAATTCAGAAGAAAGCTTTCTCAGTGACTCCACTTTGTGTGTTTTGCTTTTCAGCATGAAATACTCATGACTGCAGCTGAGCAAGGGAAGAGTGACCTTTTGCGGACTCTGCTGGAGTCAGGAGCTGATGTGAACCAGAAAGATTCCTGTGGATACACTCCAGTAGTCGTGGCTGCCTTCAAGGGACATGTCAAGTGCGTTGAGCTCCTGGTGAGAGCAGGAGCAGATGTAAATATCAAGGTCAGGAGGCGGGAGACTTGCCTCATGTTGGCAGCTGAAAAGGGACATCTTAAATGTGTTGAGTTACTGCTGAATGGAAAGGAAAATGGTGCTCTGAATCAAAGGATGAACTCAGCTTTCTCAAACATCCAGAATTATCACTGTAAGACCTTAGCTGAGTCCAGGGAACACAAGCAAGTTGTGGCATTGGCTGTTGTCAATGCTGTTGACAGTCAAGGCAGGACCACCCTCATCAGAGAAACCGCCAGTGGAAAATTGGATTGTGTCAAACTCTTGCTTCAGTCAGGTGCTGATGTCAACCAACAGGACAAAGATGGCAAATCTGCCTTGATCGTTGCTGCGTCGAATAGGGAGGAGGAGTGTTTGTTGGAATTGGTAGAAGCAGGAGCTGATGCGAACATCACTGACAACAATGGATTCACAGCTCTGACTCATGCAGCTTGGAATGGACTTTGCAGTTCAGTAAAGGCCCTGATATTGGCAGGAGCAGATGTTAATGCAGAAACGTGTGACAACAGAACAGCTTTGATCCTGGGAGCAGAAAGAGGAAACTTTGATTTGTTGATGTTGTTGGTCACTGCAGGAGCTGATGTAAATACTACAAGTATATTTGAACAAACAGCACTCATGGCAGCTGCTTCAGAGTCAGACAACCAAGAGTGTGTTCAGTTACTGTGTGAATCAGGGGCTGATGTGAATGCTGTGGACAATTGCTTGATGACAGCTCTGGTCAGAGCAGTCATGAATGACCACACAAAATGTGCTGAAATTCTCATCAATCAAGGAACAGACACAGATTTGTGTGATGAATCTCAAAGGACTGCATTGCATCATGCAGCTCGCAACAAACATCCCCATTGCTTGAACCTTCTATTGGGAGCAGGGTCTGATGTCAATGTTGCTGACTCAGCAAAATGGACACCACTGATGCACGCTGTGTATGGATCTGGAGTGGATTTGCTGATCCAAGCAGGAGCTGATGTAAATTCCATTGATGATGAAGGTTCTAGTGCACTGCTGCTGGCTTCTGAACAGAGTGATGCAGAGAAAGTACAGCTGCTCCAGGTTGCAGGAGCTGACGTGAACCAGGCAGATTACAATGGCAATACTCCTGTGATGAAAGCTGCATATTGTCCTCAGTCCATCCACAGAAACTTCAAGTTTGTCCACAAAACCATGCAGGCGCTTCTCCTTGCAGGAGCAGGAATCAACAGGAGGAACTGTTTCAACCAAACTGCACTGGAGATCCACTTTGCACAATCTGACATGGTCAGCAAGGATGTAGCTATGCTTCTCTTTGCAGCTGGAGAAAATTTGGAAGGAACCAGAGTGAAAAAGTTGGACTCAATTGGAAAAGTTGTTACCGAGAGACAGTTGCCTGATTATCTGATCGTGGACATGAGCAAAGTTACCCTGAAAGAACTGTGCAGACTCAGAATCAGATCTCACCTGCTGTGCCTCAATCCACATTCACACCTGTTTCACAGACTTCCGCACCTGGACCTTCCTCCTTCTCTGACGTCCTACCTGCTGTTTCACACAACACTAGGTTGACATTGAGCCTTCATTCGGAACCCCTTGGGTCTTGGAACCCAGAAACCATGCGACAACGTTCTCCCTTCAGTTCTGGTGAAGATGAGCCAGGCAAAAATTTCGTCTTCGTGCACCACTGAACAAACAAAAGCTCCCACTGACATCCGTATCTGTCCACATATCAAGCCACACCCAAGTAAAGGACGTGCCGGAAATTTTGCCTCTGGTGTTGAGGTGCAATTGATACAGTGGAGAACTTGTGCTGACGCGTTCCTTTTGACGCCCAATTTCTGGGCAAAAAGACCTGTGCGTCTTGTGCATGCAGGGAGACCGGCCAACGACACGCAGACGTACTCGTAGTTCACACGAGCTGCAGTGGTTTTCGTTCCTTGTTCCAGCCTTAGGGGCACGGGTGCTTGTTACACTGCAGGAACAAGAACGCCTGAACACTAACCAGCCCGCGTCCACGAAATGCAGTTGCTGCTGGTAATGCAAGACTCACCAGATTGGTGTGGCGAATTTGGTGGGGGATCCCCTTGAAACTTTTTCACACACACACACTGACGCTATCGTGACCAGAAAACAGCCTGCCACTTGTGGACGCGGGCTGTGAAAACGGGGATGACAAAGCGCAGTGCACGCGCCGCATACGGTCCTTCTCTTTGTGCCTTTTCCAACACTTTGCACCCATCTGTCTTGTTGGGTCCTTGGCATGGTGGCAAGCTGAACTGGTATCAGTCGATCCACTGGCAAGTAGAGGACGAGTGACACTGCTTTTGAAAAGAGAAGCGTGGTCACCACGAATCTCGGACGAGAAACACCGAATCACGCGAGATTTGCTGAGAGATACACAGAAGTCTTGATCCCTGACGCAAACTGCGACGTAGCTCCACTTTATTGTTCCGAGAATCACAGAGCGCAGACTTAGATCTGTATCAACACACGCACCATGTCAATCAATCGCTTAATTTTAACAACAAACGCAAACGAACTTTACACCATCTTCGTTTACCAAAATTTCACTTAATTTTAACTTTCTCACCAAACGCATCAAACATCATCATATTACGCCCCGACAGGACCCGCTTCACGCCAGATGCATCATTCGCTCCGGTTTTCCACAACGTACTGTTTTTTGTCGCAAATGTTTTGTCCCAGTATTGACCATCAGGACAAGGGGTGCGTCTGAAAGAAAAACGGGTGTCAATTTACCATTGTTCCAATGGCACCTTGGCACCACAGTTCCTGGAGGCACGGAACTGTGCGTGCAATGCATCCAGCGTGAAAGGGGCTGAAACCAAGGATGACAAGTACGCACGGAACAATGTGTCAGAAACAACGAACGAGAAGAAACGAGGTTCTTGAGTAACGAACTTCATTATTGCACCGCCACAGGCACCGTGGACCATCACACCTGACGTAGAAACCTGTGGTGTTCACACCCACAGACAGAGTACAGTTGTGGCCTTGCGTCTGCAGTACCAACGCACCAACACACTTTGAAATTATACACTCGTACTTTGGCCAAACGAAAGAAGACTTCAAAAGGCTCCTGAACTGTGGGTCCTCGCACGAACGGAACCTCGTGCAAAACGACTTTACACCTCAAACTCCACAAACCAACCTCTGGAATACGAACAGCTGCAACATGAGATGAGTAACTGCAGCCAACATGAGTGTCACATGACATCACACAGAAGCGACACGAGTGACGAGATCACAGGAGTATGAGAAGCAAACGGACTCTTTGGAAATCCGCGTTCAACCACGTGCTGGACACGTGACAATGTTGACCACGTGGTCACCAAGCATGCGCGCTCCCTCTAGTGATCGTCCTTGACCTTTCTTGGCTCGAACTGCTGCCCGGTCCAGTCCTCTTCCGCCTGCGCCCGCGGGAAGTTGCGGAACAGCTTGAAGCGAACGGCGTTCCTCACCAGTTTGCAGGCGGCAGGGCAGTCGTGGAGAATATCGTCCTTCTCGACGCTGTAGAGCTCCTCGGCCGTCAGGATCGGGTAGCGGATGCAGCAGAGCACGTCCGTCAGGATCTCCTCCGTGCGTCGTTCCTCCCTGTAGTCGAGCCACGACTTGGCGGCGCAGAACAGGAAGTACTCGTTGCAGTAGAAGAAGTCGTCTTCGAGCATGCGCACGAGTAGCTCCCTCGGCAGGTCGTTCCAGACGCCGAAGTTGTCGTGGCGGATCTGGGAGCAGAGACGCGCCTCCAGGTTGTACAGCGCCGCCTTGGAGATACGCTCGTTCTGACTGAACATGAGCATCTTCATGACGAGGAGCAGAGGGAAGGTCTCGCTGCCCACCACTTCCGTGATGGGGCGTTTCCCCGGCGGGGGACCGAAGGGGACCGGGAGGTGGGTGTGGGCGGCGGCCGGGGGAGGAGGCCCCTGCGCGGCGGGGCCGGGGGGACCCGCGCTCGGGGGCGCGAAGCCCGCCGAGTAGTATTGGGTATCGGGCTGCCCGCCGTCCGACGATTCTGAGTCGCTGGAATCGCTGCTGCTGCTACTGCTTGAAATGTCGCAGGGTTGGCGACGACAGCTCATGACTGCAACACAAACTGAACGCGTCAGTGACCTAGATCAGGCTGCTGATGCAGCATTCTACACAAAGAGAACTTGTTTCTTGGGCGACAAGATTTCTTGAGGCATCAACCACAACAAAATGACCAGCACATTCCCCGAAACAACCCGTATGTGTTTCTTCCATTTCTGTTCGAGGTGCGAATAGTGGTTTACCATTTCATATTTTTCGCCTGCAGTGAGACATATTGCGCAGTGACTCACCCATTCTTCCCCTCGGGGGTTCCCTCGCCCCGCTGCCGCGGCCCCTGGAGCCCGAGGGCCCCGGGGTGTCACCCGGCGCCGCCGCCGCGTCCTGCCCGCTCGGCTGGTTCCCCTCCCCCGGCGGCGCCACCTCCTCGTCAGGCCGGTTCACGTACGTGTAGATCTTGAGCCCGTTCTCAATCTGCTTCACGCACTCGTTGTAGAGCTGCGTCACGTTGTACTTGTCCGCCAGCATAAAGAGGGGGATGACGTAGCTGTCACTGATGATAATACTGCCGGAGTAGAAGTAGTACAGGAAGCGATCAAAGACCTTGACGCACTCCTCTTCCTCCTGCAGCACCAGCTCTTTCCTCTGACTCTCGATCCAGTCCGAACCCAGCATCCTCGCGAAAACATCGCTCGCTGAACACAGGATGAGGCGGTGCGCGTAGAAAGTCTCATCTCCGACAATCAACTTTATATCGCTCAGGTCGGGTTTGTTGAAGTGTGCAGCAGTGGGGGACAGGGTCGTGAAGCGATAGCGACTTTTGCCCGACGACTCGGAGCGAAGCGGACGCAGAATGACCCGCGGTTCGCCTGTCGCCCACTTTTTGCCCGCGCGCCACTTTCCTCCGCCCCGCATCTTGTACAGCTTCCTGGGTGGAGGCATCCTGCAAGAACCAATGTGATGTAACGTCAAAAACCCTCAACTGAACAAAAGTCTGTCCCCGAACAAGATGCGCGTGGTCCGAACACCGTGCACCGTTGGCGCGTCATTTCATTTGCTGTAAAATTCTGCCTGGTGGTTTTGTTTCAAGTGCAGAGAGAAACTTGCACTGGATCACAGAAAACACACTATTCCTCGACGTGCAAACTGGATATTTCCCCAGCTACTGTCAGGAAAGAAACGAGACTTGCGTTTGTTTGACGCACACGAACCGCCAACTTCATCAATTATATCAAATCCAACAGAATTTCAGTGGCACGTGTTTGAACTCATTTTGGGGGTTGATTTGGAGTGGATCTAGAGTCGAGATTCTACACCAACGGGTTGGCAGATCTGTGAATTTCGCAAAAAACACGACACGTCTGCTAGATTCAGATGTCGACGTCTATCAAGATCTGTTGACGCGCAGACAACCATGCACCAGGAATGTACACCCTTCCAAAAACCGTGAAGTGCTGACAGTTTGCACACGCAATCAAGTGGACAGACTCAATATAGATCGATCTTCGATCACGGTTTCCATAAACATATCGCGTCGAAAACCCGTCTTGTGAAGACAGAATCTGAGTGACCCTGTCCTTAGTCCTGGCGCCAACAACGGCATCCATTTGAGAATCCAGGCATTTCCTCGGATGCTACAGTTCACAAATTCGGCCAAGCTGCTCCAAACCAAGTTCTTTACGACCATGGGGCGTAGAAAAATATTCATACCTGCTTTATTTGTGCATCTATGGACTCGAAATTGGAGCAATTTAACTAAACGACTTCGAAACTTTGAGCGATAATAAGGCGCAATTGTCAACGGAAATAATAAAGCGGAAATTGCAAAACGGCGCAAAGAACGAAACAAAATCAGTCGATCACGATCAAATTGGGTCAAGAAAATGAAATGTACAAAACATTGTATTTCACAATTACTGATAGTTTATATTAAACAAAGAAATGACGATAGTGGCAACATTGTTGAAAGTCCCAAATAAACATTTGTTTCTGTTTTCGTTCGAAAGAACTTGAGACTTTTTAGTCGCAATCATATTGTCAACAAATGGACAATTTTTCGTCACGGAACAAGCGCTTTTCAGATGAGTAATAATCTATGAAAGGAACATGAACAGTTCAGATTGAAGGTAAAACAAGAATATACACTCCATATTTGGATAAAAGGAAACGTTTGAACTTTTGGTCTGTCCTGGTTTACACCTGAAAATGGCTGTGTTTTCTTGGGGATTCGGCAAAAATGGACAGCTTGGACACGGCAGAAAAGAAACGGCACTGCTCCCAAACACTGTGACATTTGACAAGGATTTCAAATCCAGAAACTGCAGTTCCGCAGCTATCGTTTCGGCTGGAGGTCTTCACTCAGCGTTGTGCACCAGGGAAGGGAAGCTGTTCAGCTTCGGCTGTGGAAAGCACGGGAGGCTGGGTACCGGGGACGAAACTGACCGCTGCATCGCCACAGCTGTGACAACACTGGACGCAGTCAATGTAGTGCAGGTAAAACTATTGTTCCTGGCTACGTACAAGCTCAATAAAGAAAAAGCGAAGACAATGTACTCGAGTCTGTGAGACTGAACTCTCAATTTGTTCTTGGCCAAGGATCAGCGTGGATGGAACTACATTTTGACCCCAAGACTCTCAAACTTGTTTTCAGACGTGTGTGCGGTTCATGTCTTTCTTCTCATTTTGCGCGTTCTCTTCTCAGGTTTCATGCGGACTGTGGCATGGCTGCGCTGTGGCCGACGACGGAGCCTTGTATTCCTGGGGCTACAACAAATCGCACAACGTTCTCGGTCGTCGGACGAGCGCACCCTTCAATGAGCCCTCTCGCGTCGAGGCCCTGGCTGACGTCAGAATTATTGGAGTCTCCTGCGGCAACAACTTCACTCTGGCCTGGGACGACAGTGGCCGAGCGTACTCGTGGGGATACGGCAAACACGGCGTTCTTGGCCACGGAAGCGAAAGCGACGTGGATACGCCCAAAATCATTGAGAATCTCGCAGGATCATACGTTGTCTCAATGAACGCTGGATATTCACACTGCGGGGCGGTTACGAAGGACGGACGGGTTTTCATGTTTGGACAAGGAAAATATGGAGCTCTGGGGCTCGGGCCAAAAACCCTCTCCGATCAGGCCACGCCTACTTTGATACCAGCACAGGATGGCGCCACGTTCGTGCAGATCAGCTGCAGCGTCGGGGAGCATCACGGTCACACACTGGCCCTGACCGACTCTGGCTCCGTGTTCGCTTGGGGCGACGGATACAAAGGAAAACTGGGCCTCGGAGACCAGGAATTCCGCTACACGCCCACTGCAATACCGCGCGAACATTTCAGCGGGGAGTGTGTGACGCAGGTTTCAGCCGGTGGGATCCACAGCGCATGCGTGAGCGAAGCTGGTCACGTGTTCACGTGGGGCTGCGGCAGTGACGGACGGCTAGGTCACGCCGAGGCGGCGGGACACCGCTACCTGTTCAGGTCCGATACTCCCAGGGTAGTGGAGACACTCCGGGAGAAGGGGAGCGCGACACAAGTCGCAGCCTCGTACTACCACACTGTTGCGTTGCTGGAAAAGTGACGTGTGCATTGTCCCTACATCACTTTTGCAACGAATTCACTGTGAAAATGAACCAAACAAACAGGTTTCACGTTCAAATTGATCTTTATGTACCTAATGTAGAGGCACACGTGCAGACGAGACGAAAATACGCTGTGAGTCTTCAAAAACAATTGCTTCACTTTTCAGTTGAAAGAAACACCTCAGGCACAACAACATTCCATTCACCTAACACAAATGTCAACGCAGAATAGTTTGCGGGACAAAAACAGTTTGACTTGTACATCCAAGAACAAAGAAAAAATAAGGCACGACTATCACAGTTCACTGGCAGCTATAGTTCGACGACTGGAGTTTCAACCAGGGGAAGCTACGTCAAGGGCAGTTTCTTTCCTGAAAATGCAATCAAATTATTTTGTCAGAAATCGCGCAAACTCTGCTGTGCTCATCATACAAATGAAAAGGCTGGATGAAATCCTCACTTTACTTTTGTGGCTCAAAAAATAAAGTTTTCTTTTGTTTGCTGTCCCACTCATGAAATGCGACAATCTGCCACATGTTTTGGCGTTTGCTGACCAGTCCTTCACGCACACTGCACATTCGTGTATCTGAATCCCCGTGCAATTGACCGCGCCACTGAGTTCACAAAACACCCGCGACTTGTTTGGAGACGCGACGCGCGACGCATCCAGCTCGATGCCAGACTTACTCGGGTGCCGCTGGCACGCCGCCCGGAAGTACTGGGGCGGAAGAACGCCAGCCTCGTTCCCGGGACACAGGATCACGTGGTTAGCGGAGACGAAAAACTTGAAGCCATCTGAAAGGGAAAAGGCTCACGACTCAGCACAGGAATTGTCCACTTCTCATTCGCGCACATTTTCGTACTTGTGCCTTTCCTTCGTGAATAAAATTTGCAACGCTTTTGTCCAACACCGTTCTGGTGCTGTTGTCACAATTGAAAGGAGTAATTTGTTGCTGGCTCTCAACCTCAGCAAAATTCTCGGAACTTTTTGGTTCGCACTTCGTCGTTCCACTAGAATTCTGGCCGGTCTGCATTGTCCGACATACGATGTGGGTAGATCCAGGCTTGACCATCAAGAAATTCCTGATTGTAGGGCTGTTGGTCGCAAATATTTCGAAGTTGGTGGTGGCCTCGCCAAAGTGGGTCCTGCCCCCCCCCCGCAGCCCTGGATCCACCTGGACGTACCTTTGAGCGCCTTCTGCAGATCGATGAAGATGAGAATGTCGCACGAGCCCCTCATACCTGTCAAAGACACCAGGTTTCGACTGTATGCGTCATGCGTTCTGGTCTTGTTCTCTCCACTCCCAGCCGTCATTGAAAATGCATCGCGTTGTCGTTTTCGCTCAACTTGATTGGTTGACGCAAACTTCTGATTCCCAGGCACGGAACAACCCGACGAGACAACGAAAAATTGCCGCAACAAGCATGGAGTGCCTTTTGCTGGCTCATCCATTGTCCCGTCTCCACAACAATTTTCAAAACACAAACTCGCTTGGTTTGTCTGGTTCAGCACTTACCGCTAATAACGCCCGATTCTCCCGGCTCGCCTGGGGCGAAGTGAATGTGCGTCCGGTTCATGCGACTCAAGCCCTGAAAACAGACTTTGATGAAGAAAGGCAGAGCTTTGAACACGTGGGGCAAATTTTGGTACTCCAACTGCCAAATTGCACAGTTGAAACTTGTTGAAACTGCCGCGCCCGGTGGTGGTGGTGGCAGCGGCGGTGTGTGTGTGTGTGTGTGTGTGTGTGTGTGTGTGTGTGTGTGTGTGTTGAACCGCACCTGTTTCTGGATGATGGGCCACACCCGCGCGTACGTTCCGTGCACCACTTCGGGGAACTCGGTCGCGTCGAGGATCGGCGTCAGGTTCAGAGACTCCACCTGCGGTCAGCCACCGCAACAGCTTTTGTGGAGACGTCAACAACATGCAACTGGTACACAGCTTGCTTCGCACTCGCTCCGCTCAAATCCCCACACAAATCAAGCAAGCTCAAATGTACTTCTGATTCAATTCCTTGGCTTCAGAATACAGCCAAAATTCACTTTGCGGAAAATAAAGATCTTTGCACCCGATGGAGCCGGGGGCAGACGTCATACAACCCAGGGGTCGGGGTCGGTTCCAGGAGGGAGCTTTTAGGGATCACCCAGTGCCCCACAAATCGTTGCAATTTTGCGCCTGGTCCTTCTGTCAGATGCCGTTTTGTCAGTTTCTCTTGGAAAATTTGGGTCTGGGGAGGACCCAATGTGAGCCTGACGCGCCTCCCAACCCTCGCTCACCTGCAGCGAGTGTCCCTGGTTGGCCCGGATACGGAGCCGCCCGGTGTCGGGGTGCGGCTCCAGGGCGAAGCGCTGCTTCTCGTTCGTCTCCACGACTCGCCGCACGTCGTCCTCGGAGAAGCCGCGCAGCTGCTGCAGACTCAACACCTCGTCCACGTACAGGAACCCGCCTGGGAAACACACCTCACAGTCACACACACGGGAACTCGCCTGGGAAACACACCACACAATTGTCGGAGCAGACTGTTCGCAGCAAAGTAGACGTCATGCGACGTGATGCAGCAGGCACACATCGGGGGAAGAAGAACACACACACACACACACACACACTCTCTCTCTCTCTCTCTCTCTCTCTCTGTCTGTCTGTCTGTCTGTCTCTCTCACAAACACACACACACACACACACACACACACACACAGAGGAAAACAAGCGGCATTTTCTGAAAGGCAGTTCACTTATCACTGAAACATGACCGTGAGTGTTGAGGTATAACTTCGTAAACACGGGGCCCTGTTCCCTGTAAGTAAGGAGACGAGCGGCGACGTCTGCCCCCTGAACGTGGCAGTTCTTGGGGCGCAGTGCTCACCTGGCTGCAGCTCGAACCCGGCGTCCTTCGCCCCGTGACGCAGCAGCCACGACATCGTCTTCGACAACTTCACGTCCATCTGGTCAGTCAAACTTCTCAATGAACACAACATTTTGATGACTTCCAACAATTTACACAGAAACCTGTTCTTGGCGCTGAGAAAGATTCTCGCCATTTTGCAATCGGTGAGTTTGGCAGAGTTGTTTCACAAAAACAAACAAAACTAAATGCCCAGAACGTGTTGAATTCCAGTTCTCTGAGTTGTCTGATTTTCAAACAGACCGATTCTCAACATATTGTGTACAACGCACTTGCTTCATTTCAAGGCAAATTTGTTCAAAGGCGACCTACAAGACTGGATTTGGGCATCCAAACAATTCAACAGTGGATACTCACAGAAGTTCCGCCTGCCGCCCCGCCCTGGTGAGGTCTTCTGTGTTTCGGCATTTCTCCCTGGCAATTAGTTCTCTGCAAAAAAAAGAGCAAGTTTCTGGATCCGCCAACAATTTTCATTTCACCCCCCCCCCACCCCGAGAGAAAATAATTTCTCGAACTTTCAAAGATGTGGGCACATTTGCCTCAATGTTTGCAACCGACAAAGACAAACACAAGACTCGAGTGGACAAGACTGAGTGGACTGTGGACAAGACGGTAAATGGTGCGCTGGACTGTGCTCCCAACTGGACACATCTTCTTTCTTGCCACGATAAGCGCTTGCTTGGTTCAACAAAAGAACTGTTTGTCCTTGACGAGTGTTGTTCGTACCTGGGGTCAAGAATAGATTCAGCTTTTCAAGTTCAGCGTCACTCAAAAACTGAAAACAGGGGATCAGTTTGCACCAGAACCGTTCGACATTTCGAACCAAACATCCGCACAAAGGAGACTGTCTTTCTCTTTTGTGCAGAACAACACTGAACTTGTGACGAGATTCGTCGCTTGCGTCGAGCGAAAGCTGACAGAAAGATGGGCTGAATCTGGCTAGAACTTGAGCAAGAAAAATACTCGTTGGGCATCGCAAGAACCCTGGCAACGTGTGTCCCGCCCTCGTCTTGCAAACAGTTGGATCTTCGCAGTCACACTCGCTGATAAAACCAGTCAATTGCTTGTCAACCGAGAGGCGATTTTGATAAGTTGGACCAGCGAGAACCAGTGCGAATGACAATTTCCGGATTTTACCAAACACTGTTGACACTCTGTTGTTTTTGCGTTGGTCGAGACAGGCTCATATTTTCGGGAGAGAAAAGCTCAGAGTCCCCAAATATCGTCCTAATATCGTTTGTCTTTGTCGTCTTGCAGCTGTTGCCAGACAAATTTGGTCATTTCACTGTCCTTGCGTGAAAAACAAGTTTGACATTCCACAAACAGAGTGTACCAGAGCGTTTCTCTGTTTTGGATGTTGTTATCGAGTTCCACGAAATCCTCACCTTTTTATCTCTGGTGTTGTGTCACAAATGAACAGCGATCAAAAGGGAAATGTTTGAATTTCTTCATCAAACAAACATTGCACAACGAAAACACACATCCATCGCGCGTCCCAAATCGCGACCCATTTTCGTTCCCGGTTCTTTCGAAAAGTGGAGTGGGCACCAGGTTGTGATGTAAACAATAAACATGTTGTTTCGAGCACTGCGATTCAATTGGCTTGTATCCGGAAAAATCTCATCACAGCTGGTCTGACTGTTGGTATTTAAGTGGCAGTCCCGAACTGAGACCAGGCAGAGACAGTTGTGAAGCTCAACCATGGTTGACAGCGTCTACAGAACGCGCTCGCTTGGTGTGGCGGCTGAGGGTCTCCCTGACCAGTACGCAGATGGCAAAGCTGCCAAAGTTTGGGAGCTGTACATCGGTCACAAGCAGTCAAGGACGTCCCAGTACAAAAAGTGGATTTGTGGTATCCTCAAGGATCATGGGTGCAAAACTGTTCTGGATGTAGCCTGTGGCACAGGGTAAGATAAACACCGCACCAAACAACTTCGCACGTTTCTTTTCCTTGATCTCGTTTGGGCCGAAGACATCGCGAAGCCAATTGTGAAAAGACACATTTGTGCGATGGGCAGAAAAGCCGCGCGCACATGGGCATGTCACAAACAAGGCACAATTCAGAATTGTGGCTCCACTGGGCTCCGCCCTGAAAAAAGTCACTTGTAAACTTGTAAAAGCATTTGTTTTGTCGGAGTTCCACATCAGAAGACTCGTAAAAATGTCTTCGCAATTTCACACACTTTGATAAATCCCTCAACTAAAACTTACCCAACAGCTGCTACAGTCTGTGTGTATGTTTTTTGTTGCTTCGTGATGCAATGCGCCTGAAGTTGCATCAGCACTTGATCTGACACGCATCATGATCAGGAAAGACAGAAGAACAGAAACACAGAAAGGCGCAAAGACAGAAACACAGAAAAACTTGAGTGCAGACCTGATTTTGAGTTTCTGAGGGTCGGATGCCGGTCGAGAACGAAGAAAAACAATAACAAACCGGTGTTTTCTCACGCATCACCTGTTTAATTGAAGTTTTCGTTGAGGGGTGTTTGATGGTAGCACTCTGGCCTGAACGATCGCAATTGCAGTCTGTTTTCTTTCGAAATTGTTGGCAGCTGAAGATCTACGTGTGTTTGTCAGGGTGGACTCGATCCTGCTGCTCGAGGAGGGGTTCCGCGTCTTCAGCTCCGACGCCAGCGACAAGATGCTCAAGTACGCGCTGAAGGAGCGCTGGATCCGCCGCAAGGAGCCAGAGTTCGACGCCTGGGGTGAGTGGGCGGGATGGGCGGAGAGGGTGGGCGGAGTGGCAGTTGGTGGGTGGAGAGGGCGGGTGGAGTGGGTGGGTGGTGGGATTCGTGGGGTGAACGGGTGCTGAAGGAGTGCTGGAACCGCCGCAAGGAACCGGAGTTCTGTGCCTGGAGTGCGTGTGACCCTTGGCTGAGTGGGTGGGCTTGAGTGAGTTCGCGGAGGGTGGGTGGTACGGTGCGCGGGCTGGTGCCGGGTTGGGCACAGGGGTGAACGGGGTGTTTGGGTGGGTTGAGTGGGCGAGGCGGGTGGCCGAGCTGGTGAGTGGGCGGCGGGTGGGAAAACACTGCGCGCGTCATACTGGTGCGCCCAGTGTAGGACAGGGACGGATCGCTTTGTTTTGACGCTTGACACGCATTTTGAGCGATACCCGTCCTGGTTCTAACCACAGTGATTGAGGAGGCGAACTGGCTGAACCTGGATGAGGATCTCGAGGAAATGACCGGGAAACCGGAAGGCGGGTTCGACGCCGTCATCTGTCTGGGGAACTCGTTCGCGCATCTTCCGGATTTCGAGGGGCACCAGGTGAGGCTTGGAACGGGCACCGGGTGGTGGGAGCGTCACCAGGTGGCACTGGTGTGGGCGTGGGTCAGTTGAGTCCAGTGGGTGGGATGAGGGTGGGGTCAGCGGAGACTCAATTTTCGTCGCGTGTTTCTGGGCGCTCAGGCTCAAAGGAATTTTTCCTCCAGTCATGTGAAGTTCACTCAAGATCGACTGTGATTATTTTTGTGCAGCTTTTGGATACAAAGGTCAGTCATGAACATTCACAGGATTGTCTGTGTTGTGTCTGACAGGTGTGTCCGCGCACCTGCTCATGATGACCAAATCGCCACTGTTTCTGCGACGTTCCCATGCTCGCACCTGCGCATTCCTCCTGACCACGTGACCACTGTTTCCGGTTCCGGCAGGTGAAACAGAAGATGGCGCTGAGCAACTTCCTGCGAATGGTGAAGCCGGGCGGAATCCTCGTCATCGATCACCGCAACTACGATGAGATTCTCGAGACCGGCTCCGTCCCCGCCAAGAACATCTACTACAACGTGAGTGCGTTTCGCGTGCTGGTGTGGACCACAGCATTCAAGAAGTGGGCCATTGCAAGGCCCATAAAGAAAGTTCTGTCAATAGGTCAAGACGTCAAACTCAAAGATGACGAACTGATACATGTGTGTGCACGCATTATACTGGTGAGGAAAGTCCGCTGACGAAGCGATTATGGATCTACATCTATCTACTCAAGCGGATCTTGGATTGAAGTCCAGGGGGACCTTGTGGGCAGAGGGGGTGAACGAATTTTTCGGGGTCAGGGTGTGGGGCCAAGTACGTATTCCTTGGTCCCTTTCGCACCTGCGCACGCATGTTTCAGAGTGACTACATCGTGGACATCAAGTGTTCGAACCTGTACGTGAACGCTCGTCCGACGCTCGTGACGCTCGATTACGTCATGGACATGGCCATCATCGCCACGTCGCAGCAGAACGGAGCCGCGCCAGGGTCCCCGCCCAAACACAAGATCGACCCCCACAACAGGTCAGCTCGTCGATGGGGTGGTGGTGCATGGTGGTGGTGGTGGTGGTGGTGGTGGCGTGTGTGTGTGTGTACGTGTGTGTTCGATTTTCCGACAGTGCGACAAAGGACTTGTGTACTGCATCGTGATTGTGACTGGCCAGCCACGTCAAACGCACTTTGTCATGTCGAGGAGGTCGAGGAGTGGCGTTCAATTTTCCACGAATGGCGCACATTGAATGAACCCTTGTCCGTGAAACACCCCTTTGTTCAATTCAGTACGCTGCGGCACCTTATTCTCGTTTGGAGGAAAACAGCGCATCACGATGTGGCGTGCAGCATTGAAGATCCTCGTTATTAATCAACGTTGACCCACGTGTGTTGCAGCCACCATCACTTCCGCCTGTCGTACTACCCGCACCGCCTGGCCGACTTCACCCGACTACTGGCGGACCTCGCCGGACCTCGGGCGAAGCAGACCGTCTTCGGGGATTTCCGGCCCGTCGACGAAGTCGAGGCGCCCGCTTACTACATCCACGTGGTTCAGAAACCCTCCTGACATTTCGACGGCTTCATGAGGAGTGTGATGTGTCTTAGTGTGCGGGGTTGGCGTCATACGTTTGCGTTATTTTTGCGCTTTGCTGTGCAGTTCAATCACCGTCACTGGTTCTTGTAGGGTGCATGGGCCTCCCAGATGTTCGTGTTGTTGTGTCGTTCTGGTGTTCGCGCCTTTTTTCCGTGTCGTAGCATTCCGATGCCAATTCCGTCTTCCAGTGTTTGGAACGACAGTCGGCGAACCTGTTGTTGCTCACAGACAGTTCCGTATGTAGATCTACGCGTGACCAATTCCGTCACAAACTCAACAGAGAAAAGATGAAAACTTTGCGGAGTCCTGCATCACGCGCATTGAACCTGTTTCTGGGTTCAAAGTTTTTGTAAGTTTGTTGAAAACTAAACACAAAGTTCGCCGTTTCAAGGCTATCACAACAACGTCTTTTTTTCTCAACGTAAACTTGAATATCGGTACAAAAAGAAAACAACAGCTATTTTTCTGTGAACTGAACGACGACAATGCGTCAGTTCCGCAAATGGCACCAAATATGCAAACGGTTTCAAGCAACAGGACAACGAACGATTTCTGATGTCAGAAAAACACAGCTGTGGAAATCGTGACAACACATCGCATCAACAAGTAGTCTGCGACTAAGTTTGTACCTTTGCGTCAACGGGTACAAAATTAAAAATTTTCGGTGTGAACACTTTCAAAGTGAGAATGGAGCACACCTAACCCAGGAGGGGTGTGGGGAGGTCGGACACACAGGGACGGATCCAGGGGGACAGGCCCCGGGGGTCCTGGCCCC
>JAAUXT010146128.1_pt1 | contig 47928 bp, 40 predicted proteins | sample 7278171 | NCBI WGS metagenome assembly JAAUXT01 (sample SAMN14350112, study PRJNA611818) | marine sediment metagenome | isolation source: surface marine sediment (1.8m) | place: French Polynesia: Moorea | collected 2018-08
AAATGATCAGTGATGAACTGCGAACGTTTGTATATACCACACGCTTTTTATGCGTAGCATTCTTGTTCTATTTTGAGTTGTCTGAAGGTTGTCAAGTTTACCCCCCTTCCCGGTCACAAAAACACTTTGGACTTGCCATTTGTGTCCATTTTGGGTCTTGTCCGAAGGTTGTCTGGTTAACCTCCCGCCCCCGGTCACAAGCCCACGTATCAACGGTGTTCTCCACTTGTCAGCTTTCCGTTGCAATGTTGCAGATGCCGTACATAGAAACGAGCGCCAAGGACCCACCTCTCAACGTCGATGCCGCCTTCCACGAGGTCGTCCGTGTTATCAGGTGCAGTTTTGTTTTCCGTAACGACCAGTACCTCACCGCTGCACTGTTGTGCGCAGTGCAGCCACATTGAGTTCAGCTCCGCAACAAATTCTGCAGCCGTTGGCCACAAGAGTCATCCATAGTAGTTTCCAAAATCTGGTATTCGCAAAACTTCTGTTGCAGGGAGCAGCCTGTGGAGCCTCAGGTCAAGCTGCGCAAGCGTCGTTTCAACTTCCGTCACCAGAGGGACAAGCACAAGTGTCGTCTGATGTAGCAGTTCAAACCGCCGCGTCCTTTTTAGTCAGCCGTGCGCACAGCTTTGTTCACAAGCAAGCTCAGTACGCGCCAGTATGACGCTTGGTCAGCACGTTGGACATGGTTCGGACATGTGTTGTGCGCACCTGTGTTTGGCACAGATGGTGGTTTCAGGTTTTGTGTTGGTCAAGAATGGTGCGGAACTGGTCGCCCACGGTAAAATGCGACTGAGAAAGGTTGAGCTTCTGTGCACGGAAGAAAACGCTCACGTGATGTGCAGTATCACCACGCGCAGGCCGCCCAGTGGTGAATGTAGAGTGGTAATCGTGTTTTATAGTTGTGCACATTGTACAACTTGTGATTGCAATGAAATTGCCTGATGCCACACAGCCTTATTCCGTACGGCCAGGCGTGAGTGTGCTGCTTACAGATTGAAGAGAAACAAATCGAGTGATTGTGTTTGGAAGCGAGGAAATCGCGAATTTGTGCGAGAACATCGTGCGTGTCCGATTGAGACAACTGTCTAGTCTTTTGGAAGTTTTGTCTGTACAGATCTGTTGTGTGTCAGAAAGTATTTGTCACTGAAAGAGAAGAGAACAATTTCAAATCAACCTCGAATGTGAACTACTTTCTCGACCGGAACGACACAACTCTTTCAAGACAACGATCGTTTTCAAATTTGCTGCAGACCCACAGGTCAATTTATTTGACATAAAATATAGAGCCAATATACATCGTGGAGTGTTCTAACGACGAGGAATCCTAAAGTCCGAGTACAACCCCTCTCGATTCACGCCATTGTTCTGTCCTTGGTTTTCGTCATCAGCGTGCGTGAACAGTTCAAATTATTCGACACAATTTCCATTCACAACGTCACCAAATGGAAGTGGAATTATCAGGGGAATGGTGCAGACGACAAGGGAAACGGACCTGGATTACCACGGGGAAACAAAAAGGCAGTGGACCGTGACCATCTGCAGGTCGGAACGAGAGAAATTTAATTATGAATTTCCATTCCTTCTCCGAAATTTTGGAGGTTTCGTCGCTTTTCAGCAGAAGTGAGTTTCGTGAAATCAAAACTTTTATCGAAGATATTTTTTCTTGAATGGCAGTTTCTTCTATCTGACCTACAATAGCAGCAACACTGAATCTGAGGCAATGGAATCATAACCGGATCGAGTGAACACATTCAAATTGATTGTATCACATGAGCAGAGCAAAAAGGTCAAATCATGAAGCCATCACAACCAGAATTGCACTGGAGAGTTTTGCTGGCCAATCACTGAACAGACTCAGTTGAGTTTTTATCATGAATGAGAAGGGAAGCAACAATAAACTCTTTGGCTACAAACAACTACACATAAAAAATATAGCTACCTCTATCTCAACAACAAACTACTACACTACACTCAAAAGTATCAATTTCTCTGTACTCTTCAATAATTTAGCATGGTTCAAATGAGAACGAATTGCCATGAAACTGAATATCTGAGTTGCTGTGGCAATCATTCCGCATCCGGTATCCTAACAACAGGTTCTACAGGAACGACTTGTGTTCACGACTCGCTGTCATCCGACAATGAGTTGAAATTCGATTTATCAAGTGTGGCTTACCGACGCACCAAATGTGTTTTTGAAAATTTGCGGTCACTCGTGAACAGACACGATGGTACAAGACGTCTGAATGAGGGGAACCCTCAGTTCGATCTGGACAGGAACGAATCGAAGCGAGGCCGCTTCGCCTTCTTTTCTTTTCAAAAAGACAAACGGTGCCATTCAACATGGTTATTGCAGTTGTAACTACAATCGCAATTTTTACAGTTGGATAAACTTCTCCGATAGAATTGAAATAGAATCAACACAATTGTAACAGATCTACAGATTTCAGTATTTCAAAAAATTCTGCAAGCCTCTCATGCAGTTTTGATCATCACAGAACAGTTTCTTGTGGAAATCTTACAGTGCAGGTGCACTGGAATTGAAACAGTATGTTGAGGCAAGTACCTGCAGTTAGTGAATCAAACGTTAACCAATCAATATGTGTCCTCATTTCAATTTCCGAAATACAACTGTTACGTATTCACTCATCCCACTGAACACTGTGAAGCAAGCAGTGTTTCTTTTTTTCCACGTGGAAACACAGCGGATTGACTAGTATGGAACACATACATAAAAATATACGTCATTATTGTGTTATAAGCTTTAACTCGTAATCATATCAAGGTCGAGGTCAGGGATCCAGAGGTCAAAGTTCAAATAGGTCTCGATCAGCTGCTTTTGTGAACAGAACTGGAACAAGGGTCAGTTGTGTGTGTCGTGTGGGTCAAAATGGGTCACTTATGGAAACAAAGGAACCCTACAGTCACTGAACGAAAGAAAAAGAGGTAACTTAGCGACCCATTTCAGTGTGTCTTCATACACGGTTGGACTCAGACAACTGACCCGCCCGATTCGTCCACCGTGCCTCAATATTCGGGTTTTTGCAGTTTCTCACTGCTCCTCCGCTGACAAGTGTATCAACAATGGGTTTTCTTCCTGGGAGACCCACAGAAACTGGGGTCTGAAAGAGAGAAAACCACGGGATGCTGCGCCTTTGTTTAGCTTCTGCCCAAGGTTTGATTCACGCATGCTGAAAACTTTGCGAGGAAGAAATCGATCAGTTGTCAAACGAACAAACTTTAATAAAATCAGATCAACTGATTTCATGAAATAATGCAGAGAACCAGCTCGATCGCAATTGAACAATAACAATACAAAGAGGAACGGGAACAGAGAATTCTGCGAGTTATGTTTTTCATTCTGCCCCTTCGCATCAACCACGAACGTTCTTTGATGATGTCACAATTGGCCAAATCATCTGGGACTGATAATTTGTGGTTTTGGAAGAAAATATAAGTGAAAAAATAAACCCAAACAAATAACAAATCGTTTTGTTTGCGTGACTTGTCAAGCAAGCTCTTTCTTAGACTTTACACCCAATGTTGAAGTTGAAAATGACAGAATGACCCGGGCATTGCTGCATCCAACACACTGTGATACTCTCAATCTCTTTAACTTTACATTCTCTCATGATATCAAGTTACAAAAACAATGCAAATCAATTATGACAGGAGCAACGAACACAATTTGTCGGGCGGCAGTGAAACGAAGAGAGAAATACTCAGAGAGAACGTTTCCACCTCTGCCAACGCAATAAAGGGTCACAAAATGGGATCCAAGTGAACTTTCTGTTTATCATGAGAGAATGTGCTGCGAATCGAAGTGACTCCTTGCTCCAAACGTTCCCCGTTTTCTTTCAAATATTACAATCTGATCATCACGTCACGGTTGTTCGCGTGGATTTTATATTACGATGTCATGCCCACACACACAATACACGATCTGGAATTTTATATTTAGCACAGAGACCATTGCGAAGTTGGACGCTGAGAAAGCCCAGCGACAGAAATTTTGGAATGTTTTCAACCTGTAGTGATATGCAAAAAAGTTGTGTCAGTCGACATTCGAGGTTGTGTGTGTCATGTGTGTGTGAGTGTGTGTGTACGCGCGTGTGTGTGTGGGCACAACACATTTTCTGTGGTGTTTCTGCATGTGACGTCTGCGATGGTGCTGTTCAGTTGGTGGTTGAAGCAGTGGCGTCAATAACTGTATCATGACGTCGTGATGTTTCTTTTCGGTGACTAGAGAAGTTGTTTTTGCGACGTCACGATGGCGTTGCTTTGGACTCGGCGGCGTTGTGGTGGAGCGGCGTCACTGCGGCAGCGCTCTCAGAATAGCGTGCACCTCCTCCGCCACCGACGCCAGCGCGAACTCAAACTGCTCCTGCGTGCGGGAAAGGAAAACACTGTTCTCGCGCGAAAACTCATCTTGCTCCCGTCACGTTAGACAACTCTTGTGGGTTGGACAGGGTTGTGTACGAGTCTTTGTTGGTGGTGGGATTTTTGCAGAGCATGGCACCACCCTGCGAGAAATGAACGTATGAATGTGTGCGTGCGCACCTTAGTTTTGACCATGATCATGCGCTGGTCCCGGATGTGCTCCAGCGTCGCAGCAATGTCGATTTCCTTGGCTCCTGCAAAACCAGACAACACTCCGTCAGACCTCTCACTCGCAGGAAGAAATTTTCCGCAGACCGAGTCCATTCACGTTGCCAACGTGATTTTTTGTTTGTCAACAACTCTGTACACGCGCGTGTGTGTATGTGTGTAAAGATGTGCATGTTTTGCCTTGTACATAATATTCAAAGCAGATATACGGACTCCCCAGAAACCTAAGGGTTGATGAGAATCACTGCCTACAGAAGAGCGGAACCACGATTTGTTCTCTAATGCGGAGTTACGAACTGTTCGAGTGCTTCTTCTATTTGGGTGCGACTTGCACATGGAAGATTACGATACCTTTGCTCATGCGGTTGAGGACCATATCTATGAGACTGTAGGTTCCTGTGCGTCCTGATCCGTCACTGCAGTGCACGACGATTGGACACGAGCGACCGCGATACGACTTGTTCACCTTCCTGCAAAAAACCAAGAATACATTTGAGACGAACGTCGAATTGCACGAATGCCGTTTCTGCAGGACACCGGAGCCGAAGAGAAGTGGGCAATAACTCCTACAGGCGCAAGTTATTCTCAGTTCGCGTGAGTGCCCCCCAAAAAACACGTGCTGGCGTCGTGCAATGGAACCAGCCAAAAACATGTGGTTTTGGCCAGCGCGGGCAGTGAATTGCGGCATGCACAGTGGACGCACGAGCCGAAGTGAAGACGGTTTTCTCGTTTTCTTCGCTCGGTGCCGGGCGATTGGCCCATGGCCCAGCGCCAGTCTGGAACGGCGGCGTCTGGGTTGAAAACGCCATCGGACTGCAATCTGTGGTGTTTCACAACATTCATGTGGCGCCTCTTTCCCCGAATCTGGGCGACCAGGCCGCTGAGGGCACGAAGTAGAAGATCGCAGTGACTTGCGCAAAAATTAACTGAATAACGACTCGGGGTGGGGGTATCATTGGGATCTGACTCTTGGGAGAAGGCCTTTCAGTCGATTTTGAAAACCAAGAACAAGAAAAGGAGGCACGTCGTCGAGAGCGTAGTCGGCACCGAGTGATCGCCACTGTGGACTCGGGTAGCCAGGGTGGGTGGTTCCCACAAGATCTCAGTGGTCATCAGGATGGGTGGCACAGCAACCACTTGTCTTGGCAGCCATCATCCCCCCCGCCCTTCAGTTGTAACCAAATGGCTCAGCTACAGTGACTGTGAAATACACGCCAGCATGAAAACACGAAACAGTAAAGGCCAGGCTGTGTGTGAGGACAAAGTTCTCGCACTTCTATCGAGCTGAGAGGACGACTTATCAGAACGGCCCACGACGCGCAGCGTCACGGGTCGTTCAAGTCGTCATCTCAGCGAGGTATGTAGTCAGAGAACTGTCTTCTCGCACGGTCGTCATTGTTGGTCGAGTCTACTTTTTTGAATGAGACTGACCCAGAATCGTCGAGCAGACGACCGGTCTGTTTTGTGGACAGTTTGGTCCTGTGCGTTGCGCTGTGTGGATGTGTTTTCTGTTTTGTCAGTCCGAGTTTAGTGACATTTTTCTGTGTGGCTGTGTTTGTGTTTGGTGATGGATTTGCTTCCCATTCCTGATCCTGAAGATGAAGACTCTTCTCCTGAGGACTTGCGTCCATCTCAGCATGACCAAACATTGCAGTTCATTGACTTCAATCCAGAAGCTGAGTAAGTTTCATTGTTTTCTTCATCTTTTTTTCGTGTTGTCTGTGTCAGCTTCTGACGAGTCCACCTGTTTTGTCTTGGTCTAATTCTGTGCCTGATTGCAGTGGTGGGAGCACATTGACTCAGCAGCCCCAGGACGCGTCCTTTGACCTTGGTTTCCTTCTTGATGAAGATCCTGTTGCCTTCCCCTCATCTCAACCAGACTGCATTCCTGCTCTGCCCGTGCCGATCTCGCTGCTGAAACTTCACGTTGGAGGGGGGGACGTCGAAATGCCTTCAAGATTCAAGCCACCGATGTCTAAAGACATCATCCAGCAGCTAAGTTCCAAGACTTTTGCGGAGAACACTCAAAGAAAAGTTGCTTGGGCAGTTTCTTTGCTTGATTCATGGTGTCAGAACAGGCTGAGAATGCCTTCTTGCTGTCACGAAATTCAGTTTTGCAACATCATGGCTCCCTCGACTGTCACGAAATCTCACTTGGCCAAAGTTCTAACTTACTTTGTGACTGAAATCAGGTGCAAGGACGGAGGCGAGTATGAAGGCAGAACTTTGTATGATATCATAATTTGTCTCCAGTTCCATTTTGAACGGGCTGGCATTTTCTGGAAGTTCATTGACGACTCTGAGTTCCAAAATTTGAAGTGGACTTTAGACAACTTGATGAAAGAGCATTGCACAGGGAAACTGGGCACAAAAACAAGGGCAAGTCCGATTTCATTCGAGGAGGAAAACAAGATGTGGTTGTGCGGGGCTCTTGGTGAAGATACACCAGACAAACTCAGAAACACTGTGTTGTTTCTTATTGGGATGTCGTGCGCTTTGCGCAGCGGGGAGGAACACAGGCGCCTCAGGTGTCCTCCATTCAACCCTCAAATTCAGGTGAAAAGGGACATCGACGGTACAGAATTTTTGGCTTACACGGAGGATGAGAGGTCCAAGACTTTCCAAGGAGGGTTGTACAGTTGTCCAAAAAAATCTAAAATAGTCCCAATTCATGGCAACAAACTGAGGCCTGATCGAGACCTGGTGCGCCTGTATCAGAAGTACATATCCCTCCTCCCAGCTAATGGCAAATCTCAGGCTTTGTACAAATTCAGTGTGTCGCCAAATCGTCAGTCTCCTTGCACCTGGTACACGGATAAGCCTTTGGGAGTAAACTCTCTGAAAAAGGTGGTGAAAACCATCGCACAACAGGCTGGCTTGACAGGAAAATTTTTGAATCACAGTTTGCGCGCAACAACCGCAACCCGATTGTACCAAGGTGGGGTGGATGAGCAGACAATCAAGGAGGTCACTGGTCATAAGAGCGACGCAGTTAGAATGTATAAACACTCAAACACCCAAGTTTTGCGCGAGGCGTTGAGAAAAATTGTCTCCGAGACATCAGAAAACAACATGTCCAAACCAGGCAGTTCGTACTGAGACAACAAGGAATATTGCGAAAGCGTCCTCAAGCCGAAAGTAGAGGCGCAAAGTCCTGAGACTGTTGCCCCTGGGTGGAACCCGGCTCACAGAACACCCTGTAAACAGGCAGACAAAGATGGGAATTGCACAAGTTTCTGTAGTCTTCTGCGCCGCATCGACAACAAGCAAAAAGAGTGCAAATTGAAACGTCTGAAACTGTCACTCGAGTACAAACACAGCCACTGATTTCGTTGACCTCGGTGTCCATCACTGTTCCTGTTGTGGTGTTGAGGTTTCAAGTCTTTGTGTTCAATAAATGTTCGTCTTTGTGCCCTTCACACACTTGTTCTGTCGGTACATTGTGCGGAAGAGTTCTTGCACTGGTAAGACAAAAGAAAAACGAGACCATCAACGACGTCCGTGCTAGAAGCGTTGCGCGTGATGCGTGTGCAACGCGAGAACAAGCTCTCTCTCGTGTGGCAAGAGTGCGATGAAGTGTAAACGCGTGTGACGTGAGTGTTGCACATGAAACCAACACCCGCACAGCCGTACAACATGTTTCGATTTCTTCACGGCTGAGTTTCTGTTTGTCCGTCCAATTCGTGACTTCAGTGTCTTCTTCACACATCCGAGTCATTGTGTCTCAGAAACTCATTGTCGAGAAACAGTGAACTCGAAATGTGCTGAGAATCTCCGTTGATCCTCCGAAGCTTTATGCATCAAAGGAAGCCACGTAAATGATTCCGAGGTCTTAAGTCCGTCACATGAACAAAGCAAGTATTTTCACATGAAGAGCTAAAACCAAAGTATCAACAACAGCACCTGCATAATCATATCATATCTTGTCACGTTTTAGTTGTATTTGCGACCAGTAAAAATGGTCTCGATCTTCACGCTGATTCCTGGTGACAACGACGACAACACTTGTGATTGGTTATTTTCTTCACTTGCAAACGCAATTGATTGGTAGTCGGAACCAGCCAATGAGAGCACAGCATCCCGTTCAGTACAGGCGTGTTTAGTTGTGAAGCAGAGCAGCTTTGACCACATGATCACTTTTGTGACTATGCAATTTGTCATTTCACAACTGCACATCACAAAAGCTCGGCACGTGATCAGCAGAAATCAAACCAGCTGAGTGAGTGTGAAAAGGTGATGAGAGAACAGGAGCGGAGGTCAAGGTCAAAACTCTCCTGAGGAAGCAAAAGTCAGCCATTCCAAACAAATTGGGTCAACTTACGAGCTCGTACTGCGATGAGGTTTGATCATGCGTCAAAATTCCCATGTTTGGACCCAAAGACACTTCAGCGTTGTTTTCGAGTCAAACTTCTTCTGCTGTTATTTTCCAGCTCTCCTAAAAGCTGATTTGTCCACTCCTGTTTGGATCGTTTGACATCGATAAAACAGTCTCCGTTCGTCCAAATTCCAACTTCCTCCAATTTCCCAACTTGGCACTGAATTTGTGCATAATGTAACGGCAACGAACACCACTTTTTGATGCCTTACCCCACAAACAGATCTAAAAATACTCCAAACTACTTTCATGCAATGGGAATTGGAATGGTTTCTGAGAAAACTGCTATAAACCCATTTTGTACAAGCACATGCCAGAAACGAGGAGACAAAAACACCGAAGAACAGAAACAAGTTGATATATGATACTGTGTGGACGAGGCTGTTCTCCTTCAATTTCAAAAGAAAGGAACAAGTTCATTTTGAGTTCCAAGCTGTTCTGAAGAATGGACTGCGCAAATTGAGAGTGCGAATGCAATATTTCCTTTCTGATCACTTCACGTCGCCGTGAACTACGAACAGGTCCAGTGAATTTTGCTCAGTTGGTCTCACGGGTCAGGTCGCAGGAACGGAAGTCACAATGAAACAAGCCGGATCCATGGGTCAAAACGGGTTTCCACCAGATGGGTCATGCACACAAAATGAAGTGATGAAAGACACAGGGAGCGGATCAGGACAAAAGAACTCGCGTGTGCGGGGACAAAGTCTCATCGCAAACCAAACGCTTGAAGAATTTTCCATAATCAGATTCAATCAAAGGCAAAGCAGCAGGGTGGAATGTCAGTGAATTGCAAACCAAAAAAATAGAAAAACAGAAAAATAAAAACAAACAAAAGATAAAGAATTGCGAGAAAACTTTGCAAAGAAAACAAAACTTCAACGAGAAGTTCTCGGCCAGGCGTAGAGTCTGCCCTCTCTCAGCTGCTGTTGTGGTCTCAAAGGTTTTCAACTTTCGTTCCCGCGGAAAACTCTTCAAGTATTTGCGTGATTTGACACATGCTGCACAATGTGTGAGGACGGAAGCGCGGAAACGTGTCTCTGATAGGCTGGTTCCAACTCATCACGTGACGTTACAACGGGCCAATCACCAAGCGACATCAACACACATCGACCACTCACGTGTTTCCATGATGACAACATGAGTAAAAACACTGAGTATGTACACTGCAAAAACACAAAAGTCCGCCATGAAAACATCTGCAGAACAAAAATTTGAAGCTGGTTTCCGAAAAGAAAACAAGCAGGCGTTTTCAAGGTGACATGATTTGCAGTTTTCACATTTTTGACGACTCGGAATCTTGTCTAAATACCCAGGTCACATTGATGTTCACAATGACACTGTTTGACACTCAGAACAAACAATAGAACAATTAGTTGTTTGGTGATGCTCCTCTTCGACATCGCACTCCTTTTTCAGCTGCAGGAAGCTCCAGTTGTTTTTGTCCTTCCAATAGAAAGGTTGTCTTGTGGCCGACTGTTGCGCGTAAGTATCTTCCAGCTTTTGTGCTGAAGTTGGATTTCCGACTGATGCCGGTGTGGTACTCTCTGTGCAAACTCACAACACACGCGTGTGATGTACGTGTGTCTTTTGTCAGTGTGCGTGTATGTGCGTGCGTGTGTTGCAGTGGAGCCTGAGTTTGTGTCTGTCGGGGAGGGGGGGTACCAGAACAAACGCTTGTTTGCTTTTGTTCTTGTGGACAACAAACAAACGGTCTTTCTTCTTTCGAAGATGAATAAAAATTCATTCACTCGCAGATCGGGCGCATTGTCGGCGTTTTATTTTCCGGTGCAAGTTGTCCGTGCACATGCACGTTGGCGTTGACGTTGTCGCACTGACCTGCGGAAGTCGAGAAGTGCCTTGGCAGAGGCGGGCACGCCGAGGTCGGGCCAGGTAAGGAAGTGGAACTGCGTCACGGTGCGCGTCTCGTTCGTCTGCAGGTTCTTCAGGTAGAAGGAGCGCACCAGGTAGTCGTCGCACCAGATGTGCTCGGAGACCAAGTGCACCTGCAATACCGAAGACCATATGTCAAAGACAGGCACGTGTACGTGTGATGTGAGCCTGCAAACGCAGGCACAAGCAATGTTGCCGAAGGGACAAAGACGGCAGAGATGGCAGAGACGGCAGAGATGTGGCTTACTGTCTTCGATCTGGAAATTTTAAAGCGCAAATGTTATTCGGGCAAAGGCTCTGAATCGTTGGGGGGACTCAGGGTGAACACACCGGAGGGGCGGGGAACTGCTGTGCGAAGACACTGGAAAGACATTGGGGATAAAGGTGCAAGAAAATCCACGCAGACAAGACCCCATCACAGGCGCCACTGCCAAAGCTACCGGACTCGCGCCTGAGTACTCTGTGCGCTGCAAAAGTTACAGATGATCACACCCTCTCGTTCAGTCAGCCCTCTTGCTCAACCCATTCCAGTCCCCTCCCCCAGACCCCAACCACCTGCCGCTCCCTGCTCACCTCGTAGATGTGATAGAGGTCGGACCCTTCCTCAGGCCAATAGCGATGGCACATGGCGACTCCGTTCTCCGTGAGGCGAGTCAACATCACGATCACCACACTGCCTTGCTCCCAGACCATCTGCAAATCACAGTACAAGAGCGTTGGAGTAAGAGTTTTGTGGATTCAGCGTCGCCTTCGGACACCGCTTGTTAAGGTTCGGGTTCACGACATCTCGTACTCTGCCGTCGTGATTCCCGATGAATCTTCCGTTCACAATTTCTCCATTTTGACGAAACACGGGGTTCAAATCAAGGCTCGCTTCTTCGAAATTTATTCACAGGCCTGACTGGACTGCACGTACCTGCCAGAAATCTGCGACCGTGTGAGGCAGCGGACCCTGTGTAGCGATGTAAGCCGGGTTCCGGGGGTCGTGGTCCGTCTGAAGAAGCGCATCAAAAACAAACAAAGTGAACAACTGGCGAGTCTGTGTCCGTCAACAGACCGTTTGTCTTCATGCTCGACCTGTTGTCTTCATTCAAACAAATTTCGACCATTCTGCCAAACAAGAGAACAACGAGACTGGCAGATGAAAATACAATTTGACAGTTGAGTAGAGCGAACTCAGGGCTCCAACTGCTCGGACAACAGTACTCACGATGGTGGAGGCGTTGATGTAGTCGGATCCGGACACATTTGTCTTGGCGTTGAGCACAACTCGCGAGTGGTCATCTGCGGAAACAACGAACATGTCAATCACGACTGTTCGCTTCAGATGAAGCTCAGACATGGCTCGTGCTGCGAATTCAGTGGCAACAAAGCTTTTGTGCACCTGCCACACATCAGCACCCCCACCCTGACTCACACGGCAGAACGTCACTGTAGCGTGTTTTGCGCATGTTGCTCGGGTCCATGGCGGTCGCGATGGAATTGGGTTCGGCGTCGTAGGCGCAGAGGGCTTCCCACTCCTGGTCGAGTCGGTCTCGGTTCTTCAGGTGGTCCTCCATGTACGACTGAAACAGCCAACAGATCCGCAGGTGCAACAAGGTACAACATCACCACACGCGAAACGGAACAGCTCGCCCTGCGACAGGAGGGGGCGAGAAAACCTCACGCCCCAAGCATTGGACTTGTAACCTCAGTACCGTCGCCGTAAGACTCATGAAGAAAATCGGTGTGTCCTCACCAGAACGATATGCCCAGTAGAGATGTCCATGTTGGACGTGACCGGTTCTTCGCTCCTGCAAAAACACAAAAACAACACGTCAGTGCGACCACGGCAAACCGAACATTTCGACCGGGTTCTCGTGTTGCTGCCTGTTTTCTCAGTGAGCTCTAGTTGTGTCCCGCCAACTTACCTGCAACGCTCTGGGTCTCAAACGAATCAACTTTGGCTGCACGAGTTGTGAATGGTACCAAAGAGAGAAGACACAGAAGAGCCTGCATATTTCTGGGCGCTGAACTCGAGCCACTGTGTTGGTTGCTCGGGGCGCTCGGGTCATTTTCCCGCGAGCCCTGCCGCTGTAGATACCTGTACTGATGCAGGTAGATGATCTCAGTTCGGCTGCACGGGTTCGACCCGAACCTCTCGAACCACTCGTTGACGTGGACAAACGCGTCGCCACCGTCGTACGCCACGTCCTGGAAGCTCCACGTTCGCGCCGCTGTCGTCCACGTGTGCGCCACGCCGTCTGGCGTGCTGACGCACGAGCGTGGCGGCGTCGCGTTGGCGTCGGCATGGCTGCCAGGCAAACGGGTGCTGCGAGCCACAGCTTCACGTCGGGACGCAGTCAGCGCGTTCGTGAGCGACAGTGACCGCGGGATGTGCGTGCGCGTCACATTGTCTTCGCGCCAGAAAGTTGGTCCATTGCTGTGCATAGTTTCTTCTTGTGCGTTTGGGTTGCTGGATTGACCTTCTGCTTGGGAGGAGGAGTGCTTTGTCTGTTCGTTGAATTGGTCAAAGTGGTTGGCATGCGCGGTTGTGCAGTTGCCGTTGGCAACATCGGAAACCTCACGCTGCGTCGCTTCGTTCCGCTGGTTTTGTACGGAGTTCGCACCAGCTGCATCGCCAGTTGCCGCGTGCAGCGTGTTCAAGTGCTCCTCCCGCGGCGTCGTGTTGTGGTTTTGCATCGACTGCAACTCTTCTTCTGTGACCGAGCAACTGATGGTATTTTGCATCGTTGCGGTTCTTGTTCTGCCTTTAGCCCACTGATATCTCAGTCCGTGCTGCGGAATCAAATTTGCAGTTTGCGGTGTCTCCTTGCAGTGTGATGGCCGCTATTCGCTGCTGCTTGAAATGGATTCACATGAACGCGTGCCTGACTTTCCCTGTTTCGTGATTGAACAGGGCAAGACCGACACGTGCACCGTTCACGTTGTTTTCAGTTTCTGACAACTTGAAAAAAAACCTGCCGTTTGCTTTCTGTGTGAGGCGGAAAACTCCCATCCAAAATAATCCCTCGATCAAAGTTTAGTCGTCTCATTCATGTTTCAAACATTGCCAACAGATGGTTCACAACCAATAGATCTATCAACGTTGCGTTCAGAATATTGCTGAACCCATGCAGTCTGCAAAACGAGTGTGTTTGCAAGACTGACACGCACCAGCGTTCACAAATTCAGTGGATCAGCCCACTGAGTGCGTGTTTGCGCAACATCCCCGCCTGACGGCTCACTGATCAGGGTCCGATCCTTATCCCCGCGACGGGAACAAGAGACCATGGAAAACGTCACACTGTAATAATCAGTTTGCAGACGTGAGAGTGACAAGTTCTCTCGTGCCGTCGGGCGGCTGATCGGAGGGTCAGTCGTCGGGAAGCAAATGTTTCTCTTGCATCAGTGCGCGACGACGCGACAGGAAAACCTGGCTGATTGAACAACTGACCTGCCATGATTCACGCGGTCAACAAAGCAATCTCCGAGTCCAATCGACGGGACGACTGTGGGAAGGAGGTGCAGCGTGCTGCACGTTCCAAACCACGGAGCGCAGTAATGCCGCAACGCCACAACCGGGATTCCCCCAAATTCATCAAAGTTGGACACCCCGTCATCATAAAACCATCTGAAACTGTCGCCGCAAGTCCCTCTGCTCAAGCACTCCTGCTCTGGCGACACATGACACCTCTTCCCACTGTTGCCTCCCACGAAAAAGCAAGACACTCACGTATGAAAACCATCAGATCACCTTCCACTGAGTTTCATTCCATTCGGACCCCAAACATCTGGGAACCACCATCAGCTAAGTAGGTCAGACCGCACGGCGCACGCCAGGTCAGTTCAGGCGGCCCTCCCACCTGCCTACTGCCCTGTCACAAAGTGACGCACTGTTCACGCAGTGCCTCCACCTCTTCACGCGCGTCCCATCTTGTGTGGACCCTCAATATCAAAGCCAAATCCCACAGGCTATTACCATATGGCACACACGGCACACTCCACTCGATCTTTGCGCACAGCTTTCCAAATACAGCTTGGGTGCACACGAAGCCCTGACGTCACTGTTTGATGCGGGGGCTGCTTCTGTCCTTATTCGTGCAGCCACTTCAGTGGTGCTCTGAGTCCAGCTCAGGCTTAACCGACATCACAAACACAGCTTCAAAAGCTCGCAGTTCGCACAGAGCGCTGGGAACTCCCCGAGAGTGACAAAAGAACCTGTCTACGTCACGCCGTTCCGCACGGACATCACGCACCGTCGGTGCACTCAGGGCCTCGTCCCAAACCAAGGCGTTTCAAATCTTCGCTCTTGCTCGTAAAAATTCCACGACAAAAACTCAAACCGCAGAGAAACCTGTCGTCGCTGCTTTTCCACTGTTGCTTCTTTTTTCTCTTCGTGGTCATTGCTTCGGGAGACGGAGAACTTGTCAACAGCGTCCCCGGAAACCCAACACTGAATCCTGCTGTTCGAGCTGTTGCACGTTTCCATGGAGACCATGAGAGGGACGTTGCAGAAACCTGCTGATGTGAAGCAATTAGCAGACGAAGCAGCATAAATTCACAATTGCAATCACCAGGAGACACGGACAAACCGGAAACCAAGAGCTGTGAACACGGAGTGATCACCCCTGGTCACCGCCGAGCAGCCCCCAGGTGCGGGGAGGATCACGACAGAGAATTTCTCGGTTGCAATCACTCCAACACCCACTTCCCCTGGCGGTGATCAGGGTGATCGCCACTTTTGCCAGTGCGTAGCACAGACATCCTGCAGGGTGCTGAGTGGCGTGCATAGTCCACCATCTGTTTGGCCTCAACCACAGATACGTACAGTCCACACAACACCCAGAACCATGGATTGTTCTCTGCTGCTCTTGGATAACTTTTGCCAGCCTTTCCAGTTCGAGATCCTTGTGTGGTGGGTCTGATGAACAGTTCCTCAAAATGTTCCGTCTTTGTCCAATTTCACTGGCAGTGTGGTCCGCTGTGATCGTTTGTTCGCATTTCGCCAGGCAACCTTTGATATTTTATTCTGAGGAAGACAACATCACCTGTTTGTGCACGCGTGATCCCTTTTCTGCTCCACAAACGAAGACCAACGCATTTTGTAGGCCGCTGTCATGTCAGCAGGAAAATCGCCGGAGTGTGACCAAAATGTTTGGCGCCGTGATGCGTGGTTTTGAGTGAGTGAGTGAGTGAGTGAGTGAGTGTCATCTTGCGGTGGAGCCCGTTGACAGAGGCTGTCTGGAACCTCAACTTTGCAGGCGGAGCGCCCTGGATCCACCCGAGACTCCGGATTTGCTGCTGTGGTGTAATTAGCAAAACCGAGCAGCAGCGGAAGAGTGACGCTTGGATTAACATATCAAGCCGCTACTGCAATTGACAAGGGCGCATTTCCACTTTCATCTCACTTCCCTTGCTCAATGTTACTCAAATCCCATCTGCATCAGATCCAGAACAGCTCCTGCCATTGCTCGGGTAAACCAGCTCATGGATGGAGCGTTCCTACACCAGCATCGTTGTGCACGATTGTCAACCCTGTCCTGGAACTTTGATCCGATACCGAGTGTGGCAAATTTGAAATAGCACTTGTGCAACGTCTGGCTTCGGCCCTCGAGAACAAAGTCAGCTTTCCTTGTTTGAAAACCAAACGACTGCAATTTTTGCAGACACAGAACACTTTTTTCATGGGCCTTGTCAGTAAAAAATGTCTCCTTCCCTCAAGACAGGTCTCAATCCAGAAGCGAGAGGCGGGATGCTTCAATCTTGTAATCTCAGCTTGCTTTGCAAAAATTAATCAGGATTTCAAAAAAATGGAACTCTCTCGGAGTGACCCGGTTTCAGTTTCAATTTTGACGTCGCTTCTACACCTGGCTGCCACAATGACGCGAGAAGAAGACATGACGGGGATGCGTTGAAGGAAGCGGCACAAAAAGCGGATTGGAACGGAAGCGGATTGGAGGCAGCGCTAATGAGGTGGACTCGAAACGCCCTGCAGCGAAGCGCAACATGCGACACAGTAACTAACATGGAGGAGACGGCACGGTGCTGGAGCGCCGTGCTGCAGGGACACGGTGTGGAGACCCCGCACGACACTGATGACGCCTTGATGTCAATGTCCAATGCAAAAAAAACCCTGTGATTGTCATTCAAGTGAAAACAGAATCATAATCCTCCGACAAGGCACCTGAATCTCTGTCCGACCATTGTCTCAAAGAACTTCTGGCTTCAACGTCTTTTGGTCGCACTGAGCAATTTAAATGCACGAAGAAGAACTGGATTGCTTCACAGGAGGAGTCGGAGTAATCTCGGGTTGGTTGGTCAAAATAAATCAGCATTTCTTCTTTGAAATTCTCTCAAAGTGACAAGCACCCAGGGTCCTTTCTGGTGTGCACGTCGCACCTAGCTGCTACAGCGGGACAAGACAACTACGTTCTTCTCGACCAACTCAGGGAAAGGGCTGTTGAAACCAAAGTTGAACCACGATTGCAGACCTGACAACTCTCGCACGAGTCAGATGTTGACTTCCACACCTTGCCTGCCAAACAGGGTGACAATCAGCGCTGACACTGAGCCTCGACACTGTGTTTGATAGGAAGGGGAGCCTGGGGCCTGGAATACAATTGTGTTACATGTAATAGACTTGCTTCCCAATCAAAGGTAGGACGGTGGATGGAACTGAGTCACAGGATATTCCCTCCACCGCGGCTCCGGGGAAGATCACATGCGCAGGCATGGAATCCTGCTCTGCAGGGCCTAATGAGGCCAACTTGCATGCAGATGCAGACAGTGCGCTCTGGCCCGCTTCTCGGGAAAGCAACCAAAATCTGAACAGATTCAGTTCAAATTTCCAAATTTGATATTTTTCTGATCAGACTTATTTTGAAAAGTAAAGTGTGGGGTGCTCCACAGCGGAGATGTTTGACATGTCGGAAGTAGACTGAGGCTGGTTTGTTGTGCAGCTTTGAGCAAATTTAGTTTATCACTGCAACGTCGAACTACCGAGCGAAGGAAAGAGGAGCGAATCCGAAAGGTGCTCCGGGCCGCCGGCCAGGGATCCTTCAGTCAACCAGGCCGTTTCGAACAAAACGCACGGCTCAGACCCAAGCACGAACGGGCGGGCAACAGAAGGAACTTTGTCCCGTGTGGAATGGAAGAGGCAGTTCAACGAAATGCTCATCAACACTCGTTGCTTGAAGTGCCGCACAGAACGGCCGCCTCGCAGGCATCTGGTGAACATCTGAATACAAGGCCGCACCTGCAACAAGCGCACGCTGCTGGACACTCCCCTTTCTTTGTCATGGAGAAAGGGCCATTTCTGAAACAAAAGTCATGATCAGCGAGACCCAAACTTTCAGTGCGACGCAGCGCGACTAAGACTTGAGCTGCGCCTCGCACCCTGCACTCGGCCCACTGATAAGGCTTCCTCGTCGCCCCAGGTGTTCGAACAACAGACGACCCCCTCAGAGGATACCCCCCTTTCCAATCTCTTCTGGGCCGAGCAATGACTTTGCACTGCCGTCAACAACTCTCTCAACTTCGCAGTTCGAACACCTGCAGAATATCCCACGCACAGTCCAGTTGGTGCCTGCGGCTGGAACAAGACACGCTGGTTTTTTGTCGGGTCTGAGAATGTTTTGATGCAGGTGTTCAATGCAAACCCGGGCTCTTCAGGTGGGGCCATTTGACGAAGGACGTGTTTGACCACACTGACTGAACATTGCATTGGGTTTGACTGCCTCTGCAGAAAACAGCCGACACTTGCGCGGGAAACACAATGCTCGCAACATGAGAAGCACAGGCAGGGTCAATGGACGTCGATGTGAAGCTAAAAGGTTCCATTGACCGTGTTTGGTGGCGGATCCACTGAACAAGATTTCTCGTGTTCAAACACGTGGCTCACAAAGACAGCACTGCGATCTCTCTTTCAGTGAAGCAAAACGTGGGATGTTCTGTCGTCACCAGTTTCCCTGTTCACAACATCCAGGTTCCCGATATTTGTCATCGAGCAGCCCCTGCATTCAAGGAGGGCCTTGCTGCATGTTGGTCGGCCGCTTTTCGTCCTCCCCTCCCGAGTCTGGCAAATGCGGAGCTGCAGGTATGGATTTACTGCTGTGTAATGGACAGTTAATTACGGCTGTCTCCTCTCGTTCGCATCTCGTCGCCGAGACAACGAGGAGTGTCGCTCTCTAACTGGCGCTCTGAGCGCACGGAGCGCATGTGCACCGCCAAAATGGCGCTCACGGACATGGACATGGACACGGACACACACACACACACACATGTACGCTCACACACATTCGCGCTGGCGCAAAACTGTGGCACACACACACACACACACACACACACACACACACACACACAGAGGTTGCGCCGGGACATGGGTCTCCAGGCAGAAGTAGACCACAACAGAGTTTCTGTGTGAAGACACACCCTTTGTCCCAAACGGGAGTATCAAAAGAAGTAGTGCATCTTGTTTTCTCTGGTATGAATTTCCTTTATTTGAATGGGACTTGGCACCAGAATGTGGGGCACAAGTAGGGGTGCGTCTTGTGTACGGGTGTCTCTTGCACGGAACTGTGCGCAAACACTGCAAGACATCAGCAAACGCATCAAATGCGGCTCTCTCAACGCAATCTCAGAAACACGCTGCAAAGAACACAGAACAACCAGACGTGGAGTGGACAACCAGAAACCCTGCGCTAGGGTCAGCGACGCTCCCACCCAATACCCGGAGCTTCGTGTTCGCCGACCTGCAGCTCTTCCAGGTTGGCGGCTTGGCTCACAACGCCACCGGACCCCTATCCGTGCTCCAGGCGTGACGCCCGGGCAGGGGGGGAGACGGGCAGAGTGCAAAAACCAAGACGAGGCGTCACGTGTGACCCTCCTTCCAGTGGTTACTGATTTCCGAGGCACCTTTACATTTCACACAAACCAAAGCAACGCGGCAGATGTATTCTTGCAAGGTTCACACTTGTCAACATGCATGTGACACTGCCCGCACCGCGTCTCATGGTGACTAAAACCACGCTACAACGGCACAATGAGGCACAGCCACAGTGACCGCAGTAGTTTTGAGAGGCTCAAACAAGGACATCGAGGGGATTCCAGGAAATGTCAGTGGGCAGCTCATTCACCTTGACGCGTCTCCGCCGCAGGAAATTAACGCCGCCTTCCCCAGCTAAACCCGCTCTGCTCCGAGGCAGGGACAGCAGATCCGCACGGCTCGGCGGCGGAACGTGAGGGAGGCGCGTCCTTGCAGCGACGCACGCTTCCCTCGTAGCTTCCTAACCCTTGTCTGAGATGGTGCGAAGACGCGTGTTGCTTGTCTTTTTCAACGTGCAGCCCATACAACCTACCTGCTCAAATATTGGAAAATTGATGACGTTTTCTTGTTTTCATCGGCACTTGTCTTGGTTCGCGTCTTGGTTTCCTGGTCATAGTGCTGACAAAGTGCTGAGACAACCGTCACACGTGTGGCCTCGTGATGCAGAAGCCTGACGTTTCGACTGGCACGTGCCTCGCCACGCTTAAATTGAATTTTTTGTGTCTTTGCTTTCAAAAACCGAGACCCCACCTCTGTGCATAGACACCCCCCTCCAGTTTCTACATTTTTCTCCGATACAGGCAGCGAATACAAGCAAAAAGAAGAGATCAAAGATCAACGAGCCCGCGGCTGCACGTGGCCAGCATTACTCCTTTCATCCCGGTCACACCCCTGCCCCAACCGCTGACCCCCTGCCCCCCCCCTCATCGGCGAACTCACCCGTCCACACACCCACATTTACCGATAGTGATTGCCCTTAGCCCGAGGCCTAACCGGCGGGAGCCGGGGCCACAGGCTTGAAATTGATTTGAAACTGAGGTCACGACCCAAAATCCTGGATCCGCTCTCTCAGGTTCTCACAACCGTCGAACAACAGATCGCGAATCCATTCAAAAACCCATCGGGCAAGCGGTCAGTCTTTGACGCAAAAGTTAGCCCGCGGCCAGTCACTCAAGCTAGTGTCGTTTTGAGACGGGAACACTATTCCAAGATGCAGTTTTCCGTCGCTGACTTCTTTCAGCTTGGTAGGCAAAGGTTCTGGTAATCTATGACAAAAGGCCTGAAGATGAGATAATGGGAGATCATCAGTTTTGAAGATTAGTTTCGTAGCTTGTCATTTGCGTCGTTTTGCGGCAGAGCAATTCCGCCCTGTCGTCCAGAATCGTCCCTGACAAGTGATTTCGCCCCCGACCTGTCACACCCGTCTCACAATTCATGCCATTTGGCTCCTATTCCACCTGCTTGCTGAAACAATAGATTCCGAGAAAACATTTGAAGAATGACAAGTTGTCTTCCACACCCAGCACACAACAGCCACGGAAAGGCGAACAAACTCATCACATCGTCCCTGAAGCAGCGCTTTGAAACTGGCGCGCCCCAGACGGCGTGTATTTGAGAGCGCACGGGAGTAATCACGCCCGGCTGAGGAAGGCATCACTCTTGAGCGCGACTCAATCCATCAGCCGCCGTCGTGTCTCCGCTGCGAGGCTTCCCTCCCTCCGTCCCACAGAGAGGCCTCCCGGCCCAGCCGCACACTCCCCGCGGCCGTGTGCAGGGACAGGGCGTTTCTGCATCCTGTCCTCGTGTGATGTCCCCACTTCAAGTCCCAAGTGCCTTCGAGGGAAACAAGACGCAATCTAGGTCTGTGAGTACGATGCGTCACGAAACATGTGCTGAGGTGGCTTTTGAACACCCCAGGGACGGTCTTCCCCAACTCGTCCCACACCCTCGGGGAAAAGAAACAGAGCGGGGTTGGCCGCATCTGATTGAGGCTGATTAGGACGCAATTATTGCAACTCGAGTTGTCAAGATAACGCTCAACCGGCCAACTTTTTACACGCACAGCTGCTGACTGCGAAGGGGATCCGCGCTCCAACCAGGGACGGGAGTGGTCGCCCACGACGAGGGGATCACCAATCAGCGGAGGGAGCTTCTTGGGAGTTGGACAACTGTTGGGGAGGAGTGTGGTTTGGTCCCCATTTGTAGGGGAACCACGGCAAGCCCGAAACAGGACACACAGATCGACCTGCCTGGCGTCGGATTCAACACTCAAGACTGCACATCGACTTATGAGTGACTGCTGCTCGAATCATCTCCCGCCTCACCCAGCTGGCCACGCCTACTGTCTACAATTGCAATTATGATCGTCACTTTTTCCCTCGACAGCACCAGCCTGTAAGTGGACAGGCTCCAAGGTCATCGACACAAATGGTCGCGTCGCATACAAGTGGGCGTAGCTATGGACACGTCCCATCTCCACCGCAAACCCGCATCAAGGCCAATCTTGGCAACCCAACAGCGACATCAAACGCGAGAGTTCTGGTGTGGACCAGGAAGAGACACGACTGTTCTTCCTTTCACCACTCTTTGCCCTTCTCCGTGACCACGGCAAACTGAGGGAGCCACAGCTATGAGGGTGGTTCGCCGGATTGAGACAAGAAGTTCCTGCACCTTCGTGAGGATTCAGGTTTGGATCACCACACATCTTCTTGACTTTTTTGCGGAGCTTGAGAACATTTGATGTTTGTTCACAACAAACACACCAGTCCAGCCCCGTGGTGATTCCTCACTGATCCTCTGCGTGTCTGCACGTAGAGTGACGTGACCCTTTTAACTTGGCTCTAAAACAGCCATCTCTCCGCAATGACAGTGTCTCATTCATGTAACACACTCGTCCATTTAGCTCCCACTAACCCGATCAGGTAGACCAGCATTAGCTGTGCAGTTTTCGTGTTCTTACTTACTCGCTCACTTCCGCAGGGCGAGGACTGAAAACGAAGATGTTCGTTTGTATCATGTTTGCATCATGTCACAGGGCTCAGGCACAACATGAAGCTGGGGCTTGATGTTTGGATTACAGGCTGTGAATAAGTCATTGGCCCTGAACAGGTCAGAGGCCGTGCATGCAAACTGGACCCACATGAATTGTCTTTCTGAATTTCCACAAGCAGAAGAGTATCATGCCCCCAAATTCATAAACTTCAAATCTTCTTGTGCTTTTGTCTTTCTTTCCTTGTGAACGACCCCACCTGCAGAGAACAGGTCAACCAAATGAATAATTTTCCTGCGTCATTGTTTGGTTCTGTGGTTGCGAGAACCCAAAAGGCCAGAGTCCAAATTCTGAACAACTCTTGGGAAGAGTCAACATTTTTGACAAAATATGAAGAACAAAATGAATTTCACCAAAAGTTTATTCGTTCATGACACACCACCTTTGGCTTTGTCGCCTCGGACTGTCAGCGGAGGTTTGTCGAACCAAGTCTCCCTGAGATTCATTGAGCCATGGGTATTTGTTGACGCAGCCCCGATAGCCTTTTGCGAAGAAGGGGCAACCAAATCAACAACGAGGTCATCAAGATGTGCTCAGTGCATTTGTACTGCCGTACATACCAACAAAATTTTCCTTGTTGGAGCCAGCGTGAGGTCAGTGACTGCCAAGACGTGTTTCATTGCGTCTCAACTTTCCTGGGCTGTCCTGCCAGTCTCCCTGTTGTTCCTCTCTCCGACTAGCAGCTAAGCTGACCAGCCAATCGACACCCAGGTGAAGCTGCGAAGCTAATTGATCCCTGACTGACAGACGGCTTCAACTTTGGCACCTTCCATTCAGCACCCCTCATCACAACTCGAACATGATGCAGGCTCCAGCTGACAAAATAAGTCACAAAATTCCCTTCTCCATGAATGACGAAACAGACCTTTTCTGTTCGGGACTGAGCACAAGACAGGAACTGTCAGTCAAGTCTTGTAGAGACGCATGCACTGCCTCTCGAATCCACTGGGGCCAATTTGGCAAATTGCACTCCTGGAGCAGTGGGAAAGAGTGGCTTATTATCTGCCGGGCATTTCAACAAGGTAGAATCAGGATTTGTCCTCCTTGTCTCGAGCAACCAACGCTGATAAGGACGCATGATGACTGCTGCAGGGTGACGGTGCTCACGTTGCAAACCTTTTTTTCAGCTTTCAAACAAACGGAGGAATGGTCGCAAATGAACGTCGCACTGTGTCTCTCTGTCTGACAGCACAAAAGAAGTGGGATGGCAAAATCAATTTCAGCTTGTTTCGACCAAGCATCATCCATTTCACTGTTTCACAAGCATGTTCTTTCCTCCCTGTGCAGGTTATCAAGCCGCGTTCGCAAGAGAAAGATTACAGGTTGAAACAAGTTGCCTTTTCCCCAAACCGAATGGAGACAACTTCCCAATTGCCACACTCTCCGATCTGGAGATGAGCTGTATCTTCTGCCTGCGTGTACGTGTGCAGAAAAACACAGTTTCAAGAACCCGCACGATGTCAAGAAAGAGACTTCGAGTCTTGGAAACACACCTTCGGAATCGCGGTCGTACCTCCCAACTGCGCCACCCGTTAGGAACTAATTACCGCTCCCGTTGCCCGGGAGACCAAGTGGCTTCTACAGTGACCGCAATCTCAAGAGACCAACTATTGTAGAACTTGTTTTTGTCAGTTTGGCGTGGCTTCAGATTGCATCTTCAAGGTGACATTCGGATTTTTTTCCGAGCAAACCTAAGGCAACAACAACTGAAGGGACAACGCTCTTTCGTGAAAAACAACGAAGCGACCGAATTGACAGGATATGCCAGAGCGTGCAGCAGGTGCGCGCTGAATGGGAGACCAGGAACACTGCTGTTGTTGAATGAAACCCATGACAAGGGTAAATCGGAGGTGTTTGCGGACAACGGGAACGGGAAAACTCACGGAGCTTGGTCAGAACCAGAGCGTCCTCGCCAGGAAGACGAGAATGACCAAATTTAGACAAAGACCAGAATTGCAAATGTGAAGAAGCCCTGGCAGACAAAGTGGTCTTGTGTTTGAAACGTTTTGAAAGAACAAGCAAAGAAGAATTTAAGCCAAAGTGGAAGAAAAGGGCCGATACGTAAATCGGTGTCTCGCGCTAAATTGGGCTTCTTTGTTCTTTCTTTCCTTTCCGTCTCTTTCTTCTTGATTTGCAATGTCGAAAAAGCAACACAATTTGCAGGGTCCGTGTTGTGCCCATTCACCAAAAGGATCAACACTGGCTCGCAAAAGTATATTGTGAATACATTTCCCCATCTGATAGACCACAACTCTTGCAGGTGCGATGAGACCAAGTATCCCAGACAGACAACTGGCTCACCAAAGAACCCTTGCTCTTCGGACGAGTCAGGTGAAAAGGACACTCGACGTGCGAGTGCCGCTACACTTCTGCGTCTTACTCCAACGATTCTTGCCAGAAAGAGCCACGGCAGTTGAGTCGACGGTCCTCGCGGTGCTCAAGAGACTTGGCTGCAACAAGACAAAGGCGAATCCTGCATAATTCCCTGTGTTTTGCAGGAAGCGGCTGCATGGAGCGCACGGTCCGCTTGTCGTGGACAGCACATCAAAGCGCAGTAATCCTCTTACACGACGAAGCCCGACATGCTGCGTGCACCACTTCCTTCGCACCGAGGAAACCTGTGACGAACACGTGACACTGTCTGGTCCGTCCGGTGATTTTACTTTTTCCGTTCTTCGATAGTTGGTTTGACGTCGTGTTTCGTGTGACGGCAAGCGTTTCTCATCCAGGGCGCGGATTTGCCAGCATTCCGCGTCGAGCAGAAGAAGGACGCGCATCCACCCATTCCCAACCCTCCCGCCCAACAAAAGCACTCAACAATTGCTGAAATGGGACTTTTTCATACCTCACACAACGTACGCGTCAAGCGTCTCCATGCCATCTTGACCCAGCTGTGGGTGCAGTGTCTGGACGAGGACAGACCAACAGGTCTCACGCGTCCTTCGTTCTTTTTTAACTGCGGACTCAGGCTCACCGCACCTCATCTCTACAGTTTGGCAATTCACGAAAGTCACAATTTTGTCAATTTGTGGGGAGAAAGAAAGAAAGAACAAATGAATGAATGAATGAATGAATGAATGAATGAATGAATGAATGAATGAATGAATGAATGAATGAATGAATGAATGATGCGAGGCCAGAGCGATGGAAAGAGGAAGAAGAGAGGAAGAATGGACCAATTTGCTGGGAAAGGGAAGCTGCGGACAGGTGGAATGATTCGTTCATTCGACCTAGATTCGCACAGCCATGTTCACATGTCCGCTGCCCGGGCCCGTCTCATTACAGCTGCTAATGGAGTGAGGAACGGGAGGGGAGGACACGGGAGGAGGGGAGGCGAGGAAATCCTCGTCACACACAGACAGATCCCATGCAAGGGGAGCTTGGTTTTGCACGAAAGCTGCAGCAAAAGTGCAGCGCTGCCCTTGCAGCACTGAACAGGCAAAGGGTAAATCATTTTGGCAGAAGTTGGGTTCCAGCTCTGTCAAGTTTAGAATGTTGCTTTTCACTGCAGTTTCATTTCCAGTCCGCGAAAGTTCCCGCAGAGCAAAGAAAACGCCACAATGTGAGCGTGAAAATGCAACTGTTTTCTGCTCAGATCTTCTGTGAGTCTGTCACCTCGGCTTGTGCACGGTCTTGTCGCAGCTAGACGTACTCAGCGCTGGTGCTTGTTATCCTGAGGTCTGACCATATGTCCAAGGGGCAAATGTGAGACAGGCACATGCTTCTGGGGTTCGGTGAACCAGCTGCATCACAAATGGGCGCAAACCTCTGTGAAATGGGCTTGCACCGTAACGTCTGGTTGGTTACTTTGGATCGCGGAGTGAATGACCAAAAGGAATCTTCACCGGTGAAAATGGGGGGTATTTTCTTCCACTCAGACACCGAAGAACAGCTAACAAACAACAATCAGCTTTCAGAATCTTACGAACTCCGTGGCAGTTCAAACTGAAGTGGTGGGACGAAGCCAGTGCTTTGAGTGTTGACAAGACAGTCAACACGCTTGACTGCACACATTTTAAATGCATTCTGAAACAACGAAGAACTGACGTGTCAAAGCGACGTGCAGAGCTTGTTCAGAACTCTTGCAATTACAACAAAATCAGCTGTGACCTCCAATGCAGTGGGCTTTTGTTCAGTGACTTGGCAAAAACACTGCGATGGTCTTTTGCATCTGTAAATGCCACTGTCAGGAAAAGTCAAAGAATGGATCAGTTTCAACAGCGACTTACCGACGAAAACTGTTCGGCAAACGTGACAGGAGTCTGTAAAGCCGGCCACACCAACACAAACTGTAATCCTTCGAACCAGTAACAATGCTTCTTGTCAATGTGTTTGGAATGCGATCAGACCCACTGACGTTGACCACAACGACACGCAGCAGGAATGAGAGACAGTGAACGACTCTCAGACGGGAAAAGCCGAAAACGGCTTGTGTTGCAAATTTGAACATTGGAATGTTTCTCCAACCGCAAGTGACCAAAGAAACGGCCCTTCATGTCACACAAACACATTGCAACCTTGGTGCCCCGCAAGCTTTTGAAGCTCAAAACGCTCAATGCCACACTCTCCAGGAAATTAAATTCGGAAATTAGGAGGCGAGCAACAAGGAGGTCCACCTGTCTCCCGCAGTTCCCTTGTACTCGTATTTTTGGTGATGACCAAACGGAATTGCCGCTTCTGCGCACAGCGAAACCACGCGACCAAAAAGGGCGGCTTCCGCTGTGGGCCCTTCACACAATGAGACCAAGATATCAAACACCATCCTCTTGCATGTTCACGGGAAAAAAGGCATGACGTGACAAGAGGCTTGTCTACTTGGTCAACATTGGTGGAGAACCAGGTGAGGCTGCCACGGCAGAAACCTCTCAAGTTCCTTCATTGGAGAAACCTTGCAAAGTCACAATGAGGACACGACGCTCCAAAAACCTCACACTCTGCCCCGAAGGCTGTGCAGCTGGTTCGAAACTTTCTTTCTCAAAACATGTTGTTGAAAAGGTCCCCGTTGGTTGGTCAGGTGGTGATCAACAAGTTCGCAAACGCTGCCTTTCAAACAACACACTACACAATCAGAAAGAAAATTGAAAACACTACAAAACCCTTCGAAATTTTGTAGAGGTTCACAGGTTCCAGAGGCCATTATCGAAATGTAGCCACAAGATTCTCTATGCTTCGACTCCTCTCAATTCATGTTTTCTTCGTCACCGGTCCCAGCATCAGCAAATCTGGATCGACCTGTGAATCGCAGGTAAATCTACACTTGGAGATGTCGTTGTCACACTAAGTCTGAGAGACTTTCGCAAGGGAACGCAATGGAAATCGGACCGGCCTTTTTCCCTGTGCCACTGCGGTCCTGTTCTTTCTGCAAAAAAGCACGCACCTCACTAAACTAACCTGCCTGGCTCCCTCGAGTCGCTCCTCCCTCCACTGAAAACAACATGCAAGAGCGCAAACACACGAGAACCCACTGAGAAAACAGCCTGTGTTACGACGTGCTGTCCACGCTCTACTCGGAGAAAAGACATGCGTACGTGTATGTGGAAAGACACATTGAGACCTCAGTTTACCAAGACGGAATCAGACTGATTTTGTCTGTTTCGACCTGACCAGTTCACAACCAGTCAGGTCATACGAGGTCAGGTCACAGCAAGACGTTCGGGACACATGTCAGAAGTGACTGTCGGATCCCAGGCTCGAGTTCCGCGACACCCTCAGGCCCCTTTGCCCTGATGCACGATCGTCGGCATTTTTCTCGCCCAGTCAGCATGCCACCAAACGCCCATCCTTGCGCCCGACATCTGCCATACGACGGTCACTCACCAACTGGACGTCGAGCTGCGGGAGCCCGGCGAGTGGACGGCGGCTGGTCCCTCGCTCGCCGACACGCTGCCGACCCGCGCCGCCACGTTGATCGGCTCCGGCTTCTCTGATGACTTGCTCTGCATTCGCTGCCGACACAGGTCCTGGAAAACAAGAACTGAATTGAAAAATTTTGAAATGACAAGACTTTCACAGCACGGTCACAGAAGAGCACTTCTGGAGTCGACGAACATGAAAACACGAACAAGGGGCCAAATCGTAGCGGACTGAACCGATTCACTCAGATCCGCTAGACACCTGGTCAGGTGGTTAGAGTTTGCAAGTGAAATGTCCATTGCACACATTCTTTTCTTTTCATTCTGTGCCAGCAGCACTGCTTGTTCAGTTCGGAGAGATTCAGCACGGCGGATTTTCATCCTCTAATGAGCACATGGCGCTGACAGCTGCGAGTGACGTTGCCATGACAACACAAACCCCGAGTCCCAGAGACCAACGTTTCCAAGGATACCCGGCCAAGAGGCCGGCAGACTGGACAGTTTACAAGTTGACCGCAATTGTCCACCTAACTTTGCATACCGTCTGAAATCACTTCAATGAGTTTCGAGACCTTCTCTTCTGGTGCCTCCAGAAGCTTCTTTTTTATGAACGGGGTTAGAACACGAGCTCGGCAACTGTGAACCGACAAAGGCGAATATGAAATCTGCAATTCACGGAAAAACGCGCAAGAGATCACTTTTTATCAAAGAGCGAAGCTGACTCCGTCGCGCTTGAACACAGCGCCAACACAAAAATTTGTTGCCACCCTTGCAAGTGAAAGCATCGATGGCTTGTGGTCTGAAAGTCACTGTTCAACGAAACGAACATCCCACAGGGAACAATCAAGCTACCTGGGGTTCCGCGCTCGGGAAGGTTCGTTGTGTACGCACTCAAAACATACGAGAGAGCAACTTCAGAAAAACAAGTCACTGCAGAACTGCAATTCTCAAGAAACAGTGCATTTTTCCTGGCACACCAGAACTCACTCAATGTGGCCGTTTTCTCAGTTCCACAGGTGCCTTGTTTCAGGAAAGCCAGCTGCAACTGGCCGCAAGAACTGCGTTTCTTTCACAGTGACTTTTTGCGCTAATGACAGCGTCTCTTGTCCAGCTTCCCTGTCCCTCCTCAAATCCGCGCTTTCACCTGTTTTTGTCTCCTGTTGTGTGTTTTTCACCTGAAGTTTCATTTTCTCACAGAAAGCAGTTCAGAGTGGGTGGACGTAATTTGATCTGTGGGGAGTTGTTCTCAGGTTTGGTCGGGGGTGGCTTTTTCGAGCCGGAAAGGCTTCAGACCCGCTGACACCAAGTCCTGAACAAAATCTATGCAAGAAAAAGAAATATTGGGTTGAAATGCCTCTTCCAGAAATTATATATTATTTCGGCGGAATCGGGCTGGAAGTGGTTTTCTTTTTTCAACTGGCAACGTCTGAACTCTTTTTCTGTTTCCTCTCTGGAATTGACCTTCAAACTGTTTGTGTTTATCAATCTGTGTAGATCCTGTGTTATCTGCTGGAAGTATTTTTACCATCCCCCCATATCCGGCAGCACACCATTTTTAGAAGACTGAATTTGTTTCTTTTGTTGCAAAAGTGAGACAAAGACAAACTTGACACATCTGGATCGCGAAATTGAGGTGCGGCCAGCAAGAAGTGAGTGCTTCACCACAGGGCACAGTGAAGCGTTGTCAGTCCAAGCTCTCCGCACATAAAAAATTTTGCTTGCAGAAAAGTCGAAGCGACTGGGCTGTTGAAATGTGAACAACACATTTCGGGCTTGTCCAGAGCAAGTGAGACGCCACCAGTCACAACACTCGGCCCAAACCAAGAACACTTGCTGGAGAGCACACGCACCGCACCAAACCACCACAGCAACGCCAACAGGAAACTTTATTTTTCAGGCCGCCACTGTTTTTTCAGCAGGTGAACATATTTTCTCCACGTGAAAGCGCGCGCGTGCGTGTGTGTGCGCGCGTGTGTTCGTGCGTGTGTGTCTTCATGTGTGTGTGTGTACAAGTATGTGTGTCGCCAACGCTATTTTCCAGCTGACGCGCTGCCCCCTGCTCAAAAAAATGTTCCGAGATTTGAGTAAAAATTCTTTACCGAATTCTGAACATTTTTCTGATGAGCTGGGATGGGAGGTGTCGTCGCTGATGACTTCGTTTGGGGTGTGCGCACACTGACCTGGTAGTCTTTGGACGCCTCGCCGCCATCCGGTTGTTGCGCCAGCGCCATCAGCTTGTTCTTGGAGCGGTGGTGGCGTCGGATGACATAGAGCAGCACGACGCCGACGACACTGGCGGCGATAACGGCGCAGAGCAGGATGGTGACGATGAAGTAGCGCGGGCTCGAGTAGGGGCTCACCGCCTCCGACACCGACACCGTGTTCTGAAGAACACGCGCAATTTTCAAATAAAAACCCAACAAAATAACAGCAAAAGCACACCATCAACTTGCAGCAGGAGCAACACAATGTGACTAGCGGAGAATAGGATGCTGAATGCCCCTCATTACTCGTGGTGCAGTGCAAACTCGCATTGCATTCAGTTCAGATTTTTGGCAAGCTGCATGACCAGGTATCCCCAACGTCTCAAGCAAACAACAAAAGGCACGAGTTTCGAGTTTGAACTCGGCGAAAAGTGTGCAGCCGTTTGTGCGCCCGTGTCGATACCTCCTTGCCGATTTCCGCATCGACGACCAGCAGTCCCGTCTTGTTCTGCAGTTCAGTGGCTTTCAGTACTGCAAGTACACAATCAGAGCGATCAAAAGGACAAGGCCAAGATTTCCAGGTTTTTGACGACTGAGAAACAGACTTGTTAACATTTTCCCACCTTTTCCAAGGACCACTGATTCCCCACACAAGGTTGGAGACAGAAACACGGAGAACGAACGATTTCAAACATTTTGCACTTTCCCACAAATTTTCATTTTTTTCGTGACGCGCTCTCACTCAGATTGAGTGAACACACTTTCAGTCTTTTTTCCTTTGACATCCATTGAAGGGCAACTCGAACATCAGACTCAAGGTCTCAGACCAACCCAGAACAACTTTCGTTGTTTTCCACAAAAACGTTTGAAAACGATGAACATACTCAGAATACAGAAGCATGAAACTTGCGCAAGTTAACAAGCGAATTGCAGTCTGCTGTCATGAGAAAACTGACCCAAGCTTGCACGTCTCAGATCGTGGTATTTCACCTGCATCACACTGGAAATGTTTGAGGTCTCTTCTTCTGTGGAATCTCGCCTCTTTTTCGTCTGCTTGCCCGCAAGATTGTTTTTGCTACCAGCACTTGAAATGCTGGAGTCCAGGTTCGAGCAGGTCAGTTCTGACCCAAACATAAATCCTTGAGTTGAAGTTTGTGAAAACCTCTTTGCCAGCCATCTTTCTTTCTGGGCTGGAACTGGCTTGAACTAAGTTTCTGGTTTTCTTCAACAGGATTCGTTCCGCCTTCAACGCTTTCTCCAAGACAACAAGTGAGCAAGCAGACGACCCTCATCACAGTGGAGACACTGCCTTCACGAAATCAGAAACACACCGGAAAACTCAATGCACTCATTCTTCAGATGCAAAACTGTAGCTTCCGAAATCTATATTTCTGGTGCAATTATGCGCAACTCACCACTGTTTCTTTTCTTTCAACCTTGCACTTTCTCTGCTCTGGTCTTTTTTTGTCGTTTCTTGACATTTTGCTCGACTTTTGAAGACATGGTTGCGAACTCCAGCCAACAAACATATGCTGATATCAGCAAACCTCAGTGAACCTCCCGAAACTTGCAAAAGGAAACATTTAGAAAATCATTCAGGGATCAACAGGTTTCCTGCTTCTTACCACCCACCATCCGATCCTGCTGACCTGAAACTTGCATTGACAACATGAGAATTCTGACCTTGTCCGGTGCCCGGTCAACAGAGAGTTTCGTGCGTCTTCGCATCTGCGTCTTCCTGCCCTGTTTCCCTCTGCTCGCGTGTCCATTGGATCTGTTTCCTCTTTCTGTTTTCTTTCTCCAGCTGTTGGTTCTTTTGCACGCAATGGATTCGGAATTGTCGCGGTGTCTGCCTCTTTTTTTCGTTCTGCCATCAGCCGTCTTTCCTCTCGCAGCCCTTTCGAGCGAAACGATTTCAAGACAGCGTGGCTTGTTGTGTCACTGGCCGAGTCAGGGCCATGTTTTCGTCGTCGTGACGGGCCCGCCACTCTTCGCACGCCCAGAACGCATCGAAGTGAGTGTGCCCGCAGGGAGATCGTCCCTTCAGCCATCGCTGCGCCAGCGCCGTTGACTGACTGCGGCCGCCGCTGCCCGCGTCCAGCTTTATACCCACGCCGCAGTGACACGCACCGCGTGCGGACACCTGGGCACAGCTTCAGTGCGACACATCTGTTTGCGCCATCTTCAGGCAGTTTGCAATTGAATCGCTTGTGATCTCAAGGATTCCTCGCAGCAGCCACACGGGCCGCGTAAGTTTTGTGATTCTTGAACGGTTCTGCTTTGCTGTGCACAGGCTTCATTTGGTCCGGTTTGGTACACAGGTCTCATCACCAGACACCCACATCACAGTGCACGTCATGACGTGAATCGTTTGGACCTGCCAGGCTGTCACTCTGTCACTGAACTTCGTGTCACTTCGTGCGCGTTTCTTAGTCAGCCCAAAAAAGTTTATCACCAGGAAAGTGTGGATTACCAGGCAGGGCGCCAATTTTAATCTTTGAGCCAAAGGCAAGACAATTAATAGCAAGGTGCTTGCTTATCTATATTTGTGATGGTGATAAATTTTGGCTCATGTATTTCCCACTCTCGCAAAAACCATTTCCTGTACACTCTGCCTTTTTTCGACTTCTCAATGAGCACTGTGAACTTTGTCTGCAGTCCTCGAGAACGGTGTAGTCAACCACAGACTCACTGACCAGTATCCCCCGAGAAAACAATGGAGGTGCCCCTGACGACGCGCCGTCACAGCAGACCTGTACCCATCACTGCTGTTAACTGCTGAGCACGCTGGCTTGTCGCACTGAACTTGAATAAACTCTGTTTTGTTCAGGGGGACAGCCCTCTGGGCATGAGATAGCGTTTCCTTTAATTTACGAAGCACACGCAGCTGCAAGGAACCCTTACAAACAAGAGAATTCTTCTGCAATCTGTTGCAGACAAAGTGAATGATCACAGCACCAAGGACAGGAGAGCCTTCCAGTTCGGAAGTCGAGCTAAATTTGAGGACTGCAATTGCAGAAATTGCTGGATCACCATCACAGCAAATTAGAGGCGACGAGGCTGGCAGCCCTCAGAAATCGAGGTACAGGTGATGAATTTAGGCACGACAGCAACCCTGACTTGTTCAACACATCTGTCACAGTAAACTCTGTGCAAAACTCCCACCTTTACCTGGCTTTTTGTTCAAACATTTGCCTCATTTTCATTGCAAAGATAACACAGATTAGGAGACGCTTCCCGTCATTGGTGGAACACCCAATTTGGTGGCACACAATTTTTCTCCAGAGACAGCTGCCGCAAAGTACGCATTGTGTTTCTGTCATTGGAACAGCCAAAGTTTCCTGTGCAGGACAAAGCAGTGCTCGCAATGGGAGGTTCAACTGTCTCCATGACAGTAGTTTTAATTAAGCACAACTCTTGATCCAAGTAAAATCAGCGATTAACTCCAGATCGACATATTCAATCTGCGTTGGGCGTGAATCCAGGACACATGAAGAGGTTGGCGTGCGGGCGTGTCTTTCAGCGCACAAAAGTGCACTTTCCCCCCTTCAATTCAGTTCGTGACATGGAATCTTTTCATTCGACACAAAGTCAGCGGCTGAGCCCCTTCGATTTGCGAGACCTGCATTTGTAATTCCACCTGCCTCGACAGACTTTTGAAAATGTTTATTTTTCTGTGAAAATGGGTGGAGGGCTGTCAAAGAAGTTCATCATCCCAGGCCCAGAATGCGGGAATGAGTGCATGCGCTACTGCGTCTACTTACCCCGGGCAGGCTTGGAGCTCAAAGGCTCCGGCCTTCAAGCGATAAGTCGTGACTGGCAGAAGTTTCAATCAAATCATTTCAAGTTCTGACTGTGTCAAAGTAGGCACCAACCTGTTCTGGCCACAACAGGCCTGTCACACGAGTCGACATTTTCCGCACAAGGAAAATTAGCTCGACGTACCTGCGACGTTGGCGACGATGGAAGCGTTGAGGCCGGGCGCGTTCTGATTGACGCGGAACCCAATGTATCCATCCCGCACACTGCAAACAGAACATGCCACAGTTTGTTCAGATACACAAGGTGCCGCAAGTGTGCCAAACCGCCTTCCTACGGAGGCCGCAAAAGAGACACCAGAAACAAGCCGGTGTGATTGGCCCTGCCAAGCACACGCGTACAAAATGGAAAATTCTCACCTTTGTATCTCCACATCTCCAGCCCTCAAGCCCACAGCTCGCTCTATTTCCGCCATCAGGCTGTTTGCTTGATCCAAATCGTTCGTCCTGCAGAAACAAAACCGCCCTTGACAGAACAGGCAATACAACATGTTGAGACGGCTGTCTTCTTCGGCTTCGTTGGCGAAAGGAAGAACATCGAACTGGCCATCACTTGGTCCAAGAAATGTTTTTACCCAAAAGCCTTGCGTACAAAGCTTGCATGTGTGAGTGCGTGTGTCCGGGGTTCGAGGGTTGGGGTGTTGCGAGCTCCTCGTATCTTGCTTTTTGGATGTGGTTTCTTTGGTGCACGTCGAACATAGCGCGCGCACACACATACACACGCAAGCACGCACGCACACATGCACGCGCACGCAACACCCCCCCCACACATACACACACACATAAACATACACACACAGTGATAGTGTCACAATCATACGGACTGTCACTGCCCACTCCTTTTGATCCATCAATCCCCAAATGAGCCACTTGTGGCGACGTGCACATTGAAAGACACTGGGCGGTCGCGGACAACTCAGTAGACACTCACGGGGGTTTGACGGTGATGTATCCGTAGTTGGTGTTGACCATCTCGAGTTTGGGTCGCTGGTTCGGGATAGTGGCGGGCGCATCGAAGCTGTGGTCGTGTCCGTCTCCCTCCGTGGGGTCTGTGAGAACAGGTGCGCCGTGAGTGAATTGAAACACAACTAGACTTTCAAGCAGAAAACGAGCCGCATGCCGCTGTCATCACTGTCAAGGAAACCACACACAAGGAAGTACTAAGTACTGAGTACTCTAAGTACTGAGTACTCCGAGAACTGAGTACTCCAAGTACTCTGAGTACTAAATACTCTGAGTACTAGGTACTCTAAGTACAAAGTACTCTGAGTACAAAGCAGTCTAAGTACAAATTACTCCAAGTACTCCGAGTAACCCGACCCAACCTGACCCGACTGAAATTTTCACTCGGGGGGGGGGGGGGGTTGCAAGGAAATTTCTTTGCGAGGAAATTTCCCTCCACTGAAATTTTCATATGGGGGGGGGATTGCAAGGAAATTTCTTTGCGAGGAAATTTCCCTGCACTGAAATTTTCATATGGTTGGGGGGGATTGCAAGGTAATTTCCTTGTGAGGAAATTTCCTTTCATCCCCCTTGGAGGGAAACTTCCTTCCAACCCCCCTGCACTGAAATGTAGGGTGTTCAGTCTGTGCTTTCATCTGTCTTCCCCATCTTGTAGAGGAAACGACTCGGGTTGTTGAGACTCCACGCCCACGCGCACCCCGTCACGGTGTGGCCGCACTCACCGTCCGCCTGTGCGCGCTTCTCCGGCACCGGCGCCACCTGGACGTGCACCTCGGCCTGGCCTCCCGGGTTCTGCAGCACCTCGCTGTTCATCTGCTCCTTCTTGATCGCCACTTGATAACGCCGCTTCACTGGACCCCGCTTCACTTCTGTGCGGACAGCAACAACAATTCGTGTCCATCAACCGTCAACTGACCAAAGCAAATTATGACCTCCAGTTTCCGTTGACAACCTGAAACGCCCAGCACGCAACGCATGTATGACAAGGCGATATCAGATTTTCGCTTTCTTTTTGGCTTGTTCTGAAGTTTTGTCCCTGCGGACGTGTCCACGCGTGACGCCGCCGCACCTGACTCGCCATCCTGCTGCTCCTGCTGCCTCAGCATGGCGCCCTCTACCGCCTGCAGCATCCGCGAGATCTTCTCGTCGTCCAGGCTCCGCGCGTCTGTCTTTCCTGAAACGAGCAGAGGCCAATTACCGCATTACGAACTACATAGGGACACTGGCTGCTCCACACGACTGGGGCAAACCAAGTGGTGAATTGTGATGTGATATGTTCCATGATGGGAAGTCCCGGAACTGATCCTCGCAAAGTTTGGAATTTCAAGAGTTTCTTTGCGAGTCTTCCTGGGCATATGACCAGTAGATCTACTGACCTGCAGATATGTGAGATAACTTACCCTTCAGCAGTTCGTCCAGCAACTGGGCTTCGGGCGGCGTCATGAAACGGTCGGAGTCCTCGGAACCTTCCTCCTCCAGAGCAACGTCTGCGAACACATAGCAAGAGGATAGCAACGCCCACGAATGTGCAACAGCAACCTTGTCTGACGCAATGAAAAGGTTGTGAGTTGACAACAGGCAATCCTGGTGCACGCGCGCGGAAGAACGGTCCCCCAATCCTCGTGGCAGTTTTCTTTGGGGGTGGGTGGTGGGTGTGAAGGTCAAAGTGATTTTCCAGTTTTCCTAACACAGGGGACACTACCACTAACAAGTGGAAAATATGAGTTGGGGATGACACCACATTTCGAAAAACTCACAAAAATTCCTTCGTACTACCTCATAACAAGTGGGGGAGAGGTGTCGGGAACAAGGTCCACAGAGACGAAAAGACTTTTTTTTTCAGAAATGTGGTCATTGCCCCACCCCTTCTTCACAAAACATGTCTGCATAAACTTTTGCTGGTGCATTGCTCTGCAACGCCACGTGGCGCGCCAACTCACCTGGTTCAAACAGGGACGAGGCTTCTGCAGGCAGAGCACGTGGGTCCATGTCCCCCTCTGCAACACAAAATTGTTGAAAACTTTGCTTTCAGGATGATCGTCATTCGGGTTGGCAGAGGATTTGTATCAGAAAGTTTGTTCTTTGTTAATATTCTGGGGGTTTTGCTGGAAATACTCTCTGATCCTGCCAAGAAAAGCTCCAATCGGATGAACAGGAGCCTTCTGAATGAGAACTAAAGTCTTCTTCAAACTGGGAATTCGTGTCACACGAAGACAGTACACTGGATGCCTTTTGTGTGTGCCCGAAATGCTTGAATGCCTCACAAATAGACCAGAGTTGTGGAGACTTGAAATTCCCATTTGCCAAAAGGAAGCCGTAATCTTCAATCAGAAGGCGCACACCTGCACCGCGCACGTTCTGTTAGAGAGCTTTCATGTACACACGGCGTTCAACTTCCATAGGCTTTTCACAGTGACAAACCACCACCTCCACACCTTCGTCTCGCGACACGAACCCGTCCACAACCCACAACCACTTGTGTGGCGCCCTACTCCTGCAGAAACTCTGCACCAACAGCAGAACCTTAACGCCCGTAACAACCCTTACCTGAACTGTACAGCACTAGAAATATCTACAGAAGAGCAGCAATCACTGTTGCACTGATGATTCATAAAGCTTGTTCGCCCTGTGCAAGAGTTCAGGGACCACGATGTCTTTCGGCGAAGACCGAAATTCATTGGGGAGTATAGCTTTGTACAATGTGTCTGAGCAAATCACTGATTCATGCTCCAGAGTCTGTCGACAGGAACTTGCAGCAACGTTGTCGGCACGAAAGAAAGGTCAAAGGGGCCCTGCAGGTGTTGGGTGGTGGTGTGGCTTCCCGAATTCTCGAAAAATAATGGCTTGGGCATTTCTTCCCTGCATTTGGGGAGCTAGATGGGGAGCCCTGGCGTGTTGAGCAGAGACCTACACTTACCGCGGAACCCTTCTTGTGGAAGGATCTCGCCGTCGTCTCCCACTATGTATCCTAACTCGGGCCCAGGGATGTCGTTTTCGGGAACCATGACATCGTCCAGCAGCGGAGAAGCTTCCTCATCGTCAGAAGACTGGAGGTAAAATCTGAAGAAAAAGCCAGTTTTATTTCACCATGACGGGTGTATCTGACGACGAGTGGATCTTGTCACTTGCTGAACAGTTCCTCACACGAGACTCCCTCTGCAACATACTCGCTTCCCGAGTAGTTCGCTCAAAGTGGCATAGACCTATATCTGGTCGCAGCAGAACAAACATAGTCCGAGCAAGAGCTTCGTGCAAGCGGCACAACAGCCTCAGAAGTAAAAAATTTGACGGTAGATCTACTCGCCTTTTGTGTTTGTCTAGCGCAGGAACGACCTGACGCTCTGGTAACACGGAGAAAAAACGTGAGTGACTCACCGGAGAGCGTCAATGTCCTCGGGCGTCAGTTGCCCCAGCAACGCCTCCAGTTCGTCTCCCAGGCTGCGCAGCTCCTCTACGTCCTCACCCGCGCGTTTGGGGGCGAAGTATTTGTGCACTGAGACAACCTGCAGACGAGCATGCTCTGAGGTACATTGCACGCTCAATGAGGGTCAATTGCTTCGTCACGGCTAAAACTCAAGTTTCACAAGAAGGGGTTTCAGTGGCTCGGCCACTGAACAGGAAAAATAAGAGGGGTGTCTGAAAAAGTTTGGTTTTGTGCCAATTATTTCCAAAATGGCACAAGATTCAACAATTAACCCTGGTGGAACGAAAGCACTGTCTTCTTCAAATAGCCACCAGGGAATGAACCAGGAACTAAGCACCTCATTAAAAAGTAATCCAGCAGTAATTCAACTTTCGAACAATCTGAAGAAGGATTTAGAGTGTCTCAAGTTTCCCATGAGAACGGACAAGAAGATAATTGACACAAAATCCTTGAAACTGGCACAAAACTGAACTTCTTGGACTTCACGCGTTTTTCTTTTCTTGCATGCTGAAAACAATATTGTAATGTGAGGCCTAACAGAAAGTCACTGCTGAAAAGCCTCCTGAAATTGTGTACACTTGCACGTTCGACCAGAAAGACTCAAGGGCAAGTGACGCACCTCGTCTTTCTTGGCTTTCTCCGAGCTGTCTTCGTACGACTCCTCGCCCGAGACGTCGTTGCTCAGGAAGGGGGCCTCTTCGTCCTGCGCAGCATCGTAGTAGTTCTCGAAGAACCTGCGCGAATCAGCTGACAATTAACGGAGCGTGTGCACGTTTGCCGTGTGCGCATATCTGAGCCACATCCAGATGTGCGCCGGAATCTGCCAAAGAACTGAACGTTCCGTCGTTGGGAGCTGACTTCCTTCCACGGTTGGGTAAACTTCCTCACACATGGGAGCCTGAACCTCACCTTTCTAGAGCTTCCAGGACTTCAGGGTTGAGTGAGTCCGACACGGGCAGCTCAGGGCGGTCGCACCACCCTGAGTCATACGTGTCCGAGCCCCGCCGGTAAGCCAGCAGAATGTTCCCTGCAATGACAAGTGATCATATATTTCTGTGATGTAGACCACAGCTCGGTGAAATGTCCAGTGGAAACAGGATGCAGAAACATGAACGCACTGCACTGCGCCGGTCCACCTGAGGTCGGGTGGAGGGAAGTCCAGCTGAGACACACATCCTGCACGTGATAAGTTTTCATGGACCCAACCCTCGCACCACCCGCAATCAAGTCGCCACCCCCAAATGCTGCACTTACCGAGGACGCACTGCGTGTACAGGTCTGTCCAGGAGAAGCCGGCGCGCAGCAGTCTGTAGATCTCGGCTTCGAGCGATTGCAGACTGGCTGAGTCGAGGTAGTACTGAAAGTAGTCCGGCCTCCCAGCCTGGCACGACCCGAACAGGTGATCTGACGAAGAAACAAGTGAAGTTGTGAAAGTGCTCGAGGTTCACAGAATAACAGGAATCGTTGCGCACAAGTACGTTGGGAAAGCTGACGTCTGAACATTTCTTTTATGTGTGGTCTGTGACTGTGACCAACTGAGCTTCGAAGCAAATTTTCGTTGAGAGGGAGGAAGACGTTTGCAGCAGAGGAAACGTTTGCGCCGTAACCTCCTGGCTATTGCATGTGGGAGAGGTCTGCAGTGAAGGAACATCTGGGCACAAACAAACCTGGTCGTTCTGTATTTCTCACCTCCCAGGAAAATGTCTTTGCAGTGTGTCAAATTGTGTTCACATCCAAGATGTTCCTGGTTCATGTCATAACACAGGTTTGCGTGGCACACGCTGGTGTGAAATTTGTGCTTGACCTGGACAAAGAAACCTGTTCACATTCCGGACACAACGCGTCGTGTTCAACCTTTGTACCGAACTCTCTGGACCTTTTTCCACCAGGAAGGAGAACGACTCGTACTTGTTGGGGAAAACCCAATGTTTGTCTCCAACATGTGAAACTTGTCTGTCAATGGGGCAGAAGGTCCTGAGGACACTTTTTTCGAAGACAAACTTTTGTCCGTGCCGCTCCGGACAAAACTGGGGTGCGGGTCCGGAGGACAATCCAAGCAGCGAGTGCAGGTCAAGCAAGTGTCCTTAGGACACGCCCCCTTTTCAAAGAGGTTTGTTGCCACATCCCACAGACGCTGACCACTGGCAAATGAGTGACTCTTGAAGTTCGAAAGGTCTCCTGGGGTCTGATGATGTTGAGGGGGAATTTAGAGTGGAGGAGACGGCCCTGTTCCAACTTTCGGACCTATCAGGTTTGGCCACCGAACCTCTGCTGTCAAACAAAAGGTGTCGCCAGGTGCCTGTGGGTCTGAAGCAGCTTCAGCGGGAGCTCCATCTCCTTCAGCTTTTATCCAGCCTACGTGCCAAGCGCGCGCGCAAACTAGCAAGACAAGCCTCACGTCATATTTTCGGTTCTCATGTCTTTTGCGAAGAACGAGCAGGTGACACGACGCAGGCGTGTTTGCCCTCCCAGCTGCAATGCACCCAGAACCGGATTTCCAGACCAATTCGAAAATTTGTCAGCCCTGCATAGTTGCCAGAACAGTGTGAACCGCACCCACCTGGGTGTCCGATGTGCGCCTGTCAGCAACTGAGGAATTCAGAGATCTATCTGGAAGTCAACTCAACCCCACCTCAAGGTTCGAAGCCTGTCAGCTCCAGTCCTGGCTGCCCTGGCCTGAACGCTAAAACCCCATGAAGTATCAAAAACAGAGTACGTATCCACCCATCTTGACCCACAGCACCACATTTACTTGTTCATGCGCAGAGGAATGAAGGGAATTTGCCTCAGAACAGCGCTTCACAGACAATTGATGTTTGACTCGCACTTGTGAGTGAATTCACGGCACAGAGTTCTGGTGGCAGACGACATTCATTATTCACGTTCCAATCAATTACATTTGCTCGGTATTTTGCCGTGGATTTTCCTGCTGCAGTTTCCAGGTTCCACAGAACGGAACGCTGTCGCGTGGGTTTTTCTGCCGTAGTGAAAGGTTTCAGCAAACAGAAATTCATTCCACTTGTGCGACCGCCACCAGTTTTAGCTGCAGCTTGACTCACTGAGTGTCCGGATCGGAGTGTCTAAAGCGCCAGGAAACAGGCGGATGACATACCGGTGGATTTCAAAAGCCCGCAGGAGGGCAAACAACAAGGCAGTGCGTGGAAAACGCCTCATACTTGACACGTTCGGCGCTTGACACTCCAAACAAACCAACTTTTGCTCGAATGTGTAGAAAATTAGAATTTTTTGAAACCAAAAGTTGGTGGACCACAAGAACAAAACTGTACACACACACACACACACACACACACACACACACACACACACACACACACACACACGACACATCACAGTGGCTCCAACAAGCCGCGGGTCATGAGCTGAGAAATACTCGTCACAAACACTTGAGCTGTTTGTCTCCGGCTGACTGTACGTTGATGTGAGTTGCCACAACAGAACTCGCTTCGCGGGAGATGAACAGGTGAGATACGCATGTGAATATGGAGTGGAATTTATTCGCTCATGAATGTGAATTGAAACGAACTCCTGCAGAATCAACAGCAACATCAGATCGTTCCAGTGGGCACAAGCGGACGAACGAGGCACGCTCTAATATTGTTGGACAGCTTTACCGGTAGGAATTGAACAAACGAGTTCAGATCTCTTTTTTTTGGCACCAGATCATTCTTTTGGGGGGACATCTCAATCAATCGACATTCAATCAAAATGTGGCCTTCCTGTTTGCCTTCTTTCAAAAGTAAGTTTGGTAGTCAGGTCTTGTAAATTGGTCAAGGCAGCAGACGGAGCTGTGGTTTTGGGTTTGGCCAAAACAGAAAAGTTTTGTTGGTGGCCAAACTCGTTGCAAGCAAATTGGTATTGCTGGTGTGACGGGGTTGTGCATACTTGCTGGGTCAAAAGAGTTTTTCTGCCATTCACATTTGGTGGTGGTGAGTCGATGTCATGTTTTGTGCAAAAGCCACCGGAAATAAGTGACCGGAATAAGTTTATGTCACCGCAAGGCCCATGGACCTCTTATTTTTCCGAAAAACCTTGTTTTTCGAAGAATAATTCTCCAGAAGGGTTTTTTCTGGGAAGTTCAGTGCAGTTCCTTGTTCCCAAAGTGCATAAAATGTGTGTGGCTCACTGGTTCCACTCACGAAAGGAATTGATAAAAACCCAGCTTCTTTTAGAAAAATACAAAATACCGTGGATTATGTCACATTTGGCTGGTAAATTCCCAAGGAAAAATCACCAACAAGACGTTGAAGAAAACAAGAAAGCAGAGCTTTGAACACAGGTGCTTCACAAATGCACAACCTGCCTGCACAGCAAGTTGGTTCTCAGGACCCATTTCACAAAGAGGTAGGTACTTGGGTAGACCCACCAAAACTTCAAGGAAAGCCCTCTCACCCAGGACACACTTGACATGAGGAACAGTGCTTGACTTATTTTCGAGGAAAGTTCTAGAGTGGAGCCTGCTTGATCTTGATGAGGTAGGTTTAACCTCCGTGTGGTGCAGATGGTCCTGCCCTCGAGTGAACGCTTCTCATTGTGGCCATTCCATGACACAGTGTCTCTCGGAAAAAGACGCCTGTGTGTGTAAAAAAAATCCAAACAAAAGAAACACTGAATAAATTTTCATTTTGGATCACTCTGGGTCAAGACACCCCCATTGTTGTTTCCATAAAGAAGGGTCTGGTACCCATTGAGTTGGACTCATTTGGCAATTGTCCACCTCACTGGCGACCACCAGGAGTTCAGCCTCCGAGATTTCGGAACATGCCCTCGCTGCAGGCACAAGAATGTTCCGACACTGATGCCGCATAAAGGGCGCTGGTAAAAGGCTCGTGGTTTCAGCATTCAACAGATGAACGAAGTGGGAGTTCCAACGACAGCGTCGTATCCAATCAAACCCTCCCCTGGGACTGCTAATGCACTTACACCGACTAACGCGGACTGACGGCTTCTAAAAACGGAAAGACGCTCCACATTCCATCTGGTGTAATTGGTTATTGCATGAAGTCTTGAAGTGCCATTGACATGAGCTTGTCCGCTGGTACGGTTTCAGTAAATCTACGACTTTCAAGGTCTGCTCAAACAAACACGTGAAAGTCCGGAAGTGCGTCATTTCTTCAGTCTTCATTCAACCTGATACGAGTATGGGCTGTCTCCGACACGCACTGCACGTATCCTGCTCACAAACAAAGCAGGAATTCGTGTCAAGTTTCAACAGTGAGTGGTTCCCTCCTTTTGCACCTGAAACCATGATTGTGAACTGGTCGGTCTTGCAACCTGGTTCCTTGCTCTTTGCCCCTGGAGTGTGGGAAACATTCCACATAAACTCTTCCCTGGGGCATTCAACCACAAAAAATAAATGCTGCAATAAGATATCAAAGATCAATGAGTCCGCAGCCACAAACAGGCAGCGCGACATTCGAAACAAAAGGATGTTGAAAAAAAGTCATTGATTTTCCCCAAAAGCACCTTAAGTTTTTTTTTCCAAACGGGGTGGTAGTGGTGGTGGCAACCAAGTTGGTTTGCTCCACAAGTGTTGTAACAAGGAGCAAAGCAACTTGTTTTCAAAATACGTTGCTTCACACCCCCCTCCTGTAAACAACTCAAGTCGCTTTTGGGGTTATGGCAACTCAAGTTGGTTTGCTGCTGGTTGGGGTAAAACTTGGTTTCAAAACAGGTTTCTCCCCTCACCTGAAAACCAAGTTATATCAATCGTCACAGACACACATAGAGCCCGCGGCATCGCTGGGCCGCGGGCCTAAAAATGCAAGATTGGGTAGATCTAGATCCACGCATCACTCAAAACAAACTCCAATCCAACATATGTAACTCGTTCCTGCGAGACTTTTCCCTCACGCTTACGCGCACCACTTTCCGCCATGCCCTCACCCCCCTTCCCCCAAGTCCATCGCTGTTCTGGACGTCTACTCACCATCGACGCACAGCTCACCCTCCAGACAAACAGCGTCGCTGAACTTGCATCCTGCAAAGATACAGAAGCACACCAGAGTCAGTTTCCGTTTCCCTTGAACCAACACAGACACATGGAAAAGTTTCCAGCAAGTGAACATTGAAATGTTTTGCTCCCTTTCTGTGACAATTCTGCGACACTGCTTCATCAACACTTGTCACTTCATCCGACAAATGGGTTTTTGGTTTGTTTCTGTTCGACTGTGACTTCAAAACAAGAAGACCTGCCGAGAAAGCGCGAGACGCTTGGCTCCTTATTTTCCACAGGATAAGAGCACCCGCCCCCCCCCCCCCGAAAAAGTCTTCATTTTGGCAAGGGATATCATTTCCAACTCTTCTTTTTGAAAAGTCACTTTCAGAGAAGGGGAAAGAAAACATAACTTTTCCAGAAGTTGGTCGCCCGCCAACCAAAACGAACTTTGTCGTGAGAAATGATTCCCAGTCGTCGAATGTCCAAGACTCACCCCCACCCACCCACCCACAAGACCGCACACACGCATACACATACGTAGGGTGTACCAAAATGGGCTGATCATCGCAGATTGGTGGACCGGTGTTATCTCCTGTTGTGCAGAAGTTTCCCCACCATTGTCAATGCATAAACAGAGATCATGGCAGTCAGCTCAAGACAAGAAACTTCCACAATGTGGGTTGAAAACAAAAATCAGGATATCACGGACTGAGTAATCTGCGATGATCGGTTAATTTTGGTACACCCCTCGTACATGAAGACTTTCAGAGTTGTCAGATTTGTCGTGCATCAGAGTTAACACTTGGCGCAGAGTTCGCGAGAGCTGGGAAGTCAAGTGCCACGCCTCGTATGTATCCCTGACTGTTGCAGCCCGAAACCCTCTGCCCTTCTTCCATTGCGGAACAGCGGCTTGAGCGAGTAATCCGGAGATACAGCCTATTGTCCGTGACCGAAAACTCGCCGCGCTGGATTTGGTGTCCCGAAGGTGCAGCAACGCCACCTGCTTCTTGTGGCGGCCTGCTTTTCGCCGCCACGCTGAAAACTGCGGTGGAATCACTTAAGGGTTCTCACAGCGAACCATTCACAACCAAATAGAAGTGTCGCTTGTGGGACGTTTCGATTTCGGCGAGCAAGTTCTCCTGGACTGCTAAAGCACGTGTTCCAAACGTGCCTCACCTGCCATACAGCGGAGAAACGTGACAGTGGCGTTGCCCATGCACACGTGCACGTCCCACAACGTGCAGCGTTTCCATGTCAACGGACCGCGCTGCATCAGAAGCTGCGGACACGGTGGGCCAACGCTTCCACAGCTCCGGTGCGATCAATACACACTCTCAACACACACGCACGCACACACGCACACACATACACCCAAGCAACAGAGGGATCATTTTGTCAAAACTATTTCGCACGATTTCAAAGCAACAGAAATAGGTTTCAGAACCACGGGGCGGGTGGAGGGGGAATCTGGGCTTCAAGGACCCGTAGCGCCACAGGTGAAACTACCCAGTTCGTTTCATGACTGAGTTCAGAAACGTGTTTTCAGTTGTTGAGTTTCTGTGCTCACCACAAACAAAGAAAAGAAAGAAACAAACGTGTGTGCTCACAGGGCAGCACAACAAGCGGCGTCACAATGCACATGATAATCCAGCGTGCTCACAGAAGCGGATGTTGTGATCTGAACTCACGGCAACACGCACTGCCATCCGCAGCTGAACCACGTTTCGTTGCTTTGTTCTTTTCAGGAGAGCAATCCGTTTGGAGCTTGTGTCTGGATTTCCCTTTGGGAAACATACCAAGCGCTAAATTCACGTGTTCAGATTCACCTTCTCGGTGACAATGAACAATCTCCAACGCGAACACCAGCACGTATTCTGATCAGTGCACTCGAACCTCGCTGAGCGCGTTGAAACGGCGCGGAAAATCAAGCTCCAGCCTCAGGAAAATCTTCGCTCCTTTGCGTCTGCAGCACCGTCCATTTGATGAGACGTAGACAAGGTTCACCAGCAAAACTGGCTCACTCATGTGTTGCGGGTGTCCCCGCAGCGCTGTTGGGTGGAGAGGGGGACAATTATTGCATTCCCAAGGTCACTCGGAACGTTTCTCGCATGTCTTCGTCTCGTGTGAGAGGTCAATAGCCCTGACTTAACTGTGAGAACCTCTTGCGATGCGCACACGCTTCTCGACATGGAATGACGCACGCACCTCTTGTGTTCCCACGCAGCAAAAGCTGGACGTTGCACATTTTTGTCATGGGCTCGGGACGAAAAAAAACAGCTTCATTTCATTCCTGAAGCCTGCCATGCTTCTTTTCTCAGATGAAACTTATTTTCGGAAAGCAGCAAAACAAACAATGGCTGACTTGTGTCCATTGCCTCCAGGAACTCTATTTTCAAGAAAACTTTGGTTCCTTCCTGTTCCGAAAGGGTCTGAAGTTGTACGCGGTAAGAGCCACTGAAAGAGTTCCCGCTGGTTCCTGCCATTTTCTGTGTTATACCGATCCATCGCAGTCAGTTGTGAGCTTTCCTTGCGTCTGGAAATGAGAACATATAAAAACGATGTGCGCCTCTATTGCGTGGGATTCTTAGCACTTCGGCTGTGGCCGAGACGTTCTCGGCCCGCGAACGGAAGGCTTCAGTGGTCCGCCCTGTCCGTTAGGAATGTAAGGTTGCAGGGCCCTGAACTTCTGGTGCTTCCCCCATCATCCCCTTCATGTTCTCTGGACAGCCCCAAGGTTTGCAAGCAGGCACGGAATAAAAAGATAACATGCCTCAGGTAAGGAGTTTATCTGATTTTATGTCCTGCCGCACGGCAAAGGATGTGGGAGGACAAGGAACGCAAAAGGTGGGCAATGTAACGAAATGCGTCCAGGATCTGACACGCCTTTTATGGCGTGGAGAACTTTCGGCTCTCCCCAGCTCGCTAGCTGGAGCAGTAACGGTGTGTGTGTGGGACCACGTCGGACCCTCCTGACTCA
>JAAUXT010137221.1_pt1 | contig 47911 bp, 51 predicted proteins | sample 7278171 | NCBI WGS metagenome assembly JAAUXT01 (sample SAMN14350112, study PRJNA611818) | marine sediment metagenome | isolation source: surface marine sediment (1.8m) | place: French Polynesia: Moorea | collected 2018-08
CAAAATTAAATGGTCTCTAAATACTCAGCAATCAAGCATTTAAATTAGTATCAATTGTCATTTTAGCTATTAAATTTACCTTACTTCTCTGAACTTTGGTTAATTGCTGTACAACATCCATAGCCAACTGTGGAATACAAAGATTTTTTAGACTACAAATTTAATGATTTTAATTGTCATTTGATCAAGATATTTATTCCAGGTATGAAGATTATGATGCAAAGTACTTGTAGACTTATTTTTGTTCAATTTTGCTGAATTGTTTTGAAATGATGAAGGGACGAACCGGACTTTGCGGATCTCCCTCGTACGTTGTGACGTTCTTGTGCGTGCCTTCAGAACCAGTCTGAGGATTCCAGAAACTCTCACAGCGTCAAGCTGCTGGTGTTCAGTTTTCACTGTCCGTTGAACTTCGCGGGAGGGACCCCAGCGGATGGACAGCAATAATGAGTTCCGAGAAATGCGCGAGGCCCAGACGAGGTTTTAATCAGTAGCTGTAAATCACCACTGGTTGTTTATGTTCGGCATATCTCTTACAGATCATGTTTGTCCGCCTGTCAGAGAAGGCGATGAAATCTTGTTCGAAGTTCAGTGAAACAACCTTCGGAACGAAGCGTGTTGAACAATTCAAGGATGTTACAATTCAACGGTGTTGGAAAACGCCTGCTCGACGTGGCATTTGAAGGCTCACACTGATGTGTCCCATCATGAACAAAACCGCCGCAAAACTGGGGTACTGGCTTGTGGAATCCTGACTCTAGTTTCAAGAAAATATTCTCAAGGGCCGCAAAAAGACTGGACTCAGCATCCCGCAGATACGGGGTGGAAGTTATTCGCAGTGATGAATGGCGGCATCAAGCCGGGTTATCCGCTATCAGGGCGCCGTTACCTGGTGCACTCAGAGCCCACGTCACACGGTGCATCCGCCAAATATTCTGCCATAATCCTTTTAGTCCCTTGTCAAACTCACCGCATGACGCACGGCACTCTCACCTACCCTGTGATTCGAATCGAATCATGATATCTTGCACCAACGGAACCACGCTGTTTCCAGAGGCTCAATTATGTAGCGCGAGGCAAGGCAAAAGCACGGATGTTCTTCCCTTTCAGCAGCAGCAAGAACCCCCAGCTAGTGAACGCAATCCCCTGGTTGGTGGCAAGTCTCCCGGTTCGTGCCCTGGTGGTTGGCAACACCCCCACCCCAGTGAATTCCCGGGCTTGGTCCCCCCCCCTCCCGAAACCACAAGTGAACCAAGAAACTCGCAGTGGGCAACCCGACGTCAATGAATCCCTCGTGCGTGGTGAAGCCCCTCCCTACTTGCAAGGTACGCACAACAAAAGTCTGGTGCCTCCGCATGCAACGCAGACGCAGCTCCGAGAGCGCGCGCGTATCTACCACATTCCTCGCATTCAATGAACAATTTCCGGAGACGAACATGAAACATTTCAGTCCGACATGGAACAGAAGAAGCACGCAAGTTATGACATGTTCTTTTCGCGCACCGACAGATGCGTTCCACCTGGGCGTTTTCCATCTGCGTCTCACACTATTTTGCATGTATCCATTACCACATTCGCACGCGCTATCACTGAGCCCATTGCACTCAATGATCATAACTCAACGCACGGGATCCAGGTTTCAGTCTCGGGTCAGGGCAAGAACATTCTCCACCACCACTGATGATCATCCCTGGTCAGGATCGGATCAGAGAGCGATACAACTTGCTCTCCTTTCCCTTGCCAGGATAGCCCCGCCCCTGTAACCGATCCCACATTGTGCTCTTCACAGACGAAGTGCAAGAAGATCGTGATCCAAGGTTTCACCAATCACCAAGCTAATGAGTACTCACCGAAACTCGCGTGGTGCAAGTTTTTACCCTTCCAGACAAGATAAACAAGCCGACAAAGCTCCAGTTGTGCGTTCAAGGCGCTCTTGTCGAGGGAGGGATCACCTTCAGAGTCATGGAAGACCTTGACACAAATCTGGTGATCTCCGCAAGTCTTTTGTTGGTGCAATGTACCTGGCACATCTACTTGGCGGCCGTGTGCCCGTTCGTGTGATGGGAGTTTGGAAAAGATGGAAAATGAGGGAATCGGAACTGCGACAAGAACGACAGGGCCCTCAACTTTTGGAAGCAGCCGCAACTCAAGGCACCACCAGGTCTCAAAGTCGGCTGTTGCTGCAGTTTTTACAGTCAGTCCCCACATCAACGCACATCAAAGAATTTTACAACGAAATCTTTCGTGCAGCGTTGAGGGCCAATATTTGTTTTTATTACACGATTAGACTTGTGTTCTATTCACTCTGCCCACATTCTGCCAAAATCCACCAGACTTGGCTTCCGTCCTAGATTCCGAGATCGTTCTTTCAGTCACAAATATTGCACGAATCAGCGTTCAATATGTGTTCAGAATGAACGAGTGCGCAGCATGAGTTCTTTCTTCACATATTGAACACTGGTGAGTGAAATAGTTGACTTATACAACAAGTGAAATATCTGAAAACATAAAATGTTTGCAAGAGACAAATTACTGGCCAGATAATGAATGGTTGTGCTCTTAGATTTCATGTTTGAAGATATCGCACGAGTTGTATAAGCATTGGTGAGCATCAGCTGTAAAGCAAGAGCTACCGGCACGCCATTTTGATTGTAAAGTTCGCAAACCGATTCCAACATCACTGCAAGTCGAGCATGTAGCATTTGTTTATCACTACTGTCCAAAACATGCAGTGGACGCGTCTGTCCGTTCCCGCCTGAAGGAATTCAGACTTGGCAGTCCCAGCGCCAAATGTACATGTTGTGTACTACCTGCACGCTCACGAAGAGGGCACAACACAATGGATCAGAACATGTCGATTCGGTGCAACTGCTTGTAGTTGTGTGTGTAATTGATACTTGTTTTTGCATGTACCGTTTTGTCATCGGGAATTCTAATCACGTTTGTAACAAACGCGGGTGAGTGAAAGAACAGTGCTTTGGTGCTTCTGTGTCTTGCTTCCTCGTCCTACTTCTCACTTCAAGACACGAAACAGTTTTCTGAATCAAGAATGGCCGAAAATCTGGGGCTTCAAATTCCTTTGTACAAAAAGGACAAACCACGCGTGTTGCAGGTACAAGAGCACACGCATGCATGTCTGCAACCCGCCTCAAAGTAGGTCACAGTTGCCTGCACCTGCATAATCTATCGGACAGCGTTGACCTTCGCTGTTGCTCGTTCTGTGGCTGTGAAGCCATTTATCTGTGATTCTGCCAGAAAAACTTGCAGATCCCTTCCATAAATACTTTGCAACAACAGAAAAACTAACCTGGTTTTCCGGGTATGCTGGATAGTACTCCATGTTTGTGCGCACCCTCCGTCCCCTGCCTGTCTCCAGCCTCAACAACCCTCGTCAACAACCGATACACAACTACCTACAGCTGTCACAGCCAATCTGGGAGCACTTCGGCTACAGACGGGGGCTGAGACAAAATTATCCTTGTTTTAAACCGTGTGTTTCGTTTCAGTTCAGAACAGTACTGAACTGTGTGCTTCTGCCACATGAAACGTCCTACGCAATGGTACTTTGTAACTGCTTGAAGCGTTTCTGTTTTCCTTGAGAGAATCCATGATTGCATCTTTCATATGCGCGGATACACAGCTAAGAAGGCAAAACAAGTCAAACAAAAGACTCATGTTGCATTCAACGGCACACAAGTGCCAAGAATGGTGTTCATGTGGGTCGCAACACATTTGGTTTTCAGACTGAGATCCAGTGTGTCCGTCTACTCCATCTTTCACTTGTTTTCTGGTCTGCCAGTATCCCAGTACCTGTCGTTCGGCTCAGAAAGCAAATGGTCACCGACCAAAAGCGTGAAGAAATGTTGGCTTCCGAATGCCACGGACAAGCAGCCGGCGCTGCTTCGGAGATAAGCGTCACAGGACGAATGTTTCTGAAACAGCCCTGACAGTCAATCCAGAACACCAAAACAAACGCATAATGTTGTCCTCATCGGTGGCAGTGTTTTGCGTCCTCACATGATAAGCCCCCAGGGCCTTCATTAACTTTCCCTGTTTGTCTCGCACTTCCCAAAGTTCCACGAATACGCTGAACGAAGTTCACTTGTGCGGCAACCGCTTTCTTCACGACACGATTTCGAACAGCGGACGGGCTTTCTTTTGCAAACTGTACCAGATTACGAATTCATCGTGTCATGCTTGAAGTTGGAGAAAGTTAATGACACGTCTCAAATTCCGCTGGAGAACCCAATTTTCTTTTCGGAACACACACTGCAATGGGAGGTACTTACAGCGTTGGAAGTGTTGATGTCGGTGCTCCCCTTGAGGTACTCGAGCACTTTGTCCAGGTTCCCCGCCCGGGCAGCTCGCAGGAAGCTCGCGTTACCATCACTCTGCAACAAACAAAACAAGCGTGCCACCATTAATTTGACTGAAATTCAAGCGGAAAGTACAATGAAAAACAACCAAGTGACATTGACATTGGATTGAGAGCTTCTTTGCTCGATTCTCCCTCACATGACCTCAACCTCGAATGACAAACCCGACTTTGTCCTGACCAGTACAGATAGTTGGTCCTGACATCACGATAACCTCAAAGCGACAGACGTCCGTGACATGAAGCAGTCCCACGCATGCTGCAGGAAGTTTTCCAGACCTGAGTGGGGTCGGTCGCACACTAGTTGTTGTCACTTCCCTCTCACTAACCATCACAGGACAGGCCCCGAAATCCAACCTTGATCACTGATGTGAACACAGTTCTGAAGTCTTCAAAATTCTTGTTGAGTCCCACACCCCTCTGTGACACCACCTGAAGTTGAAACTTCCTGTGCCTCTTGTGGGTCGACAACAAAGTTTCAACAACGTTGTCCAAACAGATCGTCTCTCTCATCCTTTGTACAGTCACGAAACGCTATCCAAAGGACAACCCTGTTGCCCTGTTGTGCTCCTTTGGGTTTACAAACTGGAATCAACAAGAACATCACGTGTTGCTGTCTTCTCTAGGTTTTCTTCCCCTCCCAAATTGAGGCGATTCTCTGTCCACGGACCGGACATCTGTGGCGAACTGTAAATGGACGCCCAGCGATTCCGGCGGTGAGTGAACATTTACAGAACGGGACAATTGGCGGGGACAATCAGGTGGAATCAACTGTCAACACCTCTCATCCTGACCTTGATAATCCACTTGTGTGACAAGAACTTCATGACCTCTTGTATTTTGGTGCGAACAAAGTCGTTTTCGAGCAGGGAATGACACCAAGAAACCAATGGAACGAGCACGAAGCATTCTGCCATGTTGGCCATTGACTTCTCAGTTTTCTGGCGAGAACTGCTCTTGCAGTGGTATTGAGTGTAGTTCCCAGACGTACCGAGTTTAGTTTGTCTGTGTTCTTGATAAAACCTACAAACATCCTACTCGGGTATCACACACATGACGCACAGATTCAGCAAGAAAAACGTTGGCGACGAAGACACAAATGCGTTCGTCAGTTTTTCAGGTTGGAAAGATCAATTTGAGGAAATACCCATCTCTGAGAGAAAACAACACAACAAAACATCTGGCAGTTTGACATGAATATTTCAAATCTGCCAAGATCTCAAACGAATCTGCCAAGATCTCAAATGACTCTGCCAGTCGGCTCGGAAAAGACCTGGAGCAAACTTTCTGTGATATCAGATGTGACGACATGTCAAAAGCACGTCTGTGGGCGTCTGGCAAAAAACAACTGGGGAAGATAAACACGTTCGTGTGAGTAATGAAGCTGTACAAATGAATGATACGTGATGCCTGTGCACGACTCAAATCAACTCCGAAGCTGCGACAACTCTGCACGAAACGTGTCGGGTACAAAGTCAACGCCTCCGGTGAGAACAAATGCCGAACGCTTGGAGCTGAAGGGAAAATTTCACGACACCGGCTGAGTACGGACACGACACGAACAAGCCAGGGAAATAACAACAGAATTTTGACCAGAAGATCCAGTAGTGAAGATGACCAGCTCTGGAAAACGTCGGCCCCGACGGACATTCGCAGCTGCCTTCGTGCGCGTTGGTGGGTGCCAAAGGTCAAGTCTGTTCAACAACAGCTGCGAACGAGGCAATCTGAGCCCAACCACCATCCCACCAAGTTTCGAAAGTCACACACACACACACTGTGTGGAGTGACTTGGACCAAAAACCACGAGACTCACCTCAGTATGAATGAGCAATGCACCACACAAGCCTGTCAAACACTTGGTGTGGTGAGGGGCCTAAATTGAAGTGTCTCACCACCACCTGTACAACACACAGGTGAGTTTTGATGAGTCCTTGACATGCAGATTCTTCTTCCAGCTTATGAACGATATTTTGATGGAGAAATCCTAATAATTCTATTTCTTCTGAGGTGATATTCTGAGCATTGGCAGTGATATTCTGAGCATTGGCCACCATATTTTCAAAGAGGAAAACCTTGAGGGGTCATGTGACCACCCCATGGGAGGAGGGATGCTGGGAAAACTCAGCAAAATAGTGATATTGTGCTGTTATGTATCTATTTTCTATCTAAATAATTATTATAAAAAATATTCAGAATATTAAAAATTATAGAAATTGTAGTTAAGCCCCTCTGCCCCCTGGTGGGGGAGGAGTGTGGTGTGACACACCAGCTGTAACAACCATCACTCACCAGATGGTGTGATTGGAAAGAGGTCAATAAATATGGAGGTCCCTGCCCTTGGGGACAGTCTCTCCTGAGATACCAACCAGTGTGTTTGTGATATCACTACACTGAAAACCCAACAAAAACGATTCTACGATCTGGAAAGGACTGGAACACACGAATCAGCATCCCGTCTTCTTTTTGACAATAGACCTGCTGTTTTTGTTGTACAAACGTCAAAGGTGGCAAAAGATCACTTGAGTCCACATTTTCCCGTGTTGCTCCACAAGCGAGTCCCGAGGGTTGCGCCTGTCGAACACTGAACAACGCGCTGCCGATAAACGCCGATGACATTGTTGTAACCTACCCGTGAGGTTAATCTTTTCAACATGGTGAATGTCGATATCCGTTCCCGTTTTAATCCACAGGTATGAAGTGTTGAAATTTAACCTCAGCCGCTTTGCTTTGTTGATCTTACATTTCCTTTCACAAGCCTTCTGGCAAAAAGGGCAAATTTCAGAGATCGTCAATATTCCAGTGATTCAAGTGATAATCCGTTTCAAATGCTCGTTCAGTTATGATATATTCCACTTTGCATCGTGAACGTGGTTATGTGCTCGGATGTTCGGACCGTTGGCAGCTGTGTAAAATCCACCGAGACTTTTTTCGTTTCTTTCAATACGCAAGGCTCCCGACAGAGTGGTCTAACATGTAAATCTTTTTCACTCTGTCTATCACAGGCTGAGTCGTTCTTGTGTGTTCAATGGCTGGCCCTCCTGGCTTTCCTACCGCCTTCCTTTCCCTCCGAATCTTGTTTTCACTTTGCTGCTTCGGCTCGGCTGAAAGGCAGCCTCTTCTTTTCGCTTGCAGCTGCACTACCACTTCTGCTCCTCGCAGGCAACAAGGTATTTTGCCATGCTCACTAGTATGCTAGATATCCAGCTAATCTCAGCACCACACTTTCTCCTCTGACAAAAATAAACCTGATGCTTTGGCTCACAAAATTCTCTTTTTCTCTCTCTCTCGCTTGGCAGGTTGATAAACGGATCGCCTGGCCACGGACGAAAGACCTGACCAAACAAATGTCTGATACACACACAGCAGCCCCTATTGTGATGTACTGTGATACCGCCTGTCAAGCTGTCCGTACCTTGGCCTGTACAACACAAGTTTTGGTTTCAAAACATGCCGAACCACATGCTGCGTCGGAGGGGGAGATCAAGGGTCTGCCGAACAAACCATTCAAATTTAGAGCTGTTCCATTCAAGAAATTTTGCCATGTTTGTGGCGCAGACTGTCGTGCAAAGACCAACGTACCAATTACTCTGCACGCAAATGCGTATCAAAAGCCCAACGGCAGACACGGCTGGGGCTGTCTTCCCTGCACGAAGCCGCAGTCGGCACGGACCGGGTTCCCCACCGGCTGATGTAACTCACGAGCCCGGCGGGAGACGGGCTGCTGCACCTGCAGCTGCCGCACTGCGCGGCGGGTCAGGATGAGCCGCGCCGCGGGTCCCAACTACACGACGCGGGTCAGCGGCGCAGCGTGCGAGCGTGCGAACCGCTCGATCCTCGACGAGAACGTTGACATGCACCGCACACGACTCCTCGCCTGCTCGTACATCACTTTATGGTCACATTGTAACTGAACACTGTAGCGCAAATCGGATATGGACAGCGCCTCGAACACTGAACTTTCCACAAAGCCAGCCAAGCGACGTAACTGTGCAGTCAAACACGTATTCTGCTCAACAATTTTCTTTGCATCACGTCACGACAAAAACACATATCTGTAAAAACCTTTTACAGACGGAGTGTGAATCGATGTGACCTTCGAAATACAAACCTGGAGGATGTTTTTCGAGTCTTTCTCTGCCGACGCCTTGTGCTTTTTAGATTTCCCGCCCATGCAATCCATGGTTGCACGAAATGTCTTCGAAACTGTGATATTATATTCCCATTTGTCTGAAATATCCACTTGAATGAGGCTTCACACCATTCCTGCACGATTCATCTGTCGCTCCGCAAAAGCAATCGAAACGCGAAATGAAAACCTGTTCAAACAGTGCGGCTGGGAACGACGATATGTCCCACATATGACTGAAGCTGTGGATGATGCGGGTGTTGGAAGAGCTGTCTGTGTCGTGTCTGTGCGCACGAGCAGCAACGACAGTGACACCAACTCGTACTTTGGACTTTTCTATTTTTCATGCTCATAACCAGAATATTTTGAGCAAAAACATCCAGTATTGACACTTCCGAGGAAATACATCACCGTTTTTAACACAAACACAACTCTACAAACGCGACAACTGAAACGCTCCACTTTGCTGCACCGCTCTGAATGGAATCCAAACCCCTCACAAAAAGTGCCGTGACAACAACGCGTCTAATCTTCCCAGATTGATCCCACTCAACCATGTCGGTGGAGCCCCAGTCCACAATATGGTGCTGCCACCTGACAACAGAACCAGCACGACGAACTAACTCGAGCACAGCTGCTGCAGCAGCAGTCTCCACCAACTGAGACTTCACCACTTGAAACAACTGACCAAATCGCTCACAATTGTTGTCCAGGATAACTAATCTGCCACTGTTTGCGCGTGCGATTTTCACGCATCAAGGAAACGATGCCTTGTTTTGCACCAGCTTCGGATGTCTCCCAACATGACGCACTGGGGCCACCCGTGGAGAAGTTGACCCAGAGAGCACGGCATGACGCTTGTTAAAGCCAGAAGGTGATTACATCGATCAGGGCGGGTGGCAGATTGTGATTATCACCTCGGAATTCCGGCGCATGAAAAGTCCGCACAAAGCAAACAAAGGTCACAACAACCCACCCACTGTCACCCTGCTTCACTGCAATCCAGACACACTCGTGTCCAATACGCAGGGCAAGTGATGGCGTGAACAGGAGTTCGAGACAAGAGCTCATCAATACCTGATGACTGACAATCTAATTTTGCCGTCCAATGCACCAGACGCAGTTGACACCTGCGACCCAGCAGCACTGCCGGAATTTTACACGAGGCAACGGACTGAAGGATTGTCGGGTTGTCGCTGGCATTGTGCGAAGCTGTCTCGATCGTGACAGACTTCTCCCCACGCAATAAATTTTCTTCTCAACATGAGTACAGTACACCGAGAGATGAAGACGTTTTCTTTTTGTCTGCAGGCGGGGAAACAAATTTATGCAGATCACCTGATCTGCAGTTCACCAAAATGTGTGTGTGTGTGTGTGTGTGTGTGTGTGTGTGTGCGCGCGTGTGTGTGTGCCTCCTTGCAGACAACACGTGCATAGAAGATGTGAGATAAAGAAAGCGAAATTCATGCACCCGACAAGCATTCCCGGCACGTCCGCTGAGACGTGCACAGCAATCTCGGGATGCTGTTCGCTACTCCGCGCTCCAACATCTTCCACCGGGCCTTTCAGACTCTGCCCTTCTCGACAATAGAGCTCAATCAAGTCGACGAACTCAATTTGTATCCCACAGATCTCAAGCACGGAAGCAGGAAATCACCCCGGAGCCGAACAACTTCGACCCAGAGCCTATCTCGAAGAATGTGAACGAACAGCACCTCAATTCCTTTAGGATTTCAAAGCAGCGCACACACGACGGAAAGTGACCAGTGTCAGAGGCGTTTTCTGATGCAATCTGTTGCTACTTGTCGCACTTGTTCTCCGTGTCTCTGGAACCTCAGCTACTGTCAGTGAAGAAGAACGCGTCGAGTTTTGTCTTGCGTGCGTCCCATCAACACGAGAGAATGTTGAAATTAAATTGCAAACCCAACACAGTTTTGCAGATGACAATGAGCGAGGGCACTTCATCACAGCTTGACATTCTCGATGTGTTACAATTGCCGAACATCAACAGAATGAGCAAGAAAGTGACATTATTGGGGCAAACAGTTGTGGCCCATGCCAAATTGTCTGAAATTGCAAGCAGTTTTTGAGACCTCAGGTCTGTTCATCGGAGCAACTTTCCTTTTTGCATGAAGTCCGTGGACACTCATGAGATGATTATCATGCAGTCTCGATTCACGACTTTCCAGTACACCCATTTGAAAAGTCGCAAGTACGAGTTTCTTTTTGCAAACATGCAGCATGGGTGTGATCCAGAAGCACTTGTAATCACAGAAACTTTGTTCAGCAAAAAGCTTCCCAGGGAAAGGATTTTTTGACACAAAAGACGGACTACAACGATTGATTCGGTTTTCGTGTTGGTCCTGTATTTCTGAGCGATCACCAGCTTCCCGTCTGCTGCACAAACAACAAAACGGAAACGAGACTCTGAAGCATTCTGGAGAAGGTCGATTTTGCCTGCATTTCGAAACTCAAAAGGGCGTGTCTGTGGAAAGCCTCAAGTCTCTGTAATGTAGCACGACGGCGTCAACATGTCCAGCTTCATCTCTGATGGCAACGAACAAGACAAGGAGACATTTAGCACGCCCCTTCCTTTCTCAAGTAATGAGTGAATCACACGCGCGATGAGTAAAAGCACACATGTGGAAGCAACACATTGATCTGTGCGGCAGCGCTCGATAACGTCTGTGACCTAATGCGAGCTATTGATCCTGTATGTACTGCAGTCCCGGCGCTGCTGGCGGCGTCGTCGTCATGCATCTTGAATGTCCCGTGCAGCCACACACACTCGCACGACCAATTTGCCTGTGCACATGCTATTCTGCGTCAATGGTACAGCTGCACTGAAACCAGAATCATCGAACTGGCGTTTCCCTAAACGCAGATTCATGGACGAGTTTGGACAGTCTCACGCGCGAGACCGAAAACCAGCAAATTACTGCCCAAATACGGAAACCAAGGGCAAACCGCAGCCAGTGAAACAGCTCCTGCACCTATGTTCCTGACAAATATTTATCCTTTTCCCACAACACATGACAGTTCCATGGCTTTCGAATTAAACGACAGCAATGTGACCAAATATTGACACTCCAGTGGAACGAACGTCTGTCAATTCCACCTGATCTCAATTCCTGCCGGTCCGGCTTCGCTATCTGGACAGGGCGACTCTAATGACGCTTGATCCGTCTGTCTCACTTTACGGCACTCGGTCCGGGTGAATGATGAATCCCATTGTTGAGGATTAATTAACTCAGGTGCCCTGGATTAACCAGCGGTTGTGAGACATGAAGGTTCAATGCACAAGTAAATTACACACAGGTATTGGCAGTGCCTCAGCAAACTCATCAAGCCAAAACAGAGATATTAATTGGAACCATAAATATTCTAATTCAATGACGTGACCCCCCCCCCTCAATGCCAAGCTGTTTCCCACAAAGCAAATAGTCTCCATATTTGTAGATGGAGATATTGATTTTTGCGGCCACAGATACTGATAACAGGTACATTATGCAGCAATCTGCGCAAACTCAAACAGGAAACCAAACGTACACACTGCACATGATCAAATAACAAGCACACGAGTACTTTCAATGGACCCTTGTGATTGGTCACATTTGTACATCTTTTGTAACCCCTGTGGCCACCGAAATGCAATTCCCATGAATAATTTAGAAAACTGCCTGCACCCACATATGCACCGGTGTGCAGACATGCGACCAAGAGATGATGAGAATCATCGTTCTGCCCGACACCGTCTCTGCGCCTTCTCAATTCATACACTTTCAAGGGGCAATGTGGTTTGGCTCAATTGCTTTGGTGCGCGAAACACGAGGACCTGCAACGGTCTTCCTCACCCTCGTCATGAGTGCACACAAAAAGAGGGGATTCCTGGTCCAAGTTTTCATCACATCGCCAATCTTTGGCTGCGATTGATTCCGCAACGTATTTCAAGTCATTGAAATGGATTTTTACTCGCTTTGAAATAGCGACTTGTTCAGCCTGAGTACCATTCAACTCGACGCGCTCAAATCGATGCAGTAAAACCTTGCACCGCCAATCAATGCGTCAAATCCAGCCTGGTCGTCGGCTTGTTCTTCGTGCACTCAGCATTTGCGTTTGCCTTCGCACCGCACGCGGTGGCATCTCGCGATATATACTCACCAGCTGCGTGTCCTTCCCACTCCCCGATCTGGAAGACGACGACGTTTTGTGGTGAGGTTTTGGCTCCATCGTGTGGAAGTCAGTACATGTAGTAGATGCCGGTAGCTGTGTACACTTCTAAGTGAAAGCGAAAAGGTATTCCATTTGTGCGACGAGCAGCTGCTGCGTGTGGTTTGTCCAAATTTCTTTTCAAACGAAAAGAAATTTGTTGCCTCCTGACGTAGAAAAATCGAAAAGCTACGCTGTGAGTTCAAGTGCGACGGTTCAGATCAAACTGACGAGGAGGAGGCGACTGGCTGGTCCTGCTGCGCCTGAAGTGTGCACCAGCGCTCCGACATGGGGCCTCGTAGCATGCACGGCAACGTCGATAATGGCGAAAGTGCAGTGAATCCAAAAACGCCTCTGTACAATCCTGGAACGGATCTGCCTCGAAATGTTGGCAGTCGTCGAAGCGAAATTGCAGATGCGAACGTTCAGTTCGTTTCCAGAGATCGTTCACAGGTCCACAGCGTAGAAATCTGGTATCCGCACGCCTTGTTTGTAGTCGAAAGGCCTCAGTTGACGAAAATCTTCGAGAATTGCCTTTACTCCGGCTTCAGGAAGCGCACACAAGATAAACCACTTGTGTTGTGTGTAGCGTACACAGCCTTGCCTCACACGAAAAGAGTAATGCTCCTACTACATAAATGCAAATGTCATGCAATTAACATTACATCAGTAGTTGTAGAAAATAAGCACCACTGCATGTATCACGGATGGAGCGTGTGCAGACCTCCTTGACAGAAGTACATTTGTGGAAACAGCTCAAGGTAAACGTATTCTGCTCAGTGTGAGCGACGCTGAAAGCACTGGGCTGCAATGGTATTGGCGGCGACATTAAAAACGATCAGGTGATTCAGTCCTTTAACGGCAGCTGCAGCAGGCGGCTTCACAGACCGGCGGCCTCCCCGCCGCACGCACCGGCTGCGCTGCTGCCGCTGCTGCCATGTAGGGAAGTTGGCTCTGCATGACGAAGACGGAGGAGCCAGCTGCAGGTACAGCGCCGCTGACACCGTCCTCCGCTGATGACTCATGCACGGCCGGATTCGATCATGCACTTTTCCATTTTCTCTTTCAGACGAGGAAGCATGACAATTGTCAAGGCAAAGATCTGGTATTTCCCTGCATCAGGATCCTTTTCAAAATGCATCCCTGAGAGTTTACGTGAGTCACGTTGCTGGCTGTTGCCAAAACACGGTTCATGACAGAATATCATCATGTGAGAATCATCCAAAACGGCAACAAGTTTCCTCACATGATTCAGAATGCAGAATTCATGTGCTATTGTCTGGGACACCGGGAAGACTCCAAAATTGAACTCGGGGGCGGCTCTTCCACCAAGGAGTCGTGTTCGCATCATCCCATCCACATCCAGACGTCTGTGGAGTTGACATATTGACCATGCACGACTCGTTTGTGGAAATAGCGACGACGCTGATGGGGAGTGCACCATTTCAAAGTTTGAAAGACTGGACAACGGGGACTTATCAAAGCGATCAAGGTTCCCCAAAAGAGGACAGCGGTTTTCTCTTTCTGCACAACGGCTGGGCGGTGTCCATCATTCTTTCTGTTCTGCATTTGCAGAATTGCCAGCAAAAGGCTCAAAACCACGGAACATCCCGTCTTGCAAAGGGAGAAGGCGAGCTGAGCAGCCACAACCGGAGGACAAACACTACTCTAGAAGCTGTTTGTTTTGCAGCAATCCGAGCCGGGGAGCAAAATGCACAAACTGATCAAATATTCAACAGACAGCAAACAAAAGCAATGACTCTTCCACTGTGAGTGCTTCTCGCAGAGAACTGACTGCGAGCTTTTAACCAGTGCAATGACACAAACTTTTCCAATGTCAATTGCGATAAACTTGTCCCAAGCATCATCAACCCATCTGACCCTGACGGATGTTCAAAATTGGCTGGTGCTGAGTCCTCTCCTCGCTCCACACAAATCGAACGCTGATTGTACCGAGGTTCCGAACTCTGACGAAGTGCCCGATTCCTTCAGAAATTTTCATCAGCAGCGAGTCGATCGAGCACGTGATTCCCGCAATTTACATGATGTTGAAATCAATGGTCTTGGGGAGATATTTGCAAGGAAATATTCTGAAGACCAGAATGTCATTCTTACCATCGTGCAGCCTCCGTCCCTTGATCCAAGATGTCTGGTCTCCCAGACAGCAGCGAACTTGAAAACTTTTTGCCGCGCGCGAGTTTCTGTCTGAAAGGTTGAACCACTCAGTGCTGCGTCGAAGCTGGGAAACTAGACCCGCTCGTCAGTTATTCCTGTGTTATTTGGGCCAATTGGGTCCATTTTGTGTGCAATGTAGATCCACTTTCCCACATAAATACTCATTCGACATCAGAAAACATCCAACCATGGAGTCAATGATGCAAAACTTGAAGATTTGCCTGTTTTCGAATTTCAGAGTGCCCAAATACTGAAATCACCCAACATTTCTGAGTTCATCCATCACAATTCAAATTATTCCTCCAAAAAAGCGCATCTTTGTGAGTCCAATCGTCTTGAGCTCTTGAATACATCCATATGTGGGCTTCCACCTCCTCAGAGCTCAGGTCATGAATATTTAAACAATTATGAAGCAAACATATCCAATTCGGCGCATGTAATCCAAAGGTCCCTTGACATTCAATGCGCTTTTTGTTCTTCTCAGAGGCAGTACAGGCACCTGCTTTTTATGTGAACAGGCTCCAACATACACATGTCAATGCATGACAGTGGCAGTTTTTTCACATGAGTACATTTTTGGACTCCACGACATGCAATGTTGTTGGAAAGAGGCAGTCAATGGAGTTCCTGCATTCCGTCGCAGTCTGGTTCCAACAATTAATGAACGATCAGATTCAAAAGGAAAAGGCTGTTCTGGCATCCGTGTGCGTTTCTTTTCAAATCTGAAGGGCTTTTTGCAACAGCAAGACAAAGTATGAAAAGTGTGTCCTCAGAAATGGTTGTGCATGAGTGGAGAATTTTATTCCTCAATTTCCCTAAAATTAGGTCTGTTCCACTGAGCTTTCGTGCCCCGCCGTGGCGCCCATTTTCCTCACTTGAACACATTCCAGTTTCTGCCAACATTCCCACATCGAGACATCATGCAGAGACAGACCAAGTTTGAACCCTGCATGGGAGTCTGGGACTTTCAGTGACAACCAGCCAGCGTGTGGTGCAGCATCATCGCTCATGCCTCGCAGTTTCAGCATCCGCAAATGGTGCGGAGTTGACAACATCTGTCTCATTGCTATTCACAAGGCCACCCCGAGGCGGAAAACCAAATTTGTTGACCTTGTGCAATTGAAACTGCAACCTTGAACTGCTGTTAGAAATGAGCAGATTGAAAAAAAAAAAAGAAAACATTTTCTTGCATCTTCTCCTGACTGACACGCGGATGACACTTTTTGCAAAGTCTAGAATTCCTTTCAATTAAATAACCGTCATTCATTGTGGTGGAGGCTGGTTGTTGCAGGCTATTTTTAAACTGCAATAACTGGCAAAATGTGCGTGCGTGTGTACTTGTGTGTACGACAATATTTGTGTGTGTGTGTTTTTATTTTCATCACAAGATGGAGCAATCATGTTTGCTTCCAAGAAATGTCAGAAATGTGGTCATGTCAGAACACAAACTTGAACTTTTTCGGTCTTTTTGAGGTAAAACTACAGTACCGTCTCGTGTTTTAGACGCGCTTTTTTGCCCAAAAATTGAACATCAACAGAAGGGGTGCGTCTTATACATGAGCATGAATTTACTGTATTTTTAATAAACCTTGGTACCAGAAAACAGGCCCAAATCGTGTGGTGTATCTTGTACGAGTACATGAGTGTGTCTTATACACGAGACAGTACGGTATCCAAAAGGCTTTTCCGCGTTCCTTCCACGTCTAAAGGTCATCAACAGGGATGCGCGAGCTCTCTCGACAAGTTCATATCAACTGCGGATGCTCAATCAGGGTCCAACATCATGAATGATCAACGAGCGTCACAACCAACGGGAACTCGAGACGGAAGCAAAGGACAAAGGACACGAAATTATTCATGTTGATTTGTAATTGATCTGGCTGCATCTCGAAGGACCTTCATGTGCTCTGCAACTCTGTCTGTTCTGAGCGTTATGCCTGTGTATTGACAGCTCCTTTAGGAAAATTTCATTCTCATAACAGGAGATCTCTTGGAAGAAATAGATCTGCACTCTGACGCAATGAAATCTGACCACATTTTCAACTCGCAACTACTTCCACAAACATCAGCATCCAATCAGACGAATTACGAGGCTTTTGCGCCGCTCGGTATTCATTACCTTTACAGCTTTGAAAGCGCACAGCCGGGGTCCTAAAGCGTGCTACTGTCGCCACCAAGTCTGGCTCCATGTTTACCATGGCTGCCTAAAGCTGGTTGGGACTGTAAACTGCCGACACTGCCACCCACTTCCAACAGGTTCTCACGTGACCCACAACCTCACAAATCAGGAATCCACCATACAACCAGCTTCTTGCACACACACACACACACACACACACACACACACACAAAGAACCAGGATTTTTTTGGCTCCACACGTGTGGACAATCAACGCTGATTGAAGCAAAGGCGTCAAACAAATCAATCGGCGGTTGAACCGGCTGGTTTTGCTTTTTTACTTCTGAACAATCGATACTCGTACACCGGTTCAATGCAACAAACGAAACATGTCAGGAAACTTAGGGAATCTCCGACATGCAACTCCGTCTGAAGACATCCAAATCCAAACCTTATCACTGCAGGCGCTCACACTCATCTTGTCCAGAAAAGGGCGCTTGCGAAGTGTACCCTGCATGCGCTGCCTTTCTGTGGGTACTTTGCTTCATGTATTTTCTGCGGCGTCGCGTCCAACTTACCTGGAAGAACAAAGATAGAAAGGAACATCAGCGTGAGAATCACGACAGACTTGTTCCGGCGTTTGCATGTCAGGATAAAATTTACAAACACCATGAAACATCAACAGCCGGCAAAAGAACACACTCATTCAGATCACCGAATTTGCTCGTATATTTAGAAGGCAGCGTACTTTGTCACTGACTGCGATAGCGTGCAGTACGCCAAATTTGGACACCATCCAACAACAAAAAGTAGGGGGAGATGATGACAGTTGACAAAAAGCGGAGGTTGTGGAAAACTGAACCATGCATCATCTTCAAGGAACCTTTCGAATGTAGTATACACCTGTTTTCGAGAGATGTTTGTTTCGTTGGTCTCACCGTAAATTTGAAACCGTGGAAAACGTGTTTGGTGACAGTCAATTACAACGGGCACGACCCACTTTTTGACTGTGCACTCAAAATAGCACTGAGCACTTCCCTCAATGCATTGTCGCTATTTATTCAAACCTTGTTCCCATTTGGTCGGCCCTTAGCATAACAGACGCACAAGCTGGACTGTTCTGTGCATAAAGCTGGTTCTGTCTGCACAGCCGGTTAATTGCGCTCCCCGTGCTCATCCTGCCATCTGTAGTAACGCCTCCGCGATCCTTTTACGGCACAAGTGCAGTGCAGATTTTTCACTCGAACGCCAAGGATTGTGAGCTTGACATTCCGTCCAAGACGGGAACGAGGCACTGGCACACAAGAAAACTGCAATGCGAAATTGTGCTCCACGGATCCTTTCAACTGCCAAGGTGCTCGTGCATACGGAAGAACTGCTCATCTCTGTTAAACAAGCTGCATGGTCCAGTACAACCACGGTATCCACACTTCACCTCGAAATCTCACCAACGACTGACTGAAATGCGAGGCAAAGAAATAACAACGTTTTCAAAGCGCTTTTCTTGTTCGAATAAGGGCATGAAATATGGGTTGCAGGGTAAAAAGTTGTGCAAGATCACGACAGCTTCATCGAGTTTATCTGCAGAAACCATTCAAGCGGAGCAGTTCTCAGAATATGGTCGTGACTTGCAGTAAGTGCCTTCAGGACTGAAGTTCAAACGACTGAAAGCACTGATAAATACCATTCCTTCAGCAAATTGCAAAAAAAAAATGTGAGCTTTCACTCGTAGAAACGCGCAGCAATCTCTCGACTACTTGTGCATGATTCCTCATCTCATCTCAGCGCCTCAGAATTCTGTCGTCGGAATGTTTTTCGTACCCATTGTGAAAACCATAGAATGGTTTATTGCACTTATCAGCCGGAGCCACGACCGTCTCATCGAATCCTGCCACAACGTGAGCAATTGATTTTGTCTGATAAAGAATTACACTTGGAAGTAATAAATTACAGCGAAGCACGGCACAGTCTCTGGTCGTTCCGGAGCCGCTGGAGCAGCGCGGACCGAGTGAGCAGTTTCGCTCGATGGGAGCTAGATTTGAACAAAAGCGCGGAGCCGCGGCATGCGAAGTCGTCTCGGACCGCGAGCAGCGCCGGGCGGCGTTTCACAGGGCCCTGGTGGCGCCACTACCCCGCAGGTAGACGCCATAAATAAACGGCGCGTCAATTAGCGATCTATTCTGGATTACATGGCCGTATTGGGAAATTGCCCACAGAGACAGCGTTATTACCTGAGTGGAGAACACAAATCAAATTTTCAACACAGGAGACCAACCGGCCACAATGAGAGGGACTTGCGCTCGCATATTCAAATTGTTGTGAGACAGAAGCACACACGCGCTTCCCAGACAAGGAGTCAAAGTCCTTGTGCACGAGACTGATCTTGTCTGGTGACAAGGGCAACCGGCTACAATAGTGGCGTCCTTCATCGGCCACGCACAGCGAAGCTTGGCCTCCGGATCGGAGTGTACAAAGCTCTTGCACTGAAAGGCGCACATGCGAGCAACGCTTTGTCGTCATCGTTTCCAGAGCACTCAACGACTCCACTCCAGTCGTAAAAACAGGTGCGCGCTTTTTCCATGTCAGGACTAGGCAGCGTGCACCGACACCCATCCCAGTTCAACAACACTGACACAAAGGAATCTGTTCTCGGACACAACTGAAACTTTCTGTCGTCAAACACGTGCAGACAGAGAGCCTCGAGTCTGCAAACCAATTTCAAACGGGAGCCCTGCGGATGGAACTCAAATCGGTGGGCGCGTTGTTATTTCATGAGCAGCCAATTTGCTGCCCTCCAAAAAAGGCGCACGGTGCTGATGGAAGGCAGCTTGAAGCCAATCTCAAAGTCTCTCTTGTAGACCGGTGTCATGAAGCTCTCAACCTCAAACCTGCAGTCAGAAAACTTCGACTCCGTTCATACACAAAGGAGAACGCAGTCGTGGCATCCGGTCAAAGCAAAATTTGGGAAGACAGGGTTTTCACACTGCACGTGCAGAAATGGTTCCTGTGATATCACTCAACTTCTCGAAACCTTTGGTCGAGAAAAGAGTTGTGTGACCAAATAAAACCATCTTTGCAAGGTGAGAACCCACGATGTAAGTACATCATTCGACAGGTTTTGCGACTGCATGCAGAGTAGGACAAAGATGAACGTCTCGCATTGCCATGGGTGGGAAAAGATTCAGTTTCACTTGGTTCACCTGTCTGCAAGAAGGCAGAAAACCTTGAAGATTGCAGGTCTGTCTGGAGTAGAACTCTGTTCACCGGTGATTTTTCCAAGTGGATGATGACAAGATTCACTCCTTCAGAAACTAGTACGCTCGTACCCCAAAAGCTGAGACTATCAGCCAGTAGATCTCGTAACGAAGAAACCCTAATTGCAAAATTGATTGCATTATGGCGCTTTATCCGGTGCATTGGCTGGAGTCTTGTCAGTCAGCTTTGATTTCATTATCTGCTCGTACATTGAAACGAAGACTGTCAAGACAAGGGTTCCTTCCTTCCAGCACGACCGACGAAAAGAACGCCCTTGTTGCCGTGACTTTTTGTTTTCTCTCCATGTGAACCATGTGTTCAACCTTTTCCAGTATCTACACGTTTCTTCCAGTCACAGTGTCAGGCGCAAACAATTTTCCTTTCAACTTTTCAACACAGAGAAAAGAATTGCACCACTCACCCCTCAATATTTCTTCGCTCAATAGACAGCCAAAATGCGCGACCACGATTCGCACAAATTCGTTTTCTGACTTGGATCTCGTTTCTTCTTCGAGACCGACGGAATAACAGCGACTCCCGTAAATCTGCCTAACAACGTTAAAGTCACAGCCGACACGCCAAGAATAAAAACCTTCCCAAATGAAATTACCGAAAAGCACACGCCCTGTCAACTCCATTTTCAATTACATTGAGGCACAGGACTTCGTTCTGTGCGTTCTTTCTGTCGGTGTCAATTTTGGCCACAGCTGGAGAACAAGAACACCACGCGATAAAGACGCGCGGTCTCTCACTTGCAAGCGCTGTCGGTGCATCAATTGGTGCAATTGTCATTGGCATGTCGTGTAAGTCGGAGTTGGGCCTTTCAACTTTGTCATTTTCTCACGAACACCTTGCCCGTTTCTGGGTGTTTCAAATCCTTGCAGGTTGTTTTCCCCAGTGCTGTTTTCGTGTCACAACACCTTCCATGCATAATTCTTTGATCAAATCGACAAGGATAAAAGTTAGTCCTTTGTGGCACAATTTTTCCGCACGAGTGAACCCAACCATAATTCAGGGTTGACCAACACAACCGTCGAAGAACTCCCACCCATTGGAACTGTCCACACCATGGCATGGACGGCATTCCGCTGTGACTGCAACACCAAAAGTTGGTGAACTGACACGATCAACCATGTTTTCCTGAAGCGGGGTGGATTGTGCAAACTTCCTCAAACCTAAAGTTGTGCAAGTAGACTCCAAAAGTATCTGCTTCAGTGTGCAGCAAAACACAGTTCACCAAGAAATATTTTGGTTTTGTCCGAGAAGTTAAAGCTGATCTTCGTTTTGCTCCAAGAAACAGCAGCTGCCTGACCTGACCTGACCTGCCTTATGGCCAGTGCACTGGCAATACTGAATCAACTTTTCTTCCACGTGCTCTCAAGACACGAACACGTCTGCTCCAATTCGAACTCTAATCAACCAAGGCACAGAGCATTCACGTTTGGTCACAACAGCTGCTGGTCACTTCCGGTTGCTTCTGCACATTCAAATGAAGTCTAAATTGTCGTCAAAAACAACGAAAATTGAAAAGCATTATTTACCAGTGTTCCAGCGATGGAATCTGTCGTCTGAGACGCTTTCATGGGAGATTTTTCTCTCGAATTTTCAACCAGATCCGTCATGGTTGGTCAGATTAAATCCAGTGGAATACGCACAGAACGCCGTCACATGCAGCTTCTGCGACACCAGAGTCTGTGATAAGGCGCTGGTGACAGTTTCCTGTGTAATTGCTGCACAACGACTGGCTTGAATTATGAGACAGATGACGACGTGAGCAAAGGGCTAATGTACAGAAACAAACCCAGGAATAATCTGTAAAAACAATCTCAAGCAATCAAAACTCTTCAGACTGACCAAGCGGAGGGGGTCACCCAACACCCTCATTTTGGATGTCTTTTTTCTATAGCAAGAAGCTACAACAAGTTTCAAATGTTGGGTGACGCCCCCCCCCCCCGGGTTCCCTGACATTGAAAAATTTGGATGTTACCTGACATCACACCTTTCATGTTTGGTGACCCCCTGGTTGCAAAATGTGCAGATGTCTTGTGACCCTGGGGGTGGGGTGGGGTGGGGTGGGGTTGGCTGTTTCCAGGGTCACTCAACATTAAAATCTGAGGCAAAAAGCACCGAAACAATACACTGCGGCTCCGCCGAGTGAAGAACTGAAAGGAGCCCGGCATGATGGAAGTGACTCATAGTTCAAGCCAAACAAAGTGAACACATCTGTAACATTTGCTGTTCACGGCAATCGCAACGTACAGCCCATAACTGATAAAAGTTGTCACTGTCCACACGAAAGTCGCACAAAACTTTTTCACAGATCTTGTGTTAATATTGACTCAACGCTGCTCGCCTGATTGTTACGCAACAATATTTCATCTGCTCTCACTCCGTGGTTGCACCAAGTGCAGACAAAGTGCAGCTCACAATTCAAATTTTATGGCTTGAAAATTTGCTGATGTTCAAGGCCCACCGCCCAAACTCATCACTGTTCTCTTCAGTTGTTTCTGGCAGCAAATTTCCCAAAGGTAAATCCCTTTTTTCTTGCCGCTGCTTCTGAGGTGGAAGACCTTCAAGTTTGCCTGCTAAGATGCACGAGACTCTCTTCGTCTCTCTGCAGTTTCAAAGGTCGTTCCTCCAACGTTGTGAACACGAACGTTGGAACCAGTCATCAAACGAACACGCCCAAAATTCGGGGGGAAATTGGGCGGTTTGAAGCCCTTCAATGACAGATTCCAAAACATTTGACAAAAAGTAGTCTGTGGTCACAGATCAAACCAACTGCAGCGTTTCATTACAAATTTTCACAGCAAATGAAAAATAGCGAAATGAAAGTACCAGCTCATAACACTATATTGTGGCCACAAACAGGCTCATTCCAGCGAATTACCCACATTGAAACCGACGAGCAGTGAATCAAACAAACGAACAATAGTCCGACAGAACAGTGAGTCGACAATAAACCAACCAACTGCACAGTTGGTCCATAATCCTTCTCAGCAAGGTGGTTTCCAGCAAAAAAAAACATGCCTGTGCAGCCAATTCTCCTCATAGCGACAACACTTTTTCCGTTCATTTCAAATGAAAATAATGCTATCCTTGAAACTCGGAAACTGTGCAGAATCACTCCATGATGCAACCGTTTCACACTGAGACAACTGCTTTTATACCAGCAGAATGTGTCCAATCATCAACACTGAAGAACCCTGGGCGACTCTGGTGTTTGCGGGTCGTGCACAGCTGTATTCCAATCAGCTTTGGTGCATTTGCTTCCCACGGATTTTCAGCGAGCTGCTTGACCATACGGAGAAGGGCCCATATGTTGCAATGGATGAGTAGACATATTTGGCGCTGGAACGGCTCGTGCCGACATTGCTAAGTGGATTGCATCTGCATAGAGCGCTCTTTTTTAATCATCATCTCAATAAAGAGTACGAGGGTCTTCTGACCTCAGCTGAATGCCAATAGCCCCAGTAACGCGCTGTAAGTCTGACAAAAGTTTTCCCCTGACAGGCTGATTCCCCAGAGAATGTTATTTCACTCTAAGAATTTCGCGCGGAATTCAGAAATCGTCAAAATAGGATGGTACAAAGAACATTCTTTGCAGAAGGTATCAAAAGCAGAGGAAACCCTTGCATCACCCACCCTGTGTACACTTCGCTGCTGACACTCACTCATCCACGTCCACGCCCCTTGTTTGCTGTGGGCTGGGAATCTCAACAAAAGGTTGGTGGTTTCAACTTGGCTGGACCTTCAGGTGTCGATTCGACAGTAGATTCCAGGCTCTGCAGCCACCCTGCAGGTATTGGAACAAAAACTGACCAGCACGTTGTTCTGGGCTTCAGAACGACCGAAAAACAAGTATGCAGGCCGCCACGCCAACGGTCGCAGGTTCCTGTCCAACACAAAAGCACCTGCACGTGACACGTTCACTCTCGTCGCTCTTCCTCCACTTCTGCGAGTCCAATTAAATTCAGCTCCAACAAAATGCCAGAACAAACAGAGAATCGAGAGAAGGGGATTCCACCCATTTGGAAGTCTCGTAATGACTCGGGTCCAACTCGAACAATGGCGCTGCAATTTCACGTGGCTGGTAAATTTGCTCTGCACACAGATCACAACACATGGGCCTCGCCGCAGGAGAAAACACCAAAAGTGGTCAAACAAATGCTTAAAAGCCGCAGAAAGCCACAATGGAGTTCACAGACACAGTGTGAGCAGAGCAACGGCGATCCGTCGGCCTCAAGACGTCGCTCCGTGTCGTGTCGTGTCGTATCGTACTGCCCAGTGTGGTGCCCTGTGTAAATTTGAACAAACCTTCAAGTTTTCTGATTTACCTTGCAGATGCGTTCAAACAAATTCCTGATGAACTTGAAACTTCCACTGTCAGATCTACCGTCGTACGTTGACACACTGTTCCTAGCGGCACCTTCTGTTTGCAGGTGGACAGTTGGTTGAATGTTCGGCTGCTCTCAAATTTTGTAAAAGTAAATGCAGCACACCAAACACGGGAAACAGATCAGAGCTGCTTTTTGGTGAAAAAAGAATCTCTGATTCAGGTTGCCACGATGACATCAGTTCTCTCCCTACACCTAATCTGGACGCCTTGCTTTGCAGCAATCACAACGCCATTTCCTCACTTCTTATTCAATCCATTCGGGACCATTTAACTTCAGTGAGACCTGAACTTGAGCTTGTCCCAACACTTGGCCAACACACAGGGCAGCAAAGACATGCGAGGCCTCCGCAGGAAAAGTCAACAATTTACAGCCTTTCCTGGAGTCCTCGTCTGCAGACAGCAAATCCTCGTAACCAAGGATACCATTCTGCAGTTACAGCCTCAGCAGATCCAGGCCCAAGATCATGATGAAAAATGACGGAATTCAATTGTCACGCACAAAGGAAATCGGCATTCATTTCAATTTCCCAATCTCCACAAAATCTCAATTGGGGAAACAAATAAAACAAGTGAGACATCAAGGACTGCGGCATTTAGAGAACCGCGGACTGCCAGTGAAGGGGACACACATCCAGGCGCCTAAGCCGCTTTCATTCATTCCGCGTTGCCATAAATAATGCAAAAATCGTCATACGATACCAAAAGCCACCGACTGAGCTCAAAAACGAATTTTTCAAGGTGGAGTACGTGAAGTTTTGACAGCCACTGATGGGTATCACCGACAAAACGCGTTCGCGAGCTGGAAGAAAACTGACCTCGTGAGCTTCACGAAAGGGAGTTTTACTCAAAACCTGTCACGATCGGCGTGGTATTTCGAGATCCCCTGCAAACGCCTCTGGCAAATTTACGAGGGGTGTACCAAAATTTACCGATCATCGCAGATTACTCGGTCCATGATATCCCAATTTTTGTGTTCAACCCACATTGTGGAAGTTTCTTGTCTTGAGCTCACTGCCATGATCTCTGTGCTTTGACAATGGTGTACAAACTTTCACACAACAGGAGGAAACACCGGTCCAGCAATCTGCGATAATCGGCCAATTTTAGTACACCCTACGTACAAAATGATTGCACCACAATCTGACATTCGCTGGAACATTCTGATTGCGACGTTGTCAGGTCAATCGCAAACAAAAGCACGCACGTCGCAGCCGAATCCAACGCCCGCTGAGTTTATCAACACCGCAGCTTGGTGTGCCAAGTCGTTTTGAAGGTGAGTGACACAGAACACGGCTCTGAACGTAAGATTTGCCGATATTGGCTTCGTTACGACGACACTGAAGAATCTGGTTTCCGCCACCTGACGGAGAAGCAGTCACGCACACCTCCAGCGACACACAAGCGCCTGAAATCTTCAACAGCTGACAAGCTGCATGACCGAACGAACCGGCTGATTCGGTCATCCGACTCGCTCCCAAAACTGTTCTGTGGTACGAAATCTTTGACAATGGAAACCAAAGAACAGCCAAAGACTTGGTTCCGAACAGGCAGTGGTTGGTTCAGTGAACTCCACTGGAACATTCAAACAAAATTGTGGACACAAAGTCGAAGTTTGTCCTGCGGCAAACAGACCCAATATCACTGCACACAACCTGACCAGACGAACAACAACAAAGCCGTATCAATCGGACACAAAATCTCAATCGATAGTGCCATTACACTGCCCCGAAGGAAAGCAATTCCCCGGTGTCCAACTGTGCCGTCCGGAACACAGAAAGTTCACTTCACCGAACAAGACCTGTGTCAAGTCGGCCCTGTGACGGACATTACTTTTCCTGTTTCGCTTTCTCTGCATCTTCCCTCACGCTTTAAAGTGCTGAGCAGCCTCCCTCTGACTGGCCTCTTTGCAGGCGTGTGTATGGGGAACAGCAACTGAAGCAGGACGAGAACCCCCAACTCGTCAATTGCCACACACGACACATCTTCATTTCTGCACCCTGTCTGTTCGAGATACCATCTTCCATTTAGTTCTTGGGATCCCAAGTTCGATCCGTTTCGCTGTGGATGTTCCGCCTGCCATTCCAGCCTCGGCTTACTTGAAAGACTTCCAATCCAACAAGCTGTGTTCACAAACCATCCATAACCAGATCCACGCCAAGCAGCGGTAATTTGCCTGGAAACGCGGCAGGACGTTTCCTTTTCTGACATCCAACTCAACTCCAGGAAAGATGTTGTCACCAAGGCAATTTGTCAAGCAGTCGGAGGTTGTCAACTAAATTTTTCAAAGTGTCACTCACATTTCAAAAGAATTTTCTTCCCTGGGCAGTTGCTTGTTTCTTTCTACTTTTGAGCAACCCAAACAAGAAGGTTGTGCCGAAAAAGCGTTCGGTGCTCGACACTCTACAAAAGGGAAAGGGTTATTTTCCAAACAAAAGACAAGGACTAATATCTGAGCGCACGCAAGGGGAGGAATTCTGACTTTTGGCCAAACCCATTCTGACCCAACACTGGACATACCGGTAACTGCATTCTCTTGTTTCAGACATAGACTAGTGAACAAAACTTGAACGGTTTTGCTGTTTTGGCCAAAGGTTGTTCTGCAATCGCAGCGTCAGGAAGCAGGAGGCAGAACAGCTCTGACCCGGGGCGTTCTGACACACCGGCAGCGGATGGTCCTCGCTGGTGTGGCCCAGCCAAACCCAGTGTTTTCTGCTGATTGTTGAGGAATCCGTTTCTCTTCATTCACATTCAAACATCGTCTGAAGCTGGCACGATCGAGGAGGAGAGAGCGATGTGAGAGGCCAAAATTGGTCACATTCTCCACGCTGACTGCTGACTTTGTGACTCCATTTTGCTGTAAAAATGGAAATTGCACAAACACACAACGAGCGCAGGGAGAGATGAAAGCAAAAAGGTTTTCAAGCCATGTGTCTTGAATCAGCAATCTATCAACACGTCTGTGATTCGCTGACATTTTGAGACTTCCTCCCAGATTCTCACGCACGCTGCAGGGAGCCCTCCTCTTTGACAGAGTGAGCAGGTGGCAGACTTCGCAAGGCTTCAAGAATACGATAAGTGCATTATTCCGTGGGAACCAGCGCCTGTGGAGTCGTCGGTTTGATCCAGAATGTCGCCGCCTCGTGGCACCAGAGTCCTGCACAGGATGCACGCCGATCGACTGTTTCCGTGCATGCCTCGCATCTTGGGTTGTTCCGGCAAGAATTCCTCTTTTCGTTTGTGAAGGATGAAAAGCCTGAAGGTTCGAAGAACCAAGCACGGAGGGTACAGCTGTGATCGATCTTGGTGTCATCCAAATTAACAAGGTGGGACTGACACACACCGGAATGCCAACTGTGTCTGACAACCTTCCCCCAGTCATGTACTCATACCAGCTCCAAGGCTTTTGGAACGAAGTCAGGATTCACCCTTGCACTGTGAGCAAAATCTGAGTGACGTGCGACTCAGAGATGACATCATGCTCAAGAGATTTCGTCGCAATTGAATGGGCTTATCAAGTGGAGGAAGCCACATCGACCAACACAGTTTTGCCAGGCCACTTCTGCGGCGTGAATGGTAACTGCTACAGGCAACTCAAAGAGCTGCTGACGAAGGGCCCAAAATAGGTATGACTTGCTGGTTGGTGGACCACTGTCGAGACACTCTGACCCACCCCTGAAGCAAGATTGAGTGTCCCAGAGTAACTTGTGCAGCTCAACACGATCCCGTCACCAGCAGTTGCTTTCCCCCCCCCTTTACCAGCAAGGTAACCAACAGCAAAAGTTCCCGGCAGGCATGGCTTGTTTTCTGGAACAATGTTGTGAGTGCAATGGAGGGGGGAAGTACGAGGGGAATTTCATAAGTGACCGTTTTTTGCCTCGTATCTTCCGAATGGATGCTTCCAGAGAAACAATCCTTTGCATTTCACAACTTTATCTCACAAAGAATAAGTTGGCATATTCTGGCAATCCTGACTATATTCCTTCCTAAACAATTTCACCTTCAAAGTTTGAAGAATTTTGAGCTATTGACTCTCCTCAATGCCTGTGTATTCTCTGCACTTCAGTCCTTTGCTATTAACAATCAATAGTCACAAGGTAAATATCTATCAGCTTTGGATCAAAATTTCCCTTACTTTCTTGAATCTCTGTTGGTAGATTTCAATTTTGTTTGCAACAATGGATGCTACACTGATTCCCTATTCTGTTTTGTGCAGCAAGAAATATCCATTCGGAAGATACGAGGTATAAACGGTTACTTGTGAAATTCCCCTCGTAACCAACATGCACTTCGTTTGAACAATTGACCACAGAAACAAAGAAAACTCCTCCTGATACACACACGCACACACACATAGAACCAACACCATCGCGACTGGACCACGCCCCCAGCTCAAAAATGGAGATGTTTGACTGTCAATCGTCCTGGACAAACAGCCTGCCATCAATACGTTCGTTAAACTTGAACAAACACTTTGCTCAATTGTCATTTCAAGCAACCCTGTCTCTGCCGATGCTTGCGAACACCGTCATCGTACGGCAAGCACGAAAACTCGAAAAGAGACGAAACGGGCTTGCACGAAAGGCTCCCTTCCTTTCAAGCTCAATCTCATGGTCCAATCGCAGCTTGGTTGGTCAGAGACCAGTCGGCAGTGTTGGGTCAGCCAAGAAAACATGATAGAGGTGACCTCATTCTCCGCATGTCAGAACTGACGGTCACAACGCAGCTTCCCTTCGCTCCCTGGGCGCTTCAGCTCCCTTGGTGCTTCATTTGTTATTTAAATCGCGCCAACTATTTTCGTTCCTCATGGAAAATAAAAACACCCACAGGGAAGCAGGACTCGGCGGCCAAACGAGAACGCGTGGCTGAACCGTGAGCAAATGTTTATTTTGTTCTGCAAGGGAAATCGTTTTTGGTACATTTCACCTCCGTGCTGCCTAAACACACGTGACAACACCCTTACTGGCCAGGAGGACAACTCCCATGCCGGTCATTCTGTCCACCTCATTGAGGATGTCTTGACCAGTACGTACGTGTCACACAACACCAGGTCTGACAAGACGCTTCATGTGCAGCTTGATGTCCGTCGCAAAAATAAACCCGCGAGGTACACACTGCCCTCCAAATGGAACTTTTGAAATCACCGAAGTGTCGACACACAACATACGCAATACTTTTCACTTTCAAATCTGCTTGAGCATGACAGAAGTCATTGGTACCCTGGGAAATGTTGACATGGCGCCTGCAGCAAACGACACCACACCTCGGAAAATGTTTCCGACTTCATGTTCATGTGGATCATGTAGCTTTCAACATCAACCGAAGCTGCTGGAATTTCAGACATATGAACTTTGGTAATTGCAAAACAATAGGCACACTCGCAGATACGACATCTTTGAAAGGTAGTCGATACAGAACTCGCCCTCAAGCGAACTTACTGCGCAGGCAAGACGCAAGTATCGACTTTCAGAACCACGAACAGAGAAACTCGTCCTTCTGCCCGGCTCTGCACAATTGTTCGTCTCGACGACGCACTGCGTGTGTCAAAAACACTCAAAAGCAAGTTTGCCGCGTACCTTGGTTTTAGACGACGGCACCTTGGCGAGTGGCGCCTGCTGCTTCTCGGCGGCGCTGCGGCCTCGGCCGGCCTCGCCGCGCGACGCGGGTACGGCGCCGTCCTGCAGCGGCGGCGGTGGAGGCGGCGGCTGCCGCGGCGGCCCCGGCCCCACTCCGTCCTCCTCGCCCTTCTCTGACGGTTGCGGGCTCGGCGTGCCCTGCCGGCCCAGGCAACGCATGCTTCAACTTTTGCTACGCAAGTCTACAGCAGCATTTCGGACTCGAGTTCCTCCACGGTGTGGTTCCTCCCACCATCCCGGACTCGATTCCGAAACCGCTCTTCACGACTCGCTGACGAAGCTACGTTATCTTCTGCCAACCCATTGAAGATGGGGGCCTGTGGCGAAGATGTCCACACGTCTCTACATTGTTACTTTTTGCGTTGCCGTTTCTTTTCCGTTGAAAGTCATGCCGGCTCGGCACTGCACAAGATCGGTGCGCTCCCCACAGCAGTGTAAGCTGCAACTAATGAAAAAGCAGTCGTGAGAGCGAGCGTAGCTTCGCAGCTACATCTCGATCAAAAGCTTATTTTCTCCCCGACAACCAGACACCACTGATTTGCTTGTGATGCTTCTGCGATGCCACGACTGCTGAATACGCTGTCGGACCTTTTTTGTGCTTTTGGCCCTCTTTTAAGCCGTAATTAGATGATGCCAACCGACAGCCAAGTCTCCGTTTGCGCGAGTCAATTTCCGTCGGCACTTCGAGCAAACAGCTCTGCTGTTTGTGCGAACAAACGACTCTAAAAGCTCACAAAAAGGACTGATCTTTTCCCAAAACAGGCACAAAAGAACGGTTAAGTTGGGAACAAGGGCGAGGTGTTTTTTTGTGGCTGCCGTCGCAAAACAAGACTCGTGAAATTTGGGGTTGCCATGGCAATCACATTTTTTCTCGGCAATGGAATTGTACTTGAAGCGGAAATCCGAAGGCATGAATGCCGGCGCGAAGGGACAGACTTGCTTATCTCCGGTGCGCACCGCGCGGCCTCCAGACGATCCGTTGTCGCGAGTTGCGTATCTCGAGGAAACAGGTGCTTCTCGCCAAAGCAATTTAACGCCGCCTTGTTGCTGGGGCCGGAAAGGAAGGAGACAGGGGAACTTTTCTGCCTTTATGGTGATTCAAGTACCCGAAGGTGAGACTACAGGTGACTTGAATCCCAGAATCGGCCTCGCAGTTCTGACCCAACAGAAACGTACGTAATTCCAGCTGCGATCAACCTCAAATCTTGGTCTCTCCAGTACCGTTAGAGCTGGGAAAATTTGTGTTTCTCGAAATGGCACTGTGAATTCAGTAACTCGCGAAAAGAACCGACTGGACTTTTCAACACAGTCGCAAGACGACGCAGCTCCAGCGATCGGATGCGACACTTGACGCATCCGCGTGAACGCAAACACAGAAATAAAAGACAACTTTTTTTCAAACGCTCCTCGTGGAATATTTTCATCCCAAAATCAATCACATTCCATTTGCGAGGAGATATGTGCATATCAGCCTCAGTCCCCAAACACAAACCCACCAGGACTCATATCCATCAGGAAATATTGGTGCTGCTGTTGGTTTTCTTGAACTCTTCAACAGAAGCCATTTCCCCTGCATCTTGTCTGGCTCATCCAAAAAAATATCACTCTGAGATCCAGACCTTTCTTGCAACGCAGTGCAAGTCCTCTCCCCTCAGACAACGCGACATTACATCATGCTGCCGTGATCAATAGTTTGCAATTTGCTTGGGAAGAAAGAACAGCACAGAAGGTAATGCACACCGGGTTTTACCCTTTCCAGCATTTCTCGTCTTCCTTTCTCCCGTGCTGTACTTGCAAAGTCTGTCCCAAAATCAATGGACTTTGAAACAAGCAGTCGCTTCACAGCTCCAGTCAATGTCATTCGTTTTTCTTTTCAAACTGAATTTTTCTTGTTCAAAACTTGCTTGAAAGAAGGATCGTCAGGAACAAGGCAACGGAATTACACGGTCAGTGATCAAATAAACAGCGAGAAAAGTTCGGTCGGCGGCTGCGTCTGAACCGCGACGCCGCCACACAATTCAGGACAATCTCACTCACATCACCCAGTTCAGTCCACTCTCAATTTCTGAGAAAGCTTGAGGACTTCATCTGAGCTTTTTTTTAGCATCCACCAACTCATTTCTTCAATGCGGTGCTCTCGAGGTTTCCGAACTGGACTGGCAGTCTCCAGGAGAAGTCTTCCGTCAGGAAGGAAAAAGAATCGCTTCTCATCCCTGTTCACGGAACACCAAAAACAGAGGGCTGGATGTGATTTGGTTCTCACGCAGAAGCAGTTTTCTCTTGTCTGCCGTGAGGCCAGAAGTGTCCTGAAAACAAGACACCGGAGGAACGCCTGTCCACAGTGACACGTCTGAATCTGCAGAGTTTATCACCAACCACTCTTTTCCATTTCCCCAACCAAATCGCAATCTGGAACTGCCAAACAAGGAACGATGTGTCAGCACCAAAGTGATCACTGTCAAACCACACTGTCTGGGCCTGCAACAGAACAGTTTTTCAGTGCCGACTTCAGTTGTCAGCAAGCAGATTGTGCAGGGGTGATTGCGATCGGTGCGACGTGGCCCCTAAATGTGAGACATTGAGACTGTCGACAACCCGTCACTCTCCGACCCAACATTGGCGCGACGCACGGATACGACCAAGACGACGTCAACAATCTTAATCCCTCACCTGAACAGCGCTTGAAGGTCAGAGAATCCCCGGATAACGCTTCTGCTGGCACACAAATGTCAAACAAAAGAGGGCCTTGCGTCAGCAAAACGACAAAATCTTGTGGACGGGTTGAAGAAGGCGAAACTCGATGACATTGATCGAAGGAGTCTGGATTGTCAACATGTGCAGAGATGTTTTCAGGCTCAAGGTGACTGTCGTCCGTGCTCGTCAGTTCCTTCCGGTTGGAAGCCAGCTTCGAGGTGAACACATCTTGAAAGCTGGAACGTGCAATAAACAGGGAACGGACACAGTAGACCTGCGAGAGACAGAGGATTCTCGGACAGTCAAGCAGGCATTGAACATTCTGGCTTCATTACATCGAATTCGCCTCGTGGTTTTTTCAACAAATTCGATCAGACCTTATCTGCTTACAGGCCTCCAGCTGGGCAGCTGCTTTAACGCACATGGACACCGGCATGACATCTGATGGAAATAAACTTGACTAACTCTCCATCTGCCATTGCAACCAACCCCGGTTTCGGCAAAAACGAAGCTGTACTGCCAGCATACAACGTAGAGACGGCGCATCGAGGGGGTAACTTTCCTTGAAAGCAAAATGATGTTAACGTGGCCTGTTCCTCCTTCCATGTGATCACCCATGGACTGGACAGAAGCTTCTGGCCTCTGCAACGTTTTGTGTTGCTTGAGCAAAACGCGTGGACAAATGCCCATGTTACACACTGACGGTTCGGACAAATAGACCTTTCGTTCCCTTTTTCCTCATGAGAGCATTCTCACTCAAGACTTTTCTTCACAAAACATCAAACCCCACGTGCCAAATACCAACGAAAGATTTCACCATCTCTCATAAAGAATGAACTATCCCAAAGGTGCTTGGTAAGCCACAAAAGGTGCCCATTCCGAATGACCCCGAGCGCAAACTTCAGACAGTCGCTTTTATGACCGAACAAAAAACCTGTTGCCTCGCCAGCTGAAGACGGGAGGGTTGGTCCAAATTTTTAGTGGTCTGCACTGCACAGAATAGTAGCATGTCGGCAACATGGAACACTCACCGGAGTTTTCGTGTCACTCAGCATTCAAAATTAAATGTCATGTCTTGGGGAGAGGGGGGGGGGGGGGTAAATGGTTCACCCGACATTTAATATCACCCAACAAGAAGATAAATGTCGGGTGCCCCCCCAAGTCACCCAACATTGATGTCAACAAGCATTGACAAACATTAAATGTTGGTTGCCTTACAGCAAAGAACAACTGTTGGTATCACCCAACATCAACAGTTGTTGGGTAACATCCCCTCGCCTGGTCACCCGACATTTCACGATGTCTGGGTTGGCGTGGGGTGGTGGCCACCCGAAATTTACACTTGATACACACACAAAAGCAGAGCAATAAACTGCGCCTCCGGCGAGTGTAAAAATTGACAAAATGCGCCACTGAGATATACCTGTGCCACGCCATGACGCTTTTTGATGTTGAGTAGATGTGGTCTGGCAGCTTTCCGTGATCCTGATGTTGACGCAGAGTTGTCGGATCCGGAAAACGACACAGAAGTCGCTATTGCCTCGTCCGGTTTTGACGGCATCTGTACTGTTCCGTGATGCTACACAACCTGAATGTGGTTCTGCCTTCCCAGACTTTGAAAACAACTTGTCAGTGAACTGACTGTTTGCCCCTCGTTTGTATGAAGCGAAGCTGATGTTTTCAAGGAGGAACACCAGCAAGGTAAGGTTTGTGTGCAACAACGCGTCCTTTCAACCCTTTTTCACAACTGGTGTCGTGTGTCTCAAACATTTCAGTCAAGCTGCATATGCTCGAGGCATGCAGACTTGTCGCCTCCCTCGCAGCAAGAATAACAACTGAAGACAGCTTCAATATTCCAATTTTGAATCTGAAAACTTTTCCGCGCTGACATTTGCCTTGAAGGGATCCTGCTGAGCACGCAGACGACAGCATCGCGCACACAACGCCAATCTAATTTAGGTTTTCTGTGCAGCAATTACGTTTCATGTCTCACTTGATCGATCATGTCACCTGTGTCGCACAACTGCTCCGGACGAACGAACGCAACCGACGCCAACCCAGAATGAATTACTCGCATCCTGCGGATCTGATAATGACAGATTTCGTCGTGCACGGACAGGTCCCTGCAGTGAGGAGAATCATTTCTTGTGAATCGAAGTGAAGAGAAAAGGAAAGCCTGACGAGCAGTGTTCGATGGATATGACACCCATTCACGGTGACCCGTGTTCACAGAAAACCGCACACGCGGCCAGACCGTAAATTCCTTGGTTGTGACAGCCCTCACGGTGATCCCTTCTGTTCACTGCAGCGAAAACTGTGGCTGCCTCAGTTTCCGGGGTCCTGAGATCTCCTCGCACACAGATGTTTTCAAACAGGCAAAAGAGACTTGTTTCAGTTCACGATATTATTACGTAGGTACCACAAACCACTTGTGGACAAGAAAGGATTCTTCGTTTGATCAAAACAGATTTCCCCCACAACTTTAGTCATGTTCCAGCATGTACTCTACCAGCCCTCCCTTTTCTAGACCCTGCTAAGTTGACAAAACGGACGGAGTGCTGCACAAAGAGCAGCCACACGGCTTCCATGCGGAGGCTTAATGTTGAAAGGTCCGTGTGTTCGTCGTCAGGAGAAACACAAACCTTTCTCCCGCTTCGCAGTCATTTCCCGGTCAGGTTCCAGAAATAATCGGTTTCCTGGTGACATGTCCACGCATTTTGCTCGTGCGTCACGTCACTCACAAACATGGCATCAAAACATCTGACCACAAACATGAACTCTGCACAGCCTTCACACCTTTCTTGACCTGACATGCAACAAACATTTCTTTCAAGCTGAGCATGAAAACACGCAAATTTCTTGTTGTACGGCTGTGGATGGCCGTGCTAAGCTTCCTTTGCGGTGCACTGACGATTGTTCAAAGAAGGAGAACCGCTGCAGCGGACATGTGTGCTCAGCTTTGTCACTAAACACCACGGAAATTGGGTTTTAGATTTGCCACTAAGTTAGGACGCCAGACAAATCTCAAGTATTCCAGCCAAAACAAACTCCAGCGCTCAGAACAAATCTGCGAGCAGTTTTGTTGGGACAAGCGCAAAATGACCGCCATCAAACTCGATGGCCCCTTCACCTTGTGTCCCGTCACGCTGGCGTACCTCGGACAGACCGTGCGAGTTCCTGATGTTCAGCAGCTGCGGCCTCACGGCTTTGGTTGATCCCGACGGTGACACGGACTCGGCGCAGGGCGAGGTCGACTTCCACGATCCGGACGACGACAGGCGTCTGGAGCCCGAGCCGGGCGGAGACACGGGCGGCGGCATGTGCCCCTCCAACACCTGGTGCGCCGACATCGCGCTGAAGAAAGTTGTCATGTTGTCGAGAGTGAGTGAAGGTCAATCCTCATGCTGCTGCAGTCACTGACGCCCACGACAGCTGCGTTGAAAGCCCGCAAATCCCGTCTCAAGCCTGGAACCACCGCAAATGCACAGCACGTCGGCGATCGCGCCGCCCCGGTGGTGGCAACTACATTTTCTTGCCGCGCTCAAGAGGCTGCAGTATCCATTGAGTTTGAACAGCCCTGGCATTCCAATTTAATTTCCCCGGCAGAAAACACTGATTCAAATCCGTTGCGCTGCCTTACTCGCGACGATGGTCCCCAGCGCTGCGCTCACATGCCTCTCAGTGACGAATCACTTGAAAAAGCTCGTACGCTGTGAAAACGCATCCATTCTCCAACCACGCCCCCACAGAACACCACTGGACGGCACCTCCAATCAGCGTCACTTGCGTCAGACGCTCCGCAAATTTACGGTCCAGATGGGATCAGTGACCACCACGCGTATCTTGTTACGTCGGACAGCGAGAAAGTCTCACCACGGTGCACAATCAGCAGCTCTTCAGCGCCGTGACCGACGCTGCAGCTTCAATTATCAACTTCACTCAACCCCTGCAACAGGCTGTCGTCCAGCGTCTGTCCTTCCCCAGTCGGCCCGATCACAGTCCAATCAGAAACTCGTCACAAACACGAGCCTGCAATGTCCGTTTCAACATTCCACAGCCTACGCCTGTTTGCCGACGAGCTTCACGACTTGTTGACTGGCGTCAAGCCCCACCGCACTGAGAGCGTCCCGGAACATCACAATCTGGCGAATATTTGTCTTTGTGCCGATCGCTGTCTGAACAATGACTTCAATCCGTTTCCAAAATTAGGCAGCCGGGGGCCACGCAGTCTCCAGGGAAAGGAATACAAAATAAAGCAATAACTACGCACAAGGTAATAAGCCTTATCTTCAATCCCATCTGCATGGAAGAAAGCAGCGTAGACATCCGCACATAAAAGCCACGGCCGCAGTTCTGCAGCCTATCTCAACGAAACAACTCAACACGAGATCCAGACTGGCAATCAGTTTCTTCTGGTTTGAGCCAGTGCTTAGTTTCTGCGTGGACACACGGTTCGTTCTTATGGACAAACAGCCTCGCATCGATTTCCGTAGAGTTGTGGAGTGAACTGGAAGTCTCCTGTCTGCCATGACACCTTCAGAGCTCCATGAACAAGACGCTCCGTTGCCAACCCAACCTCCAGGTTCTTCCCACAGCAGCCGACCACAGCAGAGAAGCGACAACTTGGACCACGACTGGTGACTTGCTCTGCAGAGCGGCATCGGGAACAGATAAACCAAACAGCAACACATCCCAGAAAGGTTAATGACGTGGTTACTCTCGTATCACAAGCGGCAATATTACTCAGGCTTTATTTCCTCGTCAAGCTAAGAACCTTAAAAGCCTTCTTTCCCTGGTTATAGAGACCGACAGCAAGAGGCTGTAACGATAAGCGATTGCTACTTTACTCTGTGGTGGAGAAACGACAAAGAACTACCGCATCCGTTTTATTCTCACCTTCATGGATCGACGTTCCTGAACGAGAAAAAGAAAACCATGGCCCGGAACCAAAGACCCTGTATCAGTCCCAACAATGGTGTCCACTCTTTTGGGGACACTCTCATGTTTTCCATGTGGAAAGGGATTCCTCTCCTGAAACCTTGCTGTTCGTGAAAGTTGCAAACAGCACAAACTTCGCTGGTGATCAATTTCGTCAAACAAAGAAAAATAGCACTTTTTGTTCTCGTGTGCTGAAATGTTTGGATTTTTTCGTTTCTTTTCTGGTGCATTTTGGTGCTGAAATGAGTTCCTCGGAAAAGCGCAGGAATTTCAGAACCTGTGCGATGCTTTCACACTGGTCATGACACTGGAAACAACTGTTTCACGTTATTTGGAAACAGAACAGGCGCATAAGAATCGAAAACATTTTGGAAAAGATGGCAAATATGGAAAAAGGCTGACATCTACTGTTAAGGCAGCTCAAACCTCCAGCCGACAGGTAACAGCTTCAGTGAGGCGACTCCAACCATTTCCCACGCTTGGCGGCTACTGGCTGTTTCAAACACTCACCTGCAAAAAGAGAGAGAGACAATTCTGAGGCAACGACGATAATGTGGACGAGTGAGCAAAATTGAAGAGTGGCATATTTGAATGTTGAGCACGACGGAAGAAAACCAAGTGCGGCACAAAATTCCGCATCATTTCCTTCTCCCGACCTGGGAGTTCGTTCGGGCGTTTCTTTAACCGGCTCAAACGCGCGTGCAAACAATGCCAAGCGCACCCGTGTCTCTCCCGGATTTGTTATTCTCTGTGCCGGATCAAGACTCGCCGAGCAGACTTTCGTGGAATCTTATCCTCGACACTGCCTGCATGCTCCTGACAGGTCTTGTGCAAAAGTGTTGTCTTCACACCAGGCCACAGAACTGTGGGAAAGCAATTTCCCGCGAGTCACCTCCATCTTTCTCCATGTGCACACACTGACACGGGCACACAAAAGCATCCTTGAGCATTCCAGGACGAACGTTCCTCACGTATCCATTGGTTGACTCCCGAGATGCAACATCCAGATATTGAATCGTGTGGTTCCTCACTGATGGGAGGTCAGAAGTTTTGTTTCCCGTGAAAATAAGAGGTCAAATACTCGTATTAATGAGCTCGCGGTATTTACCACACAACAGCCATCGTGCTCACAACACGCAGTGTTCCAGCAAACAAGCCATGGCTGTTTGCCTGACAGCCAGGAACTGTTGCTTCACCCAAACCATGTAACCACTGGTACCCAATGGTTGGTGTCATTGGTTTGTCGCAAACAACAAACAAACCCTTTACCCCCCTCCCCAGCATGAAAACAATGTTTGGTTTACCTGGGGGTCAGACAATGGTTGGTTTCCATGAAAGTAGTCTTTTTGACAGTAAACAAGAAGGCAAAGCTGAGAAAGCCTGTGGTTTTATGGTGCGCGGCCAAACCCTAAGTGAGATGGTACCTGTTGGCTGCTGTCATCCGACCCGGGTGGGGATGACAACAAGCACAAGGCCATGTCCCAGGTAGGACCTACCCCCCACTGTGCACAGACACACAAACAACAAGCACGATCGAACCAAGCCTACGAGTTGCTGAAAACGCACACCAAAAAAGAAAACAAACAATTGGTTTACCTCTCGTCCAGCAAACCAATGGTTACACGCACACGCGCACACACACCCACACCCACACCCACACCCACACGCAGAACAATACCATCGCGATAGCACGGCAAGTGCTCCGGCGATTTTTGCCTTCCAGATGCCTGTTCTCAAGCCACGTTTTTGCTGGGTTGGCAAGAAATTGCAAAGCACACACATTCTGATGTGACAAGGCAAGCAGACCTGCAATTTGCGCAAAAGTCTTTGAGCATGTTCTGAAAATCAAAGCCTTGGGAAAGAACCACCATCAGTTTCCATCCCAGTGCAGAGAAACGAGACACTTTAATTGTCTTGGAAAGCATACCATGTTTCGGAATATTGCCTGGAGAGATCGTTTTTCTGCAGCAAAACAAATTCCTTTGTTCCTGTGATTTTGAAAGGAGTGTGACTGTACAAAGGGTTGCAGTCTTTTTCAGCTGACGTATCGAAGAGCGCTGAAAGTGATGTCTTTGCAAGTGCAGAAACACATTTTGCGGTTTTTGTGCGCAGTAGCACAACTCAAGCCGTGGGGTTGGGGTAGGAGTTCCCTCGTTCTCAGAACCACCCAGGTTCTTGTCCCCAATCCATAAGCAGGACACCAACCACAGGGGCTGCAATCTTGGCACGAAACGAGACTGTGTCAATACAAATGCCCTGCCCATCGTTTGGTTCTGACGCAAGCATTGGTTTCTTTCCAGCCTCATCTGAGCTTTTCCAGAAAGCGGCCTGCATGTCAGCTGGTCGTGATTTCTGAGCACCTTGTAAGTCGAGTCCTCAATCGACCGAGTCGCAGGAGAGACAGGAAGCCCAAATCGCCTGACGTGTGAGCTGTCTGCTGATCAAGCACTTGAATTTTCGAACACGCACCCTAATCCTGGGATGAAAGAGCGTCAGACCAATATCTGCGCTGCTGACACAAGCACTGCAGCCTGAGATAATTGCACCCACCTCCCCGAGCAATATTGCCTGGCAATTGCAATAACGGCAGTTGAAAAAAGTGCCGAACCAAAGGACCCGATATGAAACCTTTCGTAATTCATTCGGCCGTATGCATAGAATTCACAAGTTCGTTCTTCCCTGCACAACACTGGCGGGTAGAAAGCACACTGACCTGCATGTTGAAACTGAAGTTGGAACTGTCATCCGAATCGCAGTCGCACGTTGTGCACGAACAACTGCACGAGTACGCGTCGGCGTCCTCTCCTTGACAGTCCGCAGGAGTATCAGCGCGTCTATCCACTTTGTACCTCCACAGTTGCAGCAAGTACATAAACTCAAACCCCAAGGAGACGGTCGTGTTGTAGTTTCTCAGATTCCGTGTTTGCCAGTCCAGTTTACCTGGTTTATTCATGCTCGAGACGAACACGCTGGTTCCAGTGCCTCTGCAACATGACAGTTCTGACGCGCATTTTGCCAACTAATGAACGTACGAGTCGTCCGCAGCAGATGAAGAATCTTATCAATATTGCACATCATGGCAGCGGCGCACTATGACTTTCCTTAATGAATGAGCTCCATAATTTCATAAAATCTTCCCGATGTGCTCCCATTACCCAGATTTGGAAGCAGGAAGAAAATCAGCTTTTGACTTCAGAGGTTTTAGAGTCCTTTCAAGCTGCAAACCTTGCACGAACTTGCCCCAAGTCGAGCTCTTTCAGAACACGGCTGGCATCAATTCATCAAAGTTCTTCATGCGCACTTCTGTTCTCGGGAGAACAACATTCTGCCGCCTCCTTTTAGATTCTCGGATATTTTCCAAGTGCACAACATCCACTTCCTCCTGCAAGTGAAGCAAGATTGATTCCCAAAGCAGGAAGTGCTGCTCTTAACCTTCTGTGCGCCCCATCATCCTGATTCAATCGAGGGTGAACGAGAAACCTCGAAATCCAGCAAGAGACAAACATGGCAGTCAGCTTCCTCCCACAGCAAAGTCTCTGACGTCTCACGTGGCACGAACGACTCGCAGAAAAAACCTTTTGCGTTTTGATGTCTCATCACCGGTGCGCCAAAAGCTGATATTTGCATCAAGGTTATATCCGTTGCGACAATCTCACACGAGTTCCAACCGCGAGAAGTGACCACGTCTTGAGGACCGAACATAATTAATCAGCGACGCTGGAAGAATCCGAGTTACCTCAGCAGCTTCATTTGCCGTGTCATATCCTACAGGATGATCGCTGCAAATCTTATTACCAGGCGACCATATCCACTTTGTATGCACTGTAGATTATTGCATCTTTCTCTGTCCCTCTCAGCAACGGCTGCAACGTTCGGGTGCAGCGTGAGCAAACGGACACCACAGAAGCTTATCCTCCGAATTCAGAGTTGTAACTGAACAACTCAGACACTTGTCTGTGTGTTGAGGAAAACTTTCTCTTTCGGCAGAAGGGCCACGTGTCCTGGAACTTTGGCATCTGTAAAACAAAACTCTTCGTCCACGTTCCCCCGCAGGCTCTGCACGCAAAAGGTCCTCAACCCTAATTATTTCACGGATTCCGCCAGTTCCTGCATCCATCTTCAAGCCACACTCGACAATGGTGATGCATGGTCTTCAAAAAGTGAACCGCTACACAAGCTGAGGGCTCTCGGTTAGTTTCCAGCTCACACAAAGCGGTCCACCTCCCGCTAAGTGACTTTGATCATTTGGAAATCATCCCCGGCAATAGCGCGCACAAAGCTGCAGCTGATTTGAATACTCTTGCCTTTGTAGTTGACACTGGTCTACCTACTAAAATAAATCTCCTCCGTAACACGACAATAAGCTGGGCTCATATCCCCTCCAACATGACAATGCTCTTAATATTGCCGCGCGTGATCGATGTCGACAAAATGCAGGCTCCAAACTCTCGTTCAAATAACTGTGTGCCGCACCGGATTGAAGGGAACTTGACAAAACACCACATGACGCATACAAGCATCATACTGTTCTAACTTCCACCGTAAAAGTTGTCAAGCGAGATACAAACACTGCTTGAGACCTCGTCTGTTCGACGACCAGCTGTGCGGGTCTGAAGAAGCTGCATTACAAACAGCCTGTGGTGCGGACTTCTCAACCTGGTGCAAATGTTGACACAAAGGGAATCCTCCCCATTTCCGTCGGAATCGTCAAGCCTTCCGCTCTCATTAAGGGACGTTTCAACAAGACTGCAACTTTGTCTGGTTGCCGACTAGCACTCGTGCGTCGATCGACTCACACCATCTCCTGAGAAACCTTCTCCCACCACAGCGTCGCAACTGTCGCTGCCCAAAAGCAGCTTCCACGCCCACATCGCACAGACCACATTTGCACACTAAATACCTTCACAAATTGAATTTCTGGAGCTTTGCGATGTTTAATAGGAAGTTCCCATTGAATTCTCAGACGGATAAGGAGGGGAACCAGCGGGACTGGTGCGAGTCTTTACTTCTTTACGCAGAATATGGCTGATTCTGCCAATAAGAACCGATTTCCAAGTCCCAATGGAAATCCTGGAGCATGAATTGTACGTTGCACAATTGCATTCTGAGATGCAATTCGTATTCAAATTTCGAGATTGAATGAAAAAGATCCGAGGAGAACTGACTGTGTAAAAACCTGGTACTGTGAGCAGATCGCAGTTTGGCGCCCCTCTTGACGAGACCCACGGATGCAACTCGACGCCTTTGTGGTCACTTCCGTTTTGGCTTCGGAGCACCTTGCATCAAATTCACCCGACAAGGACTTGTGCAGCCCTTGACAGTTCACAAGTTTGCTCGAATCGCCTGCAGCATTCAGTGAAGTTCAACACCAGTTCCTTCACGCTGCTGCGTCTCCACGAAACTTGGTGAATGGAGTCGTAAAGCAGCTCATTCCAGTCTCCTTCCATCAAATCACCCCAAATCCCCAGGTGCCCGAGTCACTTCAGCTACTTCAGCCACAAGTCGAACACGACCAGCTCAGTGATCCACACGTGGGAGATACACAGTGACCAAATCGCATTTGAAACCAACCAAGTTCATCTGAAGGAGGAAAACTGCCCACGCACAGAACCACAACAAGAAGGCTACTGCCCAAAAAGCGCGCGGTCTGCTTCGGGCCAGTCAGTTTCTCGCATAGCCACAGTTGAGTTACCCTTGGCACAAAATCCAACATGGGTACCCTACTATGTGACCTAGATATGCCATTTCACTCATAGATATATGTGGGACCATTCAATAAGTATACCTGTGAAGTTTGCAGTTGCTCAGTAAAACCCTCTCTGAGCTATGGCTTGATTCAGTTGCCCCCAGCATAAAATCTAAGATGGCAGCTACACCATGTGACCTACATAAGTCATTCCACTCTGGATATGTGGGACTATGAGACAAGTGTACCTGGTAAGTTTAAAGTTGCTCTGTGAAACCATCTCCAAGTTATGGCCATGGTTTAGTTACTCTGGGGGTAACTCAACCACTGAGTTACCCTGGAGGGTAACTCAACCATTGCAAAACTTCACCAAAATCATTTTTAGCATATTTAAGAAAAATTAGGGGGGATAACTGCACTAAAAATGAAAGTTGCTTAAAATGGCATAAAAATCATTTTAAGCATGATTGAGTACCCACCCCCCCTAAGTTGAGTAAGCCCAACTCAACCAAAAGTGACCACACACACAGACTCTTGTGTGACAAAAATTAGCACGCGTCCTATTGGCAGAGCCGGACCGCGCGCTTAAAATGATCTGTGTTTCTTGGACTTCTGCATTTTTGAAAAACTATATTGCTGGACTTTCATCTTTGTATGTTGGTAGTTGTCCCGCGGCCACGACAAAAGAAGGAAAGGAATCCAAAATTCATCAAATCTCTGGTTTATTCCTCAAGAATGAAGCAGAGATCAAAGAGCCCGAGGTCAAGGTGTAAAACAACTGCTTCACTGAGGTGCGCAACAAGTGTTCGGTGCTCGCGAGAAACAAACTGCTGCCATCTCCATTTGAGTGAAGCTGCTCGAAGCCCAATCTCCACCATTTGTGTCGAGTCAGTTCTTTCTGCCACCGCGAATCCCAGCTTCGCGCTGGTCTTCAAAACGGACTCTGTCACATTTCATTCAGTCAACATGGGGGCGTTCTTTGAGGACCGGTAAGTTTCGCTCGGATCTGCATATATGCATTCCAATGCAGTTGTCATGAAGTGAGTGGCACAAGATTTTTGGAGCTGACAAAATGTACGAGGGGTGTACCAAAATAGGCCGATCATCGCAGATTACTCGGAGCGCTCAAAGACAATGAAGACAGAATCTTTTCCAACTCATTCTTAGTGAACACAAGGGTCCATGCCCAAACTTTGTGGGAGATCCAAGATCCCAAAACCGATGAAAAAAATTGTTCCAAACACAACAGAACAGCCAGTCTTTGATGGCGTCAACTTGATCTCAGTCCGACTCATTGTCACTGTCTTCTGATGGGCTCCAGTCATCTTCTGAGTGATCCAGGAATTCCGGCAAGGGGGGGATGTCCATGCCCCTTCCCTCAAAGTAATCACCTCCAGCTGAGACACACTTGGCCCACCTTTTGGGCATGTCAAAGATGGCTCTCCGGAAGAAATCTCGCAGCCAATGCAGGAGGACTCTCCTGGCTTCAGCTTTCAACTCATCGATGTCTCTGAATGCATGGCCCTTCAGTTCGTCCTTCAAGGTCGGAAACACTGCAAAATCGCACGGGGCCATGTCCAGACTGTAAGCTGGATGGCTCAACATTTCCATGTGGTTCTCGCCCACTGCAGCAAGGGAGATCGTGGCTGTATGTGGGGTTGCATTATCCTGATGAAGGAGGAAGTTGCAGTAGCCCTTGGCATTGATTCTCCATTTGTCAGGCCTCTTCAGATGGATGTTCTCACGTAGGCGACTGAGTACCCTGCAGTACTCCTCCTTGTCAACAGTCTCCCCTCTCTCCAGAAAGTGAATCAAGATCGGGCCTTCAGTGTCGAAAAACAGGGTGAGCATCACTTTTTGGGTCGCTGTTTTGCACCTCAAAGCTTTCTGAGGTCTCTTGGAACCCTTCGGCAACTACTGGGATGATCTCTGTTTCGTCTGGGGGTTGAAGCAATACAGCCAGGTCTCATCACCAGACACAATCTTCTCCATAAACTGCTTCCCTCCTTCCTCTAACAGAGACAGGTTGTCAGCAGCAAGATCAGCACGATGAGCCATCTGAGTAGGGGTGAGAATCCTCGGCACAAACTTGGCACAGATGCGAGAAAAGTTCAGATCTTTCTGCAGGATGCGATGGACAGTTCCTTGAGACAGTCCTGACTCCACCACCAATTCCCTGACTGTTTTGCGTCAGTCATCTTCCAGCAAATCATGGATGAGCTCGATGTTGTGATCCGTGCGGGCTGAGCGAGATTGTCCTGGGTGCTTCTGGTCGGCGGTAGGTGTGTCCTGGTTGCCTGTGGAGAACAACTTGTGCCAATGCCTCACACGTGTTTTTCCAAGAGCGCGTGCCCCGTAGACCTCCTGCAGATCCCTCCAGCATTGAATTGGAGACTTGTCTTGCGCGACCATAAACTTGATCATGGCCCTTTGCTCAATTCGGCATTGCATCCTGAAAATCTGCTGACAGCAATTGACTTGAAGAAATGGAAGGAAGTGAGAGTTGATCGAATCTCTGCAGAAAGTAGTCACAAAAGAAGACTCACCTGCACTCGCTAGAACTGTCCTCAAGCTCCCGGTGCCAAGTGCAACAAGGACTGGTACTTGAGGAAGTCCATTAAGAAGGAAAAAGTCAAATTCCGTAAAAGTACTCCGAGTAATCTGCGATGATCGGCCTATTTTGGTACACCCCTCGTATTGTAAGTCCAACTTGCTGGCGAAACTAAATTGCATGGGGGGGGGGGAGGCGGCGGTCACAGAGCGTCATTCCCAGTTCCGCTCCTCGCGATTTCACCTTCGTGGTACGAGGCGCAAAATTAAAGAAACCGATTGTCTCTGATACAATTTGATTTGGTGTGAATTTTTGATTGCTGTTTTTGTATCTTCCACATTGGTCCTTGATCTTTACTGACCCCAACTGTGACATCTCAGGGACCTCAGCAACTTGGGAAAGCTGTGTTGTCCCACTCTGATCACAGGACCCCTTTGAAAAGAAGGAGGAGCGAAGGGCGCGTTTCACTTGTGAAGCGCATTCAAATCTTTCTTTGAACCGAGAGAAACTTAGAGCCTCTGTCCACTTGCAACCAAAAATACATTCTTTTGACAAAATCAGTGTTGTGCAAAAATTGTTTGATGAAGCGAGAAAAGGCGCAAAACTAAAGTGACAGCAACTGATTTATGTGTCTTGAGTCAACTTGACTCACAAGACATTTTTCCGAGAAGGCACCACGTTTTGTGTGGTTCGTGAACTGCAACATCCAAAGTTTTGCACCTCAAATTGTGCACAACAGAGGCGCCTCCACTTTTGTGAACAACAAATGCATTTTTCAAGCTGTCTGATTCAGTTGCCTTTCTGTCGTGACTCCTCATCCTCTGCAGAGCCGGGCCTTTTCTTTCTTGTGACTGGTGAGTCTCCGCCCAAAGGCAGTAAATAATGTGGAGTTCCTGCCGGTATAGATTGCTGATTCCAGTTTTCAAGCCCTTTGCAGGCACAAGCCAGAGAGTCCTTTGCTGTTTTCACCTGTTTAGTTCGAAGTGCAAGGTTCCGAATTCAAGAGGTTTCCTTGGGCTATTTTCTCCATTTGACAACATTCCGTTCACACCAACGGTTGTTTTCTCACGCCCACAGGGCAAAGCGGATGATCCGACCAAGCCACCAACCCCCAAGGCATCGTCAAGTGGAGCACTTTGTTCCTTCTTGAACAAAACTGTGCAGCAACACAACCAATCTTTACATGCAGATAGGTCCTGGGGGAAGACAGGACCACCCTCCAAATTTTCAGGAAGGGACTATTCCCCTCCAAGGACACACATGACCTGTAGCAGGTCGTGTGGTACCTTTCTTCAAGTTTTCAGGCTGGAGTTCAACACAGTTGTGACAATCCACCCCTCCCCCCGCAACTTCCGTGATGCAACTCTCCTCCAGACAGAATAAGAAACAACATCTTCAGAACATTTCGTGTTTGACGTTGTATTCAGAAATACTGTTTGGAATGGACAAAAGTTTGGAAAGGTTCCTGATGAATTCTGAGAGAAATTGGAGAAATATATTTGACAAAATTTAAGACAAGAATTGAAATTTTCTGAATTTTGTACAGAATTTTCTGAAATTACTGGTGTGCGCCTTCGTCTTGTTGAGTCGAGGCGTGTGTCCCCTTCTCCGCCTTGTGCGTGCAAGTCTGGTCCAACAACAAGTTCCTGGGCGGGAACCCTGATGGTTGCGCCGTTTTCTGGTCTGGCCGAGTGGGTGGGTGGGTTCTGGTAGGGTGGGTGAGGGGGTCAAGTAGGGTGGGTGGGGGGTCTG
>JAAUXT010026853.1_pt1 | contig 47881 bp, 34 predicted proteins | sample 7278171 | NCBI WGS metagenome assembly JAAUXT01 (sample SAMN14350112, study PRJNA611818) | marine sediment metagenome | isolation source: surface marine sediment (1.8m) | place: French Polynesia: Moorea | collected 2018-08
GAACTGGATGGTGTCTCATCAGTTCTTTTCCGTGCAGCCATGATGGTGGATGAAGTTTGAAAAAGCAGCGGGAAAAAGCAATGTCAAAAAAAGAGCACCTGTCATGACGTTGCGGGTCCCTGGATACCATCCAGTCACGTTGTCAGTGTGTCTTCCCGCCCGACGCTCATACAGTCGCACCCAGACAGTCGGGCCCATCCAGTCGCAGTCGCCTGGTGTGCTCCGAGCTTCAGGCACCGCTGGTGGTCAGACAGCGTAAACTGCAAGTTCTCAATCGTTCGCTTACGTGGAGAAGCACTTTCAATCGACTTCGAACAGTGACACCGGACAGTAAAACCACTGGCACAGTTTGCAGTCCGTATGATCAGAGTCGGACGGTGATCTCTGGAACAGCTTGCCGCTGCGCTCCTTCTCACCGGGAGGTGCTGACCTCTGCTGCTTCTGGGCGTGTGAACTGAGTTCTGACTGGTCAACTTGGGTGTGCTCACTGGCAAACACATTAAACATTCACTGGCCCGTCTATTTCCACAAAGACGCAAGTTTTTTGGTTTGAAGGAACATTTGCACGCATCTCTCCACAGCTGAGTGAGCGCGGTTGCCTGACACACCTGAAACAAGTTCCCGTTTTTCTCACAAACGCCAGAAACCTTCACTCTCAATTTGTTTGGGAAGCATATGCGAAACTATTGTCGATTGCCAATTCGTTCCACTGAGCTGTGGTTCATTTTCTGACTGAGATTGCACACCAGTTGCGGTGCCTGGAAATATCACAAAGTGGGGTCACCCAGATCAGGGTGGAGAATTTCTGGAATGAGCAAATATTCTTTTTCCTTGGCTTTGTTTTCCGATCAAGTGAAGCAAGTCTGGGCTTCATATTTTCTGCCACCGCTCTGGAATGAATCGGCTGAAAAAGGCCTGAATATTCACAATGGAAAAGGAAAAGTTCTCTCCAGAAGTCAACTGATATGATCTCTCAAATCTGTCATTCAAGCCGTGGTTATCAAAACTTCTGTCATGAAGCATTGCGTGGAGAAGAGAACAATTCATAAAGGCTGTTTGTGAAAATTTGAGCGATCAAGTTTCTTTGAGCAAAAGATTTTTGACCTTGGTGTGCTCTTTCCTTTCAGCAAGACCGTCATGTTTGATGCTTCACAGAATTGAATCCCACGTATTATTTCCACAAGCCAGTTCGAGAAACATACCAATGTACCGACAAAAGTCTGAAAGGGGTCCAAAGAAGCCAAAAAGCTTGTTGAAAATCCAACTTTTTGTGGTTGGACTTGGCTGTTCGCAGTTTCTCACACTTTCGTATGCATCAAAAATGCAAATATTTTCAGGTGAAGAGTGCAACGCATCTCAATTTTGTGTTACAAAATGTTGCTGAGTGTTGTTTACGTGTCTCAGTCATAACCTGTGCATTTCATTATGCATATCTTTTCTTTCTCAGGAAACAAAGGCATGTCCTTCCTGTGTCGCAAACAAAAGAAGTTATTGAAACCCGAAGAGCACACATCTGTAGACAGAAACTGCATCCCGGTGTTGCATTACGTCTCTGTGTACATTGCTTGAGAGATGCAGCAGATAACCGCAACCTCTGGGCTGCTCTGCATTTCTGGGCAGAAAACTGAAGCCTGTCGTGTTTTTGACTTTTTGTTTTTCAAAATGGAAAAGATACACGTGTGGTTCATGTCTGCAGATAACAATGGACGTCAACCATGAATTCAGATACGAGCATCAAACACTGATATTCTTGCAATAATGTTCACGTGTGCAAAGTCCTGAGTGAAGAGTTCACCTGGAGAATCAAGTCGAAAGAAAAACAAGATTTAGGTCCCGGGTAAAATGGTTCTTTGATTCATCGTAACTCGGATCTGAACTTCTTTTGATCTCAGTTTCAACGAGCAATTACTGTCACTCTCCGCAGTCCATCTTTAGGTGAGACGTCTTCCCGTAAAATACTCCGGGTTGCAAAAATTGAAGGTGTTTGACATCTGGTGAATACCAGGGTTTCATTGCGATCATCCCGCGACAGAACTCATCGACGACCTCGTAATTTGGGCACACAAAAACCTGTGCGCAGAAATGGTACTCAGAGCCAATGAAAACAGGTGGTGCGAAGTTAAATATTGTGGGTAGAAATGCACAAAGGGAAAGTGAAGAGTTCGTCTTTGCTCTGTTTGAACTTTCGAGGTTCGTAGTGAAAAGAATCTCAAGTTTGCCCATCTTTATGGGGAGAAAAGTGTCTCCACAAGATGTTGCAGCGCCTCCGAAGTTCTGTGTCAATATGCATGACCATGTTCGACACATTTATGGGCTGTGTTGCATTGTGCTGAAACCATCTGATGTGAAAGGGACACTTCAAAGCGATACGGAAACTTGGATGGAGGCATCAGGTCACCTGATTCAGGTGTGCATCTTGTCAAATAGGCGGACATTTTATCTCCGAGGAATCATGGAGGGTGCTGTAATTTTGATGTCAATTTGCTTATCTCAATGATAAATTGCAGGAAGATGGGTCTGATGGCAAGAAAGGCACAAAGGGAAATGTAAATACAGGCACGATTGACCCTGTCGAACCTGTAATGCATTGTGGGCCCTTGCAGTTCTCAAGGTGGCCCACTACGGCTGCAGTCGTTTTGAAGTGGTCTGCAATAGCAGCTAGGAGCGCATGTGGCGGTGACCCTCACACGAAGCAACTGATAGAAGAGAGCAGGAAAAGTGTGGTTCACTGCAAACAAGTTCAGTGCTTTGCATACAAACATCAGGATGTGCTGCGACCTCAATTACACCGAGTCTCGCGCGCAGTTAAATGGACAGCATTATCCCGTGCTGTGAACAGTAAAGTGAAGAGTTCAGTGACACGCACAAGATGTTTGAAACCGAATGCTGTTGCTGGTTGAATTGCTCCACGTGGCCGTGTACCAGAAGAAAGAAGCGTTTGGTATTCTGTCAATTCGGCTGATTGCAGCAAAGTGCAGTGATCAGTAGCCTGTAAACTGTTGGGCCGAGAGGGCTTCATACGCACAAGCTTGGATAACTCGAAGGATATGTTCTGAAGGCATCGTTGGATTTGTGCGGCGTACTTACAGAAGGCTGGGTTTACATTGCCAGTTTTGATTGAGGATAAAAACCAAGGTTATGTGCACCACAAAAGGAACGGATGTCGTGGATAGAGCTCGTAAACCCAACTGGCAGCCATTTGTTCCGTTCTCTTGCATGCACCAGAGTCATTCGAGTCCAGTTACCGGTGGATACTCTCTGTGGAGTAAAATCGGTGAATGCCTGTAGGAAAAGCGAACCTGACGGTACCAGCCAAGATTAAAGGAACTTGAGACGTATTCAGACACGTGATAACGTGAACATATCAAGAGCTGTCAAGCACCAGAGCACTCCAAAGTATCGCTTTGAGTACCGTACAGGTTTGCTGAATTATTACATTTATGCACATGCGAGTGCGACTCGAGGACTGTTGAATGCCTGGACAGTGTCAGAATGCACAATGAACTGTTTTTGTTACACAGGTGCCAACAAACACGAGTACGAGTGCAAAGCTCACATTCCGATTTACGTGAATCAAGGCGGTGGGTTTCCTCCTGGATTTTCAGTCTTTGCATTTTTGATTCAAAAGGAGGAGGAAACTTTTGCAAATATTGAAGGAAGTTGAAGAGTAGCATAAATTCACAAACAGTATTTTCACTGGTGTGGTTTGGAATATTAATTGCGTCTCGCACAACATTGTTTGCCTTCTTGTCCGATGAAAAAGGGAGACATTCTTTGGACAATTTCGTTGAGGTAAAGTGCAGAGATTTATGGTGTTTGACTTTCATATTTTGATGGATGAGCTCAAGGCATTGGGAAGCCTTGTGCGAGAGCACACTGAACAGGACTGAGGTGAAGCAGGAAACATTCAGAAAACTTCATGACTGGAATCACAAGGAGATGGACTTTGTGAAACAACACCTGAAGTCCCAATCACAGAACAGGTGGCAGTGGGGTCCGACAGATCAGCGGGAACTGGACGAAAACCACAAATACACCAACTGAAACAACACAAATCCACAGACGACTTCTTCCTATCAGACGAAGCGAAAATGCACTGAGATCTGAGTGAGCAGTGCTGAAACGTCGAGACAGAAATAGCTGACGTTTTCTTGACGGAGGAAGTCACATTCTTTTGACTTTTACGTTCACGGAAGCAACGAACTTGACAGATGCACTTGGCGTTTTCTTACTGTTCCCCTGTGCAAAAATATTCTGAGTGACAGATTTGTAAATTGACACCTGTGACGGCTGAGAACTCCTCGTGCAGGAAGCGGATGCGGAGTCAGCTGAAATGAATCCCCGACTGAGCTTCTTTGATGCTGATGATAAACTACGAGAGAAATAGTCGATGTCGAGTTGCAACGTTGCAACACAGCGAACACTGAGTCACGAACTTGCAAGCGAGGTTTGCTCTGTGTTTGCACTGGACAGAGAGTACTGCGTTGCTGAACAGCACATGTGTACTTTCAATCTGGCGAAGAATGCAAGAAAGTTTACAGCTTGCTGAACTCGTTCATGTAAACAAACAAAGATTTACAAAACTTTGAATACATGAAAGTGGAACGTTTCAAGGGCTTTACACTGACAAATGCGGCCAACTGACAATTGGATCTGTCAACTCTGTGGTTTCGAAATGACCTTGTAAGCAAAACAGTCAACAGTTGGTGGCTGTGGGCCTTTGCGAGCAACACACACATTTATTTGACTGTGATGTGGAATTGTACAGCCATTGCACATTTGGTCCATTTTGCACACGTGTATGGATAAAGGACACATAGATCATTACCTGTGTGCAAAACCCACCTCGAGCTCTGCGGGGGAGACCAGTCTGTGGCTGAAGTGCTGAGGATGAGGATGAGGATATGTGGTTTTGATTTTTTCGCGTACCTTGCAGCGGATTTAAAGGTTCGTAGCCACATTCCCTCACGTTCGGGGGAAGAAGCCACACATAGATCTGTGCAGTGGTAACGTAACATATTGGAACTTTGCATTCATCGCTCCTTCTGCAGTTAGCAGGCGCATCAAGCAGCGCTTGTGCCGAGAAGTAGGTCAGCCCAGGAGTAAACGGTTCTTTAACGGGCCAGATGTACAATGGAGATCGGCGCAGTCACGAGTAAACTGTGATTACACCCGGCGCAAACTTTCCCGGGGATCCACCTGAGCAGGTCGACTCCAGTGTAATTAGAGAAAAAAATTGCTGTCATAAAAAAGATTAGTTGCAACCGGACGGGGAACTGTTGAGAAGAGTTATTGGGGATATCCTGCAGTTACGGATGCAGCTCACCGAGCTCACACAAAGGTAACTGTCGTCAAGAAAGACCAGGAAATGATTATTAACGCTGCTCTGTGTGGACGATGGCTCAATCAAGTCTCGTTCACATGCAAAGCACAGGATTCTGCCAACTTTACAGTGACTTGACATGCACAGACACTGAACGACCGTTATCAAAAGCGAACGAGTAAATATTGGGGGACAGTGTTAGGACGCAGACTGAGCTGAAAGGCAATCAATCAGGTGAAATCGTATAGTCAGCAGGAGGGTCCAGTTCAACGTACATGTGGCAACACTCGGTGTCAGTTGCAGACCAGATCGGGCGATGCTAACTGGATCTACACCACAGTGGAAATGGCGACCTCGGGAAAACCTAAGCAGAAGAACATCAACAAACCCAAACTGGGTTCAGCCAAGTCAAAAGAGGATATCAAGGTGGTGAAGATTGATTTCAATACGTGGTATCGAAGTCTGAGCTTCGACAACGTGTACAAGATGGATGAGAACGGGAACGCGAACGGAGGTTCGGGCGACTCGGAGACAGAGTCCGACTCGGACAACACCATCACCTGGGACGACGAGACCCACAAAAAACTGGATGAGTTGGATAACTTGGGGCAACTCGAGGATTATGATGGCAGCTCTGAGGGCAGGTGAGGCTCCTCATTTTCCTTTTGTCCTTCGTCTCATCTCTCTCTTCTTCACTCTTTGTTCTGGTGAATCTTGTTGGGTTGTTTTGATTCTGTTTTGAAGTTGAAATTTGACGCTGGTTCGTGCAGAATGGGAAGCGAGACGGTTGTGTCTTCCCACTCATCAGGCTGCCTTGTTTATTTGTCAACATCTCATCACGGAAACTCATTGCTCGGAGCGGGTCTCAAATCTAATTATTGCACACACTCAGAAGATTTTGCTGGGTCAATTGGTGCTATGGTATCTGCAAAATGGCCAGTTGTTCGTGTTTGAGTGGCGAGTACACTGGTACCACGACCGAGCAGGCAGGAGTTGTACCTTCGTGATCGCAAAGCAAAAACTCGCCTGGTTTTGAAGGTTCAGAAAATAGCAGGAATTAGTGATGGATTGTGACTAGTTTGGTGTATAGACATCTCCAATTGGCTCCTACATCTTGCCTGGTCTACTTGGCGTGCTCAGTTTGTTTACCTTCTGCTTCGAGGCATTGACGACTGCCTTCCCCACCCACACTCCACAAAAGTGTTGCCAATCGTTCAGTGTTGACTGCGGACATTTCTTCTGGCTTTTGAGTTTTGTCTCGAGATAGGAGTGACACGCTACCTGGAAAAAGTTTCCCCAGTGGAATGGCAGGCTGTGAGCGATTTGTGCACAACTATTGCAGGCATGTGTTTGTTTTTTTTTTTTTTTGTGCGATCTGGAATTCCGGGATCTGGAGGATCCACCCTCTTGACATTGAGACTTCAAGGAGTTTCCCACTCAACCTGCAACGAGCTTGATCAAGGTCATGTGTGCATCCTTTGGTCCAAATCTAAAGATCTGAGGAACTGATACTGAAAGATAAGAATCAAAGCTCTTCTTTGCGGAGTCGTGAGCCATTGAACTGAAATGTTGTGTGTCGTTTTTAGCATTGAGGCACACACATGTTGAGATCAACCTGCATGGGAAACCTATTGAGAGTTGCAGTTGAGATCTACCTGCAGGAAGCCAGGTCAGATGGCTAACATTCTACACCTGCAGAACCTGCATGTTGGGTTGGCTCTTCAGACACTGATTTCGTGCACCTTTTCTGCCACGCACTTGCAGCTTCGAGAAGCAAAGCCGTTTGCGCAAGATCATTATTGAATCTGACCGCAAATTGACCGTCTCTTTGAAAGCAATAAGATTTTGCTGATCCAGTTTTTGGTCCAGACAGAAGAAAGATGATTGTATTGCGATGCGCTTGTGTTCGGGAAATTCCTGGCAATACACGATCCGCTTGACTTCCGAGAACAGCATCCTGGAAGTTTATCCAGGCGATCAGTCTGCCAGCAGCGGTGTTGCAGGGTGCATCAGGTGCTGACCTGTCGAGATCATCCAACAGTTGCCTCGACATATCTCGTCGCGGTGGTCCTTCCGAGCTCGTTTTTGAGCCAACACCGATGGTTAACCCGTCTGTTGTATATGCAATGAATGTGGAGGTTGCATGTTGTTGGACAATATGTTGTGAGTGGACAACGAGTTGCCAAACGTTGTCTGTTCGTGTGGAAAGCTTTTTGAAGTTGGAAAATTCAGCGTATCACTCACTGGTCATGTTGCGCGAAACAGCGAGTGTGCAGTGAACTTTCCAGTATTGCTGGTTGGTGTTCGGCGGTGATCTAAACTGCCAGGTTAAAACTTGTTGGCTGTGAACAGACTGAATGTGTCCGAGTCTAGTTTGTCTCAGTGAGCTGGGTTGAACGCTCATTTGTCAATAGGCTGTTTATTTTGACAGAAGTACGTACAAATCCATGGAAGTCTTTTGGGACGTATTCGTACGCTGCCCACTTCGTGTATTTCTTGGGCACTGGGAGGACTTGAACTGACTGGACTGTCAGGACAAAACTTTGGGGAGCAGGGCAACTCTGTGACTGGAAGCTGCGGTGTGTGACAAAGGAGCAGATTCAACGCAGACTCTGAGAGCTGCTGGCCTGTTTGTTTGTCGACGTCAAGAAATCTGCGACACATGCACCTTTGCTATTGTCAGGGTGTCTCCCTGCAGACGATTCAGTTTGCAAGGAAATTGCGTCATCAGTCTCGAGTAAAACCCATTTTCTGTCAGAATTCTCACGAGTTCTTGATTTATGGTCTTCAAGGTGAAAATTGGTTGATTACGAAAATTACATTGTGTTCAGGTCGCCTCGCCCTGATAACATTTTTCGTCCAAGGTTGAGCTCACTGCAAGGGAACTGCTGTCTGTGCAAGAAACATGTGTGATCAGCTGCGAAGTTGTGTTCGTTGTGCTTACAAAACAACCGAGATGTCGGGAATTGTAGCCGACTGAAGGAAAAAAAGTGCACGAGACTCTCGAAAAATGTAGGGATTGCACGGGTATGATTTTGGTGCCCCGGGTACCCGTAAGCAACTACCCGACCCGGGGCACGGGTACCCGCCATCCAAATATGGTCAACAGAAGCTGTCATTGGAAATTTCCAATGTGTAAAATGTAGGGATTGAAGCAGGTGGTAGGTGGCAGTAAATCCTGGTGAGTACTTGGTAAGTACCCAAAACATGAAAATAAAAAGAACAAGGACATGCATTGCTTTCTGTTTTCATATTTTCATATTCTGCTTTCACATTCATATATCTGTTAAACTCTAACTTATGACCCACATCTACTGGCGGGTGGGTACCAAGTACCCGGGTACCCGCCAGGATTAACCACCCGCGGGTAACCCGCCACCCGCTTCAATCCCTAGAAAAATGTGTACAATGGAAAAACAAAATTGACATTTTCACCGCGAAAGAAAGTCGTAGATCACGAAAGAATTCTCCTTCACAAATTGTCGTCGCCACACTTCATAGATGCAGCTGCGTCTTCACTGCAGTTGTGTCTCCTGTAAATTCTCAAGCTTGTCAAAACAAAACCTCCAAGTTGGACCTGACAGAAACAAAGCGTTTGTTCCCACCGTGTCGCTTTGTGGCCCGCTCATCTCCTTGTAACGTGTAATGAATGTGTGAAACACATTTGTCAAAACTGCCAAATGTCGCACACGAAGGCCCCCAGTGCTAAATTGAGTACAAACACAAATTTAATGAGAGTTTGCACCGCTTCTTCGCAACATTGACACAGTTGCCTCGAGGCTTGCAAAAACACTCTGGCTACAAACTTTTCACTTCTTTGTTCGTGCAAAAATTCTGATGCAGACCGTCTTTGAAGAAATTATTTTCACCACGAGCAAACATGACAAGGAATTGTATGGCACATAATGAATTGGACCCAGATTACAAAGTGTGTGATAAAGAGCAACAAAAAAGAAGGATCAAAAGCGCTGGGAGGCAACTCGCACTGAATGCGCAATTTTTAGGTTTTGTTGATTTATCTGGGTATTTACATAAGGCAAAAAATACGTCAGGTGCCAGACACGAACTCCCGGCAAAATCATTTTAAATGTGAAAAACACATCGAGGCAATTACCCTGATAAACAGCACTCGCGCTGCTGCGCCTCTTGACTTCTGTATCTTTCGGCAGCAACACTACCGCACCATTTGATATTCTTTTGAATATGGAGGGTGCTTGGGTCGCTCGATTGCCGCCTCTCATCACCTCCTGATACATGGTGCCGCCGACCCGGCCGTCGTGCTGCGCGGATGGGATCCGCCGCTCGTTACACGCGCGGATCCCGCGCAGGTGGGAGGCTGCTGCGCGCGCACCGGCCTGGAACACCAGCCGCGGCGTGTGCATGGCTCAGGAATTCGAACTTCAAAGTTTCACAGACTGATATGCAGCCATCAAAAATATGAATTTACACCTCGCGCTTCGTTTACGCGTTGTTGGAGAGAGGCACGCTTTGAGACGTGATACCCGGCCGGTATGTGGATGACGAATGCGTCTGTCTGTGTCTGCGGTTATCTCCCAGAATCTCACACTGCTTGAATAACCACAATTCTGGTTTACCATGAAACAGCTGTTCGGATTAACGTTCTGTGCAACAAAAAAAGCTTCTTGCGAAAGTTCCTCAATTCTCGCCAACTTAGCACTGTCTATCTTTGCCAGAAATTTCTGCACGTCTGATCTGGATTTCGCTTTCCGTGCTTCACGCTTTTGACCCGCGGATCTCTGTTGTGTCACTCGCAGCTTTGACGACGACAGCTCGGTGAGCAGCGGCGACATCAGCGACGCCATCGCCGAGATCTCGACGGACGACCTGCAGTCGGGTTCCTCCATCAGCTACACGTCCGACAACTCGTCCAGCAACAACCACCCCTACACGTGCGTGTCTCTTACGAACTCTGTTTCAGTTTGATTGCATTTGTGTTTCTGTGTGGCAAAAAAAGAATCCTCAACTTTGATTTTGGTCACAGCCCCCAAGCATTTATTGAGTTGCGTATTTTGTGGCCACAGGCACCTGAAGCGTCCGCCGGGACAGCTGCAGGGCAGCCACGCCCTCGGGCCGCGCACCAACTACCTGGGCGGGTCGCCGGCGCAGCCGCGCAGCCAGTACACGAACCTGAACGTGGGCGGCGCCGCCGGGACCGACGGCTCCGGGTTCGCGTGGAAGAAGTACACGATCGCGGCGGCGGGCGGCGAGGAACGCGCCATCAGCGACACGCAGAGCGAGGGCGGCCGCGGCTGGGGTGCGTTCAGCGTCAACTTCTTTACGAACCAGCATTCAACAGAATCACCAATGAAAACTGTGATTCTGATTGTGTCGGCGCCAATTTGCTGAGTTATTTGTCTCACGCAAGACTGTTTCTGTAGCTACGCATCGAAAGAGATCTACTCTTCAGCGCTGCGTTGGAGACAAGAGACCATAAATTTTGCACCAGGAGCTAACTCCGTTTGAAACGCCGAGTTGTCGTGCTTTGCAGTGGATGGCTTCCCTCCACTGAACCTCTGCGGGGCCTCCCACGTAGACCCAGCAGTGCCTCTCATCATAAACTATAATTTGCCAAGTATATTTCTGGAGAAGATTACTGCTCAGAAAATGCCTCGTGCTGTGAGCCTGACAAAGAAAAGTAGATGTTCAATTGAGAAAGAAAAAATGCACAAAGCCAGAAGAATTTTGTGAGAAAATGTCATGTACAAAGCAACAAAATTGACAAAACTTTTTGATGATTGATGTTGACATCGTAGAGTAATTGACGCCATGAAACACTGGCATAAATGTATCATTGCGATAAACGTCACTGTAAAACACTGTTGATTTGGTCACATTTTGGCAAACAAGCACCTTGGCCAAATGGCCATGAATTGGGCTTTTCTGCACGTCCGATCGAATCCCAGATCTTGCGGGCCCGTTGTCCTCCAGGGGAGAATGCAGTGTCTCTCCCAGCTTCAACTGTTTTTCCGCTTGTTTTTACAGGTAACTACGCTGTTGTGGACATCCCGCCGACTGGATCTCTGCAGCGACCCAAGCCGAGCCAGGCGACCATCACCGACCTGCGCGGCCGCAGGACGGCCGGACTCGCCGTCGAGGATCCGCACCTCAAGTACTACAGCGACAGTGAGGGTTACAGCAGCAAGCCCAAGAACACGGCCGACCCGCCCGCCTCCTCCTACATGATGCGAGGTCAAAACGGACGGTCCCCAGGCGCCTTTGGCTTGCGCCGACCCTTGTCGGGGTCCAGCAACGCTTCAACAGCGAGTGGTATCAGTGCGTCATCGGGAGAGAGACTGGCCAATTACAGGGGTAGTTCCAACATGGCGACGCGCCAGGGCGTGATGAAGGCGTCGAGTGGATCGCAGACTGGAGCGGACACGAGTCCAGAGGCGTACGGACCGAGCACGATGGAGCGAAAGAAACGCGCGATGCAGGCCAAGATGTCAGTGCAAAATGGCTACCAGTCAGCAGACGAAGGGAGATCCAGCACACTGGGTCGAAAACAAAGGGGCGATATCAAGGAAAGGTTGTTTGGAAGCAAGGGTAATTTGAACCGACCAACCACAGGCCCCGATGGACAATTGATCAACAGCACAATCATCAGCAACCCACACGCGACGTACAGCAAAGACAGATCCAACTCCCTCAGCAAGGGCAGCATATCACCCTCCAGTGCCAATTACGTCAACATCAATTACCTTTCCGCTGATTACCTGAACGGACGCCCTGTGAGCGCCACCAGCCCCATCAGTGGCTCCCCGTGGCTCAAATCAACGCCCACTTCCGTCGCTAACGGCGCTTGGCCGGCGTTGTCCGAGACGGAGAGCATCGAGTCTATCTCGAGTTCGGCGTCCAGCTCCATTCAAGCGCAGATCCAGCAGGCACGCGCCCACGCCTACGCGTCCAAGACGATCCTGGCGCAGGAGAAGGAGGGACTCGTGCCGCAGAGCATACACAGATCGGACTCGTTCAAGTCGACGCAGTCGGAGCGCATCTACGCGACTCCGGCGCAGCTCGAGGCTGAGATCCACCGGACGGGCTCCTTCTCCCAGATGAACGGACCCTCGTCGCCCACGGGCAGCCAGAGTTCTCACGCCTCCTCCAGGTACTGTGGCATGTGCTGTGCTCAAAATTCTGTGACACCGTCTGTCCTTGACCGAAAATGCGGCTATTTTCCAGTCTTTTGCAAGAAATTTGCTGATAAGAATGGCGCCCGAGCAATTTAGATCGACGGTCTCTCGTATATTTTACAAAGGCCGCGCTGTTCAACACTTCGTCTGAATTTTGTGTATTTTTTCTCGCGCCAGGTTTACGTATCCGCTGAGCGCGCTCAGCCCGACGGGCAACAACGCGCTCATCCGCTCCAACTCTCAGTCGAACGGCATGGGAGCGTACAGCGGCTACGCCGTGCTCTCCAAGATCAACTCCACTTCGCACGAGGACGACAGTACGTACCATCCAGACCCACAAACGGACAAGAAATTATTTTTTTCGCACAACTCAGGCCGAGTATTTCGAAAGGCTCTTTGCTTGTTTACTGGAGACCTCAACGTGTACTTTTTGCATTGTGATTTATCTGTGTGACTTTCCTCAATTCAAGTTTTGTGACTTGCTACTGAACCGCCACTTACGCGCTTCACGGAGCGTTGAGGCAGGGAAAAGTTGGGTGCAAAGGTTCTTTCTTTCTTAAAAGTTTTCTTTAGAGCTCGGGCACACATCAGAGGACCCAACAGACTTTCAAATAATTTATTGCGTCATTTCTGACGAGTTCATAATTGCCAGTTGCATTTTGTATCGAGTTGATGGACAATGCTGAAGGTTCACTGAGCGTCAACCTTCAGTTGAAGTTCTTCTCGCAAGCTTGCGCTGTTGAAGAGCTTCTTGCAAAGTCTGCTGTTTGTTGTGCCAGACTCATGAACCTTACTAAGTGGGCACGCGCATCCAGTGCCCCCAAAAGGATAATTTTACATTTTGGCGATGTTTGAAACCTGATTAAGAAGTTGTGAATCTCGTCTGAAAAGGCTGAAAGATCCCCATGTCAGTCGGCACTTTGAGCCCCTGGTGGGCAAGACGCAGGAAACGACACTTTTTGTCATTACCATTGAGAGATCAGATTGCAAGAAAAAAGTTCCCTGCGACTTTTTTGCCGGGGTCAGAAACCTTTGGTTTGAGACTTGTCCTTGTTCAGGAACTGCGCTCAAAACAAGACACTTGATCGTCAGTCAAGTGAAGTGAAGTCAATTTCACACCAAATGCCTGTTTGTACCAAAGACTGTACAGAAGCCCTGACCAGATTGGCGTAAACTTGTGAAAGTTTTTCTGTCAGCGGCACCAACCTGTGCGACTCCTGCAACACCGTTGGAAACAACTGCGCACGAGTTGTATTGAAAGCAGAAGTTACACGCTCAGTGTTGAAAGATTTATGTCGACGCAGTGGGTAAAGTTTCTGGCAAAGATTGAGCAGCCTCAACACTGGTGGGTCTGGAGGTGCCATCTTTTGGAGTGCTGCTACCTGCATTGTTGGACCGTTGTGATGAAGCAAGATGCTCTTACCTGAACAATTTTTCGCGATTGTTCGCATAGAATGTGAGAAACATGTTAAAGTTGTTCTTTGTTTGTGCTTGCAGTGCACGGTTCGTCCTTGTCGCTGGTGTCCAGCTCGTCATCCGTGTATTCGACGGTGAGTGTCACAGCCGTTCTGAACGTGTAATGCTCAAGTCAGCAAACAATCTGGTGTTCGTGCGACTCAGAGTGAAACACTGAACAAAAAGGTGACACTGTTGTTGAGGCAACTGTCTGATTCATTTGTTTTTCATTTTGCAGGCTGAAGAGAAGCAAAATCACGAGGTAAGCCCAACAACTCTCAAAACGTCTGGCTCTTTCCCACTTTACTGTCTGTCAGGTAATCTGTTTTGAGCAACACTGAAACACATAAAAGGAGGACCACTTTGGAGAGAGAAATTGGAGCCCAGCACAGGCATTTGGATGGAGAGATATGAGACTCATTATGGAAGTGACGTTTATGATTTCATCCATCAAGTGAGAAAAAGTATTGCGAGGGCGCACTCGGGGAAGAAGAACCAAAGAAATGGGGAGGGGTGGCGAAAATCCAACCAAGTAATGAGAAAACAAAACTTCACAGTGGGACTCCCGTGGGGATCACAGGATAGCATCCCGCGGAAAGGGACATCCCCAGAAATTCCTGGCATTGCAGTGAGTTGTAGCTCATTTGTTACGGTGCTTGAGTGACGTCGGATATGTTGCAATTTATCCTGTGCAATGGTGCAAATCCTTTACACACTGCTTCCCTGCAGCTTTGTGCCCAAAAACGATAACAGTCCTTGACACCAGAACGGGGTCTATCAGTTGTTGGCATTCTGTGCAGTAAATTGTGGAGTGAGGAGCAGGCAAAATGTATTCTGCAGATCTTCTTGTTTACTGGCGCAACATCTGACTGCCTGAAATGAAAGACCCAATAAAAATAGAAGACTCTGATGTGGTAGTCCACCCGACATTTCGAACCATTGTTGATTTTGCTAATAGTGATAAAAACAGCTACGATTGGTTTGTTTGGTTTGTGTGCTTGCCACATGGTTGGCGTCGAATCGTTGCACATTTCCAGGATTCCTTCCACCGTAAAATAGTACGAGAAGCGATCTCCCCATCTGCAATCAAGTGCTGATTCAGTTTTTAGTGTGGCCCGCTCAGCTAATTCCTCTCAAATTCAGGCGAATTAAAATTCATGGGAAAGAAATATTTTGACGAAGAGGTATTAGTTTACCGCATTTGCAGAGGCATCAAGTACCATTACGAGGAGCACACGCCCAGGGAGATGTGACAGAGAAGCCGCACTACTGATTACCCTGACACAGTAGAGTCGGCGGCGTAAACTGTTTCTCTGCAGCACTGCAGTGTCAGACTTCAGCTCTGGACAGGCGTGGTGTCATCCTTTGCACCACGGCTCCAGTTGCTTGCAATGATGACAAATGAAACGTTTGGTTGAATTGGACAAGGTGCCAAAAATTGGCACTGCAATTACAATTTATTTGAACTGTTCGGAACCAAAAAGCTGTCTATTGATTCTTCCAGCTGTGGAAATTGTTTTTATTGCCTGAGGCAGAAGTTGTGGGGGACACAATCCAGCTCCAACGTGGTCTGGCCTGCCGCACTGAAACAGTGCGACTCTCGTCAGATGGTGATCATCCGAATTGGGCGGGAGTTTGACATGTGAGAATCGGCAGAGATAGCAATTGCCGGCGCACAATGCTCAGCCTTCTTCGTCTCGGCCATATTTTCTTCGTTTCTCCGCCCAGAACCTTCAGTGTTGCTCAGTATTTCACTTGTGGGAGGGCTTGGTTCAGCCCACCCTCATCTTTCGCACAGTTTTACTTTCGAGAATTCTGTCATTTGATTGCTTCACACTCATTGGATCATCTTTGAGCGTGACCGTGCGGGCTCATTCCTTTGTGTGAAAATTGAAAGTTTGAAAGTGTCAGGAGAAAGAAGATATGGAATACAAAAGGCGTGAGGTAGGGAGACATAAAACCTCTAGATTAACTTTCCATCCAACTTCAAACCAGTGTCACCCTTGTTTTTTGCACTTTGAAGCCACTTTACCTGCAGTTGCTTGTTTTCTTTGCAGATCCGGAAACTGCGACGAGAGTTGGAAGGTGCGCAGGAGAAAGTTCTGACCCTGACAAGTCAGCTCAGCACAAATGTGAGTAAAAGTTATCATGAGATCATGTGCGTCAATCATTTGAAACTCGCACAGGCACACACACGCACAGATATTTCGTGTGAAATCGACTGAATGTGAAGATCACAGATGGCGCAAGTTTTGCGTGTTTGAACACTGAAGCTGGGGTATTTCCGCAAGGGGGCAACACGTTTGTGTGCTTCACTCTGACGCGCGCGTTTCAAACTCGGTGCAAAGGATCAGATCGCAAGTTGCACCTTGATCGCCAGGTTTGTGGGAGTCGGGGCAAGAATCCGTATGACCCGTTATCACCTCGAACAAATGAATGAAGTTTCTCGTGTTCGAGCGCATCAGGAATCCAGCAGCAAAAAATCCACGGACGCATTCGTGTGTTTGAAGCACAACGGATCTCTGAACCCGCGTGCCGAAGGAGCAATTAGTCAGAACTGTGCTTTGGATCTGATAGATGCTGACCTTGAGGCAAAGAGAAGAATTTTCCCTCTCGCGCGTGTAATATTTTCATGTAATTCTTTCCCATGGAATGCGAAAATCACCGATAGCCACACGAAATGCGAGACGTTCTCCTTGATGTTCGATCGATTGTGGGTTATTCTTTTCGAGAAGTTCGCTGGTTCGATTTTCTCGTGTGGAAGGTCAGAAGTTTCTCTTCAGTGGAGGCCAAACCCTGCTTTGCAAGGAGGTGTTGTGTTGGGCAGCAAAATTGTGCACTTAATCTGCCCGATTTACCGGAAAAGACCTTTGTTTTATCACTGAACTGGGTATAACGCGCGGGTCCCTCGGTGTATTTGGTTCATACTGAGTCAGCTTCAACCAAGGCTTCAACAGGCTCAGAGTTTTGGGCGTTTCTCTGGTTGCGTGTCTTTTATCGAAGTCATCTCACACTTGGAATCGGACGAGTGGTGCGCGTGTTGTGACTCGGGGTAAACAGTGCTGTGATTTCGATGGAGATTGCGTGATTTTCTATGAGAGATTTTTCCGCGAGCTACACAGATTCAAGAGCGTCAGCGTCTCAACATATCAGCAGTTTATGTAACGAAGCACCACGAGACACGGATACTCATAAACAAGTATCAGTCAAGAGTGCACGATGCAGTCCGAGAGACGTGTCTGCACCCAAAAATCACCAACAGGTTATTTTTGGGGAGCAAAACTTTTCGAGCAAATCCGTTTCTCTAAGCATTGGGGTTCAAGGGAAATCGTGGCAACCTAAAGAGTGCCAACAGAACAGATTGGAATGCCAATTTTGGTTGAAAAATGTGTTTCAATTTTGATTGCAAATGAGAGATTGATTGAAAGTTTGGCGAAGGAACCAAAGGTGAAACGAGGACATGGTTCTTTGGAAGCCAGATTAAGGTTTTGTTGAAAACGAAAAATAATTCACAAGTGAACACGGTGCGGAGGAATCGGACCGCGGCGAACCGAGATGTTTTGTGTTTCAGAACAATAGGAGAAGCGATTGTTGTGGTTTGACAAGCACAGTGAAAGGGATACACGCAGTGATATATACAAAAGCCTTCTTGCTCATCAAGAGATACTTCAAGTATCAAGTGGTGAAATACTCAGTGGGACTTTTCTTGGTCGGAACAACACCTGTTGTCGGTGAAAACTTTGCCAGTTTCAGCCAATCTGAGCTGTTGCACAAGTGTTCGAAGGAGAGCAGAAGAGGAGCTGGCAATGTGAGGAATTGCCAATCGACGCAGCCAATATCCGGGCTCGTTACGCTGAGTCCTTTGTATCAAAGTGGATTGGCTAAATTGTAATGACCAAGGCAATTGAGGTCACAGGAGAAGCTTGTGGAAAGCTGCCGCCGAAGCGATGAGATATCAAAAGAAGATCAGCCGAGAGGCTGGAAACAACCGTGGAGGATTGCGGCGCCAAAAGTATCGGAAAGTGCGAACTGATTTTGCCTGACCTTTTGCGTACATTGCACGCACTGACAAGTGTTTTCGTTCTTGTGACTGAATGTACGAGTTTGCTGAATGCGGGGGTTGGCAGACGAGTGTGAAATTAAGTTGGCGAAAAAACGAGAGGACTTACTGGTTGTGCGCACACAAGTCGAACGCGTTTTTGCTTCGTCGATGAATACGCCAGCGTTGAACCTTCGAGGGTTCAGACTTGGAGGGAGTTGTAGCAACTGATTGGCAACTCACCAGTAACGTGTTATATCGACAGGCAACAAGCTCGCAAAACACGTCGGGTATATTATCTGCCAGCTTTGAGGATTTTCCCCATCACAGTTTATCAGTGCCTCTGCTCAGATTCTGCACTCCAGAAAAATGGGGCGCAGTTGAGATGTTTTGAACAGCAGTGGGCGTTCAGGAGGATATTGATTTAACGCTCGCCACTGGAACTTGGATTGGGCAACTCTTATCTGTGCAATGGCGATTTCCTAAAGTTTCTCTAATGGAAGCTTGGCTGCGGGATGTGCAGCATATGAGAAATCCTGTTCTTCCGAGAAGTTCCCGGAGATATTGTGGAGCAAACATGTATCGCTTGAGTGTATTCACCTCCGAGCAACCGGTTCTGCTTTGAAGTAGATACAACAACAGTTGAGGGGTTTGTTTGGAAGGAGAATTTACTGAATGAAAAGGACGCACTGTTATGATATTTCTGCATTTCATGGAATAGGCAGCGGAGGTTGAGTGTTTGTTCACAAGACAGATTTCCATTTTGGGCCGGTTATTTTGATCCCATGATGTGTTTACTGATGTCAGCCTACTTGTTTCGTCAGAATTTCAGAAAAACGTATTTGCAAAAAGAAAACAAGTTTTCTTCTGCAAGCAAATGAATACAAGCGTGGAGGAGACGTTCAAATTTAAAGCTCAGTGCTTTTCCTCCTGTTGGCAGCACGCGGAGTAGGATGAACGGTAAATACACCAAACAATCAACAAAATCCTTTTTGTGCTCGGGAAACTGCGGAGGTGTGAATTATACTGGAACAAATAGCTTCAACCTGTCGTGAACTGAAGCACGAAAGCGCTCATTCCCACCTTGAGGGCTCAGGATGTAAGAAAGACTTCTCGAAGTTGTGGATACAGAAGTCATGGAAAGTAACTTGGGATCAGGAGGCAGCAGCATGTGGGCCAACTGGAACTATCGGCCCAGATCGACGCGTGTTTCGTCGCGCACGGATGTACGCGTGCGTGGAGAGAACGTGGCGAGCGGCGGCGCGGGGGGCGTCGTCGGGAGCAGCCGCGTCGCCCATCTTCCGCCTGAAGAGCGCTACTCAAACCGACTCAAATACAGATCCTGCCCCTTCCCGTTCGAGGCAAGTATGAAAGTTTGGTTGGAAATTTAGGAGTCAGTTTGATGGAAATCGTCAGGGAAATGTTGGTGGTGTGAAGTGAACAGACACTTGAGCATTTATTGGTTCAGACATTTCTGTCCCTTTCACCAGGTTGTTTCAGTGCATTGGCCTTTTTCTCTTGCTTCTCTTGTTCGCAGCTGGATATGTGTAAATGATGCGCAGACTTGAACTTCAAGGTGTTTATCGAACTCTGCCTATTGCGCACGGCAACTGAATGAAACGGAAACTTCAATAGACTTGAAGACTGTGGAAAGGTCCCCGAGGCCTTCATGTGCAAACGTGTGTGTGATGGAGAAACACACTGCTTCATTTTGAACACGAAACTCGGGAGAAGCAGTTGTTGCAGAAAGAATGCAGCGAATGCAGGGCAAAAACGCTGGAGGAAAGAATCTCGTAACAGACGCCTCCATGTGTCACTCGGGATGGTTTGATTTAATCTGAATTTTCACGAAACAATTGCTGTTTTCTCGCAAGATACCGTCAATTCTCTGTCGGTGTATCTTCGGAAGATCTTGAAATTGCAGCCACTGGGTGCTCGCGGACATTTCACGTATCTTGTGGCTTCCGCCTCCATTGACCTGAGATAAATTGTTGTTTCCCCCCTGTGCAAGTTCCTGCAGACGCTGTTGGAGCACAGATCAGCAGAACCGGTGCAGTGGTCGTGGGTTATCTGCTGACTTTAGTTCATTCTCATTTCAAGTTCATCTTGGGCCAAAAATGGACCCAACATGAGCTTGTAAATCAAAGAAGACGGATGGAGACTGAAGAAATTGTAGTTTGTGCGCATGGAAGCGCCCAGCTTCCAATATCGTCTGCGTGACACAATGGCAATGCCGAAGGATTAAAGAATAGCAAGGCTTTGTTGCGACCAGAAGGCCATCCATCATTTCTCAGTGGAACCCGACATCGTCCCGAGGTCGAATATGGGAAACCAGTATTAAATTTGTTTTATTTGCGGAAACTACAATTTGATTCTGTTGAACCAGCTTTGCATGTGTTCGTACGAATTCACCGCAGGCTTCATGATTGATTGCGCTATTAGTTGTTACAACTGCGGCAGGATTCTTTCAGTTCTGCAACAAAATTCGTCGGTGTGCTTTCAGATTGGTAGAGCGAGGAATAGCAGTGATAGAAAGTAGTATTGTGGGCTGAAGCAACACCTCCGGGCGGAAAATAACCGTGTCAATGGTTGAACGGGGTTTTTCATCAGCAGCGGATCAGACGTCAGTCGAATCCTTTCGACTTTCCGTGAAAACATCAAATCTCAGGGACCAGACAACAGCAGATGATTGAAATGAGAACAGGGCCCCCTTCTTGACGTGGTAACTCCCGCCGTCTGTTTCAGCTGGACACCAGGGTGTTTCTGCTCTTCGTGCTCATCAAGCACATATCCCAACAATTACTGGCAGATTCATCTGCCTTCTTGCTGTGTCTGTTCTTTGCTTCGAATGTGGATATCTACGGTGGTGGTCGTGGCAAAAGGTCTCTGCTGCAACACGAAGGTTTCGCATTGATAAGTAACGGGTGTGAACCTTCAGACTCGAAAGATCCTGCTTCCACAAGATGGCGCCAAAGCTTTGATTGCCTGGATACTGGAGGAACCCTGAAGATAGTCAGAAAACTTGCGAAGTCAGGGTTTGTGAACTCAAACAGTTGTCTGTCTTGCTTCTTAGGTCTCAGGGTCAAATGTCCCTCTTGCACAAATGATGTCGTTTGCACAGGAGATTTTGCTGAAAATCGCGCGTTGAACGGGACCCACGGGCACAAAGTTGGTTGTGCAGACCAATGCTTGGACGAGAATTCTCTCCCTTTTCTTCTTTGGCACCAATTTGTCCGCATTCACCTGGATCAAGACCAGTCTGAGTGATGATGTGAACGTATTTTCCAACCATTGTGTTCAAATGGGACCACCAAATAAGTAATTTATACTTCAAAGTGGAGAAGCGTGTCTCGGGAAAGAGCGATTGAGCAGACAGGACCGAAATAGAAGGCATATCGGAACTGTTGAGGGCGTAGTGACTGAGGAACAGCCGGACTCCTGGGAGTCTCTGGGTGGTGCGACCTGTTTGCCAATTTTGTGGTCAATGATTCACTTGCATGAGGCGTCTCCAAGAAAATGTTTACAGCGTAATTAGATCTCGCCGTGCTCCCGTGGTTTCTGGGAGGGAAATTTCTGCGTTTACTTCCACGACATTCGAGGGATACTTTGTTTGCACACAACCGACTGCGACGAAAATGAATACGTACATGCTTCGAGCTTCTGTCTTCGTGTGAATTCGCGAGACAACACAACAGTACCAGATGCAAGAAACACTAGATTCACCTCTTTTGTACAGCTGGGTGCAAAGAAAACACTAAAAGATGAAATTTTGGCTGTGGCTGTCCCTTCACTTTGAGTGTTTTTGTCAGTCATCACAACCGAAGTTCACTTCCACCAAAATCCCCAAACGCTCTGCCCTGGCTCATCAGATGTTGCGAACGCTCGCCAACTCTGGCAGATCCAGATCGACATTCTCCACAACACTGGGCTTTTAGCCAACGCACACAGCAGGATTTTCCGCATTTCTCGTAAATTTCGCGACCGGAACCAGCCGTGCTTTGCAGTCGAAGGAAAACCTGTTACTCAGGACATTTCTATTGAGCGGACTCGATTGGATTACACTGGGCAGACTTCAGAAGATACTGATGACCAGACGATGTTTGGTGGCACATGACCTATTGCATTGCATTTTTCTGCATTTATGCGACTCTGGCCAGTGGAATCGGAATCAAATTACTCAAATGCGATGGAAAGTCCAAAGCTGCAAAGCTTTGGTCCATTAGAACAGTCATGCCCTTGGAGAATTGCATGTGCATATCCACATGACTGAAAGGATTTCTGTCCACCATCGTTGTGCAAACAGGCAACATAAAAATGTCAACTTATTCAGACATAAGTTCCGATGTTGTGGTGGATTCATCACCGGTGAGAATGGTAAGATTGCATCCATTTCCTTCAGACGGCGGTTAAAATGAATGTTACAAAGCGTTTCCCACAGGAGGAATTGTGCGTTTGTTGATTTTGGGAAATGAAACCTCTTCAAAGCTGCTGTCATCATTTGTGGAGGTAATAACGCGCCACAGACGTCCACAGAAACGTCAAACTTGTACTCGTGCAATTTGATCGACTTGCGCTCAACAAGTTTCTACCACTCAATAGAAGTGACATCTTTCCCTGTTCGTCTTCTGTTTTGTACCTTTCGGCAAGCAGCAACGTACCTCTAGAATGACCCCTTGGGATATCGCCGTGGATTCAAGCTTGCGCGGCGGGCCATTTGCTGACCGTTTGAACTTGTGCCCTTTTGTGCATTCGCTTTGATCCCTTATGCAGGGACATGCTCTGCGCGCTGCACATGTGGACTGGGTACTCATCTCGACGGTGATTACGGATGTCGATAAGGTGGGCGTCTGAATCCCACTCGGTCTGAGGGGAATCACGCGCTTTCTGCCGATGAGATCAACGGGCATAAATAGGTCAAGCCCTGATAAGTATCCTTTCACAAACTTCATTGAGCGAAAAGGCTGAAGCCGATCACTCGATGGTTGAAAAGGGGCTTTTCAGTAATGGATCCGTGAGGGTGGTCCCTGGAGGTCAGTGCTGAAGGTCAGTGCGGGTTAACAGCCTGAGGTCAAAATCCGAAATGGACTAATGAGGCCAAATGGTCTCCGAGGGTTTGTTTTTGCACACACTGACACAGACATCAAACATTGGTCTGGATCTTGCGTGAGAAGAAAAACCACCACAAGTGGCTGATTTCGCCAACTTCACTGGGAACAACACGCTTGGTGTTCACTTCGTCTTCCATTGTCCAATTCCTTGTCCAACAATTGTTGTTGCAGGTTCTTTCAAATTCTGAAGCTGTCCTACAGTCTGATGTTTGCAATCTGAAGCTGGCGAAAATTTGTACTTGCAAGATATCACCCCAAATTGTTGTGTTGTGTTGTGGCTGGGCATCTTGAGTGTTTTGACTAGATACTTCTGAAAGCAAAATATTAGTGCAGTCCGTGATAAGGAACAGATTTCACAAGTATTTTGATCATTCCCGAGAAGTTTCTGCATGGACCAGGCCTTGGAAAGGTTGCAATCCACAAATGCTCAGTTTGTGTCTCTGGCCTCGAATTTTGTTGTCCAGAAATGTTCGTTTCTTCCATTGCTACCATTGTTTTGGTGCCAGAGACTTGACGGTTTCAATCAGTCATTGTGGAGTTTCTGGAACAATGGATAAATACATCAAACAGACGAAATTTGCTTGGGCAAATTTGTCTGAAAGATGAATTTCTGACAATCATTGCAAATTTTTACGTGTTTGACATCGCGACGCAGTTTGGTGAAATTTGAACAAAAGGCAATATTTCTGCGTCTGTGCAGAATTTCTGAGACGTCTTAGGGTTCTCAAACGGAATGGCTAAATACGAAACTGTTTGCATTCAACAAGCTGTCATCAGTACATTTCGGCTCGATTTGCGGCATTTTTAACCGAGCACAACACGGCATTTTTGCCCAAGCAGAACGATTTGCCATTTGGATCCACGCATCATGGAGGAAGGGCACGCCGCACCACCCATCCTCGTAATGTGCGCTCACGGGGATCTGTTCAGGATCTAAAGCAGTGAAGTCGGTGACGTTTGGCACGAGAAACCCATCAGAGGTGTATTCAGTGTCAGTTAAAATGGACCGCTTGTTCAGCAAGCTCTGAAAGACGCAAAAATGACGTTGATACCAACATGAGCAAAGCGTGGATATTATCAACATCAATCTTGCTGCCCGGCTTTGCCGACACGCGTGTCTTGATACCTGAGCAGGAAGAGGAAACGCATGATCAGTTTTCATTGGAAAAGGAAATCAATCAAAATTAAATTTTTAAAAGAATGTAGGGTTGTGGAGACAGCGCACGACTATTTGTCGACTCTGTCGTCAAATTCTGCAGTCACTTTGACAAGGAGCAAGACAACTCAGGACTCTGGTGTCCTGCAGTGGTGGTTCATTGTTATTGACCATCTGAAGCAAATATGTTGGGCCTCATCAGGAACAGGATGTTGTGCCTTGTTCAGATGTTTCTTGCGAAAGCAAATAATTACGGAGAATGGGCGAGGTGGAAATATATTCATGGACTGACAATTGGGCACGGTATCAATGGAGACTCTCGTGCAGTGCAAGTGTGGCTTCGGAAAATTGAAATGACACGCTTGTGAAAGCAAACAAGTCATTGTCAGAAAAAGTTACTTGTGTTCGTGATGCAATTATGACTGTACAAATAGATATCTATTCCCTTGGAGAACGTGAGTACAAATTTGTGTGAGTTTTGCGAGGTTCCCTCTCTTGCCAAACACGAAGATGTGTACTTTCACTATTCTCACGCAAGAAGCTCTCTCTCATGGCTGGATGGTTCCATTTACTGAACATTATCTGTGCAAACCACCTTCGCGTCGCTTTACTTTGAACCTAATGGAGCTTTCAGTGTATTGCATGGGATAAGGAACTCAGGGAAAACAGATCTCCTGCGGAGACTACAATGAGTAATCAGTGGCGACCCGCCCTGTTTATGCCCGAAGTATCCTCAAATTAAGTGCTGATCCCCTTTTGTGGTCCTTTCATTATTTTTCGTGTACAATCAGGATTCCGAGGAAGACAGGAATTTGCACAGGAGGCGGCCTGCCCCGTCTCCCGGATTTACAAGTGCCAGAATGATGATATATGTCGGTGTGTGTATGATGTCCATCCCGTTCAATCAGGATCAATAAGTAATTATTGTGGAAGGAGCCAGAAAGGTCGCAACTTGGTCGAGTCCACCGACATCGCAGACAGCAGCTGAGATGTGTGTCGCAGTGTGCGTGGTGCTTTTCACTGGGATCAGCCCAGGAACAAAGCGAAAATGTCTGGGTGGACTGACTGAGTGCTTCGTTGTTCAGCGATGGTTGGAAAGCTCAAGTTCTGAATCATTGAATTCGGAAGGGTGGGAATGTTGTGTGTGGCGTTATTTTGTGCTCCAATTGCTTTGTTGAAAAATGAAAGTGAGTGGATGTAGATTGACGCCTTGGACGATTTGAAAAGCTGCAGGACGATTAAATGCAAAAGAAGGCATTTTGTGTGATATTTTTCATTCAGCGATACTTTTGTGGATTGGAACTTTTGTTTGCTGGATGTGCCTTTTCAGCACAGCCTTTACAGGTGTGATATTGCAACTGACAGGCGAGCGTTTTGCCCAATCGTTTTGCAGGCGAACGCTCATTTTGCGCAATTTGATCAGAATCGTGCATTAACCTTTGCGTCCTCTGACGAACGTCGAATTAGAACCTGGAGAGGCTCTGACGCAAGACGCGTGGTTTTTGATGCACGCTGCTCACCTGCTGCAGCTTTTTATGAGTTCGCAAGAGTCAAAAGCTGTCACGGGTGCTGTCCTTGCGCGGAGAAACTGCTTCTGCTTGGCTGCTTTTATCTCGAGTCAACTGTCCCGCGACCACCACCAGCCAACACGAGCATTGTGCTTTGAGCAGGTTCTAGTTGGGGGCTGATTGATGGCTGTTGTGTGTCGTGATGGCATGTCGGTGTACAAAGGCTTTCTGTGGTTCCACAGCACCGAGGGACTGCACTGAACCAACCACCGGCAGGCAACAGTCAAGAGCACTTCTTCACCATTCAGTTCAGGATAGGCTTTCAAAGTCACCTTTCCTTCCAGGAATTTGGATGTTGTCTTTTGTGAGTTGCAGTTGACAGCTACAAGAAGTGCAGGGAAATTTTTCACGCACAAACGAGCTTGTCAGCTCTTTGTTGCAGCTTTTTCTGACTCTGGTACACTCGACGGATTTTCGCAGTGCTGTGGAAGCGTGTTGAGGATTTAGACAGGAAAAGATTACAAGCTGCGGGGTCTTACTCTTGTGTTGGAAGCTCTTCAGAATGGATTTATCGTTCACTGACATGGACAAGTACAAGCTTCCGGACGTAGACTTCCGTCCCCGAAACAAGGCGGATCGCAAAGCCAAACTGGCTCAGGAGCGAGCGAGCATTGACAAGCTGTGCGATGAAGTGTCGGATACGTACATGGTATGTCCTCGCTAATTGCATTTCTGTGTCAAAACTCATGAAATGAACATTTTGCAACATGATGTGGACGAAGCTGACGAGTACGAGTGTGCTTGCTTGGGGATGTTTTGATGAGAAGAAATTTCTTGAAAGGAAACCAATGAAGACGAGACGCTTGCAGTTTTGTCTCATCAGTTTCAGGCATCTTTTGTTCATTATGGCTTCAGCATGTTACTATTGAAACTTAATTTGAACAAAGAGCCGCTGCGTTGTGAAGGATGAATGTCACTCTGGCGCTGGATATTTAAATCAAATTAGTTTTTTGTTTGGCGGCCAGGGTCCCGCGAAGTCTTCAGTTACAGGGCCCTCAGTTTTGTTATGCACAAATGGAGATCAGTGTTGAGTTTGGGAGATTCTGTTTCGTTGTAATCAAACAATAACTGTTTGACCCCAATGTTTGTTTTCGGCCAATCCTAATAGATGTAAGAATCGAAGACAGTTTCACTGTTTGTGTATCGATTGGAGGGTCAGACCAGGTCAGAATTTGCTTTCCTTGTCTGAGTGCCAAATCTCCCCTGAAGGGTGCTCAGGGAAGTGCTGTTCCTGTCAAAGTCCTGACAAGTGGAAAGTGAGGCGAGTAAGCAGATACAACCAGGTGACAACGCGTATCAACTCTGATCACCGGGAACTGGGTTCTTGCTGACGGCGCCCACAGAAAGCGCCCAGTACAAGTCACAATTCCCCGCCTCCTTCTTGTTCGTGTGTGACGACATCCATGAAAAGACATTTCACGGCGAAATTTGTCAGGGTCTAATTTTGAGTTTGTGCATTGAATTTTCTCTCTTTGTGTTTTGACAGTCTCACGTGGTGGCGGCATTCGAGCAGAGTTTGACGAACATGACGGCGAGATTGCAGACCCTGACGCAGACGGCGGAACAAAAGGTACCAACACTTGTTCTTGCAATCTTTATGGCCTTTTACAACTGCGCCTCTGCCAAAGCAACTGACCCTCATCGTTTTGCAACAGAGATGCACCTGGGTTTATTCAACAAATCATAGCAATATAAATGTAAAGTATGTGAGAGCAAAAAGTGCATCGAGTTTTATGTACGGTGAAGGATGAATGTCTGAGAAGCACTGAATACTCGTACTTCCCATGTCTTTGAATTGGAAAGTGCCTTTCTATCACAAATGAAGGTAATAAACTACTGGAGATACCTTTCAAACCACCCAATGAGACTTTTTTGCACCTTTGTGCACTGCAGTATTCAGATATCTCCGAGATTGCGTTTGTATTGCTTTTGTGCACCTTCTTGCACCCGACGGGGTGGAAACTGTATTCAGTCCAAGAAAATAATTTTCTCGCAGGACACGGAGCTGAACGAGCTGCGCCAAACGATCGAGCACCTGAAGACGCAGAGCGGACAGATCCGCACGACAGACCCGAGGCAGCTTCGGTCAGGCAGCGTCTCCAACACGTCGACCCTGTCCCGGGAACACAGCATAGGTAACTCGCCTCAATGCAGCGGCAGTCGCGGTCTGCGAGACTGAATTCAGTGTCGGTGCAAGTGGGTCCGAGCCAGACATGTGGCCTTGAATGAATGGATGGATTCCACGATGAGGCGCCCTGAGTCAATGGTGTGGCACACGTACAGGTCTCGTAGCCTTTGGGTGCTGTACACCAAGGTTAAGTAAATAGCGCTTGGGGACCCGAGCGTGGAACTCTCGCTGCCACATTTTGCTGTGGAGACCGAACGTCTGGCGGCTCTCCGGGAGTTACGCCTAATGACCGTTTCAACAAACCATTAGCTAAATTGTCCCAAGGGCATTCACGTCCCGAGGAATGCCCCCGAGAGCGCAGTGATGGCCAAAAGAGCATTGCTGTCACTGGATGGCTCCAAATTTGGCTACTTACCACGTAGAGTACTGAAGTGTGTGCCAAGTTCTCTGGTGCCTTTTCTCTGGATGTTGAAATGTGAAACTAATGAATGAATATTGTTGAATAGGATTGTCTGGGTCTTTTGTGGAAACGGTTCAGGCCAACAACAAAGTCACACAACAGAACAAGGACACAGATTCGCGACTAAGTGTCTGTATTTTGATCATGACCCAGCTGTCATATCTAGCGAATTGCCCGATCTCATTTCTGTGTACCACTCACACGCAGGTCGTGAGTTCACAATAACACTGAAAATATCCTCGTAAATCTCGACATTACTATTTTGTGCTCGTGTCCGACCCGAGCGCAATATTATCCTGTCAAATTTGATTGTTTTACATGACGGCTAACACGTAAATTACACGAATCTATTTGTACCAAACGTCCCAACGAAGCAGCCCATCATCCAGTCGGTGATTGTTCCAATTAGAAGTTTGCCACTGAAATGACATGAGCACAAGTGAGGAAAGTTGTTTGCGAAAAAGCAAGTGAAGCATTTCAACTGTGTGCTTCAAATCAAGTTTCACTCACTAGCTGTGTGCCAAGCACAGTTCGGAAAGGATTGCAGGGGTTTCACTGTCAACAGCATATCCCCTCAGGCCTTGTCCTCCCAAACTGGCAGGAATCTGAGCGTGTGACCTTGTCACTTTGGTCATGTGTGTTTGTATGTTTCAGGCGAGACGCCACGCCTGGCGCGACACCGGTCGTCGGACAGCATGTCTAGTCTCAACAGCCTGTCGAGTGCGTGCAGCGCCACGTCACACCAGAGCTCCGTCAACGAGGAGAGCAAGAAGAAGGCCAAACAGCCAGACGGCAAGAAAAAGAACTGGGTACGCTCTTTGAAAGTGCAATTTGATTCGCAGTCAATGTTTCTGCATGAATCCAGGAAAATAGGACACGCAAGAGGACCCACACAACAGCTTACGTATCTGATCTGTGAACCATCATCTCGTAAAAAAGAACACGTATCTTCATTATCGTGTGACTCTGTTGCAGCTGAGGAGTTCCTTCAGCAAGGCCTTCTCCAGGCACCCGAAGAAGAACAAACATGGGTCCATCTCGGACGTGGAGCCTGACTCACAGAGTCTGCGTTCCGACTGCTCGGTGCCCAACTCGCCGCTGCTCGCCGGTGCGCACACCGTCCCCGCCACGCCGACGCAGGGCATGCGCGGATCGCACACGCACTCCTCGCAACAGTGAGTTGTTCACCATGGGCTTGCAACTGTTCCTGGAGAGTTTCCTTTGAGGGAGAGTGGGGTGTGTCTTTTCTCTGAGCCATTTTCCTCCGTTCTTCATTCAGAACATTGACAAGGGCTTTTGCTTGTTCTTCAGGAGCATCTGCTCGGAGACGAGCGAGAAGGCGGTGGTGGAGCTGCAGCAGCAGCTGCACGAGAAGGACATGAAGCTGACGGACATCCGCCTCGAGGCGCTGTCGTCGGCGCACCAACTCGACCAGCTGCGCGACACCATGAACAGGATGAAGGTAATTGCCCCAACCGGGACCGTCCAACGGAAACGTCAGCTCATTTATCCGGAGGGAAGTCTTTATTCTCGTTGAGGAAAGCTTTGCCTAGCCTCGTTGATGAAATTGGGAAAAGTCTTTTTTATTCAAGCACAAGTTCAAAACTCAGCCAAGCCAATTGGTTAACCAAAATAGCGTGAATGTTCCCCATGGCCAATCAATTTTAATCCCCCACAGACGGAGATGGCTTCGCTCAAGGCTGACAACCAACGGCTGCAGAAGATGGTTGGACCCGACGCCTCCCAAGACGCCGCCAAGGCCGCCGCCTCCGCCATCGAGAAGCGCCTGAGCATCGGAGACCCTGGACCCGCTTTAGGTACCTAGATATCTGAAAATAACTTTCTTCACCAGAAATGCCTGGGGTTCTCTTTCGCAGCAACCAAAGGTGTTTATTCAGTCACTAGTTGATATATTTTCGTTTTCTCATTCAGATTTGCTGTTGAACGACGGGCCTCCGAGAGAGGGACGTCGCATCACCATCTCCGTGTTCCTCACGCACCCACCGGACAGCAAGTCGGCCGAGTCCAAACACCAGATTCTCATCGGCGCCCTCTCCGTCAGCGGGAAAACCAAGTGGGACATGCTCGACGCGTCCGTGAAACGCTCATTCAAGGAGTACTGCGTGCGCATCGACCCGGCCACGAACCTGGGGCTCAACACGGAGAGTGTCTACTGTTACCAGATCGGAGAGATCGTCAGGAGCAAAGGTGCGTGGTCCTCCTCCTCGTGCTCGCCTCCAGTTGAATGTATCGCGAGTGAAATATGAAGCTGCTTGCCAAGCCAAGACACTCATGTTGTGTTTGTTTGTTCAGAACACAACCTTCCTGAGTTGCTACCCTGCGGTTATCTGGTGGGCGAGAACACAAATATCACCGTCACTTTGAAAGGTAAGAAAGGTTGGAGCTGTTTTGCACTGCAAAACAATTCTGTCTCGCAGAATCGAAATGGATCGTTCATTTCTGCAATCCTTTTGCAAGTTACATACATGTTTTTGTCTTCCTTGCAGACACGCTGCAGAACAGCGTCGACAGCCTGGCGTTCGAGACGCTGATCCCGAAGTCGATCGTGCAGCGCTACGTGTCGCTGCTGCTCGAGCACAAGCGCATCATCCTGTGCGGCCCGAGCGGCACCGGCAAAACTTTCCTCGCGCAGAAACTCGCCGAGTACCTCACCATCAAGTGCGTGCAAACTCACACGTTTGGGTGGGGTGGGGATAAATTCCTGCAAGTGAACTGTCTGCAAGTGAACGCAAAAACGCGGAACAAGTTTCGTGTGTTTCTCGCATGCGCAGTGCAGAAAGGTGAAAATGTGTATCGGCAAATTCTTTATGACCTCAGAGCGGGTAAGGAGCTGACAGCAGGCGTGATCGCGACCTTCAACGTGGACCACAAGTCGAGTAAGGAGCTGCGGCAGTACCTGGCGAACATCGCCGACCAGTGCGAGAGCACGCCAGTCGGAGAGCTGCCGTCCGTCATTATCCTCGACAACCTGCACCACGTCGGCTCGCTCGGCGAGGTCTTCAACGGCTTCCTCAGCGTCAAGTACCAGAAGTGGTGAGTTTGTGACGATGACGCTGACGTTTGTGTGGTGAGGAGGAGTTACGCTTGCTCCGTACGCGAACTGTGCTCAGCACTCCATTTCAGCTTTTAACACTGAAAACTGGGGTAAATGAGAGCCGTTGTGAATGTTGCAGCCCGTACATCATCGGAACGATGAACCAGGCGACGTGCTCGACGACGAACCTGCAGCTGCACCACAACTTCCGCTGGGTGCTGTGCGCCAACCACATGGAGCCGGTCAAGGGCTTCCTCGGCCGCTACCTCAGCCGAAAACTGGTCGAGTCGGAGGTGACCAACAAAGCCAAGAAAAGCGACCTGGTCAAGATCGTCGAGTGGATGCCCAAAGTGTGGCAACATCTCAACAAGTTTCTGGAGACGCACAGTTCTTCTGATGTCACGATCGGTAGGTTTTTGTTGCGTCGTGGATACTATCTGTTCACCATCCGCCGCTCCTGCATAATGATTCGCAACCACGATTTCGTGACGTCGTCTTTGTCTTCTGCAGGCCCTCGTTTGTTTCTGTCGTGCCCCATGGACGTGTCTGGGAGCCAGGTGTGGTTCACGGATCTGTGGAACTACTCGATCGTGCCCTACCTGCTCGAGGCGGTGCGCGAGGGGCTGCAGCTGTACGGCCGTCGCGCCCCCTGGGAGGACCCGGTCGACTGGGTGATCGAGACGTACCCGTGGCCGCAGCAGGGCAACCAGGAGTCGCTGCTGCGCCTGCGTCCCGAGGACGTCGGCTACGACACGCAGGGCTCGGCACCCGGCTCCGCCAAGTCGACTCAGGGCGGCGCCGCGCAAAGTGACGCCGAAGGAGACCCTCTGGTGCGTCGGCGTCGATTGATGATGAATTTTAGTGCGACGATAGTCCACAGTGAAAAAAGACAATTTTGTCTCACGAAGCAAGAGAAACACAGGAGCACATCCGAGAGGGCAGAGAACTGCAAAGTTTTGTCCGACAATCTCACTTGTGGTGCGTGACTTCGACACGTCAAAATATGACCAGTCCTCGTTTTCTGTTTGCAGTTGAACATGTTGATGAGGCTGCAAGAAGCAGCGAGCTACTCCAGTCCACAGAGTGCGGACAGTGATTCTACTAGTCTGGACAGTCACAGCAGCGGAGTGCAGGAGTTCACCACCAACTCCAACGTGGAGTCAACTCTATGAGATCTGTTCTTCTCATCTCTCTTGTTACTTCATCTCTAAACAAAGCTACATTGCTGCCAAAATTTAGCTTTTGTCATTTTCGGTGTGCGCCATGTTGTAGAATCCATTCTTGGGCTACCTTTGCTATCTTTGTGTTGTCAAGATTTTCGTGTGGGAGAGAAGGTAGATGCTTCTCTGCTGGACGGGGGATGTAGTGAGCAAAATGGAAGTGGGACAAGGAGAGAAGGCTTTGGTGCAATTGCTCGTGTTGTTTCTCTGGTGTTGTTTCAAATGCTGGAACCCAAGGAAGCTAGTCATGCATGTACAGGACCCAGCTGAAACTTTCGATACCCTGTTGAGGGCCACAAAGTGTGTAAATTTACCGAACACGTGTACAAAGTATTTCCCGCGACTAAAAGCCCTGAACCTGCGTGATGTGAAGAAATCCACGTTTTCTGATTTGGTGTCCGTGCAGCAATGCCCTGAAAATTGGAAGTGTTTTGTCAATTGTACGCGTTTATGTCACAGAGCCACCTAAAAAGTCTCAGTGTGAAAAAATATGAACAAGTGTTGTTTGTGGATGAACTTTGTTGAAGTGTGTTTTGATCACGAACCGAACAATCCGAAGGAATCACGACTGGTGCTATTGATGTTTGTTGCTCGTGGATGACATTGCCCCCAATTTCAAAATCAGGATTTTGAGTTGTGCTCTTTCAGCACAAACCATTTTTATGCAGCAACACGAATTGTTAGTTGGTTACAAATGTATCAAAAGGTGAACAAATGAGTACAGACTTGCTGTTACAGCCTCCACAGTGCCTGACAATTGTTTGCTTTCATCACGAGCAAATAATTTACTTCTTCCAGGTTGGAACACTGTTGTTATACTTGTTCCGAAATCTTCATTTTCTGTTTCCGAAATCCCGAGTAGAATCGCCCTGAGATGAATTTGATTCGTTCGTTCTACATTGCAGCAACTGCAAACATTGTTCTGCTGATTCGTTCAAATAATGCAGGGAATTTTATGACGTATTTCGTGTGAAAAATTTTGTACAACATGTCACATATTGTACAAAATAATTTATTTTGAAAGACTTTGTACGGTGCAAAAGGTAATTTTGTAGAACAGTTGGTTCTCGACTGTGCGTGTTACTGTAAGAACTCTCGCATTTTTAGGACAATAAAATGTTCAAAATACGCAGGGTCTGCTTGTTGCTGTTTTCTTTCCAATTTCTGGTGGACGTAACATGGCACAAAAACTCCATTTTCGCCTGTTGATAAGACAGAGAAAACAGTTCGTTGATACCGGGGCGCACTCGCTGAGCGCAATCAGTTCGGGAAGAGAAGGGATGTTGACAGCTGCTGAGAAATGAAACCAAGACTCATCGCTGTCATTCTCTTGCTCTGACACGTACGGTACTCCGTGGTCACCAAGGATGATTGCTGCTGAGAAATATCTCAGGGGTCATGACGGGTGTTCACTTCTGAGAATGTCTCAAATAGCCATCACAGATTCCCCCCCCCCCCCACACACACACAGCACCCGTGCCAAAAAGGTCAAGTGGTGTAAAGTTCTATACCCCGCACGAGATGCACCTCAACATTTGCCGCCTATTTCTTACGCGTTTGGTACCAAGGTCCTGTTGAAAACAATGGCTTTTTGTACCTGTTCATGAGACACACCCTTCTTCGATGCTCAAATGTTGGGCAAAAAGATGCCTCTTACACACGACTGTACGATTTGCCTCACCCCTTACCAGTGCCAGACAGGTCCAAGAACGCGCCTGTGAGAAGTTGGCCAAACCAACCAATGCGTGATTCGGGTGACCTGTGCTGGCGCGGCATTTCTGGTTGACGTGTTTTCACCAACAGTAAATTCTCCACGGATACTCGTTTTGCCTGCCTGAAGTTACCACGGCGACCTTGAGTTTGTTTTAAAATGTTTTTATTCATGAAACTCACAAACGTGAAAATACAACGTCACCTCGTGTTTGCCAAGGGTGCACCAAGTGGCAAAATAAAATTTATTCACCTTCTGTATCAACCTATCTTCGATCGCAATATTCATTGTTCTGAATTATAGCAGGCGTTCTTTGACACCTCGATCGCGAGATATAAGGAAAGGACCAAGAACGGCTCAAAATCCGTAGCACCAAACTGCGCGTGATACACGATGCCCTGTAAGTTGACACAATCTCTTGAAATAATACTGGAATAATGTGCTCAACTACAGAAAGTGTCGTCGGCCTTCAAAGAAACAACAACATTCGGTTTATCCCGTTTGAGTGCAGCCACCCGAACGGTGACCAGATGTGAGCAACGAAACGTTTGCTGCATTTTGTCACGTGCGAATGTGTGGACACGGACTTCGCACGCTGAACCGCTTCACTGCGTCGCGCACGTGAGGTTGTCGCCCATGTCGTCCGCGTACTTGTTGGCGATGAGGCCGCGCAGGTCGTCCACCTTCTGCCGCAGTTCCTTGACGCGCTTCACCTTGTGCTGCAGCGACGCCATCGTGTCGGCCGCGCCGCTCTCAGAGTCCACAGAGGCACCGGCTGCAGACAAACGAATAGATAAGGAACGTTGTGAACATGTGGTTTGTGGGAACACATCGTGTCAGGAGAAGTGCATGACGAGCATAATTTCGTTTTGTTTGATCTGAGTGACAAATAGCACAAGCGCTGTTGATCCTCAACTCCAGACGCTACTTCTCCAGCAAGAGTGCGCATCGTGCAAATTGTTTTGGATCACAACGCGCACTCACGTTTGGGCCCCAGCAGCACAGATATGTTGGGGTCCTGGCCCTCGGCGCGCTGCAGACAGACGTGTACGAGCGCGTCCAGCTCGGCGAAGCAGACTCCGAGCTCGCGCTGCAGCCACTGCTGCAGCCGCACCGCCTCCGCGCTGTGCTGCTTCTCCAGCTCCTTGACCCGTTCCAGCAGTTCCAAGTTCTTGGACATCAAGTCTTGGTTTTGCGAACCGAGCTGAAAACAAAAGACAAAGAGCAAGGTGTTTAGAACAATCCAAAACCTTGCGCTTACACCGATCCAGAAGAACAATTTGTATCCTTCACGTCCAGAGACACTGACCTCCCTGGCGGAGGCTCGGTGCTTGGCGAGCGTCTTCTCCTTTCCCGCCACCTCGTCCCGCAGCGCCTCGGCAGCCGCCTCCTCCCCCGCAAGTCGCTCCGCCGCCGCCGCCCTCTCCTCCTCGCGCCGCGCCTCCATCAGCTGCAGCTTCTTGTGCTTTGCTTCAAGTAACTGGGCACGAAGAATTGCATTGGTTGTTATTTTTGTAAAATAAAGTGCCTGACCCATGAAGTCTGAAAAGTAATTTCTATTTTCCCCGCTGCTGTGCAGCTTCAGAACGTACCTTTCGCGCCTTGTCGCAATCTGACACAAGCCTTCTGTTCTCTTCCCTGAGTTCGTCGTTGTCTTGCCGAATGTCGTTTACTTCAACGTCGCTGCTCAATTTCTCCCGAAGCACCTTATTTTCTTTCTGAGAAAACAGAAAGAAGGTTGAGCGCGTCTGACGTTGTGGTGGCCTTTTGCAGCTGCCAACGCACTGCAAACTCAGAGAGCAGATTTATTGTACAGCTCACCGTTAGTTCGTCCATCTGCAGTTGAAGTTCTTTGTTTGCCGCCTCCACGGATTCGATAAGCTGTTCTCGGGATCTGACCGATTTTTTCGCCTCTAAAAGTTTGTTCTCTAGGTCGAGACACTGCTTCTTGTACCTCCCTTTGCCTTCTGTCAGACTCTGAATGTGCAGACAACCAGTCAAGGAGACGTTCTTTGTGTTCGAAAAGCAAGTTTGTTTTTGCCGTGCACCTCAAATGCGGTTGGTTTTACACGTGGTCAGGAGTCAACTCCTACTGGATTTCTGAAAGGATATTTCCTTCTTGGTCTTGGTTTGCTCATCTCGGCTCGGCAGATCCGCCATGTAGTTCCTGAGCTGCTCCAGTTCGCGCTGCGCCGTCTCGTTCTTCTTCACATTCTGCTCATACTTCTGCTTCCACTCAGCCACGTCCGACTCCCGACACGCCAACTGAAGCAATCACACACACTGACAGGCATGCACACTGTCCCGAGAACAAAAAGTCCAAAATTCAACAGACCGGGGCACAGGAAAGTTGTTTGGTTTCTTGCAGGTTTGTGCTTGATCGCACGTTTGATCTCATCGCAACAAAGAGGACAGGTATACAGCCCGGCGAACAAAAAGAATAATCACCAGTCGCTGAAGTTCTGCGTGGTTTTCCTCGTGCTTCTTCTCTGCTTCCAACACCTGCTTTTTGTATTCCATGAAGTCATGCTCCGTCTTCCTGGAAACGAAATCAACATTTCAACACACGCAATGAACCGACAAAATGCCAGCCCATAGGCTGCTAGAAACTCTAAAACACCGGTCAGAGGTCAACTTGTGTCCGCTTCAAATTTCGTGGATCAGAAGGACCGGTCGGTTGTCAAACGTTTGACGGCGCAGCTCACCCCAGTTTCTTTTCCAGATCTGCAGCGCTGCCGGTCAACAAACTTCCAGCGAAAGCTCCGCGCACATCTTCCCCGTACTGCAAACCAATCTTCGTACACTCACTCATTGCTAAAAAATTCCAAGAAAATCGTGTTGTGATGGAATCTCTTCACAACACCACACGGAGAAATCACTCACCCGCGAACTGAAGTGATGGCCTCGAGACAAGGCGAGCATGTACTCCTCTTGTTGCCTCAGTTGCTCCCTCTGTCTGCAAGAACAACGCAAAAGAATCAATTTGTCTGCGTTTCAAAGAAGTGACCAAACAGCCATTCATGAACAGAGATTTGCAGAATCTGATGGTCCAAGCCACGCAGCTCTTGAGCTTAGCCGACTGGCATGGCATCTGGCCCCAAGCAGCGCACCTCCCAATGATGACGTCTTTCTCTGCGATGATGTTGTCGGCGGCGCGCTTGACGGCGTCCAGTCGGTGCGAGTCGTGCAACGCTGGCGCAGTGGCGGCGTCCGCCTGAGGTGCGATCTGTGTGAGACTGCGACTCCTCTGACTCCGCAGACTCTGCAACGAGAGGCGACTTTGTTTTCAACTTTCTCAGACGACAAAAGCTGACATGAAGTTACATTTTTGCGTACGAGTACCACGGTAACATTAGAAATTTCGGGCGGGGAAAGGTCTTCGACAAATGTCAGCACGTTCTACTCGAAAGCAAATTCAATTGCAGCAATTTTTGTGTCAGTTTCAGTGCTCGATTGAGCACAAAGGAAAACCGTTCACATACCCGAGACGCTTCTAATTTCTGCTGCAGCAACTGTTCCTCGTGTCTTTGCTGCCAGGACGTCAGGTCTGTTTCCGTATTCCCCGAACCCAGCAGATGCGACCCGTACGTGTCGCCCGGAGGCAGGTTGTAGGACCCGTCGTACTGCGAATAGACCCCGCCGCTCGAAGAGTACCCAGAAAACCCAGTCGAGTGCGTTTCCTGACCCGAGTGCGATCCTGTCGAGCTCCGGAAATGGTGAGTTGTCGTTGCTTGCTTGGGGTCCAACTGATCAAACTGCGGGGTCAAAGTCTCAAGACTGGCCGCACTGAGCCTTGGCACGTTTGGATCGTAACTGTCCCTGTAGTATCCTGGCCGAATGTTCGATTCAGAGGAGGCGAGGTAAGGAGTGGCACTTGCGGACATGGTGGATTCGTCTGTCTCTCTCACATGTCGTGGCTCCAGTATGGTTGCCTCGTCTGCCAACGCCACAGACTGGTGCGGGTCGCAGAGATTGTCGTGAGATGCAGCGCGGCGCGACTCCAGGGGCTTCCCCCACAGAGCGTCAATACTGGGTCTCGCGTCATACGCGGTGTGGATCGGGTCGGAGAGCCGGGACTCGGCCAGCGCGCGGGTGAGGCGGTCCGCCGGGGTCTCGCCCAGGTGCTGGTCGAGGCCGGGCGGCGCCGACACGCGTCCCGTCGCTGCAGCGGCGCCGTGCGCGAAGCGGGAGGTGACGCCCGGGCTGGACGGGTGCGGATGCACGTGAGCGACCGGCGCTGCCTCACTGCGCGATGACGACCCAGTCACGGAAAAACCTGCAGAAAAACGGCCCCATTCAACAACAGCAACTCACACAACTGGACGCACTCGTTCAGCAGGAAAACATCCAAATGTGATGTATATACGACTCATGTTAATGAAGTTCACTCGATCTCAACAAAAAAGTGGATCCGAATCAGGTAAATCAAGCAAGAATTAATGAAGTTGGAGCTCGGGGATTTTCACTTGGAGCGCCAACTGGAATTTGATATCGAGCGCCTTGTATTCATTGTCACAGAGAACAAATAATACCTGATATAAAATAAACAAGGCTACAAAAAATCAATTTTGAGTTGAAAACCTCACCGGATTTCTGACACGATTGTACATTTGTGGTGAATATCCATGTTTGTCGATCAATTCAGCAAATTTTGCAGCACGTGCAAAGATATTTGAAATTTGTGAATGAAAAATGCCACGTTGGTAAAAATCGGCGGTCAACAATGTTGCCCAATCAATTTCTCCTTGCAGCGAAACAGACAGATGCGAGTACCCACCTCTTCCCGGGGACACACTGCGCGCGCCACCGCTGTTTGGCAGGTCGAGCTTCTCCTTGTGGATGACGCGACTGTGCGTCTGTGACCGCGGCGTGCGGAAATCGTGCACCTCGCGCCGCAACCCTGCAGTGAAGAAGAGCTCGGTGAGAGTGCACGACACGAGAAGATTGGAACTTCCCACAGACCTTTCTGCAGCCGCCCGTTTGTCCTGCTCCTTTGCACAGATGCGCGGTGATCTTGTCAAACTTCCATACAGTTCACCACCACAATCAAGAGCAACTTGAACACAACATGAACTTGGAAATGCGTTCACTTCTGATGAGATCGAAGGGGTCCATTTGATCGAAAGAATCCGACGCTGATGAAACTTCCACGACATTCTTGAAGCTTTTCGCACGCCTCGACTTCTTTTTCTCTGGTAAACCAGGTGCAAACTTTGATGCACAATAGGCATCCAGACCAGAACAATTTCAAGTTTTGTAACGTATTCACGAAGAAAAGTTCGATTGCTGCATGACCACAGAGTTGAGCTGGACAGATCAATTTACAATGGTGATCAATTGTGGATCCATTTTACTTCGTTGGACATACAACGTTGAAATATTTTTGAATTGCATAGACCACCTGTTTGTGCGCATGGGCGGACCCAGGTGTTGTAGTCTCACTCCTCGGGGGATGGGGCAGCTCCTCAACGGCGGGGGGCAGGGAATGACGAATAACCCCCAACTTTGAAATTTCACTCGAGTACACGAGGTGCAAGATGGCGCAAGACAAGTTTCAAGCAAGGAGCCCCTGGATCCGTCATGACAGATTGGGAATTTTACACCACAACATTGAATCTTGCAAACAAAAGTCTTGATCCCCCCAAAAAGGAGCCAAGCAAGTCTTCTGGGAATCGTGACTGGTACTAAGCCACGTCACCGAGTCCAGCACAAGTTACCAAGGTCCACCACGAAGTTGTCAGACATTGAATATTTCTCCCAAAATTCTCCCAAGAAGAAATTTCTTCGTTTGCTCAAAACAATCAGTGAAATCAGAATGAATTCATTCGCCCGTGCGACACGAAAACTTACTGGACGACGATGCGGAACTTCCATCTCGCGTTTTTTCTTTCAAAAGTTTCTGGTACTCTGGAAAAAGAAAAATAGCACAAATTGTTTCTCCAGAACAGAACCGATTTTTCACAGCTTGACAGGCAGAAAATCATTGGACTTCCTCGAATGGTCTGCGAACACAAACATACCGGAAGAATTGTTTCACTGTTCACAAATCAATGAAGCCATGTGCCTTGAAGTCGTGAATCCCCCACCCCTACCACCATGTCAGCTTTTTGATTCTTGACGGAACACGTTTTTCATTGCGAAATTTCAGTGGACAAGGATGATTCACATTGGTGATTGTCAAAACCACGCGGGATGTTTGGAGCCTTTCTGCGCAACTGTTGTGGACTCAGACTGTCTTCACTCCACACAAATGAAATCCTCACACGAACAAAAATGCCTTCACCAATGAAAACCAGACCTTCACACACGTGCTGCAAGCTTTTATGGGTCAACCATTTTTAAATTCATGGACTTGCTGAAATTGAAGAAAATTGCACCTACTTGTCGTCAAATAATTCATGATGAATGAATGAGTATCCTCCATGTGACCTCAGTTTCGTGCAAACAGATGATTGAACGTTGTTCAGTACATGTAGTAATCAGTCTTCTGATCTCAGAAGCAACTTTCTTGTACTCAAGCAGGACGCAAAACTCCAAACAATCGTCCGTCGAAAGCGACAGTTGAAGTTTACACCAGAAACATTTCACAGTCCATTTGCAATTGCATCTGGAGCAAACAATGAGCGATCCCGAACCACCGCAATTTGTGAGTCAATTAGCTGTTGATCATCGTCCCAACTCCAAATTCTACATGACTCAATTGCGCCACCATATCATCCATCCGATCCGCTGTTCCAGTCGAATCCGGTATCCACGGAGAACTTACATGTCTGCGGTAACCTAGTTGGCAGGTTCACATGTGTCGCCTACACAAAGATGCAGCTGCAGCCTGCAGGTCGAGTCGGTGTTTATCTCTACTACGTCAGAAGATCCACGCCTCCGCGTGTGATGAAGAACCCGTTTGTTCCTTCGCCTCCAGAAATCTAAGAGCTCAGCCTGCTCCGCATGCAGCTTCCACACGATTTTTGTTTGCGTTCAGTAGGGTTCACGTGCTTTCAACTCATCGTGCTTGATGCACATGCAGAAGGTCAATATTTTCTGACCAGGATATTTCTGTCGGCTGGATAACCTGCACTATTTTTGTTACAAAAAGTGCAAACAGGTTCCCCAAAGCGATGAGGCTGGCCCGAGACATGCGTGCGCAGCGTGTGCGTGTAAACAGCCTTGCGTTTCCAGGCGGATAACTTTCTCACCTGTATCTCAATTCTGGAGCTGCCAGATCAAAAAGAAGATCCAAGTGTTCGTGCACTCTCAGGATGCGTAAACACAGAGTTATTTTCATTGCTTGTTACTCACCAAACTTGTTTCATTTGATCCGCTGATCACCTCACGCAGCACGAACATTGAGCGAGCGCACAATGCACGGAATGAGCGTTGCACCGCCTTTTCAAACTTTCACTTGCTGGATTTTACTCACCTCCTTTCGCAGTTTTAGTCTTCACTTTTTTCTTTGACGACATTTGGTTTTGAATTTCGTCCCGCGATCAATTCCCCGCACAGTCGCACTCAAAACCAAATGGGACGAGTACCATGTGTGCGCACACTGAGAAGCTGCAAACTTGCAATGCGCGTCGTCGACGCCGAAAGGTTTGAATTGTGCCTGGGGCATCCATATATTTCGCATCGACTTGCAAACCACAAATTGATCGCATTGGATGCATCAACACAGAACGATGCGCGATGCACGCATCGGTGAAGCTGGAGACGGCACCGCAGCGACGCCAGCCATCCGCAACCCGCAATCAACTTTACAAGTGGGGACTTGCCCTTTCTCTTAAATCATTTGCCATGCACTCAATGGGCAGACCAAACGGCTTGTAAATCTGACAAGGACTTGGTAATTTTCAGGAATGTACTTGCAAGTGACAGCATAAATTTGTTGCAACGAAATAATTGGTTCATTTCTGCTGCCCGCATGGAAAGAAACGTGGCAAACGCTGCAGCCGAATGAGATCAATCAGCACTTCGTCCTTCCGAGTTTGGGGAAGCATTTCATTGCAAGCTCTGGCCGAAAATGCTTCCACCATTTTCACTTCCAACGGCAGGATTTCATTGTTCTGGTGAAGCCACTGTGGTTCCATTCACATCAGAACCTGTTTTCGAGCACCGTCCCAGGACAATTCTCAACACAGAGCACATTGTTTCTCCAGGGATGCGAAGCAACCAATCGATGCTGCTCAAATATTGTAAAGGGAATAAAATCCATTGCTTTCCTTCAGGTGTATATCCATACAATTGGGGGCTGCAACGAGCCAATTCACACAATCAGCACGATTCGGAGAGCACACGACGCTTCGAGCTCCGATTCCCCTCAAGAAATCAAGTAATGAATGAAAAGCACGCAAAACAAGCTCCAACCTGAATTTTTGGTGTCGGGCATTCGCAGATTTTCACGCTCCGTTGTCACGGTGTCAAACTTTTGTGGTTTGCAGGTTGCACACAGGCACATCAGACAATGGATACTGGAGCAATGTTTGCTTTCCGGTGGGGTCCTTTCAAAGTGTTCGATGTGACCTATTCTTCACGATGGGAAAGCTCCCTACTCAGGCCCCCAGATGGACGGACGGCCGTGGTGATGAAAACAACGGCACCTTTGGTTGGACAGTCGGCACCTGTAAGTCTCCCGCTCAGTTCGTTGAGTTCCTGTTCCACTTCCCGACATCAACCAACAGTGGCGGTCCCCTCTCGGCATGATCAACGCCTGAGCTCTTTCACCAACGAAGAGAGAGAACCAATCACATCTTCCCATCTAACGCGGTTCTGGCGCCGAATGTACGAGCAGCGTGATTTCTGTCGGACCGTTTTTGCACAGCAGTGGTCGCCTGTGGCCAAGTCTTCCTGCTCTCTGACATCTGGACTCACCTGGTGCGTTACTCTGCTGCTGTCGCGGACTCGGTTGTACGGCCGCGGTGTTCATCACCGATTCTTCACTCTCTCATCTGTAACACATACACGAACGTGTATTGACATGATTTCGCAAATGTAGCTTTCTAACGCAGGCAAGACGGTTCAACAGGGACAGCAGAAAGTCATGACACTGAAACGTTCAACGTTGTTGGGTTGTTGATCACCTCAGCTCCAGACAAGTTCCCTTTTGTCGATCATTTTTTCATCTCACCAGTGGACACGATTGGTCTCTTGAAAGCACGAAACTTTTTCGAAGTCGTTCAGAATTTCAGCAAGCATGGCTTCAGCACTACGTTGACATTTCACAAACAAGATCCGTACTCATAAGAAAGTTGCTCAAGTTTATTTCACTGAAATGAACAAACAACAAGTTTTCACCACGGTCTCTCGCGTGAACTAACAGAACGACGAGAAAGACAAATCAACTCGGAGGTCCGTGATTTGCAAAACATGTGCTGAACTTTTCGTGCAATCTATATTGCCTCGGTTGCGACTCCAAATAGTAGATGAAGTTCTTCAAGGACAGAAGAATCACTGGAACCAAACAATTTTGTCCTGGGCGATCCGTAATGTGCTTGTGCAATTTATGCAAACGCGCGTTTGACCGACCAAATCAAGAGTGGATAAGTTTTTGCAAAAGAGAAGAATTCACTGGAACCCGATGAACGTTCTTTTCACTCAGTAATCAAAGCCTTCACCCAGATACATAGACGCTGTACAATCCGTGAAGTGCACTTCACACAAAGAACATTATTCCTAGATGTTTGCAACGATAACACACGAACATCTGTGCATCGCCTCCTTCCTACCACTTCAAACATTTCTGCAATTTCCAAACTTTTGGCACGTTATTCCAATGCAAAATTGGCAGAGTCAACGCAAGTGAGAAGGTATAGTTCAATTTGAGTCGTAAAAACGAAGAAAACACCCTGATCTAATGACAAAAGTCAGTCAAAATTGCAGCTGCTTTCATGAATTGCTCTGGAAATTTCACTGCGCAATTGGGTGTCGGCATCCCAAATTCACTTCGCGTTATTTGTTGTCGCCTTCTTGCGTCTGGCCGCCAACATGTCGTAGAAAGGATTCTCGTTGATGCTTGCCTTGATACATTTGATCCATTCTTCCCTCTCATCAAGCGACGCAGCCGACATCCTGTACACAGTGTGCTTTCCTTCAACTACTTTGCCCTCCGAATCCGTCTTGCACGCCTTGATAACATCATGATTGGCGGAATACAGTTCGAAGCAGTTGGGTTTGTTTCTGTCAGCCACCTCACGAACAGCGATGTTTTCCAGGGGAATGATACCCTTGGGTTCCTTGTCGGTGGTGAACTCGAAGTAGTAGAGACAGTTGTCGCTCAAAATGAACCATCTTCTCTTCCAACTTCTGAAGCGACCACCCTGCTTCCACAACCAGCCCTCCTTGTCAGGGTTGAAGAACGTGTGCATCAAGTCGTTGCCATCATCTTCAGGGATTTTGAACGGCTCCTTCTTGATGCTGTCGTAGAGACTTGTCAGCAGCTCTGGGGGCAAATCGCCACCATCGTTTATTCCCCTGTTCATGTCAATGAACCTCTCGACTGTGGGCTTGTCTTTCACACTTGGATTGTGCAGACTGGTGTTCAGCATAATGATAGCGAATGACAGCACGTAGCACGTGTCGGTATTGGAGAAGACGCCGGCGTTCAACTCGCAATAACGTTCAGCGAAACATTCCATCATGCGGTCGATCTTCTGGGCTTCACCCGGCAGACGAAAGCTCCACAGAAACTGGCGAAGCGCCTGTACCAGAATCATGTCGGAAAATTCGTGTAGGCTGACGAAAGCCTTCAGCACCTGAACGTTGAAATCATTGCGTTCACCAAGATAGTCCCCGATCGCAGTCTTGTTCAAGCCTTCACCGTTGTACAAGAACTGGGCCACAGATTCTGGGGTGTTTTCCAACAGTCCGTTCTCAATCAGATACTCGATTCCCTTCTTCGGATCCATGTTGAATTTCTTGCGACCAATGGACATCTGTTTGGTCTTCGGGTTGTTGCGTTCGTCAGGGGCGTCCATACCCTCCAGTTCAGCAGTCACCTCGGCGATCTCGTCTTTGAGCTGTTGGATTTCGTCCAACAGCTGCATCTTATGTCGCCTGATGTCCTCCAGTAGTTCCCTCTCAGCATCCGTGAGGTCTGCTGGGTCGAACGCTTCGTAACCAGTCGAATTTTGCATGTTTGTGGATGGGTTGCCTTCTTATTGGATTGTTCGTTTTGCGCTCAATGAATGTCCCCAAGACTGCTCTGAAGAGAGAAAACAAACAGGTGACCAACTCTGTCTCGGTCAGAGGCCCGTGGCTTTGACAGTTTGTTGTTGTACTCCATTATTAGGATTTATCCATGCATTCACAAGCCAATGCCAGATCAGGGGAGGGGGTGGGGAAGCAGATTGCATGCAGAAAGGCGGAAAATTAAAGTCTTTCTTTTTGCAGAGGTGGAGAAGCAAAGTATACCCAACACATAAGAAGGCAACCCATGACAGTGCAGTGTTAGAAGCCACGCTTGGAAATTTACACGAAATTGTTGCATTCGCGGAACCATGCAGACGCAAACGGTCAGGTTTCTATTTTTCGCGCAGGCACAAACTTATTTGGACCAATGAAACAATAACAACGGTCAGTCTTAAATGTACGGTTGTGGGCGCCAAAGATGAGAGAAAAAGAGTTCTTCAGAACTGAAGATTTTCAAGAAATGAGGGTGCCAAGTCTTCAACAAACCGAAACCAGAAATACGGCATCCGGGACCTCGCAAAACAAAAAGTTGCCACCCATGCAATTCTTATTTTATTCCGGGTACGGTGTGCATTTGTGAAGGGATTCATAGCTGTTAGTGAATGATTTATTGTCTCCAGCGTGTTGTCCAGCATACAGGCATGTTATTGCACACATCTGAACGCCGAACGGCAGGGAAAAAGACAAATTTCGTACTAACCTTCCGGCCTTCTTCTTCGAACAAAAGATGGCGGAGGACAGTAAAGTTCTATCCTCACTAGGTACAACTTTCGAACTGTTCACCAACAATAAACATATAAGAGCAAAGTCTCACCTGTCAGGCTTACTACACCTTACACAATTTGCTTCGGGATTACAGAAATGTAAAGCATGCACCATATCACAACATTTATTGCGTTATATGCGCGTCAGCGGAAAAAATAGGATTGAACCTACAGATAGAGTAAAGCTAGGTTTCAATATCTGTAAACTGATGAGCACAGTTCAGTGATGTGCGCGCGACAACAGAAGAATATCCGACCCCTGTCGGTCAATTTGAGGGACATAATTTGACGCGAGATGATTCCACCTCAGACGTTGGGCAAAACGTGAAACACCAGATCATAAACATGTATTTACATCCCGGATCGATCTCAAGCCAAACACAGCCAAACACACTTGCAGCAAGAAGCAGTGCATTGGGTAACTGCAGTACAGTGTATGTCCCAGGGTTGAAAGACCTGTTCAAAATTACAGTACAGTGTACCGTATTGTTTCCCCATCAACAACATTCTTTCCCAACAACCGTGGTAGAAAAGAACAACCCAGATGCAAAAAGAACAAAGCTCTGTCTCTTTTTGAAGATGAGAAAGAAACATATTTCCTTGCAACAGTGCTCATTCTTCAGAATTGTGAGATTCTGTGATCTTAGATAACTCCAAAGATATCAAAATCAAGGTTTTATGTGTCTTGGCTGCCAACATGTGGCCAAGAAAATGTGTCAAATGCAATTTACATGGCAACAGGTCTTTTTTCTGAGGTCCACTTGAAATATATGGTGAGAAAATGATAAATAATATTTGCACAATGGGTTGACATGCTGCTCGTTTCAAATTCATCTGAACTCAGCAGACTATTTTGCCTTTGAAGTGAAAAAACTACTTAAGTGTTCCAGCTTTTAGCAAGGAACTGAGTACCTGGCAGAGCTGCTTCAATGGAGCTGTGCAAAGCCAAAGCTGCACCCCAGGCCAGCACCTTGTGCCAATTGTAAAAGCTATGAATATGATGCCCCTGCAGAGCAGTTTGCTGTTTACTGGAGTGAAATAAACTTGGAACTGTTTGCCTGAGTTATTCACTCCACCATAGCCTGGCCAAAGCCCAAGGCTGCACCCAACTGCGGTGCCATAAGCAATGGCGAGTGTATGGCAAGCCCAACCAGGGCTACCCACATACAACACAAGTGTAATTATTTTCACCCACAAACAGTTTTTGTTTTGTTTCCTTGTATTTGTCTGCAAATTCATAAATACAATCAATATCAATTGTGGTGTGACAAAGGCTGGAAGAACCACCAAGTGACTTGTCTAATCTTGTGTTGCGGGCTGTGTGGAGGCCCGCAATCTGCAGAATGAGGGTCTTGAGGCACTGGTTTCTGACCAGCCCCAAGTCAAAGTGTCAAATACAGTTCTGTACCACAGTTGGATGATGTTGTATATATGAGTGAAGTCCCAGTAGTGAGGTTGTAGTATAGTTTATTGTAGAGTATGAGTTGGAGCTCAGTGGTTTAGGCTACCTTCCTCTATGGTGTCTCAAGCTATTGTGTGTTGGCAGTCTGGGTCATGTGCCCAGC
>JAAUXT010079926.1_pt1 | contig 47829 bp, 38 predicted proteins | sample 7278171 | NCBI WGS metagenome assembly JAAUXT01 (sample SAMN14350112, study PRJNA611818) | marine sediment metagenome | isolation source: surface marine sediment (1.8m) | place: French Polynesia: Moorea | collected 2018-08
GTACAAGAAAACTCCTGACCATTTGTTGCAACAGGCTGAACAAGCAGCAATCGGAGATTTGTCTCAAACCAGAAAATGACCAGTTAGTTGCACTCTGACAACCCCTCCGGAAAATGAGGTCAAAGTAGAGTCGAACGACATGAGTGACAATGTCAGCACACATCTTAGTTTGGGCCAAGTCCTGCAAAAAGTGGACAGTTCATCATCACATGTCAAGAAGGTGAAATTCGAGGTCGAATATCATGACAAGTAATGTCGACCAAGCGCTCTTTGTTATGTTTTCTTTTTGGTTGTTTGATTCAGTTTTGACCCATTGTTTCCATGTACTCGCTGCATTCTGTTCATTCTAATATGTTAATACATATTTGTGCAAATTCAAAACAAAGTGAGGTCATTTTTTCCGCAAGAAAAACAATCGTGATCGACCAAAAATTCGCATCACGACCGACAAACAGCAAGTTAGAGAAGGACTGCATCACGGCGTGGTAGACTTCCCGTTGTTCCCTTGGTTCGGCACATATAACGTTTCGAGCCAATAGCACGTTTGATCGGTGTGAATGGGAACCTGTGAAACTCAGTGTGGATGCTGAAGTGACGCCCGGCTTCGGCGGGCTGTGGGCCGCGAAAATGAACTCGACTGTAAGTTGTCCAGTTCAACCACGTTAATTGTGCCTTCAAAAACAAATAAAACGGTGCGCTCGAAACTTTGTTGGTAGGGACAGACAGACAGACAGACAGACAGACAGACAGACAGACAGACAGACAGACAGACAGTTTTGAGAAGTTATCCGTCCTTCTTTCACACGGTAACAGTGAGTGACAAGCGAAAAAATGGCACTCATCATCCACGTGGAAAACCCTTCTCAAGGTCGGTAAATCTTGTGTGGAGAAAAGCGATCCGCTCAGCAGGTTTTCTTCTCGGGGAAACACGTCAGTTGCACTTTGAGGATACCGACTCTGGGTTTTCCGGGTGTTCGCGCCGAATCAAGGCGAAACTTCCCCGGATTTGATGACTGATTCCAAAAGTCGATCCTGGTTCAGGTCGCTGACGTCCTCACACCTGGAGAGAACTTACCAGGTGACAGGATGTTGTGTGCTGAACGTTGTGGGCATCATTGCGAACTCGAGAGCTCACTCAGTGCAACAGGCGTCATGAGAAAGCGGATGTAAAACACCCAGACCGAGTCTCACGTTTCACGTGACTGACCTCTGCGTCCAACCCGCGCAGGTCGGGGATCCGCAACAACAGCTTCCTCCTCAAGGGACAAAACAATATCATTTGTTGGCATCACTTGGGGATTGAGCCACTTTTATGGCTCATCAGATGAGGCCAATGAAACACAATCCGGCTCGTCCGGAGCAGATTCGATGTGCGCGGAAAGTGATACTTCGACCTCAAAGCTTTCGAGGAATATTGTCGTGTAAACAAATTCCTCGGACCATTTCTGATGGCGTTTCTTCTGTTATCCTGACTGCACATTGCACATGCCCATCTGATATTGAATGTTACCCTCAGAGAGAAAGATTATTTGCAAGAAAGCCATTTGTGTCCACCATATCTGCTTTCGGTTCTGCCAGAAAGAATCCGTAGAGTGGGTTCAAGCCAAACTGAACCGGAAATCCATGGGGTTCCTGGGTTCTGAGGGTTGAGAGTGAAATATCAGGTTCAAGGTAGGGGTTGAGCTTTGGGTTGGAGTTTGGGTCCGGGTCAGTGCAATGGCCTGGGTTTGGGTTGGCGTCAGGGTGAAGATTTCGGAAAGGGTTTGGGTCACGATCGTTTTTTGGTTTGTGGTTAAGAGTTCAGGTTCAGGTTCAGGTTGGAGTTTGGGTTTTACTCAGGTTCGGGTTGCTTGGAACAGAGTCAGATTTTGATTGAGGATGAAGGTCAGAGTGAAATGGGTCAGAGTCCCCACACTCGACACGTTTTGGGTGGGTTGGGGATGTTCAAAAGTCATCTTGTGTGGTAAAGAACTCAACACATCGGAGTAAAAACACTTGAGAAAAGGAATTTCAGTCCAACTTTACAAATTTCCGCCAACTGCGACGGATGTTTCGCCGTGACTCGCTCGAGCAGCTGAGCGCGCTGCGCTGAAGTCGTGCAGCGCGCCAACACAGAGGTCGAAGTTTGTTGTGATCAGTGCAGAGACATCAGAAAAGCAAATCGTCTCAATCTGTTCCGTTCGGTGGTCTTTCTGAGTTTTTTGTGCGTAAATTTGGGAAAAGAATCGAAGCGTCTTCGTCCCACGTCGATGATTTTCCTCCAGTCAGCACTGATAGAAAAGAACACTTTTCGCCCCCGATGACGCAGGTTGGTTCGGATGTCAAAATTACCGGAAGAGTGATGGGCTCTTTACGCTTGGCAACTTCCAACCACCTTGCTGCGTCTACAGCAGATTCATGTTCACCCAGTGCTTGTTCATTTTCTGCATTTTACGCTGCTAACACAACGACCATTGGTGATGAGTCTTGTCTCATCTTGGGACGCTTTCAATTGAATTGCGTGTGCACCAGGTGCTGGTGACCCAAGGCGCCCAAGACTCTTCCTCTCTGACGCCTGAGAAACTGAACTTGCCTTTACAATCTTGCGCCCTTTCTCTTGCTGTTGCAACAACATGGTTGGAATTCTGGCTGGAGTTTGGGGCTCCTTGACCAAATGAAATACAAACATGAACATGATCTGTCCGGACTTTGAGCGGTGTTGCAATGGGAGATGCGCCAGCAACTTATCACTGCGCGCTCTTGCGCAAATCACCTTGCTGCTCTGCACACAAATCAGCAAACAAAAAGATCAACCCTCTTTCACCCCTGTCTTCCGACATGTGTAAGAATTTTTTCTACTTTTGATCATCGACAAGCACAAACGCAGCAGCTGTCTTGCAAATCAGAAAAGATGAGTCGCGTCTCTGCAGAACGTCGCTCGAGTCGCACACGAGTCCCCGGAGGTGAACATGAAAAGTTAATCACGCATCTGAAGCCGCTTCCTCCGTCTGTATCAACCCGAGAGATCCGTCCTGCTCGAGTCGCTTCAACCCGTCCCTTTATTCTCCCACGGTCGGCTCCGTATCACTTCCGACAACTTCCATGATTTATGTTCTTTGCGGAGCAGTCATCGTCTTCATCTGTCACAGAGAGACGAGCAACGGCACCCGACAGTGTCTCCGCACTCGAAGACAACGTGAGCGCAGACAAGTTTTGCTGTCACTTGACCTTGAATTTTAAACAGAGAAGCCACGTTCCCTCAGCCACACAGCGAACAGTGAAGAACCACGCGACGAATGCACTTCGAGCTGAATACAAACGGCCAAGCCACCGAAAGTCAATGCCACGGCTCGGAATACTTTCTCCTGTGTAAGCCCTCGGACGCTTCTCCAAATCTGCCACATAAATTGGCGTGCCCCTCCGAATAAACACGGTGAGATCTGACCCCAAATCCATTAAAAATCGACCAACACTGAACCAACATGGGAACCAACATCTCCTTGAATCCCTCGTCTCAGATTCATTTTCAATTTGCATGTTTCACTGCAACAGTGATCACCATCTGACTGATGGAGAACTCACATGTTTAATTTCTGTTCAATGGAAGCAGTGCACATGCATTGTGGAAAGAGAGCATTGTCAACTTCATCAGACAGGAGCAAACAAGCTCCACGACAACAGAGGAACGAGGTCTGAAGCCGACTCCGTGAGACTTCAGTTTGGGTGAAACACCTGGACAGTGACCCTCTGCAGTCGCTTTTATGGTGGTGTTTGTATTTTCTGTGTGTTGATCAGTCCACCGCTCCCTTTATGAGCCCTGCACAGTGACCGCCACGGGCCCACTGGGTCCGGGCGTGGGTTGTGGACCAACGCTTCATCTGCCTGTCGAAATGTGTCGTTTGTGTGCGGCGACATGTGGAGATCTACGTTCGTTGCTTCATTTGGAACCTGTGAAACCTGTGATTTATAACCTGCGGACTTGTCACACGGTCCTGAGTTGATGAGTACAACAGCTATTTTCCAGTCCAAGGTGGAACAATTTTCAATCCAGTTCGCCTTACTTCACAAGCACGCGCAAATAGATCACGTAATATCTGTCTTTTGTTTTCGTCAGGACCCATGTGAACAGAGCTTTGCCGTCAGAACAGCAGGAACGCAGTCGTTCTGGTGTCGTCCGCGTTCCTGTGAGGCTCCTGCAATCCGCATCTCAGGCGAATGCGGCTGCGGCAGCGATGTGCAGCTCAGAACTGTCAAAACACGCAGCACTTTGTACTCGAACTTTCCTTCAGATCAGAACTGCCAATCCAATCTGACTGTGGGCAATTACAGAAGCCTATGTCAGTGAGAGGTCACAATTAATTTGCGAAACCAGATTAGATTTGCAAAGGACACAAAGGAGGTTATGCATGTCATTGGAAGCCGACAACAAACGACGTCAAAACAAATGTCACGTCGCTGCTGTTGCCCTGTGCGTAGAGACGTGACAGTGCCTCTGTGCAGAACTGGAGCTGATCATCAAAATAGTTTCCTAGCTGCGGGGAAGACAGATTGCCCGCGGGATTCAACTCTCCACCTCAAGGCAATGGTTCCGATCTTGACCAGAAACTGGTTCGGGGTGCTTCAAACATTGTTATCACCCACCGAGAGGGTGTTCTCCTTGTGGCCTTCCAACAGATCGCAAAGCTGCTGCAGATTCCGAGTGACAAGATTCGTGGAGTGCCAAGGTGTCGTGGTCATGACTGTGCCAATCAAGAGGTGGTGATTCTTTTTGGTAAAAGGTCAATGCAAATTTCTTCACTGCAAATGGGGTTCAGGGAATTATTGTTGCTGCTTTCAGCTTCAGTTTCACCGTGATTGTTGTGACTTTGTTTTGCTCAGGACAAAACCGATGCTCACAAGTCAAGAGTGTGATCCGTCTCTCACAACCTGCCTCGGCCTTTGTGAAAACGAAGGTAATCACACGACTCACCTTCCGGTGCTTCGGCCTGGGCTTGTTCAGTCAACTGAAGAATTCTCTTTGGTGGACGCTGGGTCGTCGGAGATCGATGCGCTTCGCGTCGAACTTGTGTTGAGTCCACGTCCGCGGGAGCGCGACGTCCGCCTCTCCTCGCGCTGTGACGGAGTCTCTGCTTCTCCGCGCTGCACAACCTGAACAGGTGCACAGCGCAACCTGAGTTCTCCACGATCTTCCAGAGAATCTGGAGCACGACGTGTGTGTTCTGTGCAGTTGTCTCGTCAGCAACGGAAAGGACAGCTTTGGTTGGTGAATATTGCCGTGAAGAGTGCAGATTCAACACAACTGCAGTTGGACGAATCTGCAGCTCAACAGCAAGTCGCCCCGCGTGTCAGCATGTTCCTCTGGGCCGCCGGCACAGACACCCTGCTCGTCCTTGTTTTACATGCATGAAGTTTTTCCAAGGCCACTTGACAAGTGGATTGTCCCAAACTCACGTTTCCACAACAAACGCGAATTCCTCCGTCACATCACACTGAGGGCTGCAGCTGATGTCCATTTGTGAGCGCAGTGCGCGCGCGTCCAGGTGTGACTTCCTTGGGGTCCGCATCTGCACAACAGTCGAACAGCTGTTTCGGTAGTAAAAGCTTCCACTACAACAGACGGGGAAGACTCCATGCAACAGCTTCGTGGCGGCGCTCAGTGTAATTACGCGGGTACCAGCTTCGGCGTGGTGGTGCAGCTCCTTTCATTCAGATTTACACCTCGGCCGTGATGCGGCGCATACCGAGGGGTCCTCTGGTATCTGGACGAGCTGATGGAGGAGAGGTTGATCCCCGACGAATTCCTGTGTTTTCGGAGATCAGGCTGATTGGATGAACTAATCACTGCAGAGGGCGGATCTTAACTGTTTGTAGAGGGAGGCCTCGATACAGAGCCCCAGTGGTCCCAAAGAAACCTGCGAAGAAAACAAAATGACTCATTGCTCATTGGGCTCACCGAGCCTCAGATCCTGACTTCCCACTAACCACGTACACGAGTTCAGACTGTGTCCAACAGAGTCAGTCCTCGAAAGCCATCGGTGGTCTTGTCCTTTTGAAACCATCTCATTGCCACGCAGGACCGCACCTTGATATGTTGACAGGTCTCTCACTCATTCCTCCCTCCGGATCATCCAATGACGCGAGCAACTCAGGCAAACTCACATTCCGCCAAAGCCAAACTGTTGGAGAACAAAGCCAAATCTGGCTGAAAGAGAAGGGGAAGCTCACGTAGGAGCCGCTCAGAATCCACCGGGAGGATCAAGCAAGGATCAGGGCAGGTTCCACCTGACGTGCGTGCATTTGCCCGTTTGCACCTGGCGGCGAACTTGTCGGTTCCAAGAGGTTGCAGTTGGATTTGCTGGACTGAGCAACGCTTGGCCCAATAATACTCACAATAAATCCCCTGAAACCTTCATTCGCAGTTTGTTTTTCCACGTCACACAGTTCCGCTCGACGAATATTGAATGAATTGCTTTTGGTTGCCATTTCGCCCATTTAACTTCAGCACGGACCAGCTGCACACGATTCAGGAATGATGCGCAGGTTGACAACCGACCACCTCCGACTCCACGTCCGACTCCACCACTGACTCCGCGGGGAAATCACAGAGAGCTGTGCGGAAAAGACGCGGTGCACAAACATGACCCCGTTCTGTTCGTGGACGCCGAGAAACTGCCGCACACGAGACTGAGGTGCCCCTTTTCAGGTTTGTGACACTTCTATTTGTCCACGAGGTTGAACTCAAGGGATTGAAATCTGTTCAAATTTCATCCAGGGGTAATTCTGCACCTGTTTCGCAATTGTGACCAAAACTTCAAAAAGGTCAAACTGTCTTCACGAAAGTATTTGCGCAAGTCGAATCCTTCCTGGTGTTTGCACCAAGTGGAGTAGTGTGCAGTCGTAGCAGTCTATTCTGCATTTCCTGCAAACACTGCATGCTATCAGGCCCGAGTTCTGTTTGGACATCATGCCCACAAAAAACAACCTGAGCCCTTGGTTTCTTCACGACCAGTGAACTTGGACTTGAGTCTTGCTTGGTTGACAGTTACAAGGCCTGATTCAAAGGTTTTCTGCCATATGTTTGGTTAATCTCGGCATTACATGTTTCTGACTGATTTGGTAAGTGTTTTAGACAGCCCTTCTGGACTTTCATATCCGTTGTAAGCTTCAACATGCTGCAGCAACCATCTGAACACCTCTTGCTTTTCGAAGCCCAACGGACCCATTCTCTCCACAAACATGGTGGCCAACAATTCAACGTGACTGCACAAAACCGTCTACTGGATGGCCCCGAAATGTGTGCACGCTTGGTTGGAGTGCATTCTGTCAGCAGGAAAACGGCAATTTGGTGGTTATGGTTTGTGCTTCAGCCGGAAAAAGAATGTGCACGGGCAACCTCGGTATCCCCCTCCAAACCACCACTCTTTGTCCTTCGTATACGTTGCACACAAATCAACACAGATCAAAGAACTTCACTGTTGTCACTTTCTGCAAGGATGTGACCTCCAAGACCAATTTTGAGACAATCAGGGTTTGTGGCCAGTTGAAAGTCCAGATTCCAACGTGGATTTCACAAGGGGCAGGGTGGGACAACACACACAAATTGAAATCCCAATACCATGCGTCTCCCGAACGACACCAGGAGCCGAACCAGAAGAGCAGAACACCTCGGACAGGTATGGTAGAAATTTACGGTCTTACTTTGGCGAGCAATTTTGGAAAAAGCGCAATGCTTGTTGGAGACAAACGAACTTTTTTTAGCGGCAAGATTGCAGTACCACCACCTTTCCCTTGTTGACCACATTCCCACAGGTGAATCTGTCAAGATTGTGCTCACAACAAGAGCACGCATCGGATGGCGACATTGATTCGCTGTTGATGCCGATGAATTGATTTGGGGTTTTGTCTTTTGCGTCAGTTTGGGCAAAACCAGATGACCCGAAAAGTGCCTTGAGCGAAATCCTTCTTTTCTTTCTCGAATTTTTTCTTATCTTGAATCTGTCGACATTCAGGTGACCACACGAGCTCTGATCTCGTACAGATCTGCGGCGTCACCGTCACACGCTGCCACGCAGAGCTTTGTTGCCACGTCCAACAACGCAGTGAATCTGACCTGGCAGACCTGTTTGACGCTCATAAACAAACCAATCACTGCACCTCGGGACGCGATCCAATCGGGCGCCAGGTTCCCGTCCCTCGCCAATCTGACAAGGTTGTTGCAGAGCCGTGATGTCTCACGTTTGCGTATTTTCGCGAATCTTGTGTTGTCACAAACAGGCTCAATCGTTAAACTATGTTTGGCATAATTTATTTCACAAAACACAACAAATTATTGAACAAGTAAAACAACACTTCTTCAGAAACTGACTGTGCACACTTTACAGCATTCACAAGCGGAGTGTTCTCATCAGAGCCCCAACTGTGTTCGGCTCGTGTACTGAGAGTTCTGAGTGTGCGTGCTGCTGAGTCAGGGCGTCGGAAGCTTTTTGAAGGAGGTTCAGCGTCATTGCAATCAACACGGAAGATTGACGTCGCAACAGGATTGTCGTCTGCCGGGCAGTTCGAACCTGAGGTTCAAATTTTCGTGGGAGGGAGGTGCCAGGCGCACAGCGCGAGAAGTGCACCTCGAATGTGAATGGATGTTTGTGCGCAAAGAGATTTCGACGTTTCTGAAGCAAAGCTGTACAGGTACATATTATGCATTTGTGTTTCACTCGCTGAGATACGAACCAGTCCCCGCGGTTCAGATCAAAACAATTGAGAGCAGCTGCAGGTTGATTTGCAAGTGTCGACCGCGGCAATCCAGTTGTGCGCGGTGCACGACCCAACAAGCCTTTCTGAAGGCCTTGTACTTATGTGTGTCTGTCACACATCTCCAGCCGAGTCCTGCGAGCAAGGCATCAATGCGCACTGAACGCACGGCGACGTTCAGACACAGGAACAATTTTGACACAAGGCGTGTTTTTGTAACCAACTTGCACTGAAGCTACACAATGAGATACTCCTGGCCGAACAGTCTCAGGTTGCCGCCCCTGTGGGAGGCGTACTCGTCCGTGTCCACCACGTAGGAGCCGGACGTGGTCGTGCTGTCCATCGACAGCCCGTCCACCGAGTCGGCGTCCCGGGGCAGCGCCTTCCCTGCGGGCATGTACTGCGACACCACGTCCCGCACACAGCTCTGCAGGTTCTCCCCGGAGCCGTGCGAACTGTCGCCCTCCGATATGGCCGAGTCTCTCGACTCCTCGGGTTCTCTGTACAAAATGCGCTTGCTGTTGTTCTTGTTGTTATTGTTGTTGTTGTTCACATTGCGAGGCATTGGTACAGGTTTTGCGGGTAACAGGCTGATGTGTTCGTAGTTTGCTGCGGGACTTTGCCTTGGAGAGTGGCGAGTCTGGTGCTCCCCGTGGAGTCTGGACATGGGTCTCTCCTGCCCGTGCACTGGCGAGGAACTGTGGGACAGATTGCTGTTGTGGTTCGGATCACACGCAGAGTCTTCGAAGTTGAGTCTTTGAGGGATGAGGACTTGAGGGGGGCTCACCAGGCGGGGGCTGAGCCTGTGCGGACTCTGCCTGTGGTGCGGGCTCAGTCTGTGCGGGGAGGGGCTCGAGGCTCCGCTGAAGACGCTGTCAGACGTCGAGTCCAAACTCGAGTGGTGCGGCGACCCGTCGTACATTTTGTCGTACACACTGTTGATGAATTGAGTCTCCTGCTCCCTGTTGTAGTCCAGTGCGGTGGCGTAGTTGGGATACATCTCTTCTCCCACAACTTCCACAATGTCTGGATACTTGTCAAACTGTGGTGTCCTTCTCGGCTTGGGTCCGTGACCCTTCTTCCGCTTTGGATCGGTCACCTTGTTTCTCTGTGGTTTCCGTGGAGGCGAGCTGCGATGCTGAGCCGGCTCGTGCTGCGCTCCGTCACTGCCGTTGTGCATGTCGTACACGCACACCTTGAGGTTGTCATGCTTCGTCTGCGGGTTGTTTTCCCGCACATTCAAGGGATAGTGGTCGTAGGGCTGGTCAGGCCCAAGCACATTCCTGTGCTCAAGCGGTTGTCTCTCATACGGAGTCACCGGCAGGCTCTCCACGGTGTACCCGGAGGCCGTGCTGTTGTTGCTACTGCTGGGGTAGTTTGCAGGAACCTTGGTGGAGTACCCTGGGACGTGACCTAATTGTGACATATGCATTTGCGGAGCGGGGCCCGATTGACCCACGATGGGGTCCGAGAGCCTCCTCACGGCGACAGACAGACCCGTGTCTGCGCGCGGCTTCTCGTAGGAGCCGTGACGGCTGAAGTCCCCGACGCGGCTGCGGCTCGGGTCCTCCAGCATCACGTAGTTCCCTGCAGAGTTGTCCCGGGGGAAGCTCGAGGTCGGAGACCGATCTATGGCCTGGACATTTAGCAGCGGCAGCTCTTCCGAGTTCGGTCCTGGAAACGGACAATTTGAGGCTGAATGGACGCCCCTAGTTTCTGGTTTGGGCAAAACAAAAAGCACGAACCCAGTCTGCAGCGCACTCACGTTTGTGGTCGGCGTGTTTGTCGCCCTCGCCCGGTTCGCTCGGTCCCTTCCCACTGTCGGTCAGCGAGTCCGAGTCGCCCTGCTTCTCCGAGACCAAGATCCGCATCATGTCCTGAACCTGAACATTGCGACATTGTTGAACAAAGGAATCCGTCTGACAAGAAAATGTTCTTGGGGTTTACTGGAGACAAACGCTTCAAAACAAGAACGGCAGGAACGACGGGGTTTACTGGAGACAAACGCTTCAAAACAAGAACGGCAGGTACTGTCGTTCCGTGACTGACAAATCCGCCCAGACTCGCACAACACGAAACTCCAGCACAAAGCAAGAGCGCGCACTCACATGTTTCGTTGACTCCTGCACATGGAAAAGAAAAGAAAGTGTTCTCACCTCCTTCTCCATGTCGGTGAGCGGTGACAGCGGGGATCTCCTCATGTGCGCCGGGGCGCCCCCTGCTCCCTGCGGTAGCTGCGCCCCCCGGGCCTGGATCTGCAGGTGCTTCCACTGGTCGTACGCCTGTCTGAACTCGGAGTCGCTGGGCACGGAGCCGCGCGTCGACGTGCTGTTGTTTCTGCTCAGCAGCGCGCTCTGCAGCTTCGGGTTCTGCGGCGACACGAGCCAACGGCGCAGTTAGGACGGGCAGTTCGATGGAGAGCGAAAATAGTGGACTCAAAAGTACAAAAAATCTTTAAACATTTGGTGACTCAGATCCTGTCACGCACATGGTCAACGTGCCATCGACCAGGTGATGGCGAAAACCATGTGTGCACAACACTTTCAAGTGAGAATCGTTTTCTTTTCTCAACCCATTCAACCCAGAATTGGGCCACCGCCAAGAATGCATCAAATGAGAGTTTCAAAACAGTTGTCAAGCGCTGCTTATCCTTTCAGACGCGTAAGGAAGATATTGGCAAATCTCGTGTTGAGAAATTCCAGGGACAAGATGCCAACATTCATCACTGCATTCAATACCCGCTCTCGTAAAGCGTAAACGTTCTTGGCAAACAAAATCCACGAACTTTTCCACCACATCTTCGATCGCATGATTCAAGTATTTTGAAGACCAGTCGTTTCTTTCCCACCATAGATCACGACAAATAGCTTGTTTACTTTTTGCACCTTGCATAAAAGCCACTTGCAAAGGTTTTTGGTATCACCAGCTCGCACTTACGCTTGAAGGTGGTAATCATTTCAGCAAACAAAATGCAAAAAAGAATCTCCCTCGCATACTTCATGTTGGAGAAGATCATATTCAAGTTTTGTGATGAGTTATGGCTGGTGTGAAATTATAATTCGATGATTAGAGGCTTTGCTCTATGATTACGCTTTTAAGTTTCTTCCCATGTTTCTCTGATAGGTAATGCACCCGGAGGCGTGTCAGCGTCTCCGCTCAACGTTTGCACAGAGAACGTCATTCACGCTACTGTTCTCACAAATATTCTGCGAATTTACATCAACGTTTCAAAGGAAGAAACAGCGAAGGAGTCAGTGGTCCAACAAGAAGCCATTGTTCAATGGTTTCACTTCCCTTTGCTGACAACTGCGCAGTTCACCGTGCAGGTTTGGTCTCGCTGGGCGCGGCTGAGAGCGCCTCTCCGCTTGTGGCCCCTGCACATTGTTGTGTTTTCAAAACTGAGAGGTTTTGCACAGAAAGTGAAGAGAACAATACGTCTTGTCCTGGACGATCTGATACGGTGATCATGAAAGACTACCTTTCGTGATTCCCGCTCATCTTGTCGTTGCGACGAATCTCTTGCGCCGACCTGCCTCACCTCGCGGATTCCTACATGCCACACGCGTGACGCTGTTCACAGCATTTCCAAAACAACATAATTGTGAAAACTTGTGTGGTTAAACAGAAGTCATGTAATTACTCTGTCATGTGAAGCGTCATTTCCAAGCTACCACCACCAAGTCCATGAATCCTCTCATACTTGTGACGTTTCATCAGGTTTCACGAGGTTTATCGCTGGTTCACGTTGCTGGCTGGCCCGACACGTCGAGGACGTTTCACCCGTCACTGACAGTTTGAAGCCAGCCAACGCAACACCATGGCCGTGAGGACGGTGGTACATCTGGGGCTCTGCGCAGCTCCGGAGCCGCTGCTCAGCACTGCGATCTGCCCCGACCGAGGCAAGGACAGCGCCCCGGGGACACGAAATCTGCACACAGCTGACCGAGACGGTTTCTTTGTTCCAGAACCAAGGAGTTTTGGAGGTAGACTGGAGCCACGCACCACCATGCTCATTCCGAACAGTGCAGAGTGAGAAGAGCCACCAAAAACTTCGTGTTCATAATTCTGTTTCAGAAACTGTTTGAAACAAGCCACACCCAAAGCTGAAAAAGGTGCATTATTGTTGTTGAAGGTCAAACCCTGCTGAGAAATTGTGAACGTTGTAGTTGCTTGACAACAGAGAAGATTTTTGTAAAGATTCGCGTTCGCAACAGGATTATCCTCTCAGCATGGGTGTTGCTTCCCTGCAAACATTGCAGACGGTCTGTGCGGAAACTGATTGGCACGTCACCTGGGATTGAAAGACAGTGACACGGAGGTCCCCGCACATCCTCTCGTGATTATGTATTTTTAATCAGAGTGCACACAACCGTACACACAGAAGGATTGTGAATTGAATAACCGTTGTGATGTCAAATGGCACGAAACAAATTGAAAAGTGTGAGCTCTGTGGACGAGTATCGTGAGAGGGTCAGGAACCTCTCTCCCGGCAACCTCGAATGTTGTTTCATTTTCAATGAGATCCAGGTAAAAAAGTGGAAGAGTATTTTCCCACAGGAAGGAAGGGTCCAAATTGCTCATCTGGCCCCGCCCGTTCGGTTGAACCAATTGAAGCTTGCCTGAAGACGGAGTCGGGCAGGTTCTGATCTCAGTTCGTTTGCACAAATATTTCGATCACCTCACTTTGTTGGAGCTACCGATTGCAGGAACAACAGACCCCATTCACAATGCGAGTTTAATATCAAACCATCAAAACTTCTGGAGCATGAAACATCATCTCGTGTCTTCGAGACTTCACTAAGTTCAATCTTTTCTCTCTCGGCACTTATGAAATTGTTGAGATGATGTGAAGTTTAATTTGTGGATGCCATGCTGGTTCGCGTATGCTTCGCTCTGGGTGCAGTCTGGCGAACAATGATCAAACTATTCATTTTGAAACTCCTCACAGTCTCCAAATTGCAATTTAGTCCTCAGGAAACTTCACACATAAGAAAGTTATCGAAAATAAATAAGGCAAAAAAGGCAATGTGAGCACAAGAAGACAATGGCAACCAACTGGTGAAGAAGGTGGAGTGTTTCGATACGACCAAAGAATCTCAAAAAAAAGGTTCAAATGAAAAATCTCAGTGTCATCTTATGCCGTATGAAATGCGTGTTCACAATGCACGCAATCTAAAATTTATAGCAAACACAGCAAAAAGAAGAACAGCACAGCACGATTGGAAAAGTTGAATGAATCCACATGAAATCTGCTTGAACACCAGACAGGAAGAAACTTGGTGGTGCTTTCCTGAGCTTCAGTGTGGACAGAAAAAGGCGAGAGTTTGGCCCCATAACAGTTGTTTCGCCCTTGCTGCACGAGGGTCCAAGAGGGGCGATGTTGAGTGGTTTATTGAAGTTTGTGGCTGTTCGACCGTTGTTGTCTTGGGGTGTGGTCCACGCATGGCGAACCGCAAGGACGTTGTGATGTCCCGGACTCGCGCCGACATGCGGACGGTGCTTGTTTGCGAGTGACGTACTTCGTCGCTGGGATCGTGTTTCGTGATGAAAACACGAGACATTCTGAAAATCTCGGCGATACCTCTCAACACACAAGAAAGCTGCTGAGGCTGAGGCCTTGCAGAAGCAAAAGGAAGAGAACTTCTCTTGTGGGAGAAGGAGGCTTTGAACATTGGAGACAGACAGACAGTTCACGACAAACTGCCAGGCGTGATCATGTCTCATGACTTTCAGGACAACGATTCCGGGCCAACGAGGGGTAGCGCTATTCGACATCGTTCAAAATTGCTTCCGTGGCAATTAACTTGTTGGAAAAATTTAATCAACTTCACACAGAGGAAAAGTGAGAGACCCAGAAAGATAGCTGCATGAAGTCACAGGTTCTCTACACACGGATTCAAGACACAGCAACACTGCCTCGCGCTTGGCTGGGCTTGTCAATTATCACAACACTTCCAGAGATAATTTTGTTCACTGCAAAGAAAATCATATGTGCCATTCATGCTGTCAATCATGAGGCACACAATGAACCTATTGACGCCGACCCAACACCTGATATTGCGCGCGGAATGTATTGCGCTTGACAATATTGTGCGCCGAAATATCACGTTATTCTGCCCAAGGCAACCTGACCCACCAATAAGGCCAGTGTTCCGCTCATATTTAACCAATTAACCCTGTCTTTAACTGGTCAAACTGCGCGTATTTTTGTGAACACCAGACCAGATTCGGGCGTCATTAGTGTGCGAAATTGAGCGCGACAGGCCGGTGCGCGGTTTGTGGCCCTCGTCACGCGGGAGCTCGCCGCACGCTCCGCGGTCCCGTCTTGTGACTCTCGTGACCCAGACCTGAACCGACGCCTCCTCCAACCCAACACTCAAGAATCCAGCTTTTTTGCGGATCTGCATTCTGTGAGGTGCGGGGACCCCTCTTCATTCCCTGCGAAAACTTTCAGCACAAGGAAAGTGTCACCGTTTGTACTGATTGCGCCACCGCGGCGGTCAGGTGGGCCGGTCGGCCGCGCCGTCCCACCACATTCGACACACCGGCTGCAGAGAGAAAAATTCGAAGGACGAGCACATCGCGTTGGGCTGCAATGTGCTGTGTCTGCGACCAAGGACTGAGGAGGAACTGCCTTTCAGGACACAAGAACGCTTGCGTTTGCTCTTGAAATAGCTGCAGACTTGAAGGAGAACCTGCATTGCTCCGTTCAGCGCACGTGTATCGACAGGTGGGAATCAGTGTAGAATTTCCATTTGGCCCACGCACTTTGCACAATGGATATCATTCCTCAACATGACAACGGAGCCAACACCGCCCAGTCCCAACACTTCACGTGCGCGCAAAGACCAAACACCAACAGGACAAAGCGAAATCGACAGTTTGTTCCCCTGTCCTTTCGGGGTTCAATGCAATTTGAAATTCTTCTAAATAATTTCCTCGCCAAGAATTCCTGTTCCGTTTGCTAATTGCTAAGGTTAATAAAAAATGCTATTTTCTTTGTACTTTCCTGTGTGACGCCTTTGCCTCACACAATCGTTCATGGAAACCTCTTTTGATGTAGTGGGCTCAAGACTGGCGCTTTGTGTTGCTCGCAGGGTTTCCACAGGGATCGTGCTGAGCTAAACGATCAGCCCTGTAATTCATTCGGCAGGAGCTCAGTCTCCTGTCCAAATCTCAGATCCTGTACTTCAAAAGCATATTTGTTGTGGCGAAACCACAATTACAGAAGCTTGTGATTTCAAGGAGTTTGGAATTCTACAAAAGGTGCACATGGGTGGGGATCGGTTGCACAATCTGATACAGCACAAATTTATCGTTTCTCCAACGACAACGACCATTTGGCAAGAGTCAAAAAAGCAAAACAAAAACAGCGTCTGTCCGTCAACACAAGGCAAACAAACACATGACCCTTTGGTGTCCCAGCTGGAGCTTGAACAGGTCCACCTCGAACTTTCACGTCAGAAAGAGTAGACGAGAACAGCAGTCAGACTCGACACTCGACACGACGAGTCGCGGTTTCCTCTTCAGGGCCTCGGTCCATCCTGCCCCGCCTGTCCTGTTGCCCCAAACCTAGTGATGCTCGATGGAGCTGCGTGCCTCCTGAACAAAACACATTTTGCTCTTTCCGTTTCGGGTTCAGTGAGTGAAACATGTCTCTTCATCGCATCTCTTCATCGCGTAGAAAATCTAACGGGACATGTTGCGTCCATCATTCGGCGGCTGAGCGAAAAGCTCACGACTTCATTCTTCAACGAGGTTGTCAGATGTTGTCAAGATAGAGACGAGCTCTGCACGGCGTGAGTCAAAGTTCTCACTGGAATGATGCCGAAGAACCGTGAAAGCAACAGTAACTGATTTCCGTTTTCAGGTCTTCCCTTTTCCTGTGACGGACGAGCACAGAAAATGCTGCAAATTAAATTGGCATCTTGTGGTTCGCCAGAACTGGAAATGATTGTTTCACTCCAGATAAAATCTGGGTTTGTTTTGGTGTGTTACATTCGAACAAATTGCTTTGAAATCTCGGTGTTTCTGGCGAAAACCAACACATTTCGCGTGGGTTGTCGACTTGATGGACTGACGTGACGTGACTTGACAGACGTGACATGCCACGCACTGAATGTCCCTGGACCTCGTGTAGCGAAGGAAGTGAAGACACACCCTGACATCGCAGCAAACCTGAAACCTGACTGAAACAAAAAGCTTGACCACTGCTGCGAGTCTTCGACAGAATTCAGTCTTTTGTGCCGCCTGTGCACGGAGCATCTGCAGCATATGGACCTGACACCTGATTTGCGAGATCATCACTTGATAACAACCCCACAGAAACGGCCACTCAACTTGAATTCTGGCCTCCCTTGGAACTCGGCAGCACTCTGCAAACGGACAGGCTGAAATTTAGATGTCACGTTTGCTTTGCAAAAAGGGTCATGCTCACCGGGCGATCACGAATCTCTGTGTTCATTGGCGTATCAATGCCCAGCCCGACTCAATGATACGAAGTCACGTATCGCTTCTTTGCAGATACCATCAATCTTTTGTCCACATGTATGGGTAGTTTTCATGCCAGGCCCCATCGAAAGTTTCGACAAAGTGAAATCCGTGCAACTTGTCAGTGTTGTTTGTGTGTCCCTCAATTTTGTAAGGGTCACCAGACGCTGGAAACGTTTTCACTGTTTTGTTCACGCGAAGAGTTGGAAGTAAATTTCGCAATCGATGCGGTGTCCTGAGAACGACTTTCAATGGGAGATCAAGGTTCCCAAACAATCCCCGACGATTCAGGTCTGGCAGCAGTTCTCTGCGGCCAAATTCTCACACAGAGAAAATTTTGTACTCGTACCCAGCAGGAACTTTGTCCGCCACATTTGGAGACAGAATCTTTCAGCAAGAAATGGCAGAACACTGCACACCTCAGGTCACAGTCTGATCCAGGCAGAATAAATCACAAACTCCGCCGGTGATCATACCCACTTAATCTGGCTATTTATCTCTTTGAGGTGAAAGTTGATCATTTTAATCATCTTACGGCATCAGTGTGATTGCAGTTCCCAATTTCGTAGCAAAAGAGTCAAAGGAGGATTTAAGCTCCCTAAATCAGTGCTGGACACAATGGACATTTTCCAGCAGAGCGCACCTGAGGGAGCGGCGGGGGGCGGCGCAGCCGCTCAGTCACTCCGCGACACCGCGAGTCATTGCGACGTGTCCAATTGTTGAGTTTAACAGCATAATCCAGCGAGGAACGACGCAGGACCAGACGACCATGAGAGGACCATTGGTGCAGGGAACCACAGGAGGTCTTTGACTCTCAATTTATGTGGCGTGGAATTGTGCCATGAGAAATGGCACAAAAGAAAAGGCACACAAGAATGGGAAAAACGACAGAGTGTGTTGGTGAACTCCAAAATCTCAGGATTTTTGTGAACGCTGCATGTTCGGTCGTCTTGTGGGTGTTGAACCGGGACGAGTCCCACGAGAAGACGAGCAGCAGTCGGCAAGCTTTCAGATTTGTCAAACTTGCACTGCAAGCACGAGCTGAGCACTCAAACTCAATTACCCAGGTGTCGGCCGTGTGGAGTTCGAGCACCGCCTGGATCTGCTTCCCGCCCCACGTACAGGAATTTGTGTGTGTTTGACCTGCCAATGCAGATGCCGGGGAAATTCTGTTGAGGCCTTGGGGTGGGTGCCCCCATCAGATTGTAATCTGAATAATGACCAACTCGAGGATCTTATTTGAAATCAAGAATACGCGTACTTCAGGGTACTTCAGGGTACTTCAGGGTACTTTTAGTGTGGCGATGAGGACATAGATCACAGGCCATTTGTCATGTGTCTCGCTCCGCAGCATTGAGCATGTGAGGAACGGGTGGGTTTGGTGAGATCTGAAACCTTCATAACTGTTCATCTTGTGAATGAGCTCTCACAAGGGGACACTCGGGGATCACGTACCACAAAAACACATTTTCACAACGGAAACATCCGGCCATTTTTGGCACCTGAAAGTGGAGTCCGAGCTCAGTGAATTGGACTGACGGAAGAAACGACTCACCATGATGAGAGCAGCGTCCATGCGTGCCGGCCAGTCGTCGGGCCCGGTGTCCTCGGTGTAGCTCTCCCCCGGCTGCATCTGCAGATCCACCACCATCTGCTGCTTCTCCCCCGCAGTAGCAGCAGCAGCAGCAGCAGGCAGAGCTGTGGCCGGTGGACCGGCGCACCGGTGACAATCCCCGTTCTCCAGCTTCTTGTCGCTCGGCATCTTCTCGGGATCCTTCGTGAGGGGAGGATCGTCGTAGTGAGAGCGAGCCTGGCCGCTCAGAGCGGCTTCGCTTTGCTGTTTCTTCAATGCCTCTTCCAATCTGCAGTTGTACATGTTTTTGCTGGTGTACTTTTTCTTTGTTTTTCTTCTGCAGGCGGCAATAAGAACCACCACGATGACAATGAGGACAAATCCTGTGATTATGACTCCCACAGTCAGCCATTTGTTGCTGGAAAATCCTGATTTGTCGCTTTCTGTGGCTGGGTTGACTCCGGCTTCGGGGTGGCTCACCACAAAGGGAATGGACCCGTTCACGGTCACGAAGAGGTGCGAGTTGGCCGCCCTCGGAGGGTGCCCGTTGTCCAGCACGGTCACTCCGATCCTGAGCTTGGACTGGTCGACGGCCATCAGCTCGTCCTTGACCCTGAGCTCCCCTGTGCTGCTGTCCAGTGTGAACAGCTCCGGCTCCTTCTCTTCCTTGGAGAAGTAGTAGTTGAGCGCGCTGTTGGACCCGTCATCGGGGTCTGTGGCCTGGATCCTTGCGATCAGATATCCCTTGGGCAGCTTGTTGGAGAGGGCGATCGTGTTGTTCTTCTCACTGGGGAACACGATGACGGGGCTGTTGTCGTTCACGTCGTCCACGTTGACGGTGACGTTGACGGAGCTGGTGAGCTCGGGGTGCGCCGGGTTCAGCGTGGTCACCACGACGTGGTACTGCGACTGCGCCTCCCTGTCCAGGGGGCGCGTGGTCGACAGCCTCCCGCTGAGCGGGTCCACGCTGAAGAGCGCGTGTCCCTCGGACTGTGGGCTCAGCTCGTACTGGATCTCATTGAAAGGTTCCGAATCTGAGTCCGTGGCGGACACGGTTCCAATTTCGGTGTTGGCCGGCTGGTTTTCTCCCACATTGAAAACGTACTTGTCCAGAATAAACTTTGGAGGCTCATCGTTTGAATCGACGACTGTTATCTTGACCAAAGCTGTCGCAGTTTTGGGATCGTCAGCCTGGTCAAAGGCCAGAACTGGGATTTCGTAGTAAACCTGGGTCTCGTAGTCAAAGACAGTGTTGGTGGTCACAAGACCAGAGACTGTGTTCACGTCGATGATGTTGGCATCCTGAGGGTACAGGGTTCTGAAGTTGACCGCTGCGTTTTTGCCGACGTCCTGATCCGTGGCTCTGAGCTGCGCGATCGACAGGCCGAGCGGGTTGTTCTCGGGAACCACTGCAGTGTAGACCGGACTCTCGAACTCCGGGGCGTGATCATTGTCGTCCACAACAGTGACTGGGATGTGCAGGGTGGACGTCATCGGGGGGTCGCCCTTGTCCCTGCACACGATGTTGATGTGATACTCATCCTGCTGTTCTCTATCAAACACAGTGGTCGTCACCACCTTGAACTCTTTGTCGAACAGAGGCTCGAGCCTGAAGAGCGCGCTCTCCAACGTGCAGTTGATCTCCCCGTTGATGCCGGAATCGGCGTCTTTCACCGAGATGTGCGCGACGAACAGCCCGACGTCGGCGTTCTCCACGACCTCGGCGCTGCCGCTCTCCGTCAGCGCATTCACGCTGATCTCGGGGGCGTGGTTGTTCACGTCCAGCACAGTGATCAGGATCCTCACGTACGTGGGCAGCGCGTTGGGTCCCCTGTCGACTGCAATCACCGAGAGGTGATAGGAAGTTCCCTCCTCGAACCTGATGGGCCTCTTGGTGAAGAGCTCTCCGCTCTGCTCGTCGACGCCGAAGAGGTCTCCGAACTGCGCGGCGCTGCTGTCGGCGAGACGGAAGGTGACCTGGCCGCTGAGCCCCACGTCCGGGTCGGTCGCCGAGAACTGGATGATGGTGTACCCGACCGGAACGTCTTCTCGGATCGTCACCTGAGAGAAAAGGAACACAGTGGGAAAAATGATTCTGCGGTGCAAATTGTGAAATGTATCACTGATATCTTCGGATAGATCTTGAGGTCCCCAGGAGAAGTTAATGGGTCCGTGTTCACGCCTAACTGTTCCTCAATTGCACCTGAAACGATGAAGCCACAAATCTCTCACTTTTTGCGTCAATCACACTCGCAATAAAGTTTTACGTTGCTCCTGAATCTTCAGAGAACTTTCCAATTCCGAGACAAAAAGTACACGCAATGATAGATCTGTAGCTCAGGTCTTCGTTACGCTGCCACTTTGCATCACTCACCTCCACTGACAAACAAAGTTTTGAAAAGTTTCAACCCTGATGCACACTTGAATTCACGTCACACAGAAGAATCCAAACTGAAATTGACGCCAGACTGAAGGGTCTTGGAATTGTTTTCGTTGCAGGTGCGCTACTCGCCGAGAACGTGATCGCACAGATCGGGTCACACTTTCCACCACGTTCACAAGAAAGACCCCGCGCGGCTGTAGATCGAGCACGCACCTCGTAGTCGTCTTGGCTGAAGACGGGGCTGTTGTCGTTGGCGTCGCTGACCTGCACCTGGACGGCCATGGAGCCCGAGCGCGGCGGCGTGCCGCCGTCCACCGCCACCACCGTCAGCAGGTACGTGTCCTGCAGCTCGCGGTCGAGGCGCGCGCGCAGCACGAGCCGCAGGTCCACAGACCCGTCCGCCGACGTCGTCACCTCCAACCCGAACGGCCCTGCACACGGAGCACAGTGAAGCTGGCGCGATGGCTGCACCGTCACTGACCACGGCGCCGATCACGACAACTACTGAGCTCGAGCTCAGAAAGAAGTTCGGCTCGTTCGTTTTGCGAGCACCAAAACTTATGGTGTCTTGCTGACGATGATTTCGAGTGACTCGTGGGATCGTCTTGCAAACAACAACTCTTTCATTTCTTTCCATACAAAATGTTAGTCGACGTGTCTTCATTTCCTCTGTTGGTGTGTTGGAAAAGATGTTCCAAATTTGATCTGGCCAGGGGCGCGAAAAACGCAGCAAGATGTTTTGGATTTTTGAAGAAAAAAGACGCCTCTGAGACTGTGATTTCTATTATCAAACTTGTGAAATCAAAGGTGCCAATTTTATGGCACTTTTTGCACCACTTTATTTTGTTCACATCGCAAAAAGAATCGTACTCCACAGAAAATAGTTTTCCAAAAAAAAAAAATCAACCGCTGAACTCTTCACAACTCGATCTGTGACAAACATTTTCACTATTTTCACGACACAGGGGTGTTGTTTACCTTCCTGGGGTCGAAGCAAATAGGTTTTGATGCCGTTGACGCCGCTGTCGAGGTCCTCGGCGCTGGGCACGGCGAACGTGGTGCCTGGCATTGCAGACTCGCTGATGGTCGTCGAGATGGACTGCTGCGGGAACGTCGGCTGGTTGTCGTTTCTGTCCAGAATCATCACCTGCACCTTGATGATCTGGAAGAACTGGATGGGCTGCACGATGATGTTGAACTGGATGTCGCAGCGCAGGAGCTGGGCGCAGATCTTCTCCCTGTTAATGGAGTCGGTGGTGAGGAGCAGCGGGCGTCCCGACGACGTGTCCAGGGTCAGGTACTCCAGGTTCGGGATGGATCCGCCCGGGTTGGAAATGGCGAAGGTCATTTGGGGGTCGATGTGCTGGATGCCCGCGTCCGCAGCGACGTCCCCGACCCGGGTCCCGCCCGGCTCCTCCTCCATGATGCGGTACTGGATGGGCGCCCCGCCCTGAGCGCTCACCACACTCAGCCGCAGCAACACGGCCACCAGCGCCGTGCACCCGCTTCGGGCCCAAACAGGGCGATTCAAGTTCTGGTTGCCTGCCATCGCTCTCTTCTTTCAGCGCTTGTCTTGAAGACTCACATCGTCCACGTCCGTCATTTCTCCCGCACCTTCGTCTCCCGTCGCTGTCACAGAAGAAGCTCTCAGTATTTATCTTGTCTTGTCCCAAACCGTTGTCGTGGTTGGCCGAACTCTTCGCAATGAGCTTTTCTTGTTTTTGTTTCTGAACTTGGCAAGTATCAGCGTTTAGTTCTGCACAACAGACTCGCAACTCACACAAAGCTCTTCTTGTGCAACTCTTCCGTGCATGAATGTAAATATGTTCAAAGGAGATAATCCGACATATCCGTGAACTGTGAATCCACAAACGTCCAAATTGCTGGTTGTGGGTCCCTTTGAACTGCTCACGGCGAGTGCGCCTGTGCGTCTGCGCTGCTCGGTCTGTGCACCAAGTCTCGGTGCTTCTCCTCGCTTCTGTGGCCGCGGAATTTCTCACACGTTCCCGGCATGAACAGCGAGCGGCCGCGGCGCCCGATGAGCTTTGTGCCTCTCCAACTGAGCGTGAAGCCTCCTCCAATTAGAATCCGTCAGGCAACCTACGAGCACAAAACAGAAAAAAGAGAATTGTAAATTTATTCGCAAGTACAATGCGGTCTCTGCGATGCCGTGGAGGGTGCTACGCAGGTTAAACAGGGAGACCATCAACGTGGAAAAATATCGCCAAGAACTTCGTCAAAGTTTTGGAAACAGCTCACTGTCTTGCGCAACTGAGAAACTGAAAGCTTGGTGTGGAGCAGATCTGGCGAAGCTCGGGTGCAACTGGGAAAACAAAAAGTCATTTACTCGTGATACCATTCAAGGGAAACATTTTGCCAAAGGCACCAAACAAACTGAAGCCAAGAAACTTCCCAGAAGCGAACACTGTCTCTACAGGACAGACGACATATGGCTGGTGAGCGAATGGTACGTTCTGTCCCTTGTGACAGCGTTCGTCCCTCACTGTTTCAACTGGTGAATATTTTCCCACAGGTAACAAGAGTTTGAAAAGGGCCCTCGGTTCAGCGCTCCACAGCTCAGCGCCGTTTGCTCAGCGCAGCGCACAGGCTAAACTAATTGTCCTGTTGTGAGAATCACTAATTGATGGCCGTGACACGTTGTGGGCAGGTGTGTGAACTTTGCCTTTCAAGAGAAACATAGTCTATGATCAGTGCACACAGAGAGATCCCACAACCCAATCCGAACATTTTACCAACAAACTTTGCAATCTCCGACGGAGCAGGTGATCGCTGATCATTTCTCTTCGGGGTGACGCTTTCATATCCCAAGTGCCAACTTTTTAAACCCGTAAATAAAACAAATACCCTCAAACACTCTCCTGTCGCTTTTGTTGTGTGGTTTATGTTCTTGCGCTCCGTCGAATGTTGAACTTTGCAACAAACATTCGCCCTGAGACCTTTAGCCAAAGTAGATCTGCTGCGACAGCAAGCGAGGCACTCCTAATGCACTGGGCGAGCGGCCAAGAGCCCCTATCTCCATATCTCGTCTCAAACTTCCCAAAGAACAAGCACTCTTTTAATGTTTACACAGGTTCATGACCAAAGAGGAAAGGTGCGCGAAGTTTTCTGTTCCGAGGAGACCGCAGTGTTGTGCCAAGAATGGACGGAGAGAATGGAGCGTCGCTGCCGGCTGTTTTTCTGCGCGCTTGATATCAACTGTAGTTGGAGGCAATGGGTCGTGGCCCCGTGTAACTGATAACTTGCGAATGACAAGTTGCGCTTTGTAACATTAGAAATGGAGGCATGTCACAAGAGCACGCAGGCAGAAGAGAGCCAACCTCTGGCCAAAGCAGGACGGGGCACAAGCCCGACGGTTCCAATGGGCCTGAACGTCCTTCTCGTGAAAGCCATAGAGTTCGACCTTCCAAAACTCACAAGACCACTGCGTTTTCTTGAGATTGTGACGGCTAGAATAACATGTCCAAATTCGAGAAATGAACGCGGTTCACAACGTCGCCTCGTGCAGTTTCCGTGACAACTACGAGGTCTCCACTCTTGGGGCGAATCCTTGCACCAGGCAACGAAAGCTGACAAAAGACCCTCATCTGTGGAACCCACAACAACAGACGGACCTGGTGGGCCAACAAAAGCAATGTTGCTGTCAAAGTGCTGTCACTAAAAGCAAACACCTAATCACCAATTTCGCACAATGCCAAGGAGAGGTCACTTCCCCGGGGGAAGAATCACATCACAATGAGCTCCGCAATTGCTCCACAATCGCTCGACTGATTGACATCCTCAGCTCGACTGAAAAGAGAACTTCATTAGCTGACACAACATTGTGTAATCGACACTCGGGAGGAAGGACCTTCAGCCTGACCTCCCTGCCAGCGCCAATCCAGCACTGGGCACTTTGCTCAATGTTTGTGCAAGAACAGCTGGTCAGATTGTTCCGCTGATCAGATTCTTCGCTGCGAATCGAGATTGTAACGCGATACCAGTCGTTACGAGGGCCCCTTTTTGGATTCCCAGACAAGACTGCAAAGGTGGCATTCTCACTGCGGTTTGAGCGCGCCTTTTGGGGAAGGTGAAGTGCATTTCTGGGCCCCAAATTATGTGGGGTTCAAGATCTGCCAACAATGAACCCGCCTTTCTTTCCGTTGTGTGCACAACCGATCAAACAAAACTGTCATCCTTGCGGAGGCCCTCCCCTGTCAACGTCCCAATTCGCACAAGGGACAGTCAGCCAAATTGTGGGAGAAAAGACAGGAAACTTGCTTACAAAATCAAACAGTTGCAGTGTTGACAGGCTTCACCCGAGGAACATTGCGCGCTCTCTCAATCTACACTCTCACCGCAATTACCTGATGTAAGCTCAACATAGTTATGCCCACAATACATGTCACAAAAGCAAAGCGCTCAAGATCCCTTCGACTTTATCTTTCTGCACGAGTTAGTCTCAACAAATATGTGCTCAACTCAGCTCCGAGTGATGAAAGTGTAAATGACACAACTATTGTCAATTTGCCTGCTCAGGTAAATCTCTGTGTTGAGCTCGGGGATCGGGTGGAGATGTGGCCCTCGCTAATTGGTTGCGCATTGTTTGCCACGAGCTGCTTGTGCGTCAACACTCGGAAAGGAAAAGTGTTTCTCTGGCGGAGTTCGGGGTGTGATCTTCAGCTGGAGCTTCAGAAAAGGTTGAGTTGAGATCGAATTCGGCGAGAACTGGCTGTCAAGTGTTCAACATCGACAAGAAACGTGCTCTGGAACGAGCAGGGTGGGTGGAGCGCAGCGCGAGCGAATCGTGACGAGTAGCGCTGCTGGACCCGACCATCCGAGTCCGCCTTCTGCTGCAGGCTCCAGGTGAACGACCACCAAGTCAGGCAAAAGGAATCCGGAATCATCTCTCATTGCTTCACACATCTCATCCAAAGAGACGCAAATAGGATATGTGGGCTTTGCCCCCGCACCATAAGTGTGCGTTATCAGCAGCCATTACCCGGGGAAACGAACAAATTATCGCTCCATGTCGTCAGTAGGAACCACGTCGGCCCCAACAATGCTCGCAGCGTTTCGCCGTTCCGAGCTCAATTGTGCTGCAGTGTCACAACAGAGAAACGGAGAGGTAGCAAATGCGAGCGTATTGTAGCTCTTCAAAACTGTTTGTGTGGACATGTCTGTTCACTCGAGCCGAGACCCAGTCACCCTGCGTGTGGCGATCTCTCCCGGACTCCTGTTTCGGCTGCAGTGGTCAGAGAGGCCGTCACTGTCTCGGCCTCGGGTCGGGCTGGTCGGACTCGACTCGTCGCGTCCTTGTTGGGGCCGCATACCTCAGTTACGTAATGAGCACTTGTGCGCGAATGGCTCCGAGCAAAACTTGAAAAAGGAGTTTGTGTGCTGAGACCCTGGCGAAATGTCGAGGTTCAGTTTCAGAACATTTGTCGTTCAGAAGTTGTTCCTGTCGTTGAACTGGGTTCGAAATCGTCACACTGAAAGTTTTCACGTGTTTGTCGTGTCTTGGATGCAGCCAGATTTCACTTCCCACGCGGGTGTAAGTATCTTGGCGATGATATCACCGTTGACGATGATGCAGCGCCGACATGGCACAGCTTCGATATTTTTGCTGAGCAAATTGGCGTTTGCGCTGCAGACAATTCCTGACGAAGACACTGAGAAAGTGAGCTTATCAACTGCTCTCAAACCACCTCTTTCTGCCTTGGGGCGACCTGTATTTTGTTCGTCTCTCAGGTTAACTTCTGTCGTGACAACTGAACCTCATTTACGATCGAGCGGCAGACTTTTACCTTGGCAAACACAGGACACGCAAGCGAGGCGTTTCCCTTGTTGAAACATGTGGTGTAAATTTTGGTTTTCACAAAACGATTGCGAGTCTTTGAATCTCAATGCAGCACCCGGGGGTTGAGCGGAGACGGGCCGGCTTCGGGTTTCCTTGAAACAAGATGTTCCCGGCATAAATGCGTCTGAATCGCACTGACATCGACAAATGACAGGTTGACAGGAAAATTTAACTTTTGCGTGACTCGTGACACAAATTGTGTTTGACTTCTGAAGACAGAAGTGACACCGTGTATCTGGGACCTGGTTCCGCAGCGTCACATCGAACCAGAGCAAAGCGAACCTTGACATCAGGTGCTTGTCAGAAGGGAAACGGTTTTGAAAACAAACCGCTCAAGCTTCGACCTTTGCAAATCGTGCTGCAGCGTCAAGGATTGAAACTTGCGACGCATTTGGAGTGCTCGGCACTCTTTCCTCTGAACAGGTGAATTTGTCTTGCTCCCGAAGCCATATTTCAATCGGTACGTTCACTCTGGCGAAGTTCTGCCTCTGTTGGCACTGACATCAAAAAGTGAGTCCCACGACGCGGTGGGGCGTCACCAGCTGCTCTGACGTCCGGTCCTCACCGCGGGGAGGCTGATCCGACAAGGTTAATGAGCGCTGTACAAAAGACGAATACTCACTATTTGGGTCGAGATTATGCAGCAATCGAGACTCAAATGGTGAGTATGAGTCTTTTGTACAAAGTTCAATAACTATTTATATTGTATAGACGCTGTTTCTGTCAAAATTTGCAAAATATCTGGACAGAAAACGCCATCCGTGCGATAGCGAGGCAGATCGGACACAACCGTCCGCCTCGTCAAGACTCTTGCCACGACGTGCAGTCTTGGTGTTTTCAGAAGAAAAAAAACCCCTTGATTTTTTGTTGGCAGAAAATCAATTTGCTGTCCTGTTTGGGACATTCCTGTGTCATAATTAGCAGGCCAATTTGAAGTGTATGGCAACAGCTGTGGTGCAGAAAACGTACGTTTTGTGCTCGAGTGATTGCACAAAACATTTTGGCTTCGTTTCTTTGAGTTTCATTCGTCTTATGAAGAGAAGCCCACGCACGGGACTTCCCGTCAACATCTTGGTTGCGTCCACAGAAATGTTGAACCTGAATTTGTTTGGATCCAAACATTGCGGTTCGTGCCCAACGTTGGATGGTGTTTATGGTTGCTGCAAGCATTCGTCCTATACAGCAACCGCCCACGAGAAAAGCTTTGAGTGAACGACTCAGATTCCAGCACTCATCGACATTTGTCGGGTCGCTCAAGCGTCTCCTCCGAGGAGAACGCGCCAGAATCGTGCGGCTGCGATTCCCTCGTTGTGCAAACACACCCCTGATCTTCAAATACCGAGGAAATTTCGCTGCAACGCTGATGTTCCTTTCAAGAATTCCAAACTCGTGTTGAACGAAGCACCCAGGCTGCAGCACACAATTTGAAATTTCGGTGACTCAGGAGGGTGACCACAAAATGTGGGCACTCCCCTTCGGAATGTTTCGCTTCAACGAAAGAACAAAACCAATTTGGAACGCCGCCATCCAGGATTTCCTCGAATTGTTGCTTTTGATTGCTTCTATGATATCAATTTTCATATTGGTCTCAACGAGCAAAACTGTGTCTGTTCAATGAGACACGCAACACGGATCACCATGGCTCCTTCCCGAGATCTGCCGTGCAACAAACTCCACTGATCCAAACGAAACATTCGCAAACTTGTCCTTCCTTCCGAGTTTGCGAGCCGCAATTTTTTGCTTTTGTCAGACACACAACAAATATTTCACCCGAAAGTATGCGCCAACCCTGCTGGAGTTGAAAGGTGCACTGCGAACATTTATCTCAAATTTAATTTCCAATTTTAATGGAAGTCGTTTGTCAGTGCAAAGACAGATGTAACTGTGGCAAATATCAGCGGGAGCGTCCAAATGCGCGCATTGAGTTTCTGCGCTCGCATCTCTCGCGTTTCCTTTCGTGTGCAGTTGGACTCGAAACCAGAGAATCTCAGCGACGTGTCAGGCGACCTGGTCTTTCCCCTTCACTGTGAGTTCCTGAACCGATCTGTTGCAACAGACGAAGTCTACAGTGCCCGCCTTTTGTGCACTGGTCTTCCTGTTGCTAACATGGATACTCTCACGTCGTTTCACCCCCGACACAATGGCCAGTTAATTCTCGTCTGTTTGATATCCTGTTTGGTCGTACTGTGCTCGGGCTCCGGGTCTTAGTTTGTGAATAAATGGTCACTCGCTACTGTAATGGCACGTTTGCCTAACCCTTGGTCTTTGTTTGCTGGAGACCGTTTGATTGTCAGACTGCTCGTATTTCAAGAACCGTTTTGTCGGGAGGACACTATTCTGGCGGAGTCAAGGAACTGCGGGAGGGAGCGGCTGTGAAGCCAGTGGTCACCAAGTGCTTCAGTTTCATCGCAAGGTTCGCGTATTTGATGGCTGAATTGAGTATGAATCTCGTCTTCAGTCTTCAGTGAGAGCGAACAAAGATTCATGCCAAAATCTTCTCTGATCTCGTGGTCTTAAAGTTAAGCAGCACATACAAATGGAGCCAGGTTTGAAATGAGGACTCCACGTCAGCCAGCTGAGCTTGCCACTGTTCAGAGACCCAAAGGTGAATGAGTCGGTCAACACAATCAGTCAGCGCAAGAGACATCAGAACCAAATTAGCAGGTGCCATCAAATTGCATGTCTCTGTGACATGCAGTGTTACAAGTGTTGATTGTTACTGCCTTGGAACGAATGGCAGCCACGCTGTGGAAGGTGAAACCCTTGCAACTCAGAAAACAACAAACAGGAAGATTTAGTTTTGCAACAGAAAAAAAGAAACAAACAAAGAAAGAACAAATACGAAAGCTGTTCTCCCAAACGATTGAGCACCAGTTTGAGGTTGTGCACAAATCGAAAAACTTCTCAAGCTAATAGCAAATCCCTCAAGAATTTTACACAACAGAATTAAAGCAAACCTTTCTCTCACAAACCATTCAACAGTATTCGAGTGTTCTCCGAAAGTAGCCCCTTTACGCGCCCGTTATTGCAGTATCCCACAGAGCAGGTCGGGCCGGCCGAAGCTTCAGGCGAAGATGAACCAGTGAGGTGAAGCAACCACATTTCGGCCTGGGTTCACCAGTCTCACTTTGATTGCTGTGCTAGAACTGTTCTCTGAGTCAGGTCCACGGGCAGGTGCACAGAGGAAATTCTGCTAATTTTCCACAAAATGCACCACAATGCAAACTGACCAAAGCAAAGTTTATTTTCCACCTGAGTTCACTTGCACCCCATTTTCTGTGAACTTTGGCTCACAATGAAGGCAGATGGGGCAGGGAAGCAGAGCTCTTTCGTGCCTGTTTTTCTTCAGAGACAGGTAAAAGCTGAGCAACTGTTTTGTGTCTCACATCGAATATCACTGGCAAAGATTGTGGATTCACGCATTGTGGAGCAACTTGGATCCCTGTCCGCACCAAACGAGTTGCCTTTTCCCAGCCATCAACAAAACACGTCCCCTGCCTGTTGTCAGCAGAAGTGTCCACACACAAGAACAAACAACCTAAAAATGCCAGAAAAATCTGTCATTGCCACAAACGATAAAAAGAAACATTTCTTGCACTCTCGTACAACCCCCATTGAGCAAAACATCCAGTGCATGAAACTAATATTTTTCCTAACGGGTTTTTCCTCACTTGGGTGGCTCTGTGCAATTTACGCTTGGGCAAGTGCGAGGTGCTCAGCCCCGCGGATTAGAGTGAAGATTTACACTTCGCGTTTGGGGACAGAACTGCGCAGGGATTTTCCCATGGGACGCACCTTGTGAGTTCGGTTCGGCTTCAGTAGCTCCAGATGCTGCGTGATCCTGAGCAGATGGATCTGTAATGGCAGGTTGCTTCTCAACACAAAAGAAGACTTTTTGTCCTTCTTGAACTTGTGGCAGACAAAATGTCACCCTTGTCGACAGGTGGGAAGGTGGCCATCGTTCAGGACTGCAATGCAAGTTGTCCACGTCCACGCACAGACTGTGACCAAACCCTGCTTTTTTCTAGCAAATCGAGGACAAAATGGAAGTCGACTCACCTTCGCACCTTTTTCATTCACTTTTGAACTCCTGGGTGAACACTCACTTAATTTGGAACGGAAGTTGCCTCACCGCACTGTTCACTCGACCCTTCTACAAGTATGGGACCCGAGTACACACACCCATGCAGGTGAAGCAGATCGCTCCCAGTGTTTCTTCTGACGATGGAGTCGGAGCTGAATTGGCGCTTGTATCCACTGAACGCACCACAAGCCGCGCACACCACCGCCAATGCGCACTCGTACATCGAAGATTATCAGCTCCTGGCCGTCCAGCGTGCTGAGTGACGAATACGATCGACCAGCGGCAGATAAATCAACAGTGGATATTGTTACTCACAACACACTCAAAGCCTCCCTTCTCTTATCACCTGATTCACTTGATCTATGGTCCTGCTATTCTGTGCAGGGTGATTTTGTATCACTGATGAAGGCAGCGATGGTGTGGTTGTGGAAACTGACCCACACTTCAAACTCCAACAAGATACACACGACTTCGTTTGTGGGAAATCTCGATTCCTCCTCGCTGTGCAGACTCACAAACTTGTTGGCAAGGTGCAATAGACTCTTGAAGCGGTGTCCACATTTCAAAACAGGACAATTTCAAAGTGTGTTCGACTCACAAAACTTCGTTCCGCAAAGCAACGTGGCACCAGCCTTGACAGGAATTCTTTTCATTTGACATCTCAATGAAAGTACACCCCAGCCTCAGGAAACACTGTTCCAAAGCTTTACTCACGACAAAAACACACAGTAATCATCTCAATATCATGGACGTCACTGGGCTTCAGTGCACCCAAAGTGGGCTGCATAGAACAGACGTCTTTGCCTGCGAGCAGACCTGCAGCGATGTGCTCAGACGGCACGAGTTGCGACATCCTCTCGGACCAACAGAAATTCAAGTCTCAATCATCAATCACTGCCGAATTTGTCACATGTTTTGACTGATGTTGTCTGGGAGTTACAAATGGGTGTACATTTAATATCTCTCCGACAATAGAGAATCAAGAATGAAACAGACAGCCGACGGATGACTTCAAAAGCCATTTGAGCGACTTTTCTGCGCGGGGGATGACGGCAAAAGAAATGGTTTTCTAATGGAATGCGGCAGGTTACTTTCGACCCGGCAAATGGGAAGAACGCACGGTGTGTTCCCCAAACTTTGCCCGAGAAACTTTATAAGACTTCTTGTTGTACAGCTGTTCTCCTTCGACAACTTAGCAGTTGTCAGTCGCATAGGGCAAGTGAACTGGTTTGGTGTCTTAACGGCGACTCCGCCGGTTGTTCAGTCCTGATGTTGTTGAGGACACCAATTCAATACGCGCCCATTCATTGGTTTCTCGCAGCACAGATGAAGGGCAGTGCATCAATCAGTGAATTCTCCGAAGCGCCTCGCACCTCGCGACAGGTGCAGCCCCCTTCTGCGAGGCAGCGCTTTCAACCCCGCTGCACTGCTCGCCGCATTTAACCTGTTGTGCCCCGAGCATTCCAAAGCCGAATCTCTCCACAGACGTGCACAGTTTCCATAAATCTGTTATTTCTACATGGAGACTATTTGTACTCGTGGTACTTGTAAGTGCAGACTCTAAACTCGACTCTCCCTGGTTCCACCAGCGCAGCCGAACAAAATCTGCTGGACTGCCCAAGGACCTCCATTTGATACCTTCACGTGTTCCGAAAACTCTCTTGTCGAAACTTCCCGATCCAGATCTTGTGGAGTCCGGGCAAGCAGAAGCTGCCAGCATTTGCATGTGGCCGCTGCGCCACCCAGGAGACGAGTGTTTGTCGGGTTCCCAGCTCTGCGCATCAGCTTCTGAACCCGCAGCTCCGCCTCAACAGGGATCCGCCCGTTCGAACCACCTCCGCCAATTCCGAACGAAGCAAAGCACTCCAGTAACTTTACAAAACTGGTTTCCTTTGGTAATATTTTGCGCGGCAGTCGGAAAGTAAAGAGAAAAATTGACCCACTTGCAAAAAGATATCCTCACGAAAAAAGTAATCGTTTTCTCCATCCACTCTGCAGCAAATCCTGATGTTGGAACACGAAAGATCGAGCTCTGTCAACTGTCCCAAACCTGCGGTTCAGTTGGATTTTATATCCGCTTTGAGTTGAAATTCCTGAAGACACGATTTCAACGGTCGGAGATTTGAGATGGCAATCACCCTGGGAACATTCGTGCTTCGCTGATTCCGCTTTCAAAGTTTGGATCGAGCAGTTCCAACGAAAGTTTATTGCTTCAAAGGGCTCAGATAATTTCAGATGCACACACAAAATCAGTTCTTTCCCTGAATGAACAAAGTTGGCACCTCCTCGAAGTGATTGACTTGGTTCCATTCCAGTCAATAGAACGTCGTGAGATCACAGAGAACCAGCCGGGCGCCTCACGGGATCTGAGGCTCTGGTTCCCGCAAAGCTCAGTTGCGTCAAAGTTGTTATTTTATACTTTTCATTAACCGAGAAATTTGAGCCAAAAGTCCTTTTTTTACATTCCAAGAGAGAAATCCTGATTCGGAAGTATTTTTCAATTTTCAAGGATGATCGCACGTCCACTTGAGGCTCGCTTCACCTGGCACGCAGAATATTCACGCAGCACATTCCAGCTTTCTCGCTGAACGAGAGCACGCCACCAGGTTCATCTGCAATCATCGACCTTCAAACCTGTCCAAAAGCGATTGGGACAAGGACATTTGGGCTGCAAAAACACCTCAGGGTCTGTAGCTCAAAACGTTAGGAGCCAACACAAATATCATAGAATCCAAACTGAGATGGACAAAGCACAGGCCTCTTGAGACTGGTACTTGACATACCTGTTTTCCCCCACGACAATACACAACTCATTGGAGGGGCGGTCCACTTCTTATCACGGCAAAAACTCCGGTGCGTTTCCCATTGTCGTTCGGCGGAAGATGAAACGGCATTTGTGATGTTTATTGAAATCGGCCATCATGGGATTGGAGGGCAAAATGCATGGAGTCTTGAATTAATACCTTCAAAGGGCAGGGCAAATAATATTTGTGTGTGGGAAAATGAGAAAATAGTGGGGGAGGTGGCGGAGTTTGAAACGTCCGGCAAATTTATTTGGCATTGTCTGGAGTATCATGCTGTGCAAAAATAACGATCTGAGTTCGAACACACAGGAAGAGTGAGTCGATCTCATCTGCAGACCTGGTTTGAAACAACAGTGGTTTCTGTGACTTCATATCAAGCGCACAGAAAGGCGAGACGCGTCGTGTTCACGTACGAGCCTCGCGCATCACAATCTGTGGCTCGTAGGTCTCGTGTACCGGGCCTACTCCGCCCCCAGCGACACGTCGACATCTCGCGAACCTCAAGTCGAGACAAGCGAACACGACAACATTCTCAAGAAGCAAAATCTATCGAGAGCCTGTTAATTTGTTCTCCCTGTTCTGTCACTGAATAAGACCGAGGCAAATCCAAACCTAATTGACGTGCCCTTCACATGCGTCTTGACATCGCTCTTCAAATTCCTCCTCAGGTCTTCAATCCTTATCAAAATTTCGCCGAGTTTAATCCCGATGGGAATCTAAGTGAGTAAGTACCTTCAAACAGCAGTGCACACAAGTAGCCCCAGAGTTCGTAAAGGGAGCTCTCAAGTACTTGTTCAAGTATTTATTTGATGACATTTTACACCCATATCATGCCTGTCATCCGTCACCCAGACTTTCCCCGTGAAGGGCGCTTTTAGCGTTCCCCTGCTGAAAACAAGCTCCGTGGCTCCGAAAACATTTCGGAAAGTTGAGAAGAGCACAATTGCGGTGGACAACTTGCGTTAGTGTTGTTTGTTCAGGCCCGTCTCATCTGCATTGAGCAGAGGCCTGCAAGATGCACGCGAGCAGAAGGGCGAGACTTCACTGCATGTCTCTGGGTTGTTGGTCATTCACAAAAGGTGAAGTGACAAAATTGCAAACTGTAGGCGTCAGAATCCGCCACTGTGGAGTGCACCCGAACTCAGCAAATATCAACCTCACCAACGTGCAGAGAACGAAGCAAACGGAGAGAAGAGAAATAAATAAGGGGCTTCCTTTGTTGCCCGTCAATTGAAACAGACCCGAGGTCTGACCCAACCCCGCGTGTGTTTGAGTCCATGGGAAACTTTAATCCAATGTCAACACGGTACGGTCTATTGTGCATACCTTTGAGATTAATTTGATAATTTATAGCAGAATAAGTATGCACAATCACTTCCCTTGTGCGTGTCCTCAGAACTGCGCAGGCCTGCACGGATTGAAATGTCAACGGCTCATACCGTTGTGACATGGGACTGATGACAATGAGTCAACGTCGAGCAAAAGACGCTCCACAATTCCTGTCCGGCCATTTCACCGAGAGCGTAAATTTGAAGGAACCAAGCAATGATTCCTTCGCTTCCCAAACTCCCACAGAATGATTCGGTCAAAAGACTGGACACTTTCTTGGAAGCCTCTTGCTCTGAACTTGTACTTGTGTTGTGCCGTATGTCACCCCAGGTGACTTGGCCCTCGGCCGGCAGTGATTGCTCGGCATCCTCTCCTGTCGGTCCGCCCGTCGGATTCAGTCCCGCACCAAACGGAGCCCCATCATCGGCCCCTGGCACTGACGCCGCGAGGCTGATCTTCGGGACCAAGGAGGATCGTCGAAATTCAATCACTCTTGTGTCAGCTGTCTCAGAGATCTCTGCTGCTCTCAACATCACTTCTCTATTTGGTTGTCTCAGGGTTTCTGAGATTTGACGAGCTTCAAAAATGGAGCTTTCGTCAGTTTCAGCCTTTGGCAGCTGGACGCTCCAATTTTGGTCGTCACGACTTGAGTGAGTTTGCTGCTTTTGTGAGGTTAGACATTTCTTTGCGATGAGTGAACATGTTTGAAAACAGCACAGATCCCAAGGAATAACATTGTAAGATTGTGTGGCTGTTTGCCCAACAGTCCCAAGTTCATGTTCAATGAATACAAATGAAGGTTGTTTCCAAACAAAGGTCCATGTATTCAAATATTAGTCGATTTCAAACAAGGATTAGACTTTAAATCGACGCTGTGACAAATGTCTGGTGACGTCTTTGGTCCGCGAGGTCGCCCTGGACGATCAAACCCAACCAGACCAAAGCGACATCCAACACTGTTTGTGCAGACACCAGAGCAGGTCCAGGGGTGGTACGCCGCAGTCCCGGGCGTTCCTGCAAATGCATCTCACGTCGTTTTTTACGTGAATCTGGCTGTGATTCATTTTCCGGTCCGTTCGTGAAAGTTTGACAAGTGAGTGAAGCTCGTCGGTTTTTTTGGTGTACACAAGTTTGGTACACCTCTGCGTCAAATTTGTCAAACTCGCGCCATTCTTCTTGATAAAAATATCAAATCAAATCTTGCCATCTGAAACCAAAACAAATTGAATTGAACACAAAAAGTTCTTTTCGCTTCTGATTCACTTTTGTCTGGTGGTGTTCCCAAAGAAAGTGTTGGTAGATCTGCTCTTCTTTTTGTGATGTTGTCCTTGAAATGTTCGCACAGGTGTTCTTTTGTTTGCGAGAACGGAGACCTGCGGTGACACGGAGCGCTCGGTGTTGATGTCGAGGCGCAATTCATTAGCAGTGAGAGTTGTGAGCAGTGGGCACACCACCTCCCTTCACGTAGGAATGCACAAAATTGACACAATTTCAGTGTCATTTCCTGAAGTTCCACCCCTTCCATGCAGCCGTGTGACAATTTCACCAACCAGGTTGTGAATTGTGGAAACGTCCCCGAGAATCTGTCCTCTCCAAAGTCCAGACGCAAGTGACGAGACGACACGAGCAGCGTTGGGATTGTTCCGTTTGATTGTGACAAAGAAGAATGTTTCAAGTGCGTCAAATTGGCCACAAAACTTTGTTCGCAGGAAAGAGAATTCGCAGTTTGGCAAGACGGGCTCGTGCGGGTCCAATGCGATGCAACAGACGTCGACTGGAAACCGCCGTCTTCACCCACACAAATATTGATTTATCTGCTTTTGGTAATTATCAACAAAGTGATTGTTGAAATATCCCCTTTGAAACAGGCATCAGAAGAATGTTCTTGCTGTTTGTAAACGCTTCATATGTGACACAATAACCTCTTGTACACACAACTTTTACTGGATGAGACTCAATGGCAAAAAATTTAAATCAACAAGAAGTTCCTGGAGACATGAAAGGATGGAATAGTTGTAGAGACAGTTCAAATATGTTCTTGATGCATTGCTCCGTGAAGTCGTGAGAAAAAACCTCTCAACATCTGGACATTTATCCACGGGGAAGAGGGACGCTTCTTGGTGGAACACAGCACGGATGGTGTCCACTGCAGAAGTGAACTCGGCTCGGGGGACACGGACACTTTGTTTGGAATCAACACTGAGACTCTTCCTCGCCATTGAAGCTGAAGAGTGTGTTTGTGATTCCACGGTGTGTATGTTTGACAGTGCGTCAGGGCTTTTAAGATCTGCATTTTACTGTTGAGTGCATATGTACATGAATGAAGTCATTGTCATCAGTGTCGGCAGTGCGGACTGAGAGGAAGCCTCGCTTGTGTGTGCCGTGTGCCTCTGGGTGCTGGGAACGGGCCACAACCGTGTCCAACTCGTAAGACTGCGTGTCTGCTGCACATAAAGACAACTGAGAGACCAACCGACCGACTCCTCAGGGCAGGGGAAATGAACTTCTACAACTGTAGCGTACGGACGCTGTTTTCGCGATGTTTTCGGCGAGTTGTGCGAGTGGCGCTTCTCACACTGAGAACAGAGACAGTCTTCGCACTGAAATGAACTCAACTTTATTTAGAGACATCCTCAACATGGTCAGTCATGAAATTTGACAGACAGGCACACCGACTTGACCTTTCTTTTTGCGGAAGTTTTCTCGTCGACCACCTTCAAAAAGTCACACATGCCGCCACATTTGTCACCTTTGAGACATGGAGTTTTGTGTGCCAAGGCTCTACCGTGCAGGTTGACATGCACTTCATGCGGTTTCTCAAGCTTGTACTTGTTGATGTCAAAGTCTGGTTTCAAGACTTTTGACTCACTTGGCCCAGCCATAACTGTCGTGCTTGCTGCTTCCAAAAGATTTTCACATGGCCTTTTGTAAAAGTGCACAGAGTCAGATTTGTGTCCGGTGTACAATTTGATCATCTGCTCATCATGACCACACTGATAGAGCCTTGTTGCAGCACTAACTCTCAAACTGTGGTTGGTGTACCGCCCGGTCAAACCTACTTTTGCACACATATTTTTGACAACATTTCTCAGACCATTGATCCCTATCGGTTTGTCAATGTACCACTGTTTTGGACTTTGTGTCCTTTCACAAATTTCCTTCTTGTAGAAGGCATTGGTTTTGCTGTTTTGAGGAAGAAGACTGACATACTTTTCAAATAATCTAACTGGACACCTGTTACAGTTGTCACTTTCAAATATCTTTGCTGTGCGCCCCGCAAACTTTCATCCTCGAATTCTGCCCTGGTTTGTTTTTGACCTTGTGTCTTCCTTGTACAAGATGTACCTCTTCCCTATCAAAGGTTGTGTGTCGACACTCAATTGTGAGTCAAACCCTGGCGCTCTCAATCTACGATGTTCCTCACCACCGCACAATGCACACCCCAACCCAATCAGATACAAAACAGTCTCCCTCAGTTGTACAGGCTTTTCTTCTCCCAAAACACCCGCATTCCAAAGACTCTCCTCATCTTGAAATGAGATTGGATCAGCAGACTTTTGATCACAGTTGCCACTTTCAGCCCTCTTTTTCATGACATTATTGAGTGTGAACCTTACTCTCGTGAAATCTGCACCATCGACCAATTTCCACATCAAGCCTCTTTTCTCCAACTTAAACTGAATCAGAAGCACAATCTCATAGAGACTCTTTGGGGGGAATTCACCTCCATCCTTCCTCCGGATCTCATAAATGACTGAGCACAGACAGAAAGACAAGTCAGCTTCCTTCAAATTTGGATTCTGCAAAGCTCCCCATGAAATTTCATGTTGATCTTTTTCGTCGGTCTGAAGTCTGTGCTGCCTCCATTCTTCATACAAACTCGCAGCCCACATGATCTTTCTGTCTGTACTCGGTGTAAAACTTTTGTGAGACAAATCTTCAAGAGTTTCAGTATCCATGGCCTTCTTAAACTGGAAATTTCGCTGCTTTTCAACAGCCTCACTCACTGCGACGCCCACATCTTCGTCCTCGTCAGTCATCACGTAGTCCACCAAAGACCTCTGAGCAGGGTTGTCCTCATTGTCAGGAACCACCTTGATAGATTCTTCTGAGGAGTCATGGAATCCAAGGATACAGTCTCCTGCATCTTCGTCAATCACCACATTCTGCATCGACACAGCATTTGCACTGCAATTTGAATTTTTCTATTGTCAAAACCATGAATCACACGCCATGTCAGCCATGACAGAAAGCATGGGGAATACCCCCGAAAAACAACCGAAACCACAAATACAGTATCAATTTAGCAACTCAAACATAACAAAACATCATGAAATAATTCAAGACAACTTTTCTGAACATTTTAAACTCAAAACAAGACACAAAAATTTGAAAATTACGCTTTCACAAAGGGGAATTCCATTTCTACGTCATTTCATCTCTAATGGCGTCGAAAACAAAAAAAAGACAAAATTTCAACATACCAATGACTTGCATCAAAATCGATGTTGCACAGCATCTCGTCATGTCCATTCAGCAGTTCCAAGTCGATTCCAAGAGAGTAGTTAGCAGAACTTTCATCTTCACTGTCAGAACTTGAATAAATATCAACCAGTCGTGGAACTGCAGGCAAGTCAGACATTTCTGTCTTCAAACACGACCTCGAACAAACACTTGCCAACAAAAAAAAATCAAAAATTCGATGTGCAAACTCTCCCGCATCTTAGACCCAACTGAGAACAGTCAGAGAATTCATGGTGCACGTGACACATGACCTGAAAAAAAGTCAACCCACATTTGCGCCCATCCACTGACATAGTAGAAAAGAGATCGCACACTCTCAGAAGAGTGAGAAGCACCTTCGCAACCCTTCCACTTGATTGACACTCGAAGGAGGTCAGCATGGCTCGACCATGATCTCGATAGCTTCGTGATCTCGATCATGGTCTCGACAAACTGACCTCCCTTCTCGTGCAAATCGCGTGAGCGTGCTGCGAAATGCGCTTCTCACACTCCTCGAGTGTGCGATCCTAGTCAGAATCCAGCCAAAAGTTACAACAGGTTCACAGATAAGACGACAAGTTACTCAATGCACAAGGACAAAAGTACCTGTTGAAACACTGACCTTTTCCCGATTGATCAGAGATTTCGCAGAGATCGCGGCACGCTCTGTTCACGGGTGGTGACGGTGACTTGTGAACATCGTCGTTTCAACCAAATTCCTGTCTCTATCAAATGAAGTTTTCAGTTTTCAAGGGCGTGGAAAGAGAGTGCGTGGAGGCGCACACATACACACAACCTTTGCCCCACAGCAGAAGAGAGAGCAGAGGAGAGAGAAATTGTGAAATGTGGGGGTTCATCGCGAGGGCTGTGTGCTGTGCACTGCACTTGAGTGCAGGTCTCTATCCGCAACAGAAATATAATGTCCACGAATTCAATGAAACTAATTTAGTGACCTGCCAATTCAGCAACAGCATCTTTGGGCCTGCTGAGCCTCCATTGTGGTTTCAGGGTTCCAAGCTCAATTTGACACCGAGGAACATTTTTCATCTTCAGCCTGAGTAAACCTTTTCAGCCCCGCGGCGTACGGACGTGAATAAGATGTGCGATGCTTGCTTTGTGCTTGGGACATGCCAAGATGGGATTATGCACTGCAATGAAAAAGTTCTGTCTTTGTTGAGGAATGTGTCAGTCTCCCCAGGTTCTGTGTGCAAATCATCCACAGAAAATTCTACCAGAGAACGATAAAATTGCCCAAGCTCACAAGGAATATTTGTGTCATCAAACGTGCTCTGTGTGATTGTGAAGAATAAAGCGAAACTCTGCCTCATCTCTGCGCTTTCACACGTGACTTGACATCAAGTCATAAAGTTTGGCGATGGCTTTTTCACACTTCCAAATTAGTTCATAAACTGCACCTGTCGAAATGTACCTTTCATGTCAGATATTACCGGCCACGTCTTGAAGCAGGGACTTGCACGGCTTGATCACTATCGTTTCATGTCTAATGGGTCCTGATTGCCCTCACAGGAGAATCTTCCATTACAAATGCATGTTTCAGGGTGAAAATGCGTGTGCATTTTGCATATCCGTGCGATGCACCCTGACCAAGCTTGGGAACTTTCGAACGTTTTGCGGAAGCTTTTCGTTTTGGCCTTGGGTTGGGATCAGAAGGTTGTCTCCATCAGATCCACTGAACGCAGCCCTTCTTTTTACACGTGAATCAGTGCCAAGATTATGCGGTCTTTAACCTGCAAAGAAAGTTTCTTTGTTCATGAGCAAATTAAGTGCTCAAACCACTTCTTTGAAAGGGATCAGAAATTTGAATTCAAATGATATGGTGCCAGCCTGGTTCGCAGTCGGGGTCCCAGGCAAAGAAAGATCCGTTGGACCGAATGACAATGATGCTGATGAGGCTTCTCACCTCGGAGAGAAGCACAGGCGCCGTCAGCTGAAAGGGACGCACTCCCACCGACTCTCCTCACAGACCTGCTGCAATCCTACAGTTCATCATTTCAGACACTCACATATTGTCAGTTTTGCAGAAAGTGACTTGCCTGTCCATTCGAGTAAACGAGGCAATTGCATCATCCGCTGAGAGAAGTTCGCTTCCCTCACGACGAGCACAGAGCGCAGGTGAGAGAACCGCCTTCTCTGCGCCATTCCAGGAATTCAAATTCAACACGATATTTGAGAAGAAATTCTGTCAATGACCAATTATTATTGCAAATCTGTGTTGCCAAGAAAGGGACAAACATGTCGAAATCTGCCCCAGAATTTGTTGAGGTGAGTCGCTTTGTTCTTGACACACTCTGAAAACAAACCCTATTGAGTTTCACGTCTCCAAACATTCAACCCCAGCCAACCATTTACCAAGTGGAGAATATCCAAGACAAATTAGCCTTCAGCGGATCCAGTGGGTGCCACACCAACGTGGCCCTGTCTCTGTCCGTCTTTCTGTCAACTTGCACCTGTTTTCTTGGCTTGACAAAATTGTTCGACGAGACGGTGTTCTTTCTTTCTCGTTGTCTCTGAGAACATCGTGCTTCCGTTGCTCGTTCAGGATCCACCTCTCTGCTCAGATCTACTCGTATGGATCGCCTTGTTCCGACCACCAACAACCTTTCAGGTCCGCATGTAAATCACACGCCCAATATTGTCCTTGTCATTCCACGTTTAAATTAGGATCACACTCGCGCACGTTTGTGTACATCGACACTTCATTTGACCAAACACGTTGCACGAGATCGATCACGATCTGCAGTTTCGAACTCAAACTCGAACAAAAAGATGTTCTTTAACTGGAGCCCCTTCGAATTGATCAGACTGAAGTGCAAGAAGCACAGACGATCTCCGTGAAGACAACGGCACAAATCTGTCTTTCAAAGCCAAACGGGCAACGACACGCACCAACCCAAATACCGAGACCAGCGGTCGTTCCCTGTTGTTCGGTGTGGTCCGGGCGTCGCAACTTTCCACAAAATATACGATCCACACAGCAGAAGTTCCAGCAGCTCGGCGCAACTGTTGCAAATGTGTCTTGTAGAAGGTTGTGGCTCTGGCAGTAGATTGGAGAGGCTACTGCCAAGAATCCATGTTTGGTCACTGCATTGGAAATCATCGCGTTCCTGTTGCATAATCTTCGAACAGAGGGAAATATCGACATGTTCCGTGCTGCAAAACGGCTGATGCCAGGTCTCCAACAGAGCACCACAAGCACCAGTTCAGAGGCCGCTGAAACTTGCAGATCACGAAACCTGCGGTGTGGACTTACTCATAAAATTTCATTGTCCACCTGAGAAACATCAAATTCTGTTTATTCATTCTCCAAATCGAATTATTATACTGAGTTAATGTTTTGCAAAAACAATGGCAGGCGCCAACCCACCAGGGGTTTCTTTGACTGTACGACATTAATGTGTAACCATTAAGCTTCACCATATTTGATCAGCTCAAAAGCCAAGACGCATTGAATTTTTGAATCGTCTGCAAAATATTTATTCTTACCTGGATTTCCTTTGAGATGTGAATCCTCCTGTGACAATAGGATATTCTGCGATAAATGTCGGTCCCGCCAGAGCACACAAACAAATCCCTATGTTGACAGTTTAAATCTCCTGTCTTCACAAATGCACCGGAGGCCGCACACACGGCACACAAGAGCACAAAACTGCGTCCGAAGATGACACCTCAATGCAGTGGTTGCGCGCAGACGGCAGACGACAGGGAATGTCCTCTTCACTTGCCATCAGTTACCAGTCAAGTTGATCGGAGCACGAACTGTCTTTTGCTTGAAGCGTCTTTTCAAAACGGAACCAGACTTTCGGGAAGATCCTACATTTACATCCAATGCGCGTCCAACTGCAACTGCAGGAAATTGCAGCGTTGAACCGAGAAGGAGTGTGAGGCCAACACCCTCCACTCGGTCGACAAGAAGCCGGAGCTTCATTCTTCATTCATTGCGCCTTTTCCTCCTGGACTCTCTACAGCGTCTTCTCCCGACCAGTGCGTACAGTGCCTCCTGATTCAGTGTCACTCATTTCCACGGACTTTAGCACTTGAAAAACTTCTCTCAGTTTCTTACAAATTCTTTGCCATTTGACCCTGCCAGTAGTTCTGTCTCGTGTTAATTTGGGTGGTTTGTCCGACTGAACCTCGAAAGTCCCACATTGCTCACACTCGTACTTGTTGGATTGTCAGTTCAACGCGTGCAGAAGAACACACATTGAGCCACACACTGTACGGTTTGGTAGAAAAGGCGCAGTGCACACGTTTTTGATTGGTCACTGAATTGACAAGGTGCAGATTTTCTGAAGTTGTCAAACTGAGGCGCTCGTCTCACAGCCTGAACCACCAAGGTAGATAAATGTTTGCAGATCTCTGCTTCCATGAAACGACGTACGAGTAGTCTCCGTCGAAGAACGAACAAAACTCTCTCTGGTCAGTAAATCAGTAAATCTGCTGAAGTCCAGTCGAGAACGAATCGAATTGAACGGAGTTGTCAAAGAATGATGGGATGAAAACGCTCATAAACCGGACATCATAGATGGAAGCAACATCACATTGGAGCAGAATCGCACGCATGTTTCGAGGTGAGGAATGTGTTCACGATCCTCAAGTGTTGGTCCAGAATTCCTCAGCCAACGTCCCGCAATGTCCGCAGTGCCAATGTGATGCAAAACAATGGAGCACGACCACAGCTGAAGTCGAGTGCACGGCACCTAAGTACCTATTCTGGGGTCAACGGGTCAAGCAGGACCTCCCGGACCGCGCTGAGTGGTCAGCAAACAACACGAACAAAACACGCGACGAGAGGCTTCGGCAGCGAAATTAGTCCGAGCGACTTTGTGCAACTGCTTCCCGGGGCAGATTTGGGGTCGTGAGAATCGCAGGATTCAGTGAAGAGGTCAATCCTGAAGTGCTCAAGTGAAACTCTCATTCAGGTTCTGGGCAGAATCAAACATCACGGGTTTGTCTTCTTGTGCGCAAACCCCCACAGAGGCGGTCACAGTGTACCGGGACGCGTCGCAAGGCAAGACGTCCCTTCATGGTCCTTCGGAACGTATTACAGGCTTCCGCAGGCATAAATCTGGAAAGTGTCTGTTTTATGTTATCTCTTCGTGCACAGTGGGAACTTTCTCCACACTGCTCTCCGGCGCATTCTTTGTGCGAACACTCATTTCACCTGAGCGCATACCTTGCATTTACGTTATCAGGGTCTGGTATCTGTTAGCATCAAATAGAAGCAAGCGGGAGACCGGAGATTGAATTACAATCAACTCGGACCTTCGTCTATTTATCAACCTGAGCGTCTTGAGTTCCTCCGCATGCGAGAACACAAGTGCAGGAAATGGTTCCTGTCATTTTGTGCCGGTTCTGTAATTTGATGAATTTCACACAATCATCGTTCTTGGTGAAAGACGAACTTCTGTTGCACCAAACACACAACACAAGCGAGATTTGTCACTGCACAGCGGTAAATTTTTAGGCTCCGGGAATAGGGCCCAAAACACGCGCACCTCTGATGAACAAGTTCAGGAAGAACCAGACACTAAGTCCGCACACACCGCCCGATCTGTGCTCAGAGACCAGTGTTTCCCCCGGTCGTCGGGTGTGGTTGTTGCAGTGCAGTTGTCGGCGACATTGGCCGACATTGCTTCCGAGGCAGCAGACCCCGGGACCGAGCGTCGTCGCAGGTCCTTTTGGGGCTAAATTGGAGGGGTTCGAAGGTGGTATTCGGTGGTGCAATCAGAGTACAAGTGTGGTGTACCCGACACCACCTGTGGCCATCCCCCGGTGCGATATTTAATGTGAAAACATGGGAACGCTTTACACCCGAAATATTTGTTTAGATTGGAAATCGGTAACCTGTAGTTATGTTGGGACATTGGGGACGTGGGTGAAATGGACAGGATGAATTGTCAATGACTTTGGAGTCGACATGGGAAACTGCGGATTCAGGGCCCCTGATTTTGCCACCTCGTGCTTCCACGGGGAGGGGATGCGTCCGTGGGCAGGAAGGAAGAGACGGTGTGACGGGAAGTTTGGTCTCATTTTCAAACCGGGCAGATTTGAACTGTTGCAACATCGCACTGCGGATCGCTCCTCACAGTCTGCGTGGCCTTCTCGTCCTGCGATCTCCGCGAACAGCAGCGAGAACGCGCTCGTTTGGTGGCAGATGGTCTGATTTATGCACCTGTTTCAGGTAAACGTACCTTTCGTACATATCTGAAGTAATAACTTGACCCCTTTGTTCACCTTTGGAGTCTTTGGTGAGATTGTCGTCCTTTCCGAAAGGAGGAACGCCTGTGGAAAATAGCTGTAAGTCCATCTATTGTGCATGCTCCGAACGGCCAGGGTGACTTTTTCAAGTATGAATACTTTTTTGAAATGTCCCAAAGAACGAACAATTTGGACTCAATAGTTCATTTGCTAAAAATGAGAAATTTTGTCACTCTTTGACGACGATCGCACAAACATTAGCGTGGACTATTGTTTGGCAGGTATTGTTTGACGAAACCAAAAATATGGATCCGAAAAGACAAAAAGCTGAAGGTTACGAAGACAAAAGTAGCCATTGAAAAGTGACCGGGGCTGTTCATCAGTGTTATGGGTTGCGGTGTCACCAAATGGCATTATCATCCGAGATAGCATCACATTAAAACCTCTCAGATGCCAAAACGCTCCCTCGATGCTTGACAGGTCAGTCAGTCAATCAGGCCACACTCGGGTCGACGTGGGTCAAGACTCAACACTGGCACCAATCTGGTCCTGTCGCCTTGAAAACCAGCAAATGTGCTACTGGGGTCCACAGGAATGACAGTCCATTTGAACCAACGAAACTTCCTTCACATCTTCAAAAATCCCAATTTGTTCAAACAGGAAACCTGAAAATTTCGTTTTGGATTTTTTGTCGCAGGTTACCTTGCAAAGAGAGAGAGAGAGAGAGAGAGAGAGAGAGAGAGAGAGCATCAGGGCTTCGAGCCTGCATTATAACTTGCGAAGGCTGGACCTCAACCCGTTCACGATGTGCACAACATCGTGTTCCCGACGGACAGAGCGCCTTCTTCCATGCAGGTGCTGCTCGCTGAAGGTGGCTTCATATAGAACTGTTGCGTTTTGCGTTTTGCGGCAAAAGTCATTGACTCCTGTGTCTGCACATTTATTGTGTCAAGAATCGATTCCCAGTGATTATCTGTGGCAAACTACCTGCGGCACATTGGGCGTCATGTTAAATTTTGACGCCGCCCAAACTTTTGCCGCAAAACGCACCAAATGGGAATTTCTATATGAAGTCGCCCTGAGAGAGAACACAAACCAACAGACACCAAAATGTGTTGGTCTTTGTCTCCGTACCACAAGTGGACTCCATGCCCGGTGAATTTCACGCAGATTCAAACCTCGCTCACCCGTTCAACACAGAAGAAATAAATGAGACGACCCCAAATCGCAGACTGAGAGACTGTGTCTGCCCTGAAAAACTCTATCAAAAGAGCAAATTTCTGGGCCAAGTATTTTCCTTCAACCAGAGGTGTTCTAATCAGTTCGTAATGAGGAGGAGGCTGTCTGCTTATCTTGATCTATTTGAGTGAAATGCGGGGCTAATGTACTTGGTACCATTGAGAAGGACCCTCACAATGGTGGTACTGCAAATGTCACCACGGACACTGGCTGCCAACTCCCGATGGGTAGACCTCAAGTACTTGGGCGAGTTTGGGTGATGAGGCAAGTGCTTCTTGGCTGCGGCTCGTTTTGCGTGATGAAATAGACTGTGCCTGTACACTGTGCTGCACCGTTTTGGATTCTGAAGACGAGGAAATCGAACGAGGCAAACCGATTCTTTTCGGTGAAACAAGTTTTCGAAAAAAGTGATGAACAAGAAACATTGATCATGCATGTGGCCTGTGGAGACAGAAAAGTAACAAACTGGTTTGTCTGTTGTCAAACAAAAACAGAATATGATCTCAAAACTTTGTACGCGGTAAGAGCCATAGAAAGAGTTCCCGCTGGTTCCTGCCATTTTTCGTGTCTTACCGATCCATCGCAGTCGGTTGTGAACTTTCCTTGCATCCGGAAATGAGA